>Ga0255123_1000252_pt1 | contig 16365 bp, 18 predicted proteins | sample Law_Cont_RepA_8d_FD_188585 | JGI IMG/M metagenome (GOLD analysis project Ga0255123, IMG submission 188585) | Freshwater microbial communities from St. Lawrence River, New York, United States - Law_Cont_RepA_8d | ecosystem: Environmental > Aquatic > Freshwater > River | place: USA: New York...
GGCTCCCCCTCCGCCATACCGTGCGCGATGCAGTGGCACGCGCCATGCGACGTGCCGTAGCGAGCGGCGCCCTTCCCACCCCTGACGACGCCGCCGCACTCGACGCACTCGTTGCCGGCATCGAAGTCGAGATCCCTGGGAATCGCGATCACGGCGACTACGCCTCCAACATCGCGATGAAGGGGAGCAAGGTGCTGAAGCGCGCTCCAGCGCAGATCGCCGCGGCGATCGCTGCAGAGCTCACCGCCGAAGCGTCGGAGCGCATGCACGGCGGCGGCGGTGCACTTGGACCAATCGCGCACGCCGAAGTTGCCGGGCCAGGATTCTTGAACCTACGACTCCGCGCCGGCCTTCTCGCCGATCATCTCGACGCTATTGTTCGTGCACCGCTCGCGTGGGGGCACCTTGCTGTTGCGAGTGGTGCGCCGGCATACCGCGTCAACATTGAGTTCGTCTCCGCAAATCCAACCGGCCCGCTCACCGTCGGCAACGCGCGCGGCGCATTCGTTGGTGATTTACTTTCACGCGTCCTTGAGGCGGCAGGCCAAGACGTGACTCGCGAGTACTACTTCAATGACTTCGGCGAGCAGGTTCGCCGACTTGGTGAGAGCGTCATTGCGTTGCGCGACGGTGTTGCCGTTGCCGAGAACGGCTACAAGGGTGACTACGTTGGAGAGCTCGCAGCGATCATTCCTCCAGAGATTGCTGCGCGCGCTGCTGCTGCGCCGAAGCGCAGCGGTGAGATCGACGCAGAGGGGTATGACGGCACGGTTGCTGATGACGAGATTGCGGTGATCGGTCGATGGTCCTCTGAGCGCATTCGTGCCGGCATTGAATCGTCGCTAGCGGTGCTTGGCGTTGAGTTTGATGTGTGGCGCTCAGAAGGTTCGCTCTACACCGAAGGCTTTGTTGATCGTGCGATCGGTAAGTTGCGTGAAGGAAACTGGCTTGAAGAGCGCGAGGGTGCACTCTGGTTTAAGAGCACAGCGTTCGGCGACGACAAAGATCGCGTCATTCGCAAGTCAAGTGGCGCATACACCTATTTCGGTTCCGACCTCGGTTACATCGTTGAGAAGTTTTCGCGTGGACATGATCGACTGATCTACGTGTGGGGGCAGGATCATCACGGCACCGTTGCCCGACTGCGCAATGCTGGCGAGGCGCTCGGCTTTGACAAAGAGTCTGTTGAAATGCTGCTTGTCGCTTGGGTGCGATTCGTTCGCGATGGCGTGGAGATGAGCATGTCAAAGCGCGCCGGAACATTCATTACGTTGGATGAGCTTCTTGAAGAGATCGGTGTTGATGCAGCGCGTTGGTACTTTGCATCGCGCAGCGCGACGACGGCGATTGACTTTGACATTGAGGCGGCGAAGGCGAAGAGCAGCGACAACCCTGTCTACTACGCGCAGTACGCGCATGCACGAATGCGTTCAATTCTGCGCAAGGCGGCCGCTGAGTCACTGACGCCCGCTGATGCGATTGGGGGCCTGCTTGATGATCACATCTCACCAGAGGCGAAACTGGCGCGCGCGATCGTGCGCCTTCCGGAGGTGGTTGAGGATTCCGCCACGCATCACGAGACGCAAGGGGTGACGACCTATGCAACGGAGCTTGCGACCGCCTTCTCTGCCTTCTACCGCGATGCGAAGGTGATCGACACGGCGGCGCCTGAGCGCTCGGCTGGCCGACTGCGCCTCGTCGCGGCGGCGGCGGCGAGCCTCTCCGCCTCACTCCGCCTCCTCGGCATCTCCGCCCCCGAGGAGATGTAACCGAGCCCTGGCGGGCATGTGCCCCCGCGCAGGGATTCATTGCGAACTCTTTACCCAATCCCACCTTGCAGATTCACCTGGCAGGCGGATGATGGGTCTCGGCTCACTGGACCTCCCTCCCGTGAACCGACCTCCAAGCCAGGAGGGCCGACGGGCATCGACCCTCCTGGCATACCTCCCCCTCCAACCACCTCGATGCGACGGCGTGCCGCGGCGCGTGGGAGAATAGGGGCATGGAACTCACCTATTACGGTCGCACCTGTGTCCGCATCCGCAGCCGCGAGGCGACCATTGCCTACGACCCGTACACCTCGATCGTGGGGCCAACCGGGCGCGGCATCAGTGCCGACATCGTCACGCTGAGCCACCCCGACGACGCCCCGCTCTCGCGCGTCAAGGGGCGCCTCGCCCCGCGCGACAATCGCACCCCCATCGCTACGAGCCTCGACAGCGCCGTCATCCTTGAGGGGCCAGGCGAGTACGAGGTGAAGTCCGTCCTTATCACCGGCATCCGCAGCTACCGCGACGAACACCGTGGCCCTGCCGCGCGCCACAACACCGTCTTCGCCGCCGAACTCGACGGTATCCACGTCGTGCACCTCGGTGATTACGCCGACGGCCTCACCGCCGAGCAGATCGGCGAGCTGCCAGGTTGCGACATTGTCCTTGTCCCCGTGGGCGGCGAACTCTCCCCGCAAGCCGCATCGCGCCTCATTAGCCAAATGGAGCCGAAGATTGTGATCCCAATGTCAATGGTCGATGACGCGGGCAAGGCCGCCGCGGCGATCAAGGCATTCTGCAAGGAGCAGGGCCTCGCAACGCCGCCACCTGCGCAGCAGAAGCTCGCGATCACCATCTCTGCCCTCCCTGAGGAGACAACGACCGTCATCATTGAGGCGCGTGTCGAAGGACTCGGCGGCGCTGAGACAGCGTCCAGTGGAACGCTTGGCCTCGGCTGATCCCTGCGACAGACTGTTGGCACGGCCAACTGCTCTACTCCTTCTATGAGTGACCTTCGCTGCATCAACTGCCAGCGCAACATTGGCCTCGATGAGCTGGTGTACGAAATTCGCACCTCTCTCGATCCGCAGCCGCCCAACGGCGTAGCCTGCTCTGAGCAGTGCCAGCAGCAGAAGGAGAACGAAAGTAAGCAGCGTGCAATGCTCTTTTATCATGTAATGGGAAATCCGTTCGGAGGTGACAAGAATGAGTGATGGCGACTTCGGTGGCGATGGTGGCAGCGGAGACGACGGTGGCAGTGACAGCGGCGCGTTCGATCTCAACAACAACGGCTCGTCGCTTGACGAGTTTGTTCTTCTTGCCGTACTTACCGAAAACGGACGAGCGAAGCGATCATCAGGTGGCGGGCCGGCAAAGAAGTCTGGCTGTCTCCTTCCAGCTGTAGCGATCGCGATCTTTACTCTTGCGCTCCTAGCGATCTAGAACGACGCGCTCCCAGCCGCCGCTGATCTGCAGCGCTGCTGGATCGCCACCCGCATGTAGCGCACGATCTGGGAGTAGCCCAACAACCTCTGTCTCACCAATCTGAACGCCGCGACTACTCGCTGCCGCGCGAATGCGCTCGCGAATCGCGTGTAACGTATCGCCGCGATCGGTAGCTTCTAGAAGATCGTGGAGGTTCATCGACACTTGCGCGATCTCCTTGCTTGCAAGCGGGAATCCGAGCGCCTGCAGTCCGCGCACGCCACCGGGCGTTGCACCGCGAATTTCGCTCGCGATCTCTTTTGCAACTTGTAGAAGCGTTTCGGTGTCTGCGCCAGCGAGCGCAATGTTCCACGCGGCCATCAGCGTGCGCGCGCCAACGGCCGTTGCACCTGCGGTCGGGTGCGGCTCGCGTGGACCGAAGTCTGGTTCGCCACCCTCCGACGCCTGATGCGCCGTGAGCTGCTCAAATCCGCCACGCCGCAACGTTGGGAGGGAGCGTCGCTCGTCGTTGCGCGCTGCAGCGCCATAGAGATGCACCGGGAGGCTCAGCGTGGTCGCGAGCGCGGCGCCAGCCACGCGGGCGATCTCGGCAGCCTGCTCGAGTGTTGCCTCTGGCGAGATCGGTACAACCGGCACCACGTCAAGCGCACCGATGCGTGGGTGCACACCGCGACCCTCTCCTGATTTTGCTGGGCTCGAGAGATCAATAGATGCGACGGCGATACGTGCGAGGGCGAGCGTTGCCGCGACCAGTTCAACGCCACCAGCTGCGACATAGGTGAAGACGCTGCGATCGTGATCGGTATCGGTGTGAATGTCTCGCAGCGTTACGCCTGGAACGGCCTGAATTGCGGCGGCTGCCTGCTGCAAGATTTCAGGGTCGCGCCCCTCGCTGATGTTCGCGACGATTTCGAAGTTGGCGGTTGGTGTTGTCATTAGTCGAGCGTACGGCGCATCACTGGCCAGCGCCCATCGGGGCCCGTCGATGCAACGGTGAAGCCGAGGCGCTCCCAGAAGCGCTGCGTGGCGGCAGAAGTGTGCTCTGGGTCAGCGACGTCGGCTGGCTCTTCTGGGTAGGCCTCAGCGGCGGCGAAGCCCGCGGTGCCGAGTCGAGCGAGCACGCCGGCGACCAGCGCGCTGCCGAGCGCACTCCCGCGCGCCGCTGGCACCACAGAGATGCAGGTGATGATCGCGGGCGGCGGGCTGTCGGGAAGGTCTGGGTAGCGATCGCGCAATCGTTGTGCGCGCGGGAATGCGGAGAGGGGTCCCGCTTGGCAGTAGGCAACTGGTTCCCCCTTCGCAAGCAAGACCCAGCCCATCGGCCCACTCACTGGCAGTTGTCGCGTGAGCAGGCGCAGCTTCGGTGGCTGCCCTGGCGCCGCAGCAGCGTCACGTAGCGCCTCTTCGCGTGTTGGTGGCTCTGGAGCGAATGGATTAAAGGCTGGTGCCTGCTCGACATCGGCACCCAAGAATGCGGCGAGGGCGCTCTTCCCCCCTGCCGGTGTGCTGGCGCGCGCCGCGGGGTTCGGTGTGGCGCCGCCGCTGGCCGCCGCCTTACTGCCGCGATCCGCGTCCTCCCACCAGGTGCAGGTGGCATGGTCGGCGCTCGCACTGGCGCAGGGCGGCACGAGCAGCAACTCATCGGCGTTCTCCACGCCGACCAGCTCAAACCCGTCACCGATGTCAATTCTCATCGTCTGGGATACTACGCCGCATGAGCGATCATGCGACTCCTGGGCACGATTCACACGGCGAGGCTGAAGAGGCCCCGCTGGGCGCCATCAACCTTGCTGCATGGGGGGCCGGTGCCCTCAGCGTCGCAATTGGCCTCCTGACGGCGGCCGTAATCGCGATCGCCGCAGGCGCCATTTAGGGGGTGATGCACATGAAGACTCGTCTTGCACTGGTGCTCTCTGCGCTCACGCTCGTCGCTGCATGCACGGCTGGTGCTGCAGATCACAACGAGAGCGACGTGATGTTTGCCCAGATGATGATCCCGCATCATCAGCAGGCAGTGGAACTCGCAGATCTGGCGCTGAGCCCTACATCCAATGCTCGCCCCGAGATCATTCAACTCGCACAGAAGATTCAAGGCGGGCAGGAGCCGGAGATTGAACAGATGACGGCGCTGCTCACGAAGTGGAACCAGCCGCTAGACGGCCATGCCGCAATGGGGCATGGGTCGGAGATGGCGGGGATGCTCAGCGAGCAGGAGCTCATTGATCTTGCCTCCCTAACAGGGTCAGCCTTTGATAGCGCGTGGATCGCCGCGATGACGTTCCATCATCAAGGTGCAATCGCCATGGCGGTTACTGCCGGTGAGGACGGCGTCAGCACCGAGATCAAAGAGCTCGCTACTGCAATCATTACTGCCCAGCAGGGTGAAATCGAGACCATGCAGATGCTCTCTATCGCGCCGTAGGGCGGCGGCTAGTTCGTGCTTTGCTCCCTCGCTAGCGGCGACGTACCGTTCGCTTCGTTGCCACCCCAACGCCCATCAGTCGGCGCAGCAGTGCGAAGAGTGGCGTAGCTGCTCGACCGAGCAGGCCGCCCGCAAGCGCGCCAACTAGTGCGATCGGCAAGACCACGACGACCAGGTTGATCGCCGCAATGATGACCGTTCGGCCAACCGAGATCAGATTTGCGATAGCGAGTGAGACTTCTTCGCCGAGATCAAATCCGCTTGTTGCGTTGCCGATCGAGGAGCCGATCGGGCTGATCGTCACCGAGACCGTGGTCATGGCGACCTGATCGGCGAGGGATGCGCGCTGCGCGTCGTACGACTCAATGTCGCTGCGCACCGATGTGAGCTGCGTCTGCACCGCGAGGACATCCGAAACGGTCGTCGCTCGCGTCATAAGTTCAAGGAGCGCCGCCTCCGAGGCACGCAGATTGCGCAGGCGTGCCTCAAGGTCAACGAGCTGCATCGTTACCTCGTACGTGCTGATCTGTTCCGAAAGAACTGTGCCTTCCGCTCGCAGCGCAAGCACCGCTGCGTCAAACGATGCGGCAGGGACCCGGAACGTCACGGTGAAGTACGGGGTTGACGTATCGGTGTAGCGATAGCTGCCAGATACGTATCCGCCTTGGCTCTTCACAACGTTGGTGAGCTTTGCCAGGCTGCCATCGACATCCTCCACCTCGAGGCTAAAGGTGCCGGTGCGAACCACATCAATGCGGTCGCCGGTGATTGCGCTGTCACCTGGGACTGCGGTCGGAACACCGCCCGTGTCCCCCTTTTCAATGGGGGCTGATGCGCCACCACCGGCACCGAAAAAGAGAGCCCCAAACCCGCCGCTGGCGGAGAGGGCCAGCACGAGTGCAACCACCACGCCGATCTTTGCGGGAGAGTTAAACGTCGGGAGGGTGAGTGGTCCGATCTTCATGGGGTGCACCTCAACTTGGGCGTTCACAAGGGAACGCCTCACCCCCTTAACGCTGGCTGGTGGCTTGGGGTTCCTGGGCGGCTAGAAGAGTCCGACGATCTCCCCGCCGTGTTCGAGGTCCAAGTCAATGCGCTCGCCGCCAGGCGACTTGTTGAGGCCTGGCATCAGGCGCATGTCGCCGCACACGGCGGTGATGAAGCCTGCGCCTGCGGCCAGGGTGACCGCCTTTACGGGGACCCGGAAGCCTGTCGGCCGACCGAGCTTGCTCGCATCATGGGAGAGCGAGTACTGCGTCTTCGCCATGCAGATCGGCAGGTGCCCGTACCCGAGCTCTTCGAGCCGCGCCAGTCGCTTTGCAGCGGCGGGCGCGATGTCGACGCCATCTGCGCCGTAGATGCGCTTGGCGATCGTCTCAATCTTCTGCGCGAGTGGCATGTCGTCGGCGTAGATCGGCGCAAACTTCGCCTCGCCTGAGGTTGCCGCAGCCCACACCGCCTCCGCGAGAGTGGCCGCGCCAGCGCCGCCATCGGTGAAGTGCGTGGTGACCACGGCGGCGCGAGCCCCCGCAGCGAGGGCGACGCTGCAAATCGCCTCGTGCTCGGCGACGGTATCGGTTGGGAAGGCATTCACGGCCACCACTACCGGGATGCCGAAGGCGCGAACGTTTTCGATCTGCTTCACCAGGTTCTGTGCGCCAGCAGTGACCGCCGCGACGTTCTCGGCGCTGAGCGCTGGATCGAGTGGCTTACCGGCAACAATCTTGCCGACGCCGCCATGCATCTTGAGCGCACGAACAGTTGCCACGATCACCGCCGCGTCTGGCGCAAGCCCAGAGGCGCGGCACTTAATGTCGAAGAACTTCTCGGCGCCCATGTCGGCGCCGAATCCCGCCTCGGTCACCACGATCTCACTTGTGGCGAGTGCAGCGCGATCGGCAATGATGGAGTTGTTTCCGTGGGCGATGTTTGCAAATGGGCCAGCGTGCACAAACGCAGGACCACCCTCGAGTGTTTGCAAGAGATTTGGCTTGATGGCATCGCGCAGCAGCGCGGCCATGGATCCGGCGACTTTCAGATCTTCTGTCGTGACGGGTTTGCCGTCAGCAGTTTCGGCAACCACAATGCGACCGAGGCGCGCGCGAAGGTCGGCAAGATCTGAGGCGAGTGCGAGCACCGCCATCACTTCACTTGCAACGGTGATGACGGTTTCAGATTCGCGTACGACGCCGTTGTCGCGACCGCCGAGGCCGATGATCGTCTTGCGAACGGCGCGATCGCTGATATCGACGACGCGCGGCCAGGTGATGCTGCGCAGGTCAATGTTCAGCGCGTTGCCGTGATGCAGATGATTGTCGAGGAATGCTGCGGCAAGATTGTGCGCGGCGCCGATCGCATGAACGTCACCGGTGAGATGCAGGTTGAACTCTTCCATGGGGATGACTTGGCTATAGCCGCCACCCGCGGCGCCGCCCTTGATACCGAACACTGGTCCGAGGCTCGGTTGTCGAATGGCAACGGCGGCGCGATGACCGATCTTGTTGAGTCCCTGCGCGAGACCAACGGTGGTGGTGGTCTTCCCCTCACCGAGTGGCGTTGGGCTGATCGCGGTGACCACAACGTACTTGCCGCGTGTGCCGCTCTTCTCAAGGCGCTCTATCCCCTCAATGGAGAGCTTCGCCTTGGTGCGTCCGTATGGCTCAACCTCATCATCGTGAAAGCCGAGGGCTGCCGCCACCTCGCCAATCGGCTTCGGCGTCACGCTACGTGCAATCTCAAGATCTGAAGGGAACCCCATGCCGTGAGTTTACGCTCGCCCGCGCACGAGGCGCTCGGCGGCCTGCGCTGCGTGGAGCGCCAAGATCGCACTCGTCATTGGGCCCACGCCACCAGGCACGGGGCTCAGGCCACCCGTCTCACCCAGCTGCGCCTCAACGCTGTCGGCGTCGACGTCGCCCACGATCGTGTCGCCGCTCGGGTGAATCCCCACATCGATCACGACGGTCCCCGGCGACACATGCTCGCCGCGTACCAGGCCACGGACGCCAGCGGCGACCACAAGCACGGCGGCGGTACGGGTGACCACCCCAAGGTCAGGCGTCTTCGAGTGCGCGACCTCAACGTGAGCCCCCTCTAGCTCCAGTAGGTGCGCCACGGGTCGGCCAACGACGGCGCTGCGCCCCACAACCACGGCCTGCCGCCCCTGCAGTGGAATCTCATAGGCCCGCAGCAGCTCCATGACCGCCGCCGCCGTGGCGGGGAGGAGCGATGCGTCGTGGGTGCCATCCGCAAGCCGCTCCGCGTTCACGAGGGTGATGCCGTCAATATCTTTTCCGGGTGCGATCGCAGCGGCAACGATCTCTCGCGAGACGCCGCTCGGAAGTGGCGACTGCAGAATGATTCCGGCAACACTCTGATCTGCAGAGAGCGAAGTGAGAGTGGCAAAAATCTCAGCTTCGGTCGCCGCTTCGCCAAGTTCCACGCGACGGCCGACAAGTCCGGTCGCGCTTACTTGCTTTATGAGTCGGTCGACATAGAGGAGCGAGTCTGGCTCGCTTGTTGCAATCACCACGGCGATCTCAGGCACAGCGCCGCGTCCGTCGGCGATTGCACGTGCTGCGATCTCAGTAGCGCGCGCGGTGATCTGCTTGGCAAATGGCTGCGCCGAAAGCCGTCGCGTCATTGTGGCTACGACCGTGTGCTGCGCTCGAGCGCAGCAACAGATGCAGCAGTCTGATTCGATAGCGTCGCGCGCGTCTCTGGGTTATCAATAAACGGAAGATTGACCTCAATGTTCTCAGCGGCACTCAAGCCCGCGGCGCGTGCGAATCGCAACGCAACCTCAAGGTCGCTCGCGGCACTCACCAAGCTGCGACCGGTAAGTAGTCGCGCAGCCTCTGCAATGGAGGTAATCGCGCGAAGCGTCTGCAGTGGAATCTCTGCGGCACGCACGGCCGCTGCAGACATTGCGCGACTGCGCTCCTCGCGCTCGCTCTCGTCAATCTTCGGGAGTCGCATCGCTTGAATGAACGCGTCGTACGCGGCTGCATCGTCGTCTGCAAGTGTGAGCAACTCACCACGAATCGTTGCCATCTGCGCAACGGTGCGTTGCTGTAGTGCGGCGTCGGCGCCGTCTGGACTCTTCTTAAGTGAGAGTCCAGCGACCATCTCAACCAGCGCAGCAGCTGCTGCGCCGCTCACTGCGGCGGCTGCTCCGCCGCCGGGCGCGGGCGTCGGTGCGGCAAGTGCCGTAAGAAAATCAGCGAGTGTTTGCTTGGCGAACGATGTCATCCGCGCATCCTATCGCGAGAGCCGCGTCGCAGCGGCTGAGGGCGCTGGTTAATCAGCCTGTAGTTCGCGCGGGCCGTCGCCATGTCGGCGGGCGAGGGAGAGTGCGACTGCCAGAGAGATGATGAGCCCAGCGAGTACGCCGAGCTCCCAAAGGATTGGCTCAAGGTTGCCACCCTCGCTCAAGATTCGCTCGGCCTGTGCGGTAACGACCAACACGCGGCGAACGACGGCGACGAGACCGATGATCAGGAAGGGCTCAAGGATGAGCTGCGTTCGCGCCAGTGAGAGCCGCAACGTATAGAGCAACTCAGCAATAATGAAGACAAGAAGTACGCGATCGAGAATCAGGAGGGCTGCGTCAATGCCGCCCTCGTGGATCCCCTCTGCAACGAGCCCAACGGTATCGGCACCGATCAGGGCGATCGCAATGACCAAGACGCCGGCGAGGGCGATGTCGAGGGTGATCTCAAGGCCGTGCAACACACCACGGGCGCGAGCGACGACGGCGGCGAGAACCGGGCCAAGGACGTGGTCCGTTGGTGACGAGGTTTTAGTGCGCAACTGCCGCTTCATGCCGCCCATTATGGCAGGCGCTATGCGTGGACGAGCACCGGCTCCATCTCGGGGATCCCCGAAGCGAACGGCAGGGTCGCCCAGGCGTCGTCGAAGGCCTGGATGGACCAGGCGCCCGTGCGGCGCGAGAAGCTCAGGACGAGCGCGGCATCTTCGGTCTCGATCTCCCAGAGGGTGCGAGGACCTTCGCTGGCGCTGAAGACGCCGTATTCACGGCGCAGGGCCAAGACCTGGGTCACCTTGCGGCTGATCCCTTCGAAGGCGACCGAGGTTGGGGCGCCGGTGCGCCAGTGGGCCGTCACGGCTACCGAGACTGGACTAATCGGTTGCATCGCCATCCTGAACCTCCTCCCCTCGTGGGGGTCTGCGTTAGAACATCTGTTCGTAGTGTCATAGAACATCCGTTCTGTGTCAAGGGGGGGACCTGTGCGAGAATCGTGCTCCAACGGGGGGCGCCCAGCCCCCCAGCCACAGAAGAAGGAGCCCAGCTGATGAAGGTGATCTTGACCGCCAATGTGCCCAAGCTCGGCAAGGCCGGGGATCAGAAAGAGGTCGCCGGGGGGTACGCCAAGAACTTCCTCTTCGCTAATGGTCTGGCGATCCCGGCCATCGGCGGGGCCGCATCGCAGGTTGCTGCGGGGATCGCCTCCCGCGCCGCAAAGCAGGACCGCCAGCGCGGCGAGGCCGAAGGCTTCGCACAGCGCATCAGTTCCACCACGCTCACCATGGGCGTCAAGGTCGGCGAGGGTGGCAAGCTCTTCGGCTCTATCACCACAAAAGAGATTGCTGAGGCGCTCGATCGCCGCGGCATTAGCGTTGAGAAGCACCAGGTGATGCTCGACGAGCCGCTGAAGCTGCTCGGCTCCTACAAGGTGCAGATCAAGGTTGCGGCACACCTCGTCGCTGAGTTGACGGTCGTCGTCGAGCCGAAGGGCTGATCACGACCCGTCGCGTTCTGCACGTCGACCTTGACGCGTTCTTCGCGTCGGTTGAGATTCGCGACAATCCCTCGCTCGCTGGCAAGCCCGTTGCCGTTGGCTACGGCGAGGGTTCCCGTGGCGTAATTTGCGCCGCCTCGTATGAGGCGCGCGCGTTCGGTGTTCGCGCGGCAACATCGGTGCACGTTGCACGTGCGCGTTGCCCAAACCTAGTCCTGATCCCACCGCGCCACGATCGCTACAGCGATGTCTCGCGCGAAGTGATGGAGGTGCTCGGCGGCTGGAGCCCTGTCGTTGAACAGGTCTCCGTCGACGAGGCGTATCTCGATCTGAATGGCACCGAGCAGTTACACGGCTCACTGGAAGATGCGGGCCGCGGAATTCGCGCCGCAGTTAAATCAGCAACGGGCTTAACGATCAGCGTGGGCGGCGCGTCGAGCAAACTAGTCGCAAAGATCGCCTCGGGTGCTGAGAAGCCGAATGGCCTAACGATCATTACACCTGGAAGCGAAGCGACATGGCTCGCACCGCGAAAGGTCGGCGTGATTCCAGGCATCGGCCCCGTTGCACAGAGCGTCTTGCGCGAACTCGACATTCTCACGTGTGGTGATCTTGCTAACGCACCTGATGATCATCTCGTGCGTCGCTTCGGTGATCGCGGACCCGATCTCAAACTCTTGGCGCGCGGCATTGACGACACGCCGGTTGATGACGGAGGTGAACGCAAGTCACTCGGCCGCGAGATGACGCTTGATGACGACATCGCCGATCCAGAGGCGCTGGAGACGCTGCTCTTGGGACTCGTTGAAGAGGTGTCGTACTCACTGCGCAGTGAGGGGCTGCTTGCGCGCACCGTCACCCTTAAGTTGAAAGATGCCGAGTTCCAGTCAATCACACGTCAAGTGAAGCTTGCGCAGCCGTCAGATCTCGCTGGTCCAATCTTCGAAGCGGCACGTGCACTCCTTGAGAAGACCGCGCGCGGCAGCGCCTATCGGCTCATTGGTGTCTCGACCTCAGATCTTGGTGAGGATGAGCAACTTGCACTCTTTGATGGCGCAGCGCAGGCACGTGAACGCACCATCACCGCAGCCGCCGACACCATGCGCCGGAAGTACGGTGAGGATGCAATTACGCGCGCGCGACTCCTCGAAGACGAGTAGCCGCGCAGCCGCTATTCGATCACAAACTCAATAAGCGTGACGCCATACAGGCCCTCACGATTACCGATCAAGTCTCCCACCGAGAACCAGAGCCGATAGCGGCCGGGTGTCGCATCGTCTCGCAGCGTGATGGTCTGCACGAACTGCTCCCACCCATTAACTGCCTGGGAGCGGACAATGGAATCAAGGCCCATATCAGAAGCCCAGGGTTGTCCTGCGTCGTTGGGAATGCGTCCATTCGGCCCGTCAACCCATGCCACGACGTAGGCGATGCCGCTCTCGTCTTTTGCAAGGGTTGTCACCTCAAATGTACTGCCAGCACGAATCACTCCCGTAGAAGTGATCTCCGCGCGGCCAATCTCGGGAACGCGCACATCGCTGCTACCCCCAACCAAGTTGAAGTCGTAGGTCACAAAGAGGGCATCTACTGAAACGTCGGGGAAGATGCACTCGCAGCCAATCGACACAAGGTATCCGGCGCTGGGCGCGTTCGTTGGCACGAGACAGCTGATCTCATATTCGCCGTCGCGCTGATCACCACTGACGCGAACTGCTGCCACGCCAAACCCGCACCAACTTGAAACCCAGCCACTTGGGCCGCCTACAAAGGCAACGGGTGCCTGGTAGCCAGATGGATCCGTCATGCGGAAGCGAATCACCAGCGGTGTGCCCGCCTGCACCTCAGCTGGTACTCGGACGTTCGTAATCTGCGCTGGCTCAAAGGTGCCGTCTCCGCCCCCGACAGGTGGCAGTGGGCGTTCGAGATCCAGCATGCCGCCGCCGGGCATCTCTGATGTCGGATCCGAATCTGTTCCGTCACCTGCGCCATCAGCGGGTGGGGCAGTCTGTCGCGCTCCGGAGTCGCCGTAGTAATCAGATAGTTCGAGAGAGGCGAGTTCGTTTCCCTCCGCATCGCGGGCAACAACTCTTCCAGTCACCTGTCCGCTCGTTGATGGCCACCACACCGCAAATTGACCGGTGCTGTTCACGGATGCAGAGAAGTCTTCTGACTCCTGGCCAACAACAGCGACATCAACGGTGCCTTCTGGCGCCTGGCCGGAAAGAACCATGACCATCTCGTTCAACCACTCTGTTCCGGCCATGAATTCGATGTTGAGCTGCGCACTGTTTTGCGTAACTGGCTCACTGAGCATCGCGGGACCTCGAACCAGCCCTCCAGTGGCATCGCGCAGCAGCATGCAGTGCAATCGGAGCGTTGGAGTTGACCACACTGCCAAGCTCGCGTTGCCGCGCGTGTCAACTAGGTCGAGTGAATCATCAGTGAGTAGATCCAGTTGCTGTGCTGTAATCGGCATTCCCTCCGTACAGATCGTTTTCAATTCAGCAGAAGGGGCGAGAGGACTGGTATCGGCCGTTGGGCTCCAGGCCAGCGTGGCGCGGGTTGGTTGTGCGAACCCAATCACCGAGATGGCGAGTGCCGCAGCGATCGCGATTGGCACAACAAAGGAGCGTCGTGGTGCAGCGTGGGCAGTCACGCCTGGCTGCTGCTGTGTCAGTTGCCCTGCAAGTGCCGCGCGCTTGGCGCGGCTTGCGCCAGCGGCGCCTCGTGCTGGGTCCGCCTGCTTCAGTCTCTCTAGTGGGTCCACTCGCTACCTCCAGTCACTCGCTTTGCTTGCGCAGTGATACCTGCGCCTACTCTCTCTATGTCGCCTAAGCCGCCACTCTTTCACGCCTCTTCCAGTAGTTCGCGCATGCGGCGCTTTGCCCGGTGGATGCGAATCGCCGCAGCATTGGCGCTGATCCCCAAGACCTTCCCCACCTCACGGGCGGGGAGCTCATCCCAGACGGCAAGGAGGAGGGCCTCGCGGTCTCGCTCGGGGAGGGCACTGAGCGCGGTGGTGATTTCAGGCTCGCGGGAGATCACGGGGGCGGGGGCGGCGGGGAGAAGCTGCGTCACAAATCTGCCGAGGAGGGATTCACGTCGTACGCGCTTCCGGCGCATGTTGGCGAGGACCTTGCGGCAGACACCAATCGACCATCCGACCTCGGAGCCCTTCGGTATGCGCTCGGGCTGCTGCCAGAGGAGCAGCATGGTTTCACTGACGGCGTCTTCGGCCTCGTCGGGCGACGCTCGACGGAGGGCGTACCGCCGGGTCGGCTCGTACACGCGATCAATCAACGCCTCGAGCTCACCCACGTCGTACACCCTGCCCCCCTAGATGTCCCCTTGCTCTCTAGGAATACGTGTCACAACTCTACGCATCCTTTCAGGGGGTTGTGCCACCCACTTGACACAGTTCCGAACAGGCGTTCTAATACCCCTATGACGCGACATGATCAGGACCGCAAGACGAGGATCCTCCAGGCGATCGCCGAGGGGATCCGTCGTTCAGGCACGCCGCCGACCGTGCGAGAGATCGCCGACCTGGTCGGGCTTGCCGCCCCCTCCGCCGTGCACCACCACCTTGAGACCCTTGAGCAGGAGGGGCTGATTGAGCGTGGCGCCGGCCTCTCGCGCTCCGTGCGCCTTACCGCCCGCGGCCGCGCCCTCCTCGAGATCGACAGCGAGCTTGAGACGACCAACCTGCCGATGGCCGCCCGCGAGCTGGTCGTGGTGGGGCAGATCGCCGCCGGTGGGCCGATCGAGGCCTACGAGGAGCGCTCCGAGACGGTCGCCGTCCCTGAGTTCATGTCGACCCCCGACTCCTACCTACTGAAGATTCGTGGCGACTCCATGATCGACGCCCAGATCGCCGACGGCGACTATGTGGTGATCAAGCCGAGCAAGGTGGCCGCTGATGGCGACATCGTGGTCGCCCAGGTTGAAGAGAACGAGGTCACGCTGAAGCAGCTCTTCCGCGAGACCGGTCGGGTTCGCCTGCAGCCCGCCAACAAGGCGTACAAGCCGATGTACTACCCGACCGTGAACGTGCAGGGTGTACTCGTCGGCGTTCTTCGCCGAGTTCACTAGCCGCAACTCGGCGCCGGGCGCCGACTTATCCACAGCCGAAGGGGCCCGATCCCCTCTTCGTGGAGAGATTGAGGCAGATTTGTGGGCATCCACCTAGAGCATCAACGGCGCGGCTGAGAGAATACGAGCATGACAAGCCAACTCCCACCACAGTCCTCTGAGGCCGAAGAGTCCGTACTCGGCGCCATCCTGATCGACGGTGACGCGATTACCGAGGTCGCCGAAACGCTCAAGGCATCGGACTTCTACAAGCCGGCGAACAGCAAGGTCTATGCGGCCGTCCTCTCGCTCTACGAGCTGCGCCAGCCGATTGACATCCTCACCGTCTCCGAAGAGCTTGAACGCCGCGGCCAGATTGAGGAGATCGGCGGACGCGCCGCACTCGCAGATCTCTGTGACCGCACACCAACGGCGGTGCATGCGAAGCAGTACGCAAAGATCGTGGAGCGCAAAGCGGTACTTCGTGGACTGATCAGCGCCGCGGGTCGCATTGCATCGATCGGCTACGAAGATCCCGCCGATGCCATTGAGGCGATCGATCGCGCCGAGTCGGAACTTTTTGCAATCAGCGAACGACGAACCGTGTCGGGCTTTACCTCCATTGAAACGTTGCTGAGTGAGGCATATGACCGACTCGACCATTTGCACCAGAACCGTGGGCAGTTAATGGGCCTGCGCACCGGATTCACCGACATTGACAGCAAGACGCAAGGGCTGCAGGCGTCGGACTTCATCGTGCTCGCGGCGCGACCATCGGTTGGTAAGACCTCGCTCGCTCTGAACATTGCCGAGTACGCCGCGGTGCGTGAAGGAAAATCGGTTGGCGTCTTCTCGCTTGAAATGAGCAAGGAGCAGTTGGTGCTGCGTCTACTTT
>Ga0255123_1000255_pt1 | contig 16311 bp, 11 predicted proteins | sample Law_Cont_RepA_8d_FD_188585 | JGI IMG/M metagenome (GOLD analysis project Ga0255123, IMG submission 188585) | Freshwater microbial communities from St. Lawrence River, New York, United States - Law_Cont_RepA_8d | ecosystem: Environmental > Aquatic > Freshwater > River | place: USA: New York...
TGTTGAAAAAACCTGCAAGGTGAAACTGACGAAAAACCCTGATGGCCGCGCGGCCATCAGGGTTTTTCGTCAGTTTCACCTTGCAGGTTTTTTCAACACGGGGGAGGACTTCGTCTTCAATGTAGGTGGCGAAGTCGCCATTCATGTTGTCGTATTCCTTGCCGCGTTCGTGGCCCTGGGCGTCGCCGCCACCGTTGCTCATGGAGATCAGCACGATGGGCGGAATCCGCTTCTGGGCGATCAGGTTATCGAGGATGGTCTTGTAGCCACTGGCATTGCCGGGGCCATCGTGGACCACCATGAACGGCGCCTCGGTGCCTTGCTTGTAGCCGGCAGGAATGTAAACGCCGAGCTTACGTTTGTAGTCGATGGTGTGCGTTTCAACGATGAGCGTTTTGGGGTTGTTGGGATCGACCTTGCCGAAAACCTTGCGGGCGATGCCGGGGTTGAAGAGCTTGGTTTCTTTCGAGTCGAACTCGAACTGAATGACTTTGCCTTCGGGCACACCGTCTACTTTTTTCCGTTCTGGCGCCGAGATGTACTTTGGCCCTATCACGAAATTGTCGTAAGCGTCCAGCGGCGGGGTTTCGCCTTCCTTCAGCACCTTGAAAGGCGGTGCAGCCTTGTCGTCATACTTTCGCACGGGCTGCGCGAAGGCCATATTGAACGATGCGAAGGCGCCGCAGAGTAAAAGAGCGTAGAGCCTGTGCATGAAAACCCCTTCGGTGAAGTTGGGAAAAGGCAGGTAACAGGGCGATGGTTGGGCAAGCGGTGTTATTCTATTCAGATCGGGCCAAAATTGAACCTGCCCCCTTAGTCGAGCACAGGTTTTGGGTTAGAGGTCCTCTCATTCAACAGGAATCCGCGCAGCGTGAGAACCGCGCTGTGCGGCAAAGGAGGCAATTGTTCGATGATCTCCTGCCAAGGATTAAATCGGGGTTGGCGCGATACCTTCGCACGCGACGTTTTTCTGTGAATTGAGGGTATGAAGCCTGTTTCAAACGAGCGTTTTGGGGCCGAAAGACGTTACACTGATGGAGATGTTGTGAATTCCGCTCATGAATCCTGTGTAACACAGAACCTGAGGGTTGCTTTATGAACGCTATTTCCAAAATAAACGTTTCGGTATTTTCCGCTACCATCCGGCCGAGCATTTTTCTCGCGACGTTTTTCTCGTTTTACATGTGTGGCTCGGCAGATGTTGTGCCGGGCGCTGTGCCGAAAGACTGGCCAGCTAATCAGCTAAAACACCAAATCGTTGTCCGCCACGAAAGCACAGACAAGAAGCAGGCCGCGATGATTCTTGCTGCTGAGACAACGCTACCGTCGAAAGAAGCCGTGCAACAAGCCCTCAGCACCCTCGACCGCAACGATCCGCTGAGCTTGGCCAAACCGAAAGAAACCAATGGTGACATTGATTGGTGGTATAAGCAGGCACTCGGTATCCGCATTCCCTGCGCGATCACCAAAGACGCTGTGAAATATTATTCTGATTTGGTTGAAAAATACGGCAAGCAGGGTTTCAAGCGCTTTATCGAGCCTTCCAGTCGTCTCGATTACCATGCTACTGTCATGTTTCACAAGGAGTTTACGTTAGATGGCAAATCTTTCAAAAATGTGCATGTAGTTACCCTTAAACTGACATTTTCCCAAAACTTTGCAGCCACCGGGACAGAGGGAATGCATTTTGAAAAAAAACGTATTGTAGTTCTGGATAATGATGGCAAAGTTCTTCAAGTCTTTGGTGACGGTTCGACCGAGGTGCCGATTCTGGCAATCTGACTGGTTTGAAACTGAGGCGCTTGACGCGAGAAGCGCATCTACCCAAAATCAAGACATATGCTGCTTCAACCCTTATCTTCTTTGCCTTGGAAACACCAATGAGTACACGTTTCCTGTCCCCCTGCTTGTCACTGCTGGCAGCGACAATTCTGATTACTGCCAATGCTTCGGCCTCAGAAAAAACCAACACTGGTTCGAAGCAGGTCCTGCCCAGACCCGATGGCAATCTGGCAGATATGACCAAACCTGTTCAGGTTTTCATCTTGCTGGGCCAGTCGAACATGGTTGGCCTCGGCAAGATTGCAGGCGGCAAGGGTTCGCTGGAGGATGCAGTAAGGAACCAAAAGAAATTCCAGTATCTTACGGATGATACTGGGGTTTGGATTGTGCGGAAGGATGTTCGATTTGTACGCATGATGCAAGGCCGAGGACTGATGAATAATGATTGGATGACTATCAAGACCGGCACCATCGGCCCTGAAATCGGTATCGGACATACCCTAGGGAATGCCATAGATGCACCAGTCATGATATTGAAGTCCTGCATCGGGAACCGCAGTCTTGGTTGGGATCTATTGCCGCCAGGAAGTGAACGCTATGAATTCGGAGGCCGAGTCTATCCCGCCTACAAGGAACGACCGGATTCTTGGGCCGCAGACCCTGCCAAAGGCAAAGCGACGGAACCGCCTCAGTGGCTGGATAAAAATGGCAAACCAATCCAATGGTATGCAGGCAAACAGTACGACGACGACACTGCCGATGCCAAGAAGGTACTGGCGGACATAGGCACCTATTACCCGGGCGCGACGAAGTTCGAGGTCTCGGGTTTCTTTTTTTGGCAGGGTGAAAAAGATGGTGGAAGCGCTTCCCACGCCAGCAAGTATGAGCAGAATCTGGTCGCCTTCATCAAGGTATTGCGCAAGGATTTCAACGCCCCCAACGCGAAGTTCGTTTTGGCCACGCTGGGGGAGGCAACAAAAGGAAGTGGCGGTAATGGTGGAAAGATCCTTGATGCCCAACTCGCCGTGGATGGAAGAACCAGCAAGTATCCGGAGTTCAAGGGTAATGTCGCCACGGTATATTCCAATCCACTTTCCTTGGGTGGAAGCGGAAACAGCCACTATAACGGCAACGCTGAAACGTACATGAATGTGGGTGAAGCCATGGGACAGGCAATGGCAGTACTTTTGAAGGAAACGAAATAGCAAGCAATCCCAGACCTTGCTTTCGCGTTGTTGAAAACACCGCTACGCATGGTTCACACCATGCGGGTTTTCGAAGTTTGTATAAAAACCGCAACTGGGTATTAAAAGCAGTTTCCTATGGCCTCGAGACGTTGCCGCGTAGTCTTGATGCGGCAAAGAAGGATGACCGACCATGAGGTATTTTCCCATATTTCTGGTTCTTTGGCACCTGATCACCAGCACAGCCTTATCTGCTAGCGATCGGACATTTTTTGAGAAGGCTCTCAGCGAAGCTGAGTTGCGGCTGAAATCCATTTACGAAAAACGGGAATTTGCACCCGCACCTTTTAACGGCAAATGGCTTGCGGACAGTTCCGGCTATTTGATTCTGGAGCCTTCCAAATCTGGCCTAGAAACGGAAGTTGTGAAGTATGACGCGAAGAATGGGGATCGGACCATACTCATCCGCGCGAACCAACTTGTTGCGCCTGGAACCAAGGAACGGCTATTCGTTCAACGGTTCTTCCAGACGCCACTCGCCAACATAATTTACCTGCAAACAAGAACCGGAAACTGGCTATTGAACTCGGACAGTGGTGATCTTAAATTGCTTCCTCATGATTTGCCACAGATTCCGACAGCGAACGCGTTTTCTCCGAATGGGAATCGCATTTTGTTTCGTCGTGGTCGTAATCTTTTCGTATTCGATTTAGCAAGTAAACGCACAACACAGTTGACCATGGATCAAGATGGCAGCCAGCTAGACAACGGCAGCGAGATGACTTGGAGCCCCGATGGTGGCCGGATCGCGTATCTCCAATCGGATTCATCAAAAGTTCGACTTCGGCCTTTTATTCACCCGACCGACCCGACTTACCCTGAAGTAACAATGCAACACTTTGCCCGCGTCGGCACGCCAATTCCCGCACTTCGGGTTGGAGTTGTCGATTGCGATGGCGGACCCACGCGGTGGATCAAGCTGCCTGCTGACCCAGGCACGTTTTACATCAATGACGTCAGTTGGGCCGGGAATGCGAAAGAAATTCTGATCGAAATGCTTAGTCGTTCGCGCGACAATCGCAAGTTCCTGCTCGCCAATGTCGAGACTGGGGAAATCGTAACTGCGTACGAGGAAACCGATCCCGCGTGGGTCGACGCCAGCTATGCCGCCAATGCAGGACTCGAATGGATTATCAATGGTAATGGGTTTCTTCTGCTCAGCGAGCGAGATGGTTGGCGACAAGCATATCTATTATCGCGGGATGGTAAAAAGCGAACGCTTCTCACACAAGATAAATCCGACATCATTATGCGTGGACCAGTCGATGAGCCGGGTGGCTGGTTTTACTACATTGCTTCACCAAACAATGCAACCCAACGCTATCTGCATCGCATCCGACTGGATGGGAAAAGCCAGTCCGAGCAGGTGACTCCCACGGATCAACCTGGCACCCACAGCTATGAATTTTCACCAGATCGAAAGTGGGCATTTCATACCTATTCCTCGTTTGATAAGCCACCGGTTGTGGACTTGGTCCGTATTTCCGATCATCGGTCGATGCGTGTTCTGGAAGCCAATCAAGAAGTTGCCAAACGTGCCCGCCCTCTGATTTACAAACCAACGGAGTTCTTGAAACTAGACATTGGAAACGGTGTGGTCATGGATGCATGGATGATCAAACCGCGCGACTTCAATGATAAAAAGAAATATCCTGTCTTCATTTTTGTGTACGGCGAACCACATGGCCAAACAGTTCTCGACGATTGGGCCGGCGGCCAGAATCACTCGATGTTCCACCGGATGATCGCCGACCTTGGTTACCTTGTCGTATCGATCGATAATCGTGGTACACCCGCTCCCAAGGGCGCAGCATGGCGACGTGCTGTTTATGGTAGCCTCGGACCGCTTTCGACAGAGGAACAAGCCGCGGGTATCAAAGAATTGGGCCGCATGCGATCGTATGTTGATTTGTCACGCGTGGGAATCTGGGGTTGGAGCGGTGGAGGCTCGAACACCTTGAATGCGATGTTCCGCAAACCTGATGTTTATCAGCTCGGTATCGCAGTCGCACCAAAGCCTCGTCCGGAATTGTACAATGCATGGTTCCAGGAAATCTTCATGCGAACTCCCGATGTGAACCCGGAAGGCTATCGCAAAGCGGCAGCCATCAACTTTGCCGAAGGATTGAAAGGCAATTTGTTGATCGTTCACGGAACCGGCGAAACCAACACACACCTTCAAATCACAGAAAGCCTCGTGGATCGGCTGATTGAATTGGGTAAGCGATTCGACTACATGGCTTACCCCAACCGCGATCATGGCTTGCGTGAAGGTAAGGGTACAGCGGTTCACCTTCGAATGCTCATGACGCGATATTTAATTGAACACCTATCCCCTGGTCCTCGGTGATCCAGTTCCGCTGCCTGACAGCACAGGCAGCGGAGCTGGACGATGAGTGTGCGTGCTTCACACTGAACATCACACATGATGTGATGCCTTCAGGCGTCGGGTTCCTCATTGTCGAACAAGGTGCGCTTCTGGGGGGCGGGTGGCTTGCGCTTGCGGGTTCGAAACCCATAATTTGTCAATAAACTGTGCAAGCTGAAAACCACGGGTCGGTTTGTGTTGGCGTCACATCATTGCGCCAATTCATGTTTTTGCCAGATCGATCAAGGAAAAAGCGAGCTGCGCTAGTTGGTGGTTACCGTCGGCTGCAGCCGTATTTTTGCCACCTTGGTGGTGTTTCCTTCAGGCGCAATTTCCAGCAAGTGGGCGTGGTGTGTGAACATGATCACCTGCGTCTTTTGCCCCAGTTCCATCAAGATTTCCATGGCTGCTTTGGCGCGGTTGTCGTCAAAACTCACGAGGACATCGTCCAGAATAATGGGCATGGGATCTTGGTTGATTTCGCGCATTTGGTCCACGCGCGCCTCGATTCCTGCCAGACGCAATGACAACCAAAGCTGATCGGCTGTGCCTTCACTCAACCCGGTGGCATCGGTGCTTTTGAATTCAATCAATTGGTCGTGCTGGTTGTCTCGTGTGGTTTTTAGAATCATTTTGTCGGCTTCATAATCCACACCCAACGATTGATAACGATTTTGAGTCATGCGTTTGAAAAATTGAATGGCGCGACCGATGGGCTTGTCGCCGCAATCGCGTTCCATGCGTTTGATGGCTTCCTTCAGGCAGAGCTCGGCAAGGCGTATCGACTTCCATTCCGTGACCTGCTCCTCAAGCTTGGCGCGCAGATCCTCGAGCTTTTGCCTGGCTTCGGCGGCTTCCGTGTTGACGGCCAGTGCCCCCAGATCGCGTGTCATATTGGTGAACCGGTCGCGTTTTTCCTGATGTTCTAGTCGCATCGAGTCGATGCGCCGCTTCAGTTCGTCGGCCTCTGCCGCCAGTTGTGCCGAATCTCTGCCAGCCAATTCAACTTCGTAGGCGGGCACATCCATGGCCATCTGCTTGATCAAAGCCTGCTTGTCTGAAGCGATATCATTTTTAAGTCTTCGTTTTTGCTCGGATCGATCGATCACGGTGGCCACTTCGTGGTGATTCGCGCAACCAGCTTGCTCCATCAACTGGTTCAAAACCTCCTCGGTCCGTTTGAGGGTGTCGTTTTGGGAGGCGATTTCCAATTCTTTTGCCGCGATATTCTTTTTAAGCGTGCTGATGGACTGCGAATTGCTGTTTTCTGTCTCAGCCAATTCCTGCAACCGCTGAAGACCGTTATCCCATGTGGTTTCAGTGCACGGGGGGATGGAGCTGTCGGTGACCGCGATCAATTCATTGAGCTTGGAAAGGAAATTATCGCGTTCGGTACTCATGTCTTGGACGCGCTTGTCATAAGCTAATCGTTGCTTATGTGCTTGTATTGCCGCGGTCAAAGCATCCGCGAATACTTTCGACCTGCCGGGCGGGATGGTTCCAAGATTCCGAATGGCTTCAGCCCACTGTTGTTCAACCTCGACAAGATCATCGTTATTTCTTTTCAGGTCTCGATCCGTCACGTCAACGTTATTTTTGACGGTCGCCAATTTATCCGCGAGAGATTTCAGATTTGCAGTCCGGTCGTTCTGCTTCTGGATGCGCGCATTGGCTTGGGCACATAGCGTGGCAAGATTGCCGGTGTTTCCGCAAATTCGCGAGAGATTACCAATAAATTCATCGCGTCTTGACCGCATGGTTTCATATTTAGACATGTTGATTTTGATCGCCGCCAGTTCTCTCTTCAGATTTTTGGCGTCACGCATCCACTGCTGAAGACTTTTGGCTTCATGAACGCATTCTGGCCCGGCGTTCCAAGCGGCCCAGCGGTGCTCGAGGTCTTTGCGCAGATTCGCCTTCACTGAATTTTGAGATTCAATAAGCGCTGTCAGGCGACTAGCTTCGATCTTACTATTCTCAAGCTGCGCCTGCGTGGCGCGGATATTAGATGTGAGATCCGCTTGGGCCAGCAGCATTTCCGCTTGGGAATCGGCAAGTTTGATCAGCCCCGTCAACGCTTCTTCCAGCGAATGGGCGCCTCCGGCGCGGGCGGTGAATTCCGCGATGGTTTCGGGGGCGACCTGTTCCCCCGAGAGCCGCCTGCGAATCAATCCCCAAACGTCGTCTCGCTGCTGGCGCGTTCGGTCGTATTCTTCCCTGCCTCCGCCGGAAGAAATCTGCGACCTCAAGTTGCGCAATTCATTCTCGTGACCGATGATGGCTTTCTGGTTGTCAGCCACATTGCCAGACAGGGTCCGCAACTGGTCATCGCAGGTGGTCCAGGCTTTTGTAAGCGGGGTGATTTCATCATCGGGAGGAATGCGCAATCGTTCGATGGCATCAATATCGGCAAGAGACGGCACCATGGTCTGGGCAGCGCCTAGAAGTGCCCTCAGGGCGGTGTCGATGTTGTCTTTGGCGTCTTCCAGTATTGTATCGCTGATTCCCGATTCCCTTAATCCTTCCAGGCATCCATTCAACTCATGGAGTTCCTCGGGTGCCGGTGCCGAGTCTAGATCTTGCTGCGCCTTTTTAAAGTCATGAATGGCATCACTATTTTGTCGTTGGGCTTTGTCGCGTAGTAGAACAATTTGAGCCCATTTCGTCGCGATGTCGGAGATTCTTCTGCAGGCGGATTCTGTGGGAAATTGGTCCGTGGCGGTTTCAGACTGATGATTCGGCAGCCACTCTTGAACAAATTCCGAAATGGTTTTTGCCTCATTACTGGAATTAGCGACCATTCCGGGGAGATCTCTCAGCGCGTTCACCATGGAGGCTCTACTGCCATAGAGGTCTTTGATTCTTAACGTGACAGCGCGCGAAAGAGTGGGAACCGGAATAGCCTCCAGTTTGGTTTTGTCCACATTCAGGGAGCGTGTTCCGCTCTCCACCGCTGTTTTCGCTTTTACATAATCCGTGTGGTTGTTCCGCCAATCGTCACGGAATTGTGAAGGCAAATCAGGCGTTGAATTATAATCACAAAATTCGTTTTGCCTCGCTGTCAGTGTGGCGTACAAACCCATGCCTCCCAGAAGATTCCTCAGGCGAAGGTGGTTTTTCTCATGGATTTCCAGAGCGTCGCTCGAATCCTTCAGCTCATTTTTGAGTTGTTCGAGTGATTTAAGAGATTCTGCCTTGTTGGCGCGATCATGGTCGTGACGGGAGATGGCGACACGCGCGCCCTCGATGGCTTTGATGGAATCAATGATTTCGCCTCTTTTCATATTAGTTGGGGCGTATACATTTTTCAATTCCGCCAGCCTTGTCCGAATGGAGGAGGCGGATGTCAGTCCTGTCATGGCGTCAAATAACAGGGAACGCAAGTCGGAGTCTCCCTTGAACAGCTCCGCCGCTCCCTCGCGCAATCCGTGTTGATTGATGGCGAAAAGCTTGAGGAATTTCTCTTTGTCCAGTCCTTTAGGAAAGAGTTCCGATTCGGTTGTGCCTATCAGACTGTTCCTGCCACGTTTTCGTGTGACATTTTCGTAGGGCCTGCCTGTGACACCTTTAATGGAACCATGAACGGCATGGTTTTTAAAATCGTGCTTGAAATCATCGCCACTTTTCAGGTCGAATCCAAACATAAAACCCAGCATCTGCTTGAGCGCTGATGTTTTTCCGGCCTCGTTCGGGCCTTCGACGATGGCTAGTTTCGCCTCTTCTGGAAATTCGAGAATGGTATTATCAAACGGGCCGATAGTTTTGAAATTAATTGAGTTGAAACGCATGACAAGTCCTCAGCAGTGATTGGATTGGGTGGTGGAATGTCGAATGACTAGTCTTGAGATTTACCCTGAAGAACTTGAATGACGGAATCGAGGTTATCAATGTTATTGATCAGCGCGTCAACTTCCGCCTCATTGGTGATGATCCGCTCTAATTTTTTTGTCAAGGCCATGATATCCTCGTCATCTTTGAGCGTGTTTTTTAGAAGCTCCGGATTGGCTTTCCAATCAGCGATGATCTCAGCAAACAGATCCTCCTCATTGGCCAACAGACCCGCCGCCGAGGACGCGGTTGCGCATTCGATTTTGATTTTTTCTAATACCGCAGATTTGCCTAGACCTGCAAGCCTTTGTCGTACTTCCTGCCGCAGGAGTGCGCCGGGAGGCAGAACAGTCGAGGCGTCGGCATTACCGGTGAACCGAATTCGAATGGCGTTGGCGTTAGCCCACGGCAGGTGTTTAACGGAATCGCGCAGTTTATCGCCCCAATGGTCGATAGAATCGACTCCAGTCAAATCGACCTCTACCTCATGGAAGCGCACCTCGTCCAAATCGACAAATTGAGCGGAGGCATTGAGCGTGGAATCGACCCGGACAATGGCGCAACCCCTTGGCCCTGTTTCACGCACCGATCGGCCTTGAATGTTACCGGGGTAGACAATCCAGGGTGATCCGCCACGAATGATTTCACGTTTGTGAATGTGGCCCAGCGCCCAGTAGTGATAACCTTTCCCGACAAGTTCATCTACCGATGTTGGGGCATATCTGTCGTGGGTGGCGTCCAGGCCGGCAAGTGAGGTGTGCAGGATGCCGATATTGAAATGATTTTCCACGGCGGCCGGGTAGCCGCGCACCAGATTCTCTTGGGTGGCCCGTTCCTTGAAACTTTGGCCATGAATGGCGACTGGAATGCCTGGAACAATGAGTGTTGTCGGCTGATCCCCTGCCAGTTCGAAGACGTTGACGGGCCAGATCATTCCGGTGCCAGCGGTATTCAGGGCGTCGTGGTTGCCTCGAATCAGATAGACGGGAATGGTTTGGGCTAACACTCCGAGTTCGTTGAGCAGGAATTGGATGGTTCCGTGGTCGCGAATGGCGCCATCGAGAATGTCACCTGAAATGACCATGAACTGAACTTTTTCCGAGCGTGCCAGATCGAGCATGCGCTTGAACGCTTTGCGGCTAGCGGTGGCGACAGTCTTGGCGATGTCCTCGCCAAGACTTGTCAGCCCCGCGAGAGGGCTATCCATGTGCAGGTCCGCGGCGTGAAGGAATTTGAACATGAATTGAACCTTCCGTAATGGCTTTGCTCGATGTCAGTATATGAAAATGATCCTCACTACAAAGATCTATGCCGGATCCGGATTTGTGATTCGCATCAGCACTCTGAAACCACAATTGTATCCACTCCCATAAAACGCGCGTGTGTTGCTGCTTGCCGCGCGGCATTCAATGGCTGGCATTCTCCAGCATCCGCCTTTGCGCACATAATAAGTGGTATCGATTTCCATGGCGGGGTCATCGGCGCACCATTCCATCACGTTGCCATGCATATCGTAAATGCCCCAATCGTTCGGGGGATAGGAACCAACGGGCGTGGTGCCAACAACATAGGGCCCCTTTGATTTGGTGCCGTACGGTTTCTTGCCGTTACAGTTGGCTTGGGTACCGTCGCAGGTGTCGCCGAAGTGGAAGGGGGTGGTTGTTCCCGCCCGGCAGGCGTATTCCCATTCAACGGGCATAGGAACCGAGAATGTTTGCTTGAATTTTCTGCTGATTCTTCTGGAAAACTGACGCGTACCCCTCCAGCGAATGCTTTCTACTGGTCGTGTGGCTCCGATGAATTTACTGGGATCGGTCTTATTAACGGCCAGCCACTGTTCTTGAGTCGTCGGATATTTCGCCATGAGGAACGGTTTTGCTATGAGCTCTAGATCAGGGTCCAAACTGATGCCCTTTTCCAGTCGACGTTTAAGCCTGTCGGGTTCACTTTCAACCTCGGCACGGCTGTAGCCCCTCAAAAAGGTTCCTGCTGGCACAGGCATCATTTCCAGCCAAACGCCGCGATTTAGTTCAAAGCTGTCGGGGGCCAGTAACCAAGCCCGCACTACCGGATCGTGGTTCTCCTCCTGACAGCCATGAAACCAACCGTGGATTGCTCCGACAAATGGTGATAATCGTTGCGTATCAGCTGGTGCCAGACGTTGGATGGTGTTTGCGCCAAAACTTGAGCGCAATACCTGCGAAAGAATTCTACCGTCGTTTCCGCCATATTGTTCAAGCCAATCAGCCAGTATTTGCCGGGGAACAGCATCATGTCGGTTAGCCCGTGCTTTTTTCAAAAGCTTCAGCGCTGTTTCTTCGGTGCAGAAAGAGGGTAAAGCCATAGTCTTTTTCCATGGTGGATTGCTTTCTGTTTATTCGTCAATTGGTCGCGATAGTTCAGCATATTGCAGGCAATTTATTTTCTTCCAACTTCCATGATCCGGCTTGAAGTTGGTTAGTACAAACAGTGAGTCGTTCAGGCTGGTTTGGTGAAAACCCGACCGCTGTTGTCCGGACACTGGGTCTGGAGCCTGGATTTGACATCAAGTACGGAGCCACCATGACCAGCGAGTTCAAGTCTCACGCCATGCCCTTCTCCAATGCCCTGACCATCATCAACAACCAGACGAGCCTTGCCCAAGATTACAGGTTTTCAGTTGAGCAGAATCTGCCCGGGGCTTGTACTCTTTCTGATCAACTTGTCATTACGCTTAACAACGATGTGAATATGTCTCGAATGACCCCAATGGCCGTGCTTGCCTACCATGCCATAAAAGGAGTTGGGCGATGGGATGATTCGATCGAGGATGCGCGGGAGGTGGCCAACACGGTTTTGTTCCAATTCATTCAAAATCCCTTCAAGTGGAATGGTGCCGAACCGCTGGGATATTTCTTTGTCCGATCCGTCGATTGGCGCGGCAAAGACCTTATTCGTAAAAACCACCGGCATCATGATGGCCGAATTCAGAATTGGCATAACAATGAGGATGGGGCGGATGAAAACGAACCAACTGCGAATATTCAGGCACCTTGTAGCCTTACGGAGCATGATTACGAGACGATGAGGCGATGCGTTTACGATCTGGTGGCAACGTTTCCCGACTCCCAAAAACTGATCGCGACGGAACTCATTTTGAAGGCCGACGGAATGACTGGTGCTGAATTGGCAGCGGTTTTGAATGTTGCTCCGGGAACCGTCTCAGGCCAACTGAAGAAGCTCAGAACCATGATTACGGACTATATTCGTGAACTCGAGCTGGGCATTTCCGCCTGATTGTCCTGATTTGTATTTTCACAATCTGCCTGAACTCTTTTATGCAGACGCATCGTCATATAATTGCGAAGCACCGTCTGCATTTAACGGTTCAGGCAGAGCGGAAAGCAACGGCGACTGCATGTGTTGCAAGGCAGGTCCCGTGGCAATCAGATTGCGCGCATTGATGTCCCGTTTATAATCTGGTTGGCTTGTAATATCGGCCAGAAACATCGGTTCCAACTGGGTTTGGCATTCCAGAGCTTTGCGTAAATCGTCGCGTATGAAATCGATAGCCTGGGGTGGATAGATTACCACAAGGTTTCCACGGGATTTTGCCACTTCATTGGATAGGTGCTGCTGATTGGTGCCCTTGATCCTGTAGCAGGTGGCTCCGCTTGGTTGGTTGAATTCCGCAAGGGATGACTCATTCAGCTTGTTGGCCTGATTGAATGGCATCGATTCCTCAAAATAATGCACGTACCCGGGGCCTACCTTGATCACGGCATCGAATCGTTCATCAGGGTGGCAATAGTAGATTCCATCATTTGTACTCACCATTTTTGCAAGATCGGCCAGTTCCGTGACTGTCAGTGTGCTTTTTACTGTGCTGACAACTGGTTGAGACATGCGATCGAATTTGTATGACCTGATGGCGTAGCCTGCTGTCCCTGCTAGGCCTCTGTTATTTGACTCCAATTGCAAATGGTTTTCTTTGCATCCTGGCACGCACATGAGGTACATGGCGCCATTTTTAATGGCAAGGACCGCACAAATAATGTCACATACCACCTTGCTGCAAGCACCTTTGTTGTTGGCGTAATCAAATTCAAATTTCATACCAGACATATAAGCACAGTTTGCTTGCTCGTAGATGTCGTTGACGGATTGTGTCAGTTCGTCGCTGTCGCGGGCGATCGAATAACCGTCGCGTTTGACTTGAAGAAACCGACAAGGAACCCGCTTGGTGACTTCGTCTTCAAGGATGAACGGATTGATGGGGACAGGATTGGACCCTTTTCGAGCACCAAACTGACGTGTCAGGGCGTCCAACCCTTCTGTCGCATCAAAAATATTGGGAAGTCTCAGCTTGCCCGCGATATCGCGTAGAAACAGCAATCGCCAGAGCGTCATTCTTCCGGTTTTAAAGGGCAGACCAATTTCCTTGAATGGTTCGGTAACCGAGTAGAGCAATGTTTTCCCGGCCGCTGTTTCCTTGTTGCCGGAAACAGCTTCCATTTTTCCTGTTTCTTCAGAAGCCACAAAGTATTGATTGGTATTTTTGCAGTATGCCTGAATGTTGCAAAATCCATAATTCGATTGGTGCAGGGCAATGTCGCTAATGCTTGTTTTCAGCCAGGTTTTGAATGCCGTCAGGCTCCAGCTTTCCCGGTCTCTGTCGTGTCCGAAAATCTGATCGAGGTTGTTGAACAAGTCGGAACCTTTTGGCCAATCTGCGGCATTTTTAGATGCAAAGGTACTGAGGTATTTCAGAAGGTTGACCCGGTCTGCTCCACCGGTGTGCGATGGAGTGTTTCTGGCCGGGCGGGATTCTATCGGTTTGGATTTCTTCGTGGTGTTTTTGTTCTTATCTGCTTTTTTGCTCATATCAGCCTCCTTGACGGTTTTTGTGGTTTGCCAAGGCGGTTTTGAAGAGTTCAGTCACTCGTTTGCCCATCCCTTCTTGGGAGGCGCACCATTTCATGTAGGATGGTTCCAAGGCAAGTACTTCCTTGAACGACTTCCCGTTATGCTTTCCGAAGCGAAAGTAATAATCACCATCTGGTCCTTCAGATACCTTGCGTTCCGAAAGAATCTGGTCTGTCAGTTCTGCCAGTCCTGCCATGGTTTGCGGCAGTGTGCTTTCGGTTTGAACCATTGCGGGTAGGAGGTCCATCACACAGCGGGAATCGGCCAAGGCGTCGTGTGCGTTTTCCAGCGGCTTCCCAAGGTATTGAAGTGAGGCTGCCGTAAGGTTGCGCGGAGCAATATGGTGATAAAGCACCATTAGGTCGATAACCCCAACCGATTCAACGGGCAAGGTCATGGAAGGATCTACTTCCTGAAAATGGCGTTGGAGCATGGGGAGATCAAAGCCGGTGATATTAAAGCCCACGAGATCAGCCCCATGCAGGAAACTCCGAATCTCGTCTGCTTTTTGCGCGAATGTGGGGCATCCGATGACATCTTGATTGGTGATGCCGTGAACCCTGATAGCCATTGGGTGGATAGGCATTTCCGGATTGAGACGCAGAACTAGGTTCTTGGTTACTGTTCCTTCCCTGCGGATCATGGCGATTTCAACGATGCGGTCGGTTTGCGTGCTTGAACCCGTTGTTTCAATGTCGAAAGACACGAGTGGCCTGTCTGGAGAAATCATGGAACACCTTATTGACTGCAAGAACGCAACAGGCTTGTGAACGGTCCGTCTTTAACCCTGCGTCTGGCATTACGCTACCAAACATTCGTCGTGGCCTCACCGATATTCAGTTTGAACGTGCACTTAGAACGATTTCCCTGTCATTTTTTGAATAATCCAAATGATTGTCGAAAATATTCTTCAATTACTGCGAATAAAGGGTGTGGCCAGGGCCTGAATTTACTGGCACAGCCACCAGATCTTGGAGTTTCGACCATGCGCGAATATAGCGTCAAAATCCGGCTCAATGGTTCGTTATCGTATGTCACTGTCCGTGCCAGCAGCAGTGGCAAGGCCAAAGAATTTGTGCAGGCGCAATATGCTGGATCCAGCGTTACTGTTTTGGAAGTCAAACCTGTTTGATGGTAGATGAATCATCAAAAGGCAAAGAGCCACAATTAAGGAGAATCGGTCAATGCTTCAAATTCTTCCATGTGTCGATTCAGCAGAACTTGCTGCACGCTGGCAGCGAGAATTGAATATCTATCGAGATCGTGCTGCTGAATTGGGCCAATCGGCATATAACGCTTGTGTTGATGGGAGTTACACGACCTCTGGTGGCCGCAGGGTTGATTGGTTGCAACAAGTTCAGGCCGCGAAATCATCACGGGTCAGCATTCCACCCACAGATCTATTACCGAATATCAATGATCCACAATTTGATGTTACTACTGTTCAAGTTACGAATGAAACCACACTGGCCGCAGGCCGTAGATTGGTTGATGGTGGTAAGAGGCCGCTGGCTCTCAACTTTGCCAATGGTATTCACCCTGGGGGTGGGTTTTTGAGCGGCGCGCGGGCCCAAGAGGAGGTGCTTTGCCGGTCTAGTGCCTTGTTCAGCACCCTGTATGGGGATCCGATGTATCCTCATCACTACGCGCGGCCACGGCCCGATTCCACAGACTGGTGTATTCTTTCACCTGATGTTCCCGTTTTTCGCACCGATGACGGAACCGATCTGGATGAGCCTTGGTTGTTGTCCTTTATCTCGTCGGCAAGCCCGGTAGTTGGCAAAGTGAGCCAAACCGAAGCGAGGGTGTTGCTTAAGTCGAGAATCAATCGGGTGCTGGCGGTGGCTCGGGCCTATGGGTTTACGGAGCTTGTGCTGGGTGCTTGGGGCTGCGGTGCGTTTCGTAATGATCCAGCCACAACTGCCGAGGATTTCCGGGAAGCGATCGAAGGCCCGTTTTCGGGAGCGTTCAGAGAAATCGTGTTCGCCATCACCGATTGGTCTCCCGATAGAAAATTCCTTGGGCCTTTTCGGACTGTGTTTCAATGATATGCGATGATCTGCATCCACTGGCGAGCTAACCTGATGCAATACGCATTGATATTTGTTGTGTTGGCGTTGATTATTACCAAATTAGCCGACGTCATGACCACATGGCGTCGGCTTGTATCGGTGCATCAGGAGG
>Ga0255123_1000261_pt1 | contig 15943 bp, 32 predicted proteins | sample Law_Cont_RepA_8d_FD_188585 | JGI IMG/M metagenome (GOLD analysis project Ga0255123, IMG submission 188585) | Freshwater microbial communities from St. Lawrence River, New York, United States - Law_Cont_RepA_8d | ecosystem: Environmental > Aquatic > Freshwater > River | place: USA: New York...
ACGGTAGCGTGCTATATTCCTAGTGCTGGGAAACCTCCCCAGCAAATGAACAAGCGAGGAGGATCGGATGGGATACTACGTCAAGAATACCGAGTCTCACTTCTTCATTCCGAAGGAGTATCATGGACTCGCCCTTCAGGCGATTAAGGACTTTATGCTGAAGACTTACACCGCAGATAGTGGTATGCAAGTCATCCGGTCTTTTCCTTGGGTTAATACCGACGAGGTAGTTAATTCTGAAACTCTTAAGGATGCTCTGTACTATTGGCGTTGGGATGCTTATACCGATGAAAATGGGGATATTACGGATCTTTCTTTTGACGGGGAAAAGTTGGGAGAGGATGAACTTCTCTTTGGCGTAATTGCTCCCTATGTAAAGGAAGTTTCTTATATCGTTATGCAGGGAGAAGATAACTACACTTGGCGATGGTACTTCGACGGTAAGACCTATCGTGATCAGGCTGCAAGGATCGTCTGGGAGTGAGTTAGATGGGCAAGTAATCGGGGATAACTCCCCGATAAAAGCCTATGTCGGAATACACGCACGCGCAGAGGATTTTTCCGACATTCCGCCGGTAGGATATTCCGACAAAATTTTATTAAAAAATCCCTTGACCTCTCCACCCATCGTGCTATGTTCATAGTGCAAGGAGGAAGGAATGGAAACCGATTTCGTCTGCCGCATGGAAAACATGGCTATTCTCTATCACTCTGTCATTGGACACAAGATGGTTCAGAGGGAGTGGGCTTCTGGAAGAAAGCACACAAAGAAGGAAGTCTCTACATTCAAGAGCATTGAGAAAGAGTGTGAGTCAGTATTCATGGAAGCCGCTTCTTTCCCCGGTGCAGCGGAGGCTTAAATGGACATTCAAGGTATCGCTCTAATTTCAGTTTTGATTTGGTGTGTATGGTATATGATTAAACTCTGATCGACAACCCCGAAAGGGGTTTTGCCGTAATACGCACGCGCATGTATTCCGACAAAATAGAACTATTCCGGCGAATTGAAAAGAAAAGAGGAGAGAGGCGGATTACTCCAACCTCTCTCCTTCACTTTACTTCACGATGCCATTTGCCTTTAGCATCGCCTCAAACTGCGCCGTCACAGAGGCACGGTTACCCTTGAAGCCAAATTCCTTCTTGACGATGGAGAGACACGACGGAGCCTTGCTCGTCAGACGCAAACCTACTGCTTCAGCCTTCAGACCCATACGGATCGTAAGAAGGCGATAAATATCGATGCTTTCGCCCGTGATGATGATCGCCCCGGTTTCGGTCTTTTCGATAGCCATTTTTTCTTCCTCCCTGCACATACAGATTAACCTCCCTGCTACCGGAGGCAAGGAAAAAAGAGAGGCTCACGAAAAAAAATTATGACGGAATAAGTCACATTGGTACGCACACTTATTCCGACATTAAGGTATTACGGCATAGGGCCTTTCGGCCCCTCCGATTAGAAGGTAATCGGAAGCGCAGAGGCTGCGATGATGTTCGCTTCCTCTACGGCATTGGAGACTGAACTCCAGCCGAAACTCTCGTAGACCGCATCACTACTCTCGTAATTCGTGATGACGAGGTAGAAACTACCATCGCTGGCCTCGCGAACGTGTGCGGTCAGACCCTTGTCTTCGTAGTGGATCGTTTCGATATCCATTCTTCCCTCCTGCACATACATTCTAACCGCATGCATCCATACGTCAAGTGAAAAGTTTGCGGGTTATGTCGGAATAATCGGGGAGCCTCCGTATGCCGGAATAGTCTGAAAAAATAAAAAAAAAGAAAAAGGGAGAGAGGCGTCCCTCTCTCCCTTTGCTGCAACCTCGTGAGAGGCGTTCTAACTTCTTTGTGTGTGCCTACACACTTCACACGGCCTTATCGCAACCTTTAGCCGTGTGAAGCGACAGACTTGCTAGTTAAAAACTCTGTTCAACGCCTGTCTAACTAAATGAACAGAGGGGGCTTTCGATAACCTACTCACCCCTACTAACGTGCGCCTACTTGACCTTCTTCGCCGCCGCCTGCACGGTGGGGAGAACATCGCGGAGGAAGGCGACGACACCGCCCATCTCCTCCGGCGCGAGGTTCGTCGGCTTCGCACCCTTCCCGGTGCCGATACGGAAGGAGACACGATCCTCCTCCGTCGTGCAGATGGTGGCGTGCAGCATGTCCACGGTGGACAGGGCCTTGGCCGACTTGTTGATACCGTTCTCCGCGTAACCGGAGAGGGCGTCGATGAAGGCCGGGAGGTCAGCGACGGGCACCTCCTGCGCTCCCGTACCCTTGCCGCGAGCGAGGGCGAACTTCACGACGGGCACGCCGTCGTCGTTGATGCCGACCTCGATACTTTCACGGGCGACGGCGACAGCGGAGGCGTTGACGGTGGACTGGAACAACTTTCCCATGATGGACTTCCTAGAAGGTTCCCGGCTTGTTGCGTGAGGGACGGTGGGAACCGTTCCCGCCCTCACGTTTCTATCTTAATCTCCCCAGCGCAGGGCGCAACCCTTTTTCTGCTACCCTGCTCGTTTTTTTCGGGGGAGCCTTCCGGGTCGCTTTCGCTTCCCTTCCGACACCGACCATATACCATAGATGGGTGCTATTCGTGTTTTTTTATTCCTCCCCTAGTGAGCGATTTTTTTCATTTTCCTATTGACAGATTAGATGGATCGGGTTATGCGCGGAAACCTGGATTATTGGGGCATACTCCCATAGCGTAAAGGTGTAGAACTGTCAAGGGCTTTTACAAAATTTTACAACTCACTATTCCGACATAATGGCTGCAATTATTCCGACATAATTTATTCCGACAAAGGGGGTTGATTATTCCGACGTAAAAGGGGTTGACGGGTCAAGGGCATCGGTTAAGTGGTCCCCGGAGGTCGAAATGGAAACCCTGCTGAACATCCTCGCTGCGATTATTTTTTTCATTATTCGGCTTGCGGATCGTTGGCTGTAGGATAGGATGGTTTTGGAGGTAGAGAAGATGAGCAACTTCAAGTCGGTTCACGGTGGCTTTCAGATGACTTTTGATAACGGCCTCACCATTTCGGTGATGTTCCGTGGCGGCAATTACTGCGAGCATAAGATGGAGGATTACTACTTCGCAAAGAACGCCATGGAGAAGGAGGGTAACCACAACTCTCCCGACGCGGAAATCGCGATTTGGGATGGGGCGGATACTTGGCTTCGCTTCGGGCGGGATACCGTTGAAGGCTGGCTTTCCACTAACGACGTTGCAGGCTGGATTACTCGCGCTGCTGCCGCCCGTGATATGGCGGATTTGCAGTCTACTGTAACTCTTCCTCAAGAGGAGTAACCCGCTTCCTTCCCGAAAGGGAAGGTTTGCCGGAATAGAGAATAGATTATTCCGACAAAATCTATTCCGGCATAATATAATCTATTATTTCAGATTATATATTTGGAGGTCTTATGATTAAAAATTTAATTAAAATTGCAGAAAGACTTGACAGAGCAGGTCTAACAAAAGAAGCAGATAAGATAGACGGTATCATAAAAAAGGTTGCAGGAAATCCAGTTTTCAGATATGATGATAATATGAATCCCTTGCCATATGAATATAGTCCAGATAACATGGCACCAGAAGGAGCAGAATCCCATAAGAATGGAAGTCGAGTTTTGTTGTTAGTAAACAATAAAAATGAAGATGCTGATAGAAAAATTGGATTAGGTTATGTTTACAATTTAGAAGAAGCAAGAGACAAAGCCTTTAGATTTACAAGAAAAAATCCCGGCTGGACCGCAGAACTATATCTTGAAGATATTGATACAGGAGATAGGGTTTTTTGGAAAGAGGTCTAAAAAGTTTGTCGGAATAATCTCTTAACTATTCCAGCATTGGCTCCCCGAAGGGAGCCTTCAACTTTACCAGATATCTTCGATCTCATCATCGGTATCGTAACTCTCCTCGATATCGCTTCGGAAACGAGACATCTTTTCCTTAACGCACTTCGGACAAACGAGAACGAGAGGAATACCATAGCCGTCCTTCTTCCAGTAGGTATCGCCCTCAACAACTTCACCGTTCAGACAGGAATGAAACTTCCGCATGTTACCTCCGGTTTTCGCTCGGCTCCCTGCCTCGCACCATGAACATAGCATGGTGAGGGAGGGGCGCAAGAAGAAAAAGAAAGGTCGCCAAAATATTTTATGCTGGAATAGTCTACAGGTTTATTCCGACATTTTCCCACTAAGTATTCCGGCGTTGCAAAAAAAATTAAATAAAAAAAGAGACCGGGCTTGACACCCGGCCTCTCCTTAATTACCCCGAATTACTTCAGAGTCTTAGCGGCCTTCTGAACCTGCGGAAGAACATCACGAAGGAAAGCCACAACATCGCTCATCTCATTCGGAGCAAGGTGCGTGGGCTTCGCGCCCTTACCGCTACCAACGCGGAAGGAAACACGGTCATCCTCATTCAGAGAGATAGTGGCGTGAAGCATATCCACGGGAGAGAAAACCTTGGCAGACTTGTTGATACCATTCTCAGCGTAACCCGCGAGAGCATCGATCACAGCAGGGAAATCGGCAACCGGGATTTCCTGAGCACCAGTACCCTTGCCACGAGCAAAAGCAACCTTGACAACGGCGATACCGTCGTCATTCATGCCGACCTCAATCGACTCGCGAGCGGTGTTCAGAGCGGAAGCATTGACAGTGGACGCGAAGAGTTTAGCCATGATTTACCTCAGAATGTTCCCGTTTTGTGGAGTGTTGCGAGAGGGGAACCTTCCCTCGCCACACTTTCTATTTAACCTTCCCCGTGGGGGGCGCAACCTTTTTTTTGAACCTTCCCGATTTTTTTCTCGGGGCCTTCGGGAGCCTTTCGGTTCCCCCGCTGGCAGATACAGAATAACCCCTCTCCGAATCCGTGCAAGAGGTTTTTTGAAGAAAATTATGCCCCAATAGTGTCCAGGACTATTCCGACAAAATCTATTCCGACAAACTATTTTCATCCGGCCTCTCTTTTTTCCTTGCCTCTCCATCTCGCCATGCTATGTTGTCTTTGTGGGAAGAAACCCACGGGAGGCAAAAGTGAACCCCATCGACCCGATGAACCCGAACTACCTCATGCTCCAGTCCCGGCAGCACGCCCGCATCGCCGCGAAGTTGAAGAAGGCTTCCCGCCTTATCGCGGAGGGGCTGAAGGCGCACGGCGAGGCTTTCGGCCTTCAGTATGAAATGAATAATCCCTCTACCCGAAAGAAGGCTGTTTAGTTAGAGGAAGGAGCCGGGAGGAAAGCCTCCCGGTATTCATTCGGTTTGCCGGAATAGTCAAGACCGGTATTCCGACATAAAAAGTTGCCTAGAGTGTTGCACGGATTTGCAGGTAGGCTATACTCACTTTGGAGGTTCCGAATGTCTCTTCCCTCTTCCGCTCACCGCTCCTTCCTCGTCGCCTTCTGCAACGTCGCCGCTCCCGACGACGAGATTAAGGCAAAGCATCTCGTCCGCTTCCTGCAGGGAACGGAAGATAAGCAGGCAGATACCTCATCTGACTGGGGCCATGTCTGCGGAGTAAATGCCGCTGCCGATGCTATCGGTCGCCGTAACGCCGCGATTAATCGTAAGATTGAAGAGGAAGCGAAGCACCGCGACGAGATTGCTGAACTTCGCTTTCAAATCGCCCTTCGCGAAGAGTTCCGCACGATTGAAGCCCGTATTCGTAACTCGCAGCCTAATGGTTTCTGGCAGCGTAAAATCGACATTCTCTGGTCTTACCTGACGGAAAATCGTTACCTGAATGACCTCGCTTCTTCTTTCGGTCTTACCGTCGCCATGATGGAGAAAGAAGCGCAGCGTGGTCGCGCCCTCTTCGTCAAGCATGGTGCAAGCGAAGATTTGATGAAGGCTATCGGTCGCTAGCACGGTTCGCCGCTCTCCGCAAGGGGGGCGGTGATTTTTTTATTTCGCCGGAATAACCTAGCAACTATTCCGACAAAATCTATCAAACTATTCCGGCAAAAAGGGAAGCGAGGGAGGCCGAAGCCTCCCCTTTCCCTATCGACCTTCCTTCTTCCTTTCCTCTTCTTCCCGCCTTTCGATGTTCACACGGCGCATCACTTCAAGTTGACGACGGATGGAGTAGGCCATCTCACGCTTGGCACGCTCGCGGCACTCACGCATCTTCTTGTCGGGGTCGTTCATCTTTGCCTCCACACACATCATAGCACGCACACACAGATATGCAAGAAGAAAGTGCGATATAATTATGTCGGAATAATGGATTAGAATTATTCCGACAAATCTATTCCGTCATAAAAATGTGGAGCGGGCATCACTTTTTTCCTTGCCTCTCCCTCTCACCATGCTATGTTCATGGTGTGGGAAGGAACCCACGATGGAGGCTAAAGATGGATACCGGAACGATGCTGAAGAAGGCCCGTATGCACCAGCGTATTGCGAAGAAGTGGGCGAAGGCCGCTCGTCTGCACGCGGAGGCTTTCCGCGCTGTTTTCGAGGCAGAGGCTATCGAGAACGAGGCGAATAGTGTCGAGGTGGACACGCTCAAGCCGATGGTGAAGCGCAAGGCACCCACCAACGAGGTCTGGTAGAGCGGAGGGGAGCCGGGGCATAGTCCCCGGTGAAACCCCATTTTGCCCCAATAAATGCCGTAATAACTACAATCATTATTCCGGCAAAAACGCCCAAAAGGGCGGGGAGCCAGGCCCCTCTATCACTACCTCCACGCCTCCTCGCTAGCCATGAAGGCGTTCCATTCCTTCTCCCACTCCTCCAATTCCGGCTCCGGCTCTTTTTCCGTCCAGTCAGAATGAACGGAGACACCATAGTATCCGTTATCCGTTCCGAGCCAACGGAGGTCAAGGTCACCCTTGGTGGTGCGGATCGTGTAGAACGTCCACTTGGTACGATAGTCTCCCCGATCCCCTTCCTGATTAGAACGCTCCTCCGCTACGGACACCACGCCACCGACGAGATCCTGCGGATCGCCCGTCACATCCTCGACGCGGACGGAGACATGGCACGGGCCATAGTAATCGTTATCGAAATAGAGACGAAGGTCACCCTTGTCTGTGAGGAAGGTCACGCTATCGTTTCCGACCGCGCAACCATCAACCGCGAGGATCGTTGCACCGATGATGTTTTCGATTTCGTTGATCATGTTTCCTTTCTCCTTCCCCATTAATATAGCACGGTGGAATGAAGGGTCAAGAGAAAAAAGCGAGAAAGTTTGTCGGAATAGTTCCACTTATTATTTCGACAAACCCTACCAAAAAAGTGTTGACGCTTCCATCGCCCGTGATACATTCTTCTTGCGAGGTGAGAATGTTCAAGACCGATTTCTTGTGCCGCATCGAAAATCAGACCATCCTCTTCAATGCCCTGATGCTCCATCGTGAGGCGAAGAACGCCCTAAAGAAGAAGGGTCTTTCTCCTGAACAAATCCGTCAAGTATCCGATATCATCATCGACTGTCAAGATGTTTTTGCCGATGCTCATTCTTACCCTGACGCTGGGGAAGCCTAGCATCGAAACCCCGAAAGGGGTTTTGCCCTAATAAGTGGATAGACTATTGGGGCAAAAGTATTCCGGCAAATGGCCTCGGAAGGCTCTGACCCTTCCTGCCTCTCACCGTTTCACTCCCAGAAATCACCGGAAGCGAGATAGACGACGATTTCATCGCCCTCGTTGTAGTGGCGAGCCTCTTCCTTGAAACCGTAGGTGCCGGAAGAGAGGACGGAACCCGTGACGGTCGCGAGGAGAATATCCCCCTCCTCGTCGGTCGCGATGTTGAAGGAATCCACGCGCAGTGGGATGCGCGGTTGACCGTCAGGGATGGTGAACGTGACGGAAGAGCCGACAGACGGGATGGTTCCGTCGTCATAGAGATTGATGAACATTCGTACGCTCCTTCGTGGGGTCTGCCCACAAGATGAGTATAGCACGGTTGATAGAGGGGTCAAGAAAAAAATGAAGTCCCCAAACTTTTTATTCCGGCAAAATTATTCCGGCATTTAGTAAAATGAGTATATGGACGAGCATAAGATAGTATCTCTTGATACATGGAAAAAGGAGAAGGAGATCGAGCGCGAGTGGGTGGGCGAGGATATTCCGGCAAACCCTTATTCCGGCTTACCGATCATGCTCGCGTCTGCATACTGGAGAGGTAACCTAGATGGAAAGAAGGAAAAATGGCTAGAGTTACGTTGGCATATAGCCACACTCATCCTTCTTAACGTAGTCTCAATTGCCGCAATAATCCTGCTCTCCCACTACAGGTAATGCCGGAATAGTTGGAGGCACGCACACAAAAAAAGAAAAGTGGGCCGAAGCCCACAGTTCTTTCAGACCATCACTTCTCTGCAGGAAGGATTGCGGAGAGGATGGTCTTGCTCGTACCCGCGATGCGCGTCATGCTGTCGCGAATCTTCTTGCTGTCTCCGCCCCAGCAAGCGATGTAGAGCGAGGAAGGCTGGCTATCCAAGCCCCACGCACCCAGCACACACGCGGCCACAGACTCTGCCTCAATCTCTGCCGTAGAACGGGAGTGGTCAAGGTCAAGCGTGTTGTTTTCGCGAAAGTGCATGAGCGAGTGAGCCAACTCATGCGCGAGGGTTCCGGCCTTCTCCGCACCCTGAAGAGCGGAGGACACATGCACAGTCTTACCCATGCTCACGCCCTTCGCACCACCGTACAGAGCATCCATGAGAACCGGGTGACGGTACTCAAGAGTGATGCCATTGTCGCGGTAGACATTCTCCAGCGCAGCGACCAGCCCCGCATCGTCGCCCTTCGCACGGTACTCCAGCGTCGGAGCCTCTTCCCCTTCGGTCTGCGAATGGTCAAAGACGTAGACAGAACGGAACCCCGCGAGAATTGACTTGTCCTTCCCGGTTGCCTTGTCGGCAACGGTCTTGAAGATTGGAGCGAGAATCCACAGACGACGGTTCCACTCTTCGCCCTTCACCTTGCGGTTCAGAGAATTCCACTTCGTGGAGCCAGCCACGTTGGACAGAGTGATGCCGTACTGCTGGGCCTGAACGGCCATCAAGATTGTGTTATTCCAAGAATAACGCCAAAAGGCCTGCTGGTACTTCAGCCAGCGGCGAAAGACCTCGCTACCCTTGGCCTCGTCGGTCTGGTCGCCAATCATGGCGACGATGCCCTCCACAATCTGAAGGGACTTCGCGGTGCGTGCGTCAGGCTGCATGTTGAATGCTCCGGGGGAGTTAGTGTCGGTTCCTTCCGACACCTCCCCTATATCATAGAAGAGTGCTATTCGTAACTTTTTTGGGTCGCAAAAGTGAGGCATCCTTTCTCCACTTGTCAAGGGCGATTACAAAATATTACATCTCAATATGCCCTAATACTCTGTAGGTGTATTCCGACAAAATCTATTCCGACATTTCGGCCCTAAAAAAGTCTTGACGGTGCGTGTGGAGTGGTTAAGATGCTTTTGGAGGCTGGAAGGATATGTTTCCTGAAGAGAAGTTCGGTTCGCTGGAGATGCCGGGAGAGGTCAACCAGATGCACGAAGAAGAGGATACAAGCGATGCTCCCACGGTAATCATTCCGCGAGAGTATCGGAAGCCTGAACCAGAGGAAGAGTTCTTCGTACTGCCATTCTGAAAGGTGGGGCGGGGCGGGCCTTCCGCCCCGGTTTGCCCTAATAACTCTCCATCTATTCCGACAATCAGTATTACGGCATAACCCCTTTCGGGGCTACCTCCTAGCCAGCAAGGGTTGCCGAAAGAATTGTGATGATCGTTAGGATCGGAGCACCAACGTATGCGAAGAGAAAAAAGCCGCCCTCTACATCGCTCCAAAAGTCCTCATTCTTACGCTTATCTTCGGTCATTCTTCTTCCCTCCTGAAACCACTTATCATGCCACCATGGTACGTCAAGAAAATATTTTGGGGATTATGTCGGAATACTTCTTACCACTATTCCGGCAAAGCGAAAGAGAGAACCGCCCGAAGGCGGCTAACTCTTCCCTATCTCACTCCGGCGCGACGAGGTTACCGTGACGCGCCGCCAGACCGACATGCTTTGAGGTGGTCACAGAGTAAAAGTGACCGCTCCGCGAGGTGTAGTCAAAGACCACACGGTTACCGTTCTTCACGGTGGCGATTAGAAGGTTGTACGACCACAGGTTGCGACCATCGGTGCGAAGGTGCTTTGCGCTCGCCTTCCGACCATTCCACCACGCTGCTGCGACTTCACGGTTCGTCATTCTCTTCTTCCTCCTGCATGAAGAGTGTATCACGGGATGTATCGCCGTCAAGAAAAAATCTCAACCATTATGTCGGAATAACACTGTGGACTATTCCGGCAAAGAGGAGCATCGGGGAGGGTTTCCCCTCCCCTTCCCCTCACCCGTCAGTCGGTGGGAGCCGTCCAGCCGGGGCCGTTGACACCGGGAGGGTCACGGTGCTCCATCGCCGCTTCCTCTTCGGCAGCGCGACGGGCGACGTATTGACAGGTGAGACAAAGGACACCCGAAACCTGCGGGGACATGCCCCACACTTCCTCTCCACAGTGCTCACAGTTAGCGACGAAACACAGCATGGATTACCTCCAAAGTCCCTGTATCAAGGTGCCCATAGGATGCAAGGCCCGTGATACACTTTTTATGTCGGAATAGTTAGATCGATTATTCCGGCATTATCGTAACAGACAGGCTTCTTTTTTCTTGACACACTATGCAGTTATGTTAGAATGGCTTTGGAGGTGATTAGTGTGTTCGTTCCGAAAGCCGAGTGTCTCCGATGCCGCCTTTGACGATGTGTTCAATGACATTGAAGGAAACCCCTACACAATGATAAACGACATTGTTTCGCGTACCGGATGGTCGCGTGGAACCGTTGTTGCCGTTGTCAACATTCTGCGCGAGGACCGAGCCGTTTCCCGATGCAACGGTTACAGAGGAGGATACGCTTATCGCGCAAATAAGGTTGACAAGTAATCTTGAATGTGTTAGCGAGTGTGCGAATGAGTTTGTCGGAATAGCGCAACACTTTATTCCGACATTTGGGATACTATTATTCCGGCGAAAAAGAGGAAAGGCCAGCCCGAAGGCTGGCCCGATAACCTCTAGAACCGGAAGTTATCGCTCACCATGTTAGCGTAGGTGGAACCCTTGCCACCCCTAACCTGCCCGATGCGGCGACGGACGATGGAACCTTCCGCGACCATGTGACGGACGCAGAACGTGACAGTAGCGTAACCGATACCCGTGCGTGCAGCGGTGGCCTTCATGGAGGACATAGGGTGGTTTTCGATATCGAACAGAACAGCCTCAAAGGCAGCGTCAGAAACAGAGGGAACCATGGACACTCCGAGTCGGGGGGTTTTTCCCGACAAGTACCTGTATCCCGACCGATGAAAGATGCAAGTGTGCGCGATACATTTTTATGTCGGAATAATACATGGAGATTATTCCGACAAAAGTTATTCCGGCAAATCGCACACCCATTTGTCCGCTTATGTCGGAATAAGTTGCTCAAAAAAAAGAAAAAGAAAAAGGGAGCCTTTCGGCTCCCCTCTACCCTACGCGCCCATCAGAAGTTCAGAACGACAGATGTGATCAAAGCCCGCATCATCGGCGCAGCGACCATCCCAAATCGCGAGCGTAGACTCATTCGCCCTATCGCGGTCAATGGTGGGAACGACGTTGCGACCTCCACAGGTGTAACAAGTGACATCGTAGAAACCATTGTGATAGAGGGAGTAACCCTCTTCGTCATGGTCATCCTGCCAAAACTCGTCGTCCTCGGAGATGCCACCCGCGTCGATAGATGGGTTGACATGCTTTCCGCGACCCTCACAAGTGGGACAGACCTCAAACTTTGCGGGAAGAGTGTGGACGGTAGTCTCGTCGCTCTCACCGTCGTTCACCTCAAAGGTGAACGTCATGTGCTTCATGTCGAAGCCGTTGTTGAACTCGCGCTGCTTGCGAGCATTGATAACGCGGCTATCGCCGTGGTAGTTGTGTTCAGTCCAGTCGTAGGCCATGATGAATGCTCCGGTTTTGAGTGCGTCCCTGTGGACACCTCCCCTATATCATAGAGAGGTGCTATTCTTAACTTTTTTTAGAGGGCGGTCTTTCCAAATATTCCGGCAAATACTTTTAGCCCCAAATCTATCTCGGCAGATCCTTTCTGTCAAGTCTTTTTTATTCCGGCAAAAGAAAAAAAAGAGACTGACCTCTGCGAGAAGAGGGGCTGAATTATTCCGACAATTTTTCCTATTTTCTTCCTTCGTGGCGGATAGATCCATTCTCTATATAGCGAGAGAACCGCTTTGTCAAGTTTTTATTTTTGATTTCCCCTAGTTTTGTTGTCTCCCATATCGGTGCTCATGTGGCCCTATGTGCCGGAGCGAGCGATAACCTGAAGTGTCCCTTACAGTTTCATCAAAATTTAACTTGACTATTTTATAGAAATATAGTAGTAGATTTTATGTCGGAATAATACATCACACTATTCCGGCAAAGCCCCGAAGGGCTAACCCCTAGAGGCTCGTCACCTCCTTGCCCTTCATGTTCCATTCCTGACAAAGATAGTCGCTTTCCTTGTTTCCCTCACGGCAGAGGCGGTCTGCCTGAAACTGGGCCTCTTCCTCCACATAGAACGCTCGCGAGGAAACACAGATGAACGTACCGCGCTCCGTTTCGCGCCACTCATTGACGAAGAACATTAGGAACCTCCCATGAATACATAGCATGTATGGATGCATAGTCAAGGAAAAAAGTTAGGGCTTCGGGAATTATTCCGACAAAATCTTTCCTTCGATTTTAGACCGTTTTCCTGTCACTATATCCGACTGAACGAAAAAAATCAAGCGTAATGCGAAAGAAAGAAATGCCGGAATATTAACCTACATTATTCCGGCATACGGGCGCACAAAAAAAGAAAATCCCCGCCTTTCGGCGGGGCTTTCTTCAGCGGGTGGCGTTGAGCCAAGCCAGCATCTCTTCGGAAGTGAGGCGGATTCCCGAAGTCCAGCAGAGGTAGGTCTCATCGCGGTCGCCACGCCCACCCCAGTAACTGTCAAGCTCCCAAGTGATGCGGGAAGGAGGGATGACATCGTTCCAAGCACCGAAGCCATATTCGCAAGTCCGACGAGCCTGCGAAGCGGGGCCTCGCGTGGCGTACTCGCCATCAATGTAAATCGCGACCTCGCGTTCCCGTCCATTCTCGTACTTGCTTTCGTACTTGCGGGGGAGGGAGAGCATCTCTTCCTTCGTAATCGGCATTTGAACACTCCAGATGGTGAATGTGGGTTCGTCGCCCACACATACGCTATATCATAGAAGAGTGCTATTCGTAACTTTTTTGGCTATGCACCCACCAACTATGCCGTAATAAGGCGACTATTCCGGCATACAGTGCATAGGTATAGGGGCGAGCACAGGGACACGATTATGTCGGAATAGTTGAGCGCACACACACAAAAACAAAAAAGGGAGCCTTTCGGCTCCCCTTTCTGTCCCCCTACCCCTATCTCACCCACGCTCCCACGGCGCACGCGGGTCACCGCTACGCCAATCATGCTCCCAACGCTGACGCATAGCCGCGATGCTCGCTTCGGGCACACCGTGAACATTCTTCGTGGCCAACTCCGCGTCAGTCATGCCACCATCGTAACAATCAACGACGATGATACGAGCATCGGAATGGCGAGCCATATCGAGGTACGGCTGCATCTCCCACCTTTCGGTGAAAGTGTTAGCGACGATGCATGATGCACCAGTCTCAAGGGTTGCCTTCACGCCGGCCTGACAGGCGGCGTGTGCCTGCGGCAACTTGAAGCGGTCGAAGCGGTACACACCGTCGTCACCGACGAAAAAATCGTCGGCGGCGAAGCATTCGGGAACCTCGCCCGTCGTGTGCTCGACGGAACGACCGAAGGTGCTCTTCCCGCTACCGGGAAGACCGCGCACGATGTAGAGAATGGCTTGCTTGGGCATTGAACGCTCCGAGAGAATGTCGGTTCCTTCCGACAGAGTGAGATTAGCCTACCCAACGGGACAGCGCAACCTTTTTTTGCTACCGTCCCTCTTTTTTTTCGGGGTAGTCATCCGGGGATTTCCCTTCCGACACTCACCCTATATCATAGACGGGTGCTATTCGTAACTTTTTTGGGTAACCCGTGCGCGTCTATATTCCGGCATACCGTCTAGGGTGATATAGCATTAGCGCGATTTGTCAAGGGGTAGTACAAACTTTTTATTCCGGCATACTCCACACACGCATATACTCATTTTGGTTTTTGTCAAGGGCGAGAAAGAAAAAAGTTATTCCGGCATAACTGCGAGGTGCCTAACACTTTTACACACGGGTGTCAAGTGGAAAGTTATTCCGGCATAAACTTATTCCGGCATACCGCGAGCGTGTGTGCGGAGGAAAAACGGTGGGAGACATAACCTGTCTGTCCGATCTGTCAAGGCCTTTTTTATGCCGGAATAGAGTGAGGTTACACACACAGACGCAAAAAAACCGCCTTTCGGCGGTTAGGTTACCTAATACCAATGTTGGAAAGAACACGGGAGCCGTAACCATTACACTTGACCACTCGCGTACCATCGGTACACGGAGACACGATTATTTTGCCTCCCATTGTCCGACGACGAGCGACCACACGCGCCTCTGCGCCTACCTCTAGCGGGGGGAGCGTTTCAAGCGTCCACCCACGCTCGCAGAGGGAGCGGAGGATTGCAACCTCCTCCGCTACACCCCTGATGCGGAAAGTCACTCGCTTTCCGCTTCCTCTGCCGCACGTTCACGCGCAGCATTTACCTGCTCCATGATCTCCCGGAACATCGTGTTGACTTGCTCACTAACCTTATGCTCACGCCTGCCAAGCGTGGGCTCAATGTCGATGAGCATGTGCGGGTGAAGGGCTAGATAGTTATCCATTAGAACCTCACTCTGCTGACACACGCCCTGTGCGTGTGCGACCGGACTTGTGACCGGTCTGTAGCATTACGGTGGAGAGTTTTTATCGTCTGTTCCCCACAGACACACACTCACTCGCGGTCGAAGTTGCGGATAGCGTCCGCAGCCTTGTCCCACCGACGCCACTCTTCCTCGCTCGGGAAGGCGCTTGACGCCTCCACACACTCAAGGATGGTGTTACATGCAGAGTTGTAGAGGTCACCCTCGGTCACCTTCATCCCTGCGCGCGTCTGCCATGCGCTCGTATTCTGCACTTGAGAGAGCAGACGGCCAAGGTTGGCAGTCGTATCGTACTCACTCGTGGTAACGCACCAGAGGATACGATTAATCATCCTGAACAACTCGGTGTTACCACCGAAGTCTGCCGCCGTCCAGCGGCCCGACGCCTCGCTCATTGAAACCTCGCTCTGCGAAACACACACGGCTTGTGTGTGCGGCTGGGGTTGCGACCAGTCCTCCCGCATTACGGTGGGAAGTTTTTACCGTCTGTTTCCCACAGACACCCGACTACCTACGCGGGCGTGTCACCTCACTCACGCGAAGGAGCACATCGTTACACGGGAACTGACCCGTGCATCCGTAGAAGTCAGACACGGTGGCGAGCCACCCGCCCGTGTCGTCCCTGTCCACCGACACGAGCCAAAACACACCCTGCGCCCCGCGCAGGGAGACATCGCGGAACCGCGCACGCGGGGCGCGGAGCATCTGCGCGTAGGGCAGACGGAAGGAGCGTGCGAACATGGACACCTCGGGGGAAGGAAGAACGCCCGTCCGTGGGCTTCCCGCGACCATCTAACAGGTCGCTACGTCTGTGCAAGCAGAAATGCGAGCATAGATGCGGGTTGCTTGCTTTCCTTCCGGCAACCCTTGCGGAAGCGTGAGGGGCCACGGGCACCCCTCACTCCCTCACACCCTACCGCTTGCGGTCACGGGTGGGGAACCCCTCGTCGCGGAGCCAGCGGGCGATGCCCGCCTCACCCGAAGTGAGGTCGAACGTCTGCTC
>Ga0255123_1000276_pt1 | contig 15454 bp, 12 predicted proteins | sample Law_Cont_RepA_8d_FD_188585 | JGI IMG/M metagenome (GOLD analysis project Ga0255123, IMG submission 188585) | Freshwater microbial communities from St. Lawrence River, New York, United States - Law_Cont_RepA_8d | ecosystem: Environmental > Aquatic > Freshwater > River | place: USA: New York...
CGATGTCAATCAATGGTAAATTCGAATTGGATGAAATAACCGAAGACGATCTTCATCAAATGGCCCAATCGTCAGATGTGAGTGGAAAGCTCCTGTTAAAAGAATATCATCGCATCAAAGACAACCTACTTCCCCATGCAACAAAAGTTCTATCAGAAACTGTGTTCCCCGATACCTTTAGAACTGCTTTTTTTGAGCATTTGAAAGAGATGCATGCTCAGTTATTGTTTTAGTGATTACCCATTTCAAACCCAGATCTGAGCGATTTTTACTGGTACACTCATAACCCGAAACAGCGCATTCATATAGAATTTATCCCTTTCATGGTGGGATTTTATTGCCTTTGTTTCATCTTTGAGGCTGAATGTCGGGTAGTATAAGCAACAAATCTTCGCGGTCGCGCTCAAGCAGTGGCTCTGGCCGCAGGACGTCTAGCGGCGGAAGCGGTAGCCGAAGCAGCAGCGGAAGCAGCAGTAAAACGCAACAGCGAATTCGCCGCATCAAGCAGTTTTTTTGGCTGGGCCTCTATGGCGTGATCATGGTGCTTTCGGTGCGAAAAATGATGAACGAACAGCTCATGGATTCGTTTTGGTACGATCTTGCCGCCTTTGCATTGCTCTGGATTTACCGCGCCCTGGCAACTGCCAAAATCACCACAGTACTCCGCATCTCAGTACAATGGTTTGTTGCCCATGCGCTGGTTATTCTGGTGCATCTGGCCGTGGTGCTGTTTTTCAACGAACCCAGTCCGGCCGATGTGATCCAATCCGGCCAAGTGCACAAAGAACAGCCTTCGGCGCCCGTGGTGCAACCCTACCAAGTGGGGGAGTGAGTGAAATTTCCGCCCCGGATGATTTTCTCACCCAAAATAAATTCCTAGAAAAAATTAGAGATTGGAGCGCTTCAACCCAATCACAATCAATACAATACAAAGCCCGGAAACCAAAAACGCGATCATCGACTGCACGCGATACGCATCGATGATCCACATCCGCAAACTCAAGGCATCGGTGCGATCTTTGCCCATCACGAAGGTCAAGATTTTGTAGACGGACCGACTCACCACGCCGTATTTGTCCCAGTTGGTGTGGCGCCAGCCCTGTTGATAGTTGTAGCTGGGATTGTAGTTGGATGGCGTAAGCTTGGCGTAATAATTGGCCCAGTTCAACCGAACTTTGTGCAGTGAACTCAAACGATTCTGTGAATCTCGGAAGGTGTGCTTAAACAGGGGATCCACCAGAATCCATTGACCGGAGCTTTTGAGTGGTATGGCCAAAGTAATATGACCGCCCCAGCGATCGTTCACCCGTTGCTGAACCACCCGCGGCGAATAACCCAACTTCTGAAACACCCGCGCCGCAAACAAACTGTAATAGCCGCAAGCGCCCGTTCCGATGTAAAAACTCTGCAGGGAACTCTTGAAATTGGTGGCCTTGAAAGAGTGGTAGGTGGAGCCGCCAAGGATTTCGGACCGACGTACTTGCAAGTAATGACACAGTGCGATGGTGGAATCAATTTGATCCTCTTCGGACAGTCCCTGGGTTCTGTCTTTCACCTTCTGGGCGATGTTGCTGAGGATCTCGTTTTCGAATTGGGATTCCAAGAGGCCACTGACACCCACCGCCAAAGAAATGCCCAACAACAGCCATAAAAAATTGGCTTTCAGGAGGGTGCGCAGCTGGGTGAGGGTCTTCAATGGGGAACTGGTTTTTATAAAGTTACAAATTTACGAATAATCCATCGCGTTTCTGCGATTGGGTGAATTATATCTGATGGAAACCGCCCATTGTATGTTTCAAAACGAGCAAATTTTTGTGAAGTGAAACAATTTTGTGTGAAATAGGGTGGATTTGGAGGAGAGTGGTCTTTTGAATTACGATACCCCCAGCCAATTCAATTGGATATCCCTAAAGACATCCCTGAAATCTATTTGATGCTTCAGATAATCCGTTGTATCCGTGCCAGTCAATTTTTCCGTTTCAAAAACAAAAGGCGTATTGGTGAACTTCGATAATGCTTTTCCGCCACCCATCACATACATCGGACCTGCTGTACCATGTTCTGTGCCCAGCGCCGAATTCTCATAAATGGTTCTACCAAATTCGCTATAAATCACCACCAGCGTTTGCTCCAACAAGTTGTTTGTTTTCAAAAATTTGTGAAAGGCCGCAAGACTCTCCGACAGTTTTGGGTAACTTCCGTCATGCGCTTTGAGCTGACCACTGTGCGTGTCGAAACCGCCCTCGCTGCATTTGATTACGCGAAAAGGTTGGTCTTGTTGAATCAATGTGGCGGCGTGCGACAGCTGCAATCCCAAACCCGAAGCAGGAAACCCCGGCGCCGGTGAAGTCTGATTAAGCCACTGATAAACCATAGACAAATCTGCCATTTCCTGGTAAACAGCATTGTTTTCAATGGGCGTCATGTTGCTGAGCCACGATTCTACCTGTGATTTCATTGTTTCTGCGGCCTCCAACCCCGGCCAAGCGATGCCAGAAACGCGCTGACCTTGCAAAACCAGTGGCGTAAGTGTCCCCATGGCGATGGCTGTGCGTTGGAATTTACTTACTTGCATGCCATCTTTTTCAAGCAGTCTACCCACCCATCCCGTGCCTTTAACCCCAGTAGGGTTGCGATTGCCCTCGTATTCGGCCATAGCCCAAAAATCCTGACTCACAAAGTGAGAACCATTCCATTCGTTCAGTGGTAAGCCCGCATTCGGAATAACCCGAAATTCTCCCGTTTCCAACGATGGCATCAAAGACTTAAGATTTCTGTGCAGTAAAAAATCACTTTTCCCGGCCAAGGACATTGAAATACCCTGCTTCTGGGTGTCGGCATAGATTTGCGGACGAAGCTTGGCGAGCAGATCATTTTGTTTGGGGGCGATGGCATGCAAACCGTCGTGTCCGCCGTCCAACGATATCAAGACCAATCGCTTGCCTTGGTACTTAGGGGCAACAGCGGCCGAATTGCCGCAACTTTCGAGCAAACTTCCCGCCGCATAGGTAGCTGCACCCACAGCCAATCCCGTTTTTATGAATTTTCTGCGATCCATCTCAGCAATATTGGTAGTAAGGATGTTGCAATATCTCGCGCAAACGCAACGAGGATTTTTCGTTTTCTTGGAGTGTCTCAAATCGACTTCCCATCATCCAATAAGCCTCGGGGATGCCATTTTTTTCTAGGGTATCCAGATATTCGTCTTCATTGAACTTGGCGTCCATGTTCCAGCGGAACAGGCGCAGTGAAAAGTTGGAAAGCCAAGAGTGTGTTTTGTATGCGATGCCGTTTTTGGGTAGGGTTCTGTTGGATATGTGTAGGAGATCGCTGAGCAAGGTGAGACGACTTACCAAAACGCTGCCATTCAACCACTGATTGCCATCGGGCCAGCCGCCTACACTCGGTGGATTGAACAACTGCTGACCCAGCCAACGTTGCATATGCCAGTGACACATCAAGCCATAGGTTCTCAATCCGGTTTGATGCTGAAACTGCAAAAGCAATTCCATGGGCGTTTTCACCTTGTTGCCCATGTATTTGGGGGTGTAAAACCAAGCTTGTTTGCACATGAACTCCAACAATGCCGAAAACTCATGTCCGCTGTCTTGATACACCACCGCGCAATCATGGATCATCTGTTCTGTGGGTTCTGTGGTGAGGTAAAATCGCAAAACCCGCTTGGCGATAAACTTTGACGTTCGGGGTTGGGCGATAATCCACTGAATGGCTTCTTTGTAATCGTATGCCTTGCGTTGTCCGAGCAAGGTTTTCTCGCCAAAATCTTGGTTTTCTGCATTTAGGGTGAGTGTTTGGATCTTTTCATCGGGTTGCACAAAGCCGGCGAAGCAGCGTGCGAGCTCACGAACATCATTTTCTGTGTAGTTGTTCACGCCCAACGTAAATAACTCCATGAATTCCCGGGCCAAATTTTGGTTGGGACTGTCTTTGCTGGAATTCACCGCCGTGAGAAAGTTCATGAAATTGGGGTTGAGGAACAAATCAAAAAACAAGGATTCCAATTTGCCCAAGGCGTTTTTTCTATAAATCTCCAACAAGGGTTTTACTCGTAGCTCACTTTCGCCAATAACCGGGATAAAATGCATCCAAAACAAGGCTGCTTTTTCTACGATTGGATTGGGGCTGTCTGCGGTATGTCTGAGCCAATTGTGCGTAATTTCATCAAAGGAATTGGGATATACTTTGCGATTTTCTTCCACCCGTGCAAACTCTGAGGCGTCTAGCATGAATTCCTTAGAATATGATTTTAGCGGTTGGTATTCTGGAATTTCCGCAAACAGTTGTTTTACTGCCGCATGGGGGTCTCGCCAAATGGCCGCTTCTGGGTTACTCAAATCCTGTATTCTGCCACCAAAGCAAAGCCTGTTGAGTAGATGCTGGGTTTGCATTGACGGGGCCGACATGCCTCAAAAATAGAATTCTTTTGAATCACATACCAAAGAAACTTTGTAAATACCCGCCAAAACCTTAACGGTCCGATGTAATTTTGATGCGAAATCCTTAATGCGATTTTCAGAACGTATAATGAAGCCCAAAACCAAAATCCTCATTGCCATTGATTGGTATAGGCCAGCGCACAAAGCGGGTGGACCAATCACTAGCATTGAGAATTTGGTGAATCTGTTGGGTGATGATGATAATTTGGAGTTTTATGTTGTATGTGGCTTGTTCGATTATGGCGCAACTGACCCCTTGCCGGTGGAGCAGGAAACATGGGTAAAAGTTGGGAAGGCAAAGGTGCAGTATTGGCAACCCAAACAATTGGGTTGGAAGCAGTGGATGCACATCTATCAAAAGCTGCAACCCGATATCATCCATACGCAAGGACTCTGGAGTCCGAAATTTTCCATATTGCCACTGCTCGTTGCGCAGCGATACAAAAAAGCGAAAATTGTGGTGTCGCCGCGGGGAATGCTAACCCCCCAAGCACTCAAACAAAAAGGTGCGATGAAGGCCGGGGTATCATTTGTTCTGAAAGCCCTGCGTGCCTATAAGAATGTGGTTTTTCATAGTACGAACGACCAAGAAACGGAAGAGATCCGTTTGTATGTAAATCAGGCAAACACCCTTCAAATGCCCAACGTGCCGCGGAATTTGGGCGGGGCGGTAAAACAAGTAAAACGACAAAAACAGCCCAACGAACTGCATTGGTTGTTTGTAGGGCGGATTAGCCCAGAGAAAAATCCTTTGTTGCTGCTGGAAGCATTGCAACTATTAGAAATGCCAACCAAAGGGTATTTCATTGGGGGGTGTCAGAGCGAGACTTACAAACAGCAATTTGAAGAAAAAATCAAGTCCCTTCCCAAACGGCATGAAGTGGAATATGTGGGTGAGAAATCCCTGCAAGAAATTACAGAATTTTTGGGTGAAGCTGATGTATCCATCAATGCCAGCATCTCTGAGAATTTCGGACATGCGATGGCAGAAGCGCTGTCTGCCGGAGTGCCCATCATAGTGGGTCCGAATACACCTTGGCAGAACCTTTCGGAAGACAAATCAGGTTTGGTAGCGCCATATTCTGCCCAAGGATTTGCCGATGCCATGCGAGTCATTGCCGCACTGGATTTTGCCGAACACCAATCCTATCAAGAAGGTGCAAAAAAGCGATTCGCCATCCAATGCGAACTCAGCGCAACAAAGGCGAAATACTTGAATCTCTATTTGTTGCCGAATCCGTAAGTTTCCCTTAACATTTGCATAATTCACAAAGGGTGCGGTTTCCTTTGTGAAAAACGCAACAACGCCTACAAGTTTTCGCTATTTTTGTGGCTTCGGAAATTGTGTGCAATTCCGAAAACCCTGTAGGTCCGGATTGTGACTGAAAGGGCGAAGCTTTAAAAACATCTCAACGCACAAAAAGTTTTTACCCTTGAATTTTTCTTTAACCAATACCAAAATTGCTGTCATTGGACAAGGCTATGTGGGACTGCCCCTCGCCGTGGAATTTGGCAAGCATTATCCCACCCTGGGATTTGATATCAATGCCACCCGCATTGAGCAACTGGGCAATGGCATAGACCTTACCCAAGAGATGAGTGCTGAGCAGCTCAGAGGCAGTTCGCATTTAAAGTTCTCTGCCAATACCGCTGACCTGGCCCAGGCCAATGTGTACATTGTGACCGTGCCCACGCCCATCGACGAGCACAAAAAACCCGACCTATCTCCGCTCAAAGGCGCAAGCAAAATGTTGGCCCAAGTGCTGAAAAAAGGCGATGTGGTGATTTACGAAAGTACCGTTTACCCCGGTTGCACCGAGGAAGATTGTGTACCCCTGCTAGAACAAGGCAGCGGACTCAAATACAACAAAGATTTTTTCTGTGGCTATAGTCCTGAGCGCATCGTGCCGGGCGATAAAGAACGCACCCTGACAAAGATTCGCAAGATCACCAGTGGCAGCACAGAAGCCACCGCGGATTTTGTGGATCAACTCTACGGTAGCATCATTACCGCCGGTACCTACAAAGCGCCGAGTATTAAAGTGGCCGAAGCCGCCAAAGTGATAGAAAACTGTCAGCGCGATTTGAACATCAGCTTTGTAAATGAGTTGGCCCTCATCTTTGATCGACTCAACCTCGATACCACACAAGTACTAGAAGCTGCCGGAACCAAGTTTAACTTTTTGCCTTTCAAACCGGGTTTGGTGGGCGGACACTGTATCTCCGTGGATCCATACTATCTCACCAGCAAAGCAGAGAGTGTGGGGTATTTTCCGGAAGTGATTCACAGCGGGCGCAGAATCAACGACAACATGGGCGCTTTCATTGCTTCCAAAGTGGTGAAGTTGATGATTGCTAAAAACCAAACCGTAAAAGGCGCCAAAGCCTTGGTTTTGGGTATCACTTTCAAAGAAAATTGCCCGGATTTGCGCAACTCCAAAGTGATAGATGTGGTGCATGAACTGCAATCTTACGGCGTGGATGTGGATGTGGTGGATCCCCATGCTCAACCCGAAGAAGTGGAACACGAATACCAATTGGCGATGAGTTCTTGGGCGAATCTCCAATCGCAAGACGCATCCAATCTAAACAAATACGCCGCGGTGATCCTTGCCGTGAGCCATAAAGAATTTTTAGAAATGGACGTAAGGCAGTTTATGTTGCCCGAAGCCGTTCTTTACGATGTAAAAGCGGTTTTGCCACACACATGGGTGGATGGCAGATTGTAAAAGTTTCATCGTAGATTTGCGAAAAAATCAGTAAAATGCTGAAAAACAACAAAAACTCTCAAAACCAGTGGGTCAAACTAAGCCAGCGATTTTTTGCGGCCACTTTGATCTTCTTGGCATTTACCCTCAGCGGCTGCTACCGCTACAAAAACCAAATCCTGTTTCAAGGACTCAAGGATACCACTTACACAGCCAGCATGCAACAGCCCAAGCCCATCATTCAGCGCGGTGATCAGCTCAGCATTATGGTGTATGGCCTCGACGATAAAACCACAGCCTACTTCAATGCACCCATGGGCGGTGGACAAGGCGGGCAAATGATGATGCAGCAAGGCGGACAAGGTGGCGGTGGCATGATGGGCTACATCGTTAACGAAGAGGGAACCATCGAATTTCCGAAGCTTGGAACGATTAACATCTTGGGCTACACCCATGAGCAACTCAGGGACACTCTCCAAAACCGACTCACACCTTGGATCAAAGACCCCATTGTGAATGTGAGGATGTTGAATTTTCGTGTGACCTTCATGACAACCACGCAAGCGCAAACTGTGATAATCATGAACCAAAAAACCAATATCCTACAGTTCTTGGGAATGGTGGGTGGAATTCAGTGGACCGACAGAAAAGACAATATTTTGATTATCAGACAGATTGATAGCGTGAGACAGGTAATCCATGTGGATTTTACGAACAAAGAGATTTTCAACAGTCCGGTGTATTATCTGCAGCCCAACGACATAGTGTATGTGGAACCCAACAAACTCAAATTTGTTGAATCCAACGTGGCCGTGATATCTTTGGTGACCAGCATTACCTCAACCATTAGCATCTTGGTACTCTTTATCAATAATTTGGGGAAATAGTATGGAGAACGAAGAAGTAAAAAAAGAAATCATCCCCATTAAGGAAATCCTGTTCAAGGACTACCTGCCTTATTGGCCCTATTTTGTGTTGGTGGGAATGTTGGCCCTGTTGGCGGCATTCGTGAACCTCAGATACCAAACGCCGGTTTATCAGGTGAACGCCATGATGATGATCAAGCCCGAAAAAGAGGGGATTGGCTCTGTCTTAGGCAAGGTTTTAGAAAATGGCGGAGGCGGTGCTAGTCAAAACAACCTCAATGATAAATTATATGCACTCCGAAGTGGACCCATAAAAGCACTAGCAGCCAAAATAGCTCATCTTCAAGTTCGAATAGACTCTAAGGGAAAAGTATCATCCTTGGAAAATTTCAAGAACTTACCCATTCAAGTGGTGCTGTTGGAGCCAGATTCGGTTGTAGATTTCCGAACAGATTTTACCTATGATCCTCAGGGCAGAGGGATTGTAGTGGCCGGACAACTCATTCCTTTTAACCGCAAAGTGGTTTTGGGTGGGAATGAAGTGGTGATGAAATGCAACAATTCCGGACAGTGCGGAGCCAACAAGAACATACATACAATTAGCATCCTTTCGGCAATTTCGGCGGGTTACGCCAATGGCGGGGGATTTGCGGCAGTACCGGCAGAAAAAAGTAGCAGCATTATCAATTTGAGTCTCACCACCAACGTTCCCGAGAAAGGGGTGGCCATGTTGGACGCCATCATGCAGGCCTACAAAACGGTGAGCATGGACGATAAATTGCAGCAAGCCAAGAATACCATTCAGTTTGTGGATGAGCGATTGAAAGAACTTTCGGGCGACCTCGATTCTGTAGAGGGTAGCATTGAAGCGTTCAAGCGCAAAAATGGCATTGCGGATATTTCTGCAGAGTCGGAAATATTCATAGAAAATGTGACCGAGAGCGACAAAATGCTCGGTCAGTTAGATCTCCAATTGACCTTGCTCAACGATCTAGAGAAATACGTAATTGGCAGGGGTAAAAGCCCAGGTATGGTACCCAGTTTGATTGGTTTGCCCGATGGTGGATACACGAGCAGTTTGCTATCCAAATTGTACGAAGCCGAATTGAAACTACAAGAGTTGAAAACCAAAAACGGCGAACGCAGTGATGTGGTGGTGGTGGCCAAGCAAGAAATTCAAGCCATGAAGGATGGCATTTATGAAAGCATACAAAGCGTACGCAAAAACTTGCAATCGCTGCGCCGTGAATACAGCATCAAAGCGGGAAAATATTCTGAGCTCATGCGAGACATCCCGGGCAAGGAAAGACAATTATTGAACATCACCCGACAGCAAGTGGTTAAGAATGGACTGTACACCTTCTTGTTGGAAAAGCGTGAAGAAGCGGCCATACAGTATTCTGCTACTTTGGGAGATGTACAAGTTTTGCAACCCGCCGCAGCGAACTATGCACCCATCAGTCCAAACGTAGGAAAAACCTACACCACCTATCTGATCTTTGGATTGATATTGGTGGCATTGGCGTTGTTCTTGAAGCAATATTTCAACAACAAAATCCAATACCGTTCAGAGATTGAGCGTAAAACCGATATCCCTGTGATTGAAGAAGTTGTGGAAGTAGAATCGGAATCTCCACTGGTGATGAAAGAAGGCAACCGAACCTTGATTGCAGAGCAATTCCGGAGTTTGCGAACCAATTTGAGTTATTACCCCACAGCCATACCCAACAAGAGCAGAATTTTGGTAAGTAGTTCGGTGCCAGGTGAAGGAAAGAGTTTTATATCCACCAATTTGGCCATCAGTTATTCATTGACCGGACAAACCACCGTATTGATTGAAAGTGATTTACGCAAACCCAACGTGGCCAAGCACTTTGATATTGGCAAGCGGATTGGATTGAGTAATTATTTGAGTGGCAGTGCTACCTTGGATGAGGTGTTGTTTGAAACGGGCATTGCCAATTTATGGGTGATTCCATCGGGTCCCATTCCCCCGAACCCCGCGGAATTGATCATGGGCAGCACCCGTTACAAAGATTTGGTGGATGCCTTGATAGAGCGATTTGATCGGGTGGTGATTGATTGTCCGCCCATTGGTTTGGTAACAGACGCCCAGTTGCTATCCCCTTTGGTGGATGTGAGTTTGTTTGTTTGCAGGCAGAACCATACGCCGAAAATGGCATTTGCGAATTTGCTGAACCCCTTGTACGAAAGTGGGAAATTCGGTAGAATGGCTTTGGTATTCAATGGTTTGAATCAACAAGCCAAAGGCTACGGCTATGGCTATGGCTATGGCTATGGCTATGGCTATGGCTACGGTTATGGTTATGGTTATGGTTATGGAAGCTACGGTTATGGCTACGGTTATTATGGCGATACCCAAAAGAAATCCCATTGGACCAAAGTGCTATTGGGATTGTTGCTATCTCCGATCATGGCGCCGTTGATGGATTTGAAGAAAATGAGTGGTGGTGGCAAGAAAAATAAGAATGTATATTGATATCAATGAATAAGGAAGCGACGGAAATACATCCCGAATGGGATTTGGTGATTGAGCCACAAAATTCATTGTTCGAGCTGCACTTGAAAGACGTATGGCGCTACCGCGATTTGTTGTGGTTGTTGGTAAAGCGTGATTTTGTGTCGTTCTACAAACAGACAATTCTGGGCCCGCTTTGGTTCTTCATACAGCCCTTGTTTACCACCATCATATTTACTTTCATCTTTGGCAATTTGGCGGGGTTAAGCACGGATGGATTGCCACAGCCTTTGTTTTACATGGCGGGCATCACTGCATGGAATTATTTTGCGGATTGTTTAACCAAAACATCTACAGTGTTTAGGGACAATGCGGGTATTTTTGGTAAAGTGTATTTTCCACGATTGATCATGCCCCTAAGCATTGTTGTGAGTAATTTGGTGCGCTTTGGTGTACAGATGCTGTTGTTTTTTGTAATGATTGCTTACTATTATTTTACTCAGAAGGAGAGCGGTGCAATCTCTCATATGAATGTATATGTATTTTTATTTCCAATTCTGGTCTTGTTAATGGCCTTGTTGGGACTTGGTTTGGGTTTGATCATCACAGCTATGACAACCAAATACAGGGATTTGGCCTTTTTGGTGTCGTTTGGAGTACAGTTGCTAATGTATGCCACCACTGTGATTTATCCATTGAGTGCTGCACCGGAGAATTATAAATGGTTGATTGAATTGAACCCCATGACAGGGATTATTGAAGCATTTAGGTACGGGTTTTTGGGAGCGGGAGTTTTTACCACTGCGACATTTGGCTATTCGGTGTCGTTTACCTTAATATCGCTGATTTTGGGCGTGGTGATTTTCAATAAAACAGAAAAAACTTTCGTGGATACGATATGAGTTCGGCGATCAAAGTAGAGAATTTATCAAAAATATACCGTCTCGGCGAGATTGGTACAGGTACCGTTACTCAAGATATTGATCGTTGGTTTAAGACCAAAGTGATGGGAAAAGAAGATCCTTTTCTTAAAATTGGTGAAAGCAATGACCGCGCAAAAAAAGGGATTGGAGATATAGTATATAGTTTACAGGACATCAATTTCGAAATCAATCAGGGTGATGCCGTAGGTATCATCGGCCGCAACGGTGCAGGTAAAAGTACTTTGTTAAAGATTTTATCTCGGGTAACAACACCCACCACTGGAAAAATCAATATCAAGGGTCGTGTAGCCTCATTACTTGAAGTTGGAACGGGCTTCCATCCAGAGCTTACGGGTAGAGAAAATATTTACCTGAACGGCGCTATCCTCGGCATGCGTAAACGCGAAATAGATCGTAAGTTAGATGAAATTATTGATTTCTCGGGAGTGGAACGTTATATAGATACTCCAGTTAAACGCTATTCATCTGGTATGTATGTCCGCCTAGCTTTTGCTGTCGCTGCTCACTTGGAAAGCGAAATTCTCATTGTAGATGAAGTCTTAGCTGTTGGTGATGCGGAATTTCAGAAAAAGTGTTTGGGAAAAATGGGTGAGGTTTCTCAAGGTGATGGGCGCACAATACTATTTGTTAGTCATAATTTGTCTGCGATTGATGCATTATGTAGAAATTCTATTTGGTTGGGTAATGGTAAAATCCAAGAAATTGGGAAAACAGAAATTGTCATCAATAATTACAATGCGATTTCGAGAAGTTTAGTCAGTGATACCGTTTTACGCACAAGTAAATATCTGCAATCTGTCAAGTTGAATAAATCGACATTCCAGTATTCAGATCAAATTGAAATTGAAGTTGGATTCAATAGATCGATGATAATTTCGAAAGATTGTTATATGGCGATTGATTTGTGCGATGTGGATGGGCGAATAATAAATAGTGATAGGGTTCATTTTGATTTTTATGACAATGACAAGATTTATATTATAAAACTATTTTTATTTGACAATTGTTGGAATTTGATGGATTCAATCGACTCAACAGAATTGGGTTTCGATGTTGTTTTTTCAGATAATAGAGAAACTGGTTTATTGGTAAATGGTTTGACACACTTTACTTACGAATGGAAATTGTAGATAAGCATATTTACAACTACCTAGTAATTTGTGATAAAAATCTAGCGTCTCATGTTGTTTTCACTGTTCATTGTTTTGTTGCTTCAATGAATAATGGGAATCGGTCTAATACTAGACTAACTGTTGTAACAGAAGTAGAGCTTGTTGATAAGCTAAAGGTTCAATTGGAATTTGTAGTTGACAGCGGAATATCATTGAATGTAGTTCCTGCTAGGAATAATGACAATTATGAAGGAATGGCCCATTTGACCAACTTTGCATATTTAAGAATATATACTGCGGAATATTTCGATGCACATGTAAGAAAAGTTGTCTATTTCGATGTTGATTGTTGGATAAAACAAGACATTACACACCTGTTTGAATTGGATTTAGGTAATAACTTGGGAGCCGGTACCATCGAATTTACGTCGCAAGAGGATAAAAAGAGATTGGATTTAGAAGAGACAGATTTTTACGTTAATACCGGTTTATTTTTAATTAATTTACAGTTGTGGCGAGATGAAAATATTCAAATGAAATTCCTTACTTGTTACAATGAAATCAGACATAAATTAAAGTGGGCTGATCAAGATGTTTTTAATGTTCTGTTTAGAGGAAGATGGTTTCTTTTGGATCCACAATATAATTTAATGCGACAGTATCAGTATGTACCAAGTGTCATTCATTTTAATACTGGGTCAAAACCGTGGCATTTCAGGGATGAAAATATTTGGTCAAGGAAGTATGTCAATTTTCGAATGGAGGTAGAGAAAGATTGGTTGCCTGAAGGAGTAAATTTTAGTCAATTGATTCAAATGGGAATCAGAGTATGGCGAGATTTTGTAGTGGATGTTCGTTTTTGTGTAAAATGTTCTTATCGTTATTTACTAAAGAAAAATAGCTAAATAAACAGTGAAAATGAGTAATTCTAAACCGTATTACCATCAGCTCGATTCATTACGAGCGATAGCGGTATTGTTGGTGATTATATCGCATTGGTTTGCGAAAGATCATTTTTTAAACAGGTACTCGGAAAATGGGGTTTTAGGGGTTACATTGTTTTTTGTTTTAAGTGGTTTTTTAATTACTGGAATATTGCTCAAAAGCAAAGAAAAAATTGCCAATGGAGATTCGGTGAGCAAAGCATTTAAGGTGTTTTATATCCGGCGTTCGTTGCGTATTTTTCCGGTCTATTACCTTTTGCTGTTTGTGTTAGTGTTGTTGAATATTGGCGGCATCCGTGAAAGTTTCGGGTGGCATTTTTTTTACGGCTCCAATTTATATTTTTGGTTGCAGGGTGCATTTGCAGGACAGCTTTCACACCTTTGGAGTTTAGCAGTAGAAGAACAGTTTTACCTCTTGTGGCCAGCGGTTATATTACTCATTCCTCAGCGTTTCCTTACCCATGCACTTGTGACAGGCATTATAACAGGTGTTGTTTTTCGGTTATTGATTATAACTGATACCAATGAATTGGGTCGACTTTTAATGCCCGGCAGTCTCGATTCGTTTTGCATTGGTGGCTTGCTGGCATATGGCAGGGCGAACGAAGCGGGCTGGTACAAGGATTACCTGCAGAGGCAAACGTTTTTCGTATTGTTGGCCTTTGTGTTGTTGCTGGTTGCACATCTGCCTTTTTTTAAGGGCTTATCCCTTGGGCTGTATCTTTCCTTGTATTTATTTTTTATTTCCATTTCATTTGGCATTTTGATTAACCGGGTAGCCTATACTGTTGAAATACCCGTTTTAAAACAGGTGCTCAATAATAAACTACTTTTATACATTGGCAAAATCAGCTATGGGTTATACCTCTTCCATAATTTCATTCCATATTTTTATGGCATTGAGTTACCTGGTATGCATACGGCTCTATCGATGTACCTCGCACAGATTTTACGCTTGCTTACTCTGATTGGCTTGGCCTCTTTTTCTTGGTTTTTTGTGGAGAAGCCAATATTATCATTTAAAAAACGTTTTGAGGTGCTATGAAACTTTCACTTGTGCTTATTCTGTAATCTTGAAGAAAGTTGTGGGGAGGTTGCCAATCGAAGGCGAATGATGGGTTAAGAATTTATTATTGAGTTAAACTCTTGTGTTGATTTTACTTGTTGTCGTAGATGAGATTTCGTGTAGCTGAAAAGAATGGATTTAAAGCGATATCGTGCAAAACGATTTTGGTCGACCTAGAAAATATGTGCTGGAAAAACCCCTCGGTAGTAAATGGACTGCTTTTTTGAGCTGAAGTGCAAAAGTGATGTTTAGTGGGTTCTTGGTAATACGCAATTATTGGACAGAATTATTACCAATATGCTTCGATATTACAGAATCTGCAGGTGTGATCCATAACCTTTATAATGGTAGGGTTTATGCAGTATTCTGTTAAACAGCAAAACGACAGCAAAATTAACCATTCCGCTATTAAAGAAACCTCGCAAGAGTTTCACGTATAGGATATGACAGTACTGGTGAATCCTTTCTTATTAGCAAGGCGGAAAATAATGTTGATGCGGTTAATTTTGATGTAGTTGGACAAAGAGAGAATTAGGCGGAAGATATTTTAATGTTTACAGGGCATTAAAGAAATAATTTTTTAAAGATTTAGAATTCATGAAGCAAATAATTAAAAAAGTTTTTAAGTCATTCGGATACGATATTCGAAAGATCCCCAAAGGGGAAATTGTAAAGTCGACAGGGGATTTAAAAAAAATATTCAGTTACGTTTATTCCGATAATGTATGGGGAGGTGATAAGGGTGAGTTTTACTCTGGACCTGGCAGCGATGAGAATGTTACAGCCCCATATATTGATTTGATTAATGGTTTTATTAAACAAAAAGGAATTAAGTCAGTTGTAGATTTAGGTTGTGGAGATTATAGAGTTGGAAATTT
>Ga0255123_1000279_pt1 | contig 15366 bp, 13 predicted proteins | sample Law_Cont_RepA_8d_FD_188585 | JGI IMG/M metagenome (GOLD analysis project Ga0255123, IMG submission 188585) | Freshwater microbial communities from St. Lawrence River, New York, United States - Law_Cont_RepA_8d | ecosystem: Environmental > Aquatic > Freshwater > River | place: USA: New York...
GTAATCGAACAACAGGTACAACCCCGTGAGGGCGATGTAAGGCAAAATGGCGTAGGCAGCCAAACCAAATCCGTTGTGCACAAACTGAAACGCCAGCTTGGCGCCGTAATATCCCATGGCGTTTTTGGCGCTGCCGTTGAAATACGACAAACCATCATCGCTGCGGGTCATCAAGCTCTGATCGAGCTTCCAAGAAAAGAAAAAGGAGGTAAAAGCGATGGCGAGCACGGCCGAGAAAACGACCAGAAGAAATCCCACAACTTTGCGGGTGGGCTCATGCTTTAGGGTAATGGCCGACCAAATATCATTGGCGGAAATCTTTTCGATGCGATCTCCATTGTCGCGCAGAAAATCTGGGCGGGTGTCTTTGCTACTTTTTCGTTTGGCCATGATGAATCCCAACGAAAATAACACCGCGCGTCACAATGCTCGCGCCCGCACGCGGGAGAGTTTTGCACGAAGTTAGGGAGTGTGTACTGAATCGTTCAGTGAGGCGTTGGTAAGAGAAATCCTAACCGCCCACGGAGAAGGTTTGTCCTTCAACCGCTTCAAATGTATCTGCGAAAATGGTGCGCGCCTCAGCCAATAAGGGTTCCGCGTCGTTGTATCTGGCGCTGAAATGTCCAATCAACAATTGCTTTACTTGGGCTGCTTTGGCAATCTCCGCTGCCTGCAGTGATGTAGAGTGATGGGTTTCTTGGGCCCTGGCTGCACGATCATGTAAAAAGGTGGCTTCATGGTATAACAAATCCGCCCCTTGTACGATGGGAACGACATAATCAGGATCAAAAATGGTATCCGTGATATACGCGTAGGTTCGATTGCGATGACCTTCGGTTGTTAATTCATGATTGGGAATTGCCTTTCCCCCACTGGACATATAATCCTCACCCCATTTCAAAGATTCGTAAAATTCCATGGGGATTTGATGTTTCACGCAGGCATCCACATCCAAGCGCCGTTCTGGACCTTTCTCTTTCACCAAAAAACCTGCGCACGGAACCCGATGTTTCACAGGAACGGATATTACTTCAAAATTATCTCCAATCGCCACCGTTTCAATGGTATCAAATTGCGTTTTAACAAACTCTAAATCATAAGGCAAGGTAGAATCACTTTCCGTGATAAGCACTTTGATAATGCTCTCTAAGGCGGGGGGACCTACCACAATGAGTGGCTCAGTTCTGCCAAATAAAGCCATAGAAGTAATCAACCCGGGCAAGCCAAAATAGTGATCTCCATGCAAATGGGTAATGAAAACATGAGAAATCCTTTGGGTTCGGAGGCCGTATCTCGATAGCTGCCTCTGCGCCCCTTCCCCACAATCCAACAACAAATAACTACCCTCCAAACGCACATAATGTGCACTCGGATGTCGGTACTTCGTTGGCGTAGCCGACGATGTCCCTAGGACGGTTACTTCAAAGGCTTTTTTCAAGATGGAAATTGCTTTCGCATTTGTTGGTTAACGATTTCAACGACCTTTGAATAATGAAATTCTTGGGCGCGTTTTGCCGCATTCTCTTTCATTTCATTCAATCGGTCAATATCTGAACTAAGGGCATTCAAAAACTGAACTACTGCATTAATATCATTTGGTTCAAATATCAAACCGCAAGAATCATCAAGTAAATCAGTGCTACCGCCGCATTTCTTTGAACCAAAAACTGGAATTCCACAGGCAAGTGCTTCGTTCATCGCCAAACCCCAGGTTTCTCCGGGGCCCACAGATGGAAGAACAAATACATCACCCAATCGATAGGTCATTGGCATCATGGATTGATTTTGAAAAGGAAGCACTATTATTCGTTTATCCAATTTCGCTACATCATTGATTTCAGATTCTAATACCCCATTTCCAACCATCACAAATTTGAATCTATCCGATTTCAATTGCTTTGCGAGAGAAATGATGAAATTTGGATTTTTCTTTGGTTCGAATTTCCCCGCAAACAAAATTACAAAATCATTGGGGTGGATTCCCAATTCTGTTTTCCAAGCATCCAATTTTAAAGCATCTTCGTTATTCCACGTAGCAAAACGATCCGCATCAACTGCATGGGGTGCGCGAACAAGTTGATTTTCTTTCAAACCAAATTTCAAAAAGTATTTTTTATTGTTTTGTCCAACAAAAAACGCCTTATCAACATGCCGATATATCCATTTTAACAACAATTCACGCAATATAGATTTCAGTCTAATTCCATTCGATCCATCCAACAAGGTAGAATCACCACGAAACCAAACCGGGATATTCCCATGAAAATATCTCAGCGCTTTCAGATGAGATTTAAAACTCCAACCCCAAACCCAAACCACATCAGCACCCCAACTTTCGATGTCTTGAATCAAACTAGGGTTATTTATCCCCAAAAAATGATGAGACCCTGGTAGTTTAGCCACATTCTTCACGAATTGATAAGAATACCCATTTAATAGCGGAATATCCCATTCAATCAGTTTGCCAAAATCTGGATCGTATTTTGGTTTTAGAGCATCTTCACCCCATGTGTAAAATACCCTCAATTCAAATTCACCCCTCTCCACCATCAATGCAAACAAAGGTGCATTGTATTGAATGGGATGTGAAGATAATATTGCGAGTTTTTTCATTTGTTATTTTCAATTTTCCTCATATCAGAAATGCCAATCCAATGGATTGGCATTTCTGATATGAGGAAAATTGAATCTTATTTTCTTTCAACGATACAATTTTCAAGTACCAACATATCCATGCTAGTACGCAAGAAACAATCCAAAGCTTCCGCAGGTGTATTCACAATGGGCTCATTTTCGTTAAAACTAGTATTGAGCAAAATTGGCACACCGGTTTTCTCTCTAAATTTGTCAATCAAAGCATAATATCTAGGACTAATGTCTTTATCGACTGTTTGCAATCTGCCTGTTCCATCAACATGCGTAACCGCGGGTATAATAGTATGTTTCTCAGGCTTGATTGGAAATACTTTCTCCATGAATGGCACATCTTCTACCTTTGTAAAATACTCACCCACATACTCCTTCAAAATACTTGGAGCAAATGGCCTAAAACTCTCACGACGTTTGATTTTCAAATTCAACAACTCTTTTGCCTGTTCATTTCTAGGATCGGCAATTATACTTCTACCGCCCAAAGCCCTTGGTCCAAATTCTGCTCTACCTGAGAACCAACCCACAACTCCGGGTTCAATCAACTTATCCGTGATGCGATCATACAGTTTGTCATCATCCAATCTTTCATACTCAATCCCTCTAGATCGCAGATAGATTTCAATTTCATCATTGGTAAATCTGCTACCTGTATATGCATTATATACCGCTGCACCACGAGGTTGTTTTAAAATGTGATTATAGGTATATAAAGCCGAACCCATGCTAATACCGGCATCATGACCAGCCGAAGGAATATACAAATGCTCAAACTCTGTATTCTCGATGATTTTCCCGTTGGCTACCGAATTCTGAGCAACACCTCCAGCGATACATACATTCTTTAATCCACTCCTTTTTTGAAGGTGATTGAGTAAATGTAAAATCAATTCCTCACATACCCGTTGAACACTCGTGGCAATGTCCTTGTGCTTTTGTGTCAATTCCTCTTTTGAACCTCTTGCAGGACCAAAAACATCAACCATTTTTTGCGAATATAAAACTGAAACAGTGGGAATATTATTCTCATATCCCAATTTCATTTCATTTGGATTCTTAAAGTAATCGAAATCCCAACTGAATAAACCATCATCATCGAATTGAAGAATTTTTCGTATTTCTTCTACATATTTTGGTTCACCATAAGGAGCCAATCCCATCACTTTGTATTCATCACCATAATGTGGAAAACCGAGATATTGCGTAAATGCGGTGTAAAACAATCCTGCACTGACAGGGAAGTCAATTGAATCCAAAACTTCTATCTGATTACCCCTTCCAACGGCCAACATGGTTGTGGTAAAATCCCCAGAACCATCAATTGATAAAATAGCTGCTTCTTCAAAAGGGCTAGCAAAAAAAGCAGAAGCTAAGTGCGCCCGGTGGTGTTCCACATGAACAATTTTCTTTTTAATGGTGGAAGGTTCAATAGCAAAATGCTCAGCAAATTCGAGTTCCAAACTTTTAACCTTTTCTGTATTCTTCAAACGATCAAAAATCAAGGTGTTTTTTTTTGTTAACCCTTTCAAAACATATTTGGCCTTATTCCAAATTTTTGCTTTTGGATCACGACCGATGCAAATGTGGTCCACCTCGTTTAAAGCAACACCTGCTTCCTTTAAACAAAAATCAATCGCTTGTGAAGGAAAGCCCGCCCAATGTTTGATTCTCCTGAATCGTTCTTCTTCCGTCGCGGCAATCATTACACCATCTTTAAATATGGCAGCAGAGGAATCTGCATGATACGCGTTCAATCCCAATATTATCATTTTCTAATGTTCTAAACTTTTCAAGTCAACCAATGGCATCTTTCTCAATCTTGCCGTTTTAATACCACCCGAATTTATTACGAAATTGAATTTGGTTAAGGTTACCAGAATCCCAAAAACTAATAAACCTTTTACTAAGTGATTAATAACAGTTTGCAACTCACAATCTGGTCGTGCCGCATAATTCAAAATCGGCAGAACCATCAATACATAAAATTCAGACAATTTGGCCCACGATTCAATGATTTTAAAAGTGAAATTAAACAATAATCCCAAACCAAATGTGAAAAACAACACACCCCAATATCCATAAGCAATGTATCCATCTGCAAATACACCCAATCCCATAGATGTGTTTTGATTGATTTGGTGACCTGAGAATGTATTGAATATCTTTTTGTCGCCTGACATTAATTTATCTGGTGCGAGGATTCTAGGTAATAGGGCAGATTCTATATAAATTCCCAAAATGTGTAATCCTTGAAAATCTCCAACACGATCCATTCTATCTTTAACACTTGCAAAAATCCATGCTTGATTACCTCTGTTCAAACTCCCCAAAATATTGTCTTCGGAGCCTATTTCATCAGTCACACCAGTAGAAGTTTCAATAACCAAGCCCAAATTAGAAGTACCCGTTTCAGAAATTTTGGACCTATATGCTCCTTTCAATCCTTGTACAAACAAAATAAATACGACACAACCAGTTAATCCTATCAACCTTACGCCAATTGAAGGTTTAATACTATAGACATAATACAATGCGAAAAACAAAATCCACATCACCGCGTCGTGATACATCGCAGCAATGGCACCAAAATACAATTCCAGCAATAACAAACCAACAACCCATTTCCAATGGCTTTGGGGATTGGCACTAAATAATGAAAATGCTCCTACGAATCGAATGGATGAGATCAAATAAATGAAGAATGCAATTTCCCCAGGAAAAATTGAACTAAACAATCGCAGTAGCGTCCCAATTATCACAAAATTAATCAACAGTGATTTGTTATTTCTAGCGTCGCGTTTAATTTTGTCCATACGCGGTGTAAAAATCCTCGTTTTAAAGAAATGCATCCCAAAATAAAAGGATAAAAAACCAGAAATGGCGAGTTCATAATAATCCGCTGCTCCTACCTTCATTGGATAAGTAAGCAATGCTTGATCAAATTGATAAGTAATAGCAGGAGAAAACAAATAATTTATAGCGTACAAAAATAAAGCCCATTCTCGGAAAGCAAAAACCCTTGTAGATTCAACAATGATTTGATTCAGAAAAAATCCTGATATACCTATGGCCGCGGCAAAATACATTTCACCCAAGGCCAAATAACCAATGATGAAGAATAATATAAAAGAACCAATTGATTTCATAGAAACAACGAGTCGAGGGACGCCGCCAATTTTGCGGTCACTGACTTGGCTGAATATTCGTCAAACAACGAATGATTGACATTTTTGGGGACAAATTCTTTTGCAAATACAATAAATTGGTTCATAGAATTAACAAAACGACTTTCAATATCCTTCAAACCCTCAATTCCGTTAAAACATAATGTCCGACCTGCTCCAGTTGAATCAATTACTTCAGCAGCAGTACTTTTCTCATGCAAGACAGCAAAAATAGGTTTTTTACTCAAAACCCCTTGATAAGTTTTACTCGGTGTGTAATGAGGTTCGGTACTACCTAAAATAAAAACGGCATCTGCCAAGGACAAATGAACCAAAACATCTAAATATGGTATGCGCTTGGGGTACTCAAAAACAACTTTCTCCCATAATCGATATCTCTCAGCGAGCGGTTTGATATTAAAACTAAGCTCATCATTACTTGCATATCCAGTTCCGATAAAATGAAATTCTACGTTATTAAATTCTTTTGAGTTTTCGGCAATTGCTTTAAAAATTGATTCCAACGGGCCATAAGCATGGGGCAACATAGCTCCCGCATAAACAAATTGAAACTTCTCATTTTTTTTGAACAAATAAGGTTCCAATTGCAATTGATTTAAGCCCGAATGATCACTCACTTCCCCACCATATGGCATCGCCGCAAATACACAACTCTCTCGCAAATATGGATTTCGATCAATTACCCCTTGATAATATCCTTCAGCCACACCCGTAATCAAAGAAGCGTGTTTCACTGCTTTCGGCTCTAAAAACTTCGCAATATGCATACTGAACCAATGTCTCGAAAAAACCTTGTCCGAACCCGGAAATCTATGCACCCAAGGATCAATATAATCAATGCCATATTTAACTCCTGTTTTTCGATGCAAATATGGACCGATGAGGGATGGGTAATAGGAGGGTATGGGTATATAAACAAAATCAATGGAATCTGATTGAACCAATTCCAATGCACGGTTCCGCAGTTGAAAAAATGACCTCAACCCAATGTCACCAATCAAACGGGGTTTTGTAACAGAAAATGCTCGGACCTTCTCTATACGCTGATTAACTGGAAGCAACGCATGCAAATTCCAATCTAAGGATTCCTCATAATCCCGCTCGTCCACCACAAGAATAATTGGTTCCCACCCCAATTTGGGCAAATGCCGGGCGAACAAACGACTGCGATGTACAGCAGCCAGATTTGATGGAGGATAGTGAGGCGTTATTATTAGGATTTTTTTCAATGATCTCCAAAAGCACTCTTATAATAGCCAACTAGCTTTTGGGATTCGATTTCCCAATTCAGTTTAGTAATTGAATATTGAAATCCATTATTTCTATGTTCGTTCAACAATAACCTATCGAAATAATACTTTAAAAGAATAGAACTTAATTCTTTTGTGTCGGCAACTTCGTATTCAAATCCAACGCCAGGGTATTGATATAAAAATTCACATTGTGCCCTCGTCGAGGTGCAGACAATTGCATTTTTATTCATGATATAGGTAAAAATTTTATTTGTTAGGCATAAATCTCGATTCTTAGTTTTTGGGTTTTCAGAACAAATCCCTATGTGGTGTTGACTAGCTATTTTAGATATCTCTGACAAACTACAAGTCTCTTTAAAAATCACTTGATCTAGTTCTAATCCATTCAAATTTGTTAATTCCGTCAGAAATACCTTCATTTCATCAGTAATATTTCCAAGAAGAGTCAATGTAATATCTCTTTGTTTGGTCAAACCAATTGCCTCAATCAAACACTCTAATCCCCTACCTTTTCCTATTGTTTGAGAAAACCAAAATAATTTCAATTTTCGAATATTTGAATCAATAAAAACTGAACAGTCAGATTTATTAAATACGTTTAAAATAGACAGAATGTAAATGAATTTATAAAGGGAATGAATCTATTTTCAATAGCTGTAACCAACTTCCAATGTTTTGAATCTTTTAAATCTTCACCACGATGAAAATCTTCGAAATCAAAACTTGACATTCCACCATGTTTTTTACTTGAATCTACTACCGCTTTTATTGAGCCAAGATTGTGACCAATATATAAGTCAGATTCATGTTTAATCGCTTCACGTTCTAGATCCTGACTATACAATGAGGAAGCCCTTAATGCCGCATTATATGTATCTCCAAAACACTTGTAGAACAATTCCCATATTTTTCTCCTAATTCGAGTCAAAAAAAAAGTTTGCTTGTTTAAAACTGGATGTGCTCCAACCGAAATCCAATTTATTCCAGGATACAAATCAAACAACTCCCTATCAAAATTGTCACCCCAAATTGACATGGGACAATAAATTACCTTTACCTCAAAACCCGCCAGATATAGTGCAATAGCTTCTTTGGTCATTCTTGGATTTCCTGAAGGTTGACCGGATGTTATGATTACTACTTTCTTCAAAAAATTATTAATCAAACAAACTTAGATACTCCTTTGCAATCACGGAAACATCAAACCGCCTTTCCGCTGTTTGTCTGCATAAACTGCGGTCAATCTGATTGATTCTACTTACCGCATGGATCATTTCTTGGCTGTCCCTCACCACGAAACCCGTGATACCTTCTTCCACAACCTCTGGCACAGAACCATACGGAAACGCAATCACAGGTGTACCGCAAGCCATTGCTTCAATCATAACGATACCAAATGGTTCATTCCATTCAATGGGCATCAGAAATGCCGCTGATTTTCCCAACAACTCATTTTTTTGCACATCATTCACTTCACCAACAAACTCGACATTTTCACCATCAATGTGGGGTTTGATTTCACTTTCGAAGTAATGAATCTCTTCGGGCAACTTCGAAATATTTCCAGCAATCAACAATTTCCTCCCCGTGATTTTTGCCACTTCTATGGCCGTGTGACACCCTTTGATGCGCTCTATTCTACCTAAAAAAATCAGAGGTGAATCACTTATATTGAGATCAGTTACCACGCTAAATTTTTTAAAATCAATAGCATTATGTACTGCCTCCCAATTACCCGCTGCCTCAACTCTCGATATCAAATTAGCGCTACATCCCGTAAAAATCAAATTATCATGTTTAAATCTCAATATACTGCGAATATTTGGGCTCCAAATTTCACGCCCATATGTCATGATTTTTTTTACCGGAGAATTTAATATTGGTAGGAGATAGGCTAACCTACCAAAATTATGAACCATGTCATATTTTGACCGATTCTTAAATAAAAACAACCAAACATATGGTACCGCCTTTCGTTGCTGCCATTTTGTAGATGGAAACCCTTCTTTTCCATAGCCATGCACAACGCAGCCCTCAACGACAGAGCCTTTTGTAACCAACAATTCAACGTCATGACCCAAACGACAATATTCCTTGGCAAACATATACACCAATCTTTCATGACCACCGTAGCCTTTGGGTGGAACCAATATACCCGGGTCCATTACAATTAATATTCTCATGTCGCCAAAACTTTATTATATAATTGTATATACTCCTTAACAACCTCCTCGAAAGATCGTGGTTTGCTTATGTTACTTTTAAGTTGTTGCAACAAACTTCTATCTTGAATCAATCGTTTAATTTGAAATTGAAGAGACTCAACATTATTAAAATCAAATAGTAACCCATCAACGCCATCCTTGATTTGTTCTGAGTTGCCATATACATTACTTGCCAATACCGGTATTCCCGCAGCTTTGGCTTCTTGAATAACCAGTGGGCTCATTTCACTAAACGTTGAGCATAAGCACAATACATCGTGTTTGACCATGGTATTGATAACTTCCGATTGATTCAATTTCCCCAACCAATGCATATTGGCCATTCCAATGGTTATCCTTCGCAAATTACTTTCATAATCCCCAACTTCAGAATTTCCGTAAATCGAAAGTTCGACGACGTCTGCCCCCAGTCCCATTAATGCTTCTATAAGTAAATGTAATCCTTTAAATGGAGAAATCCGACCTAAAAACATCAGTTTCAATGGTTTAATTATATCACTTTCATTTTTTAAGGATTTAATATTCTGAAAACCACCATGAGGCAAACCTTGTTTGATTAAAGAAATTTTGGAGGAGTCTATTCCATTCATTAACAAAATTTCTTCATACCAATTCGTCAAACATACCACTTGGTCACAAAGATCCACCAATTCGAACAAGTCTTTTTTTACCTTATCAATAATATTTGCTGTGCCCAATAAAGTCCCTAGGGAATGATTCATTTTTCTAAAATCAACTCCACAACTTTTTGATAATCGACTTAATTGAATGGTTGGCAAACTCATCCATTTCAAACCGCGATACTTTAAATAACATGCCCCACAAATCCTCTCATCAATCTTTCCATCGCAAAGCTCTTGACTTGTCCGAACCAAAGTACCTGTTTTACATGAGTATCCCGCCAAATGAAAAGTCATAATTACTTTAGCACCCGTCGCTTTGGCCGCCTGCACATGTTGTAGCGTAATACCATTGCTGCCGGCTAGTTCGTGAAAATGAACAAGATCGGGTTGCTCCTGTTGTAAATACAACGTAAAATGCTTCAACCCTTCCGGTATTCGAAAACCCATGATGAGCGAACGGTCTACAATCGACGGTTCAGCATACTGATGCACCGCTAATCCATCATATTCATAATCAGCATCTGTTCTTTTTCCGTAGTTTGGAATCAGTACCTTGACATCAACACCCAGTTGTTGCAATTGCCTACTGAGTGCATCGGTATATACTTCGGTACCGGCGGTTTGTTGTGGAAGAAAATGATTTAGTACCTGGAGGACTTTCATCTAAGCCAGCACTCGTTTAAAAAAGTAATTACGACCATCGGGCATAGAAATATCAGCAACAAATCCATTTTCATTAAGTCGGTAGAAAATCTCATTCAACTTATCCTCACCTAAAATGGAAGGATGAAGTTCTACTTGTATTTTGTATATAGTTTGAAAGTCTATTATGCGAAAAACATCATATTCCGAGCCCTCAATATCCATAATGAGAAAATTTGGTTGTATATCCCTAATTATATCATTTAACACTAATTGCGGAACCTGGACAGCATCTCCTGAAGCCAATAATGAAGAAGACGCAAGACGGCTTTTTCTATTTACCGGAAAATTAATCGTTCCACTAATGTCGGCTAACAAAGCATTCTGTATGTGTGGTGAGACTTTATTCTTCTCAAAAACACGCAGCGCCATCTCGATATTCAAAGGATTTGCCTCGAAAGTGTGTACATTTTCCGAACCAACAATTTTGGCGCAATACGCAGAAACAAAACCTAAACCCGTACCAATTTCCATAATTCTATCTTGAGGTTCAATTCGTTGCTTGATGATTTCAATCTCTCCATGTTCATATTGGCCATTGACAATCCAACGTAGTGTGTTAAATCCTATCTCGCTCTTTAGTGGTAGATAAACATTATTTACATTATGCCAGTATTTACCAAATAGATTACTGATAAGTACAAATAACTTCACGTACAAATAGTTTTGCCAATATTTAATTTGATCCATTTTTATTTTTTTTTTGTAAAATGATATTGATTTGCCAAAGGATTTCCAAGTTCATTTGAAGACATATAGGAATAATCTCCCGTTTTAAATAGCAGTTGAAGATCTTTCAAGTTTACACCAATCTTTTGAAATAGTTTAACAAAATCAACTATATTCCCTTTAAGCAATGTTGAGCTGAACAATATTTTAATTTTACTTATTCGAAGATTTTTTGCAATGATTGCTTTATCACTAGCACCTAACGGGAACGCTGTATCCGCCATTATCGCATCATTTATTTCATTACGTTCGATAAACCCTAAAAATCCTTTTGCTATTTTTTTTGAAGCTTGACCAGGACTTTGTCTCCAAAACATAAAACCTATTGAAACAAACATTACAGGTTCCATTAAGGAAAGCTTTAGTTTAATGTAAGTATCGCCACTCTTGAAGCGCTCACTCATACCCCCAACACTGCGTAGTAAATCCGTCCTAAATAACATTTCTCCAAATCCAATATTCGAAATCGGAATTTTGGTCCGGTAAATCATTTGAATAGTTTCCTGTGGCTGAAGTATGTATGGAAATACATAAAATGGAAAAAGTTGAGGGTTTAATCCCCAAACCATCCCTACGTTTGGAAAAGCAAATAAATATTCCGATAAATTACGAAGCGAATCTCGATACAATATATCATCACCATCAACGAACAAGATAAATTCTCCCTTAGCTTCCCTTATCACCTTATTCCTATTTGGATACTCGCCCAAATTATTTTCATTTTTCCAAGACTTTATTCTAGGATCCTTATATTCTTGAATAATTTGCCAAGTACTATCCGTTGAACAATCATCTGAAATTAAAAATTCAAAATCTTCATAGGAAGAAGACAAAATACTTTCAATCGCCTGCCGTATATAGTTGGCAGAATTATAAGTAATTGTGGCTACCGTAAATAGTGGTTTCTCTACACTCATTTAATACTTGCTAATAATTGATGCAGCCGCAGCAATTCCATAGCTTCATTATAATTGAAGTCGACATTGGATATAGAACCAATTATTTCCTGATCGAAGATTGCGCTTAATTCTTCTGTGGTTTTATATAGCTTGCCATTCTTTTCATTCACCAGTTCGGGTGCGCCGCCACTGTTTTTCACGATAACTTTTAATCCTGCCTTGGTTGCCTCTACAATCACTCTTCCAAAGGCTTCAGAGCGCGAGGCCACAATCAAAACCTTATACGCCGGAATAACTAGTTCTTTCACAAAAAAGCCTACCTCTAAACTTATCTGATCTGATAATCCATGTTTTCGAATAAGTTTCTGTAAATTCCCGAGATAAATAATGTCCTCACAAGGTCCTTTAATGTCCAACCTGATCAAATGTCCTTTTTTTCTACTTAACGCTATCGCCTCAATGACCTCAATGTGGCCTTTGGAAGCAACAATTTGTCCGAACATGAGATACTCTACTCCATCAGGATTTATTCGGCAATCAATTGACTGCCAACTCACCGGCTGATATATTCGTTCTACGGAAACATTGGGCAATAATATTTGAAATTTCCTCTTTACCGCTTCAGAATTACAAATTATAAGTTTACTCCATTTTCGCATTTTCCTAAACGCATTTGACGAATTGCCATTACCAATTACAAAGCCAAAATCCTCTTCGCCATATTCATGTATCCACCATACATGAGACAATCCCAATTGATAAGCAGCTTTTGCTGCAGCAAACGTAACAAGAGTATTAGAAAAGACGAATACTGGTTTTGTCCGCACCAATAACTGCTTAATAGCATTTACTGCAATATATGTTCGGACAGAACGCTTTATTCTTTTAACAAAAGTACCCGCATCCGATGTACCTGCCCATCCATATTGTGGAATAATACTTAAGGAGACTGCGCGGTCTGTTATTTCTTTACACATATTTCCTTCGTGAGGCAATATTACATGTGAACGATAGTTCGCCTGCAATGCATCGATATATTCTAACATTGCAATATTAGCACCGCTTAAATTACCCTCATGCGCCTGCCAAACAATCAATGGCTTTTTTTTTTGACTATTAATGATAATGGTATTGATTATTTACTATTTACACATCTGAGATAAATATAGAATCAAATTACTGGATTTCTAATCCTATATTACGTTCTCATCCCAAAACGCCTTCAAAGCCCCCAATGTTTGTCTAGAATAACTTACTCGTGGATATGCACTCAGCTGCTTTACTGTTGTTATGACCTTTTTTAAAAACGACTGGTCTGTTTTTGTAACTTCAGACAGAAATTCCGTCCATTTTGTTTTCTGTATTTTATAATCGCAGGTATCATGCAAATTACTGAAGGTGGGCAAAGCATAAATTTTTTCAATAATCTTCCTTTCATCAATCGTAAACAGTTCACTTAACGATTGCGTTTTTGAATTTTCGTGCAAACGAAAATGCACTAGCAGATGGTTCAATTCTTTTATATTAGGAAAGCAATATAGGTAACGGATATACAAATCCCAGTCGAACGCATAATGAAACTGTTCATCAATACCACCACATTGATCAATTAACGCTCTGCGCATCCAAACACCCGGTTGCAAAAATTTTACACCCGGTTCCCAACACATCAATCCTTTGGCAGACAATTTTTGATTGGGTATAATCTCTTCGTCCGTATTTGAAAAATTCCTCACTTTACCTGCTACCATCTGCACTTGTTCATTGGCAAAAGCCGCAGCAATTTTGTGCAGCGCACCTGGCTCCAGATAATCATCGCTGTTGAGCCAGTTAAATATATCGCCAGTACAATGAAGCAATCCTTTATTGATAGCATGGGCTTGTCCTTTGTCATTTTCACTCACCCAATAGGTGAAGTGCTTTTGGTATTTTTTAATAATATCAACGGAATTGTCTGTACTTCCGCCATCAATAATGATGTAGTCAAGATTGGGATAGTTTTGATTGAGTACGCTTAAAATCGTTTCCTCAATAAACTGCCCCTGGTTGTAGGAAGCAGTGACAATAGATATTTTTGGAAAATTAACGGCCACTTAATAATTGTATAAGTTTTTTATTAACCCGTTCTAGGTGAAACTGAACATACCTTCTCACATCCTGCAGTTCCAAAAAAAGAATGGCTGATTTGCTGCGACCCATATTGCGGTAAAATCGCAGGATATCTTTTCGCAGCATTAAACGGAGCGATTTTGTATTGCTGCCCGCCCAATGTAAAATCGACGGATATTTGTTACCTTCATGCTGTAAATCGGGCAGTGTAATTTTAGCAATTACCGGATATCGTATGCCAATTAAAAAATCGGCTTTGCCGATGCTGATGTTCCCTATTGCTTCCTGTTTTGGTAACATATAATTTAATATACCCTGGTCAACACAGGCAAATATATCGGGTCGCTTAATTTCTGGGTATTCTTTCCAGGTAATTACATCTTCAAAATGAGCACGGCTCAATAATCCCGTTGTTGCAATAAATTGACCTGTATTAAATGAATATCCAGAAAAAGTGAAATCAGAATCCTGCTGCTGCAACAACCTGTAATTAAAATAGTACTCGTTCATCCATTGTGCGTGTGGCTCTCTATGTAGATCGGCTGAAACAACAAAATCCTGTGTAAAGCACTGTAAATAATCGAGCACCTTCCCGATAAAAACCGTATCCGCATCCAATACAAGTACTCGCTCTTTTTTTTGTGTACAAAGATATTCAATTTTTGAAAGCCCCTGTAAGTACCCCATTTTTCGAACTGGGTTAGATTCGACTTTTCAATTTTATGACCCCTCCCCGTAAATCAGACAACCGAAATTAGAGTTTCAGGGGTATTGACCCCTCCCCGTAAATCAGACAACCGAAATTAGAGTTTCAGGGGTATTTTCATGCAATATAATAAATTCTTTTGGTGTTAAATCATTGATTGAGCTGTGTGGACGGAAATGGTTGTATTCCCACCTAAAATCTTCAATTTTCTTTGCCGCGTCCTCCAAGGATAAGAACCAATTTACATTCAGACATTCATCTCTGAACTTTCCATTGAATGACTCTA
>Ga0255123_1000303_pt1 | contig 14797 bp, 10 predicted proteins | sample Law_Cont_RepA_8d_FD_188585 | JGI IMG/M metagenome (GOLD analysis project Ga0255123, IMG submission 188585) | Freshwater microbial communities from St. Lawrence River, New York, United States - Law_Cont_RepA_8d | ecosystem: Environmental > Aquatic > Freshwater > River | place: USA: New York...
GAAAGCCCAATCGACCAAAGCCGACATGCTTTTGGGGAGGTTCACGGGGTGCATTTGGGTCGGCCGCTGGTGGTTCGTTATGACCTGAAGCGGGCGAAGGCCCTTTTGGATCGTGATGAAATGTCGGGACGCAAAGAAGGTGTTTGGAGGTGGCGTGAACTACTTCCCTTGCCCTGGGACCAGGCCCCTGTGAGCCTTGGCGAGATGGCCACCCCCATTCTCGATTGCCCCAGGCTAGGGGCGGCCATGGGGCTTGATAATCTCCAGGTGAAGGATGAATCGACCCTGCCCACCGGGTCTTTCAAGTCCAGAGGCATGACAGTTGCGGTGAGCATGGCAAAATGGCTTGGCCTCAATCGACTGGCGGCTCCCACCGCTGGAAATGCCGGGGGTGCTTTGGCAGCGTATGCGGCACGGGGCGGCATGGAAGCGTGGGTTTTCATGCCAGGCGATACTCCCGTTGTGAACCAGCGGGAATGTCGCCTTTTTGGGGCAAAGGTTTTTCGAGTGAACGGTTTGATCCATGAGTGCGGCAAACTGGTTCGGGAAAATGCGGAAAGCATGGGTTGGTTCGACTTCAGTACCCTGCGCGAACCGTATCGGCTGGAAGGCAAGAAAACCATGGGCCTGGAATTGGCCATGCAGGGCAACTGGAAATTGCCAGACGCGATCTTATACCCAACCGGTGGAGGAACGGGCCTTGTGGGCATGTGGAAAGCATTCGCTGAACTCCAAGCGCTTGGCTGGCTGGAGGGCAAGCTTCCGCGTCTTTATGCTTGCCAGAGCGATGGTTGCGCACCCATTTGCAAGGCTTACGAGGCCGGCCAAAAGCATGCGGAAACTTTCCATCCAGCTTTCACCCAAGCAAGCGGATTGCGTGTGCCTGCCGCAGTAGGCGACTTCATGATTTTGGAAGCAGTTCGACAATCAGGTGGCAAAGCGCTGGCAGGCGACGAAAACCAGTTGAAATCCTGGATGGAAAAAGCCTGTGGCCTAGAGGGTATTTCCCTGTGCCCTGAAACCGCAATCTGTCTGGATGTGCTGGCTAAATTGCGAGCGGCCGGCGAGGTGAACCACGCCGAACGCGTACTTGTATGGAACACCGGCGCAGCCCAAAAGTATCTGGAATGCCTTCCTGATAAGCTACCTTCCATTGACCAGCATCAACCACTACACCCGCAGTTGATCCATTTCATGAACAACAAAGCCGTTTAAATAAATAACGGCAATCATGCGGCAACCTTACCTTCGCTCACTCGGGGAGTGCCTGGCCCTTTACCCTGAAATCCGAGCAGGTTCCCAAAATAGCGCAAAACTGCCATCAATTCTTCCGGAGTCAGGAAGGAAAAAACAAAAATGCACATCAGGAAGCTGAAAATGCGTAACCCCATCAAAATGCCAATGCCAGTGTGAAAAAAAATGGCGACGATCATGAAGGGCAAACGCATTTGGGGCATCCAAACTGCAAAGGGAAAGCCCAACTCCAGCACTAGTGTAAAAACAGTCATTCCAGACATAAACAATTCCCACACCCAACGATTGGCCACCAGCGCCTCCAGGCCTCTGATGTAGAAATCGTATTGCATGGGAGCGAAGGAATAGTTTGCCACGCAGGCCCAAAGCGCTGTGCCGCTCCACCACGAGGCACCCATTAACTTGGATGTGCCGGCACCGAAATAAATGATGGAGAAATGAATCTGGATCATACGCTGAAAAAAGGTGGCCTCGGACGAAGGCTCCACCATGGGTACGGGTAAACCCTGGTTTTTTGCCCGCCAAATTTCAATCAATCGGTCCAGCGACCACACCCGGGCACAGGGCGCAAGCATCATGTAAAAAAGCAGGATGCTCGACATGGTATCCATGCCAAACAATGAAGTCTGGGCGCGCTGGATATAGCTGAGAGTACCAATCCAAGTGGCAACCGCGGTGAAACGGGTGAAAAGCCCCAAGGCAAACATCAAGTTCACAACCAGAATAATCCAGTGGAGAGTCCAGATGCCCGTTGGATTTGTAACATGATAAAAAAGGGAATAACTGGAGGTACCACGGGATGGGTTTGGCTCCCTGTCACTTCCATCCCACAAGACCGACGGACCCTCGAAGGGCGTGGTGGTTCGAATCATCTCCATGGTGTCATGTTCAATCCAACCCTTGGGACCCACGAACTCCATCAGGGAGGGGGTCCAGTTCAGGTTGATATAGAAGACACCAAAACCAGCCATGATCCTCATCATGGCCAATGTTTGCGGAAGCGATGGCTTGAAAAAGAAAGAATTCAAGCCACTGACCAGCTCACCCAACCACGAGAAAAGGTTCATGGTTTTGCCTCCCCTGCTCCGCGGATTCCAACTTTTGCTTTGTCATCAACAGGCTTTTTAGCCGCTCCCGCTTTTGGCGGAAGCTTGGCTGTCCGATTCGCCTCTTCCGCCCAAACGCTAACAGGAGGGAACTTGGTTGTTTCGCTTTGAAGCTTGAAGAAGTCGATGACAGGCGCCTCTTCCTTCAGCCAAATCTGCAACATGCCCTGGAACCGTTTCAACGCGTCTGCCTCTTCGACCATGACAGCGTTCTCTGCTGCACTCGTCTGATCACGCCCGCGCAGGTCGCGCAAACGCCTGACCTCGGTTTCACGCTCGGCGGCCTGGACAGCCAACTGCTGGATCATTTTCCGGTCGTAGGCCTGGAGCATCCAATAGAGTAGTGGATCATTGGGGTCTTGAAGACTGCCTTTTTCGTTGTATTCACCCTGGTAGATGGTGACAAAATACCGGCGCTCGGAACCGTCACGGCCATCGATCGCAATTTCACCCGGCTGTATGATCGAGTGGACCACCCGCCAAAGATGCCCTTCGAGGATGTTGGCTTCGGGATTCCCCTCGGGATGTGGAAAACGGCTCATCAGCGACCGCACATAGCTGCACATCAGGTGTTTGGCGTTGGGCATGGGTTCACGCCAGGTGATCGGCTCAATGGTCCCCCTGGGCAACTTTTCCAAACCCAGCAATTGCGCCATTTTTTGGATCACCGCCTCGGAACGAAAGGCTCCCGCCTCCCGCTGAACCGCTGAAGAGGCGCTTTCACCGATAGACAACATGCGTTGAAAATGCATGGGGGTGGGACTATTTTCAGCGTCTGGCAATCGAAACCAACGCTTGCCACCATCTGTATAGGTGATTTGCAGCCAAAGAAACGAGGGAGGCCCCGGTTCCGGCGAATAAAAGTGGTAGGCATTGTTTTGGTAGATAAACAGCAGATACGGCCTGTAAACATGTGTCCATGCTTGAGATACAAGCCAAGGGGCATTGCCATTAGGGGGCGGCACACTCAAGACGGCTGATAGGATTCCGCAAAAATGGAAGGTCAGGGAGCCGACCAGAAAAACCCTTCTGGCAACTTCGGGAATCACCAACAAAAAGCCGCCCACATAAGCACAGATCATGCCTGCACGGCAAACGAAGCCTAGACTTTGCATTTGCCCGGGCCGGTTCCAGGTGATGACATCGCCGGTGTTGTCGTTAGAAACCATGGGTTGTGTGGAGGCTTCGCCAACCAGACCATGGCCTGCAAAGAGCATGATTTGCGCCAGCAGCACGCACACCACCGCAGCAGTGGCAGATTCGGGAAATTGCGGCCAGCCTTTCCCTTTGTGCCGACCAAGCTCTGTGCGAAGGGCAACGCCTCCCATGACAGCGCCTAGAACGACCAAAGCCAGACGGGTCCATCCACTCCAACCCAAGCTGATTTCGGCAGTGCTGGGCGGCTCTGGATAAATCCTGTTCAAAGCCCACGCAGCCGCGGTGACGACCAACCCGATCCCCAAAAAAACTATCGACGATCTTTTCGGGACCAAAGAAAGGACACCTTTTTCCTTTTCGGATACCTTCCTATCTTCACCACTCATATTCCACCCCCCTTGGACCCACGGTCACGGTGTGAGCTTAGTCGCGTATCCGTCGAAAAAGGCAACACTAATACATTTTTATCTTTATTCGTCTTTCCAATATTTCTCGGCTGGCACAAATTCCACATCCGGGTTCGAGCGGGGCTGAAAATCCTCTATTTGGACCTGCACCTCGCTTCGACCACCAAATTCGTTGATGTTGGGCCTGAAGGCAATACTGAGGGCCCCCCCGCCAGACTGGAGCTCTTCCAGACGATCCGCCATGCGAAAGGCGATAGCGCGAACCTTCGTGGGGCCCTGCCTCAGAACCACTTGAAGATGGCGGGCATCTTTTCCCACGATTCTGGGCTCGCCCTCGATCTTCAGGCCGCTGGCCAAAAATAGGGGCTTGCGGTTTGTGTTGCCATATGGCTCGAGACGACCGAGATCGCGAACTAGGCCCTCGCTCAGCCCTTGAATCGCAATTTCCGCATCAAGACGAATGTCCGGGCGGGGAGAGTTATCGCCAAAAAAGTCGGTACCGGCTTTTTCCAAACGATCGCGCAATGCGGGAAGGTTTTCGGGAAGCAACTTAAAACCGGCAGCAGCTTTGTGCCCGCCGTGACTTACTAGCAGATCCTTTGCTTGTGCAAGCGCCTCGGGCAACGGAAAACCACCGGCTCCCCGGGCAGAGCCCAAGGCCCACCCCTCGGTTTCTGCCGAATCTGCTTCCCCCGAATCTGGAAACGGTGGAACAGCGGCAATAAAAACAGGTCGATGCCACGCATCAACCAAACGGCTTGCAACTATTCCCACAACACCGGGATGCCATCCCTTGCCCCAAAGAACCATTACGGGCCGGGTAGCCAAACCCTCTTCCTGAACCAACTGGTTTGCGGCGTCGAGAACTTCCCGCTCGACCAACTGCCGGCTTTTGTTGTATTTATCGAGCATTTGAGCAATGCTTCGCGCGGGTCCGTTTTGCTTGGTGGTGAACAACTCCACTACCATGCGGGCACAGTCCATTCGGCCCGCAGCATTGAGCCGGGGAGCCAGCTTAAAGGCTATATCTTCAGATTTAAGGCCGCCCAGTAGATCCATCTGGGCAACTTCCATGAGTGCCAGCAGACCTGGATTGGAGAGCTTGTGCACATTTTTTAACCCGCAACAGATTATGGCGCGGTTTTCATCCAGCAAAGGCATATGATCGGCCACCGTGCCCAAAGCAGCCAAGGCTAAGCCTTGCAAAAGAATGGAACGCCAAGTGTCATCGACTTTTTCACCACCGCAAATTCGCATGGCTAGAGCCCAAGCCACCTTGAATGCCACTCCTGCCCCGCATAGCTGTGCAAATGGATAGGTGGTGCCGGGTAACCCAGGATGAACCAAGGCCTCTGCCGGGGGCAGTTCGGGGCCGGGCTGATGGTGGTCGGTAATTAGAAGGGAAACACCCAATTCCTTTGCCTTTTGAGCGGCAGAAACTGCAGTAATACCGCAATCAATGGTGAGTATCACCTTGGAACCGGCAGCGGCATGGTCGACTATATCTGAAGGCTTGAGGCCATAGCCGTCGCGGGTTCGGTGGGGAATATGGAACCGCACCTTAGCCCCTAACTGTCTGAGCGCCAGCAATAAAATGGAGGTTCCGGTGCAGCCGTCTGTGTCATAGTCGCCGTGTAGGACTATTTCCTCCTGACGGTCCCGAGCGAGTAACAGCCGATCAATCACCTGTTCGACCCCGGGAAGTAGGGCCGGAGAATGCATGTCAGAAGGTTTTGGATCAATAAAGCGACGCACTTCTATGGCCTCTTTCAATCCCCTGTTTGCCAACATGGTGAGCACGACCTCGGGCAGATCAGTTGCAGTTCCACGACCGATGCCCCTCAAAGCTTCCAATCTGCGGGCATCAACCTGCAAAACACGCCATTTTTTGGAAACTCGTGTGGAATCAGCCAAACTAGCCTCCTTGACCAACTAATCTGGTTCCCTGACAGGAAATTATAAAGACAAGTTTGTCTTATTATAATTTCGACCGCAACCTCATTCACCTTAAGTACAAAACAAGAGACTTCCTTAAGGAAATCACTTTTTCATTTGACCAAAAGACGGTTAGGGGCAAAAAGTCCGATTGGGTGGGCGAAGGTTTCTGACAAATCAACGAAAAGGGCCAAATGGCTTGACAATGGGGATATGGTTCGAGCCGAAGAAGAATAAGGATGGAAGGTGTTTTACCTTCCGACATGAGCAGGGTTTCCGCATTTTTTGCGAAACCCCGTCAAGGATGACGAGACAGACACCCATGATCCAGCACCAAGCTATTCACAACGGAAACGGTACCAAACTCAAGTTAGCACTTGGCTTGGCAACCATTCTGCTCACCGGCTGCAAGACCTTCTATTCACCATGGGATTCCCATTGGATGGATATTGGAGGCGGTTCTTGCGGCTGCGAATCCACTACTGTGGTCAGCCGGTCGAGCCCGATCGCGTCTGAACGCATCAGCCCTGTGCCAGTTGTCTCGGAGCCCCCGTTGGCAACCAGCCCTTCGGTTACAACCAAGTCGATGCCCATCACCACTCAAGGGCCGGTTTTAACTCCGACTCCAACTCAGGTGCCATTGGGCAACAAGTAAAGTTAATGCGGGATTCAACCCGCCCATAACTGAAACGAATCGACTTTAGAACCCGCTGGCCCCACAGGGCCAGCGGGTTCTTCCTTTTTAAGTGGACATACGAAAATACGATTTGGTTTTGGCCAACCTAGATGTCGTAAACATTGCCATCAGCCTCACAAGCACTTTGGCGCACAATCACTCTGTAGGCGGAACACCTCATCAGTGGTTTGACTTACCCGCATAACAATCCCCCAACTTTTTTAGGCTTGCCAATGTGTGGCATATCCAAATGAAATTTGTTGTGGGCCATTAGGTTTCAGGGGCATTTACTTCCGGGAATGCACCTGCTGGTTAGCAATTGGGCCAATACCTGATGGCTAGGCCCCCGAAATTGGGCAATTGGCCCTCCTATTGAAGCCCAAAACAAGGCCAGCACAAATCTAGGCAAGATAGCGAACTTGTTCCAGTGATTCCGCTTAGCGAAACATTGCACAGAGTAGGGCCACCCCGAGTACAAAAAAAACTGAACGGGATTCAAGGCCTACAGGGTGTTGCCAAACCAGGACGAATTAGAAAGTAGTCTGGCGAGGTTTTGTATGGAAGCCCGCCTAGCCAGGCACCGGTTGGTAAGGAGAGGAGACGAATCCTCAAGTATCCAACCAGCGGAAAGGCCTAAAACTTTTTCGTGCTCCCTCAGGACTTTGGAGGTACCTTCTAGTGAACTGCGCTTTCTTGATTGTTGGTTCTATGTGGGTTTCGAATGGCGCCACTGCTGCTGAAGCTGACTTGATTCAAGTCAAGCACCAAGCTGCTGGCCAAGGCGCTCAAGCTGCCGGCAACGGTGGCAAGGGTAGCAACGCCCAAGGCGCTGGTAACGGCGGCAAGGGCCAGGGCGCTGGCGACCCCGCTTGCGGCGCTAAGGGTGGCAAGGGCCAAGGCGCTGGCGACCCCGCTTGCGGCGCTAAGGGTGGCAAGGGCCAAGGCGCCCAAGCTCCTTGTGGCGGTGGCGACTTGCTCGGCAAGCTGAAAGGCCGTCTCGACGGTCTGAAGTGCTCCGCTAGCAACCTGAAAGGCAAGCTTGCAGGCATGGGCCACAACCTCGGCGGCCACATCAAGGGGGCCTCGGCCCTCGGATGCGGTAAAGGCCAAGGCGCTGGCGAGCCCTGCACCAAGGGTGGAAACAAGGGCCAAGGCGCTGGCAGCAAAGGCCAAGGCGCTGGCGATCCCTCCACCAAGGGTGGCAGCAAAGGTGGCAGCAAAGGTAGCGACATGAAGGGTACCGATGTGAAGGGCACCACCGTGGCCCCCGCACCAGCCCTGAAGCCAGCCCCTGCTGCAAACCCCTTCTAATTGAACTGATTCAAGCCTAACCGCCTGAATCACTTTCGGCCGGCCGCTCATTGAGTGGCCGGCCGATTGGCTTTTTTGGTAAGTTTAATTATCGACGGTTGTTCCAATCAGCCGAGCCGTATCTGCATTCCACCAGGTGGGCAGCCCTGTCGAGTTCGGTTTGAGTCCAAGAGTCGACCTTGGTAATGAGATTCAAAGCCAACGGTATTTCTGCTGAAAGAAGTTTCGCCAATTCAGCGGTCGAAACATGGATGGGATAAAAGTCCAAAACCCCCTTCAACCAGGGTGCATGGGAACTGGAATTCAAAAGAACCGACCCGTGCTGTACCAGCCCGCCTTGCCTCCGGCGTTGGGCACTACCCACCACCTTGCAACCATTCACCAGCACATCCCCAGCAGCGGGATGCAGAAAGCAAAGGACCCCCTCGGGTGCAGCGGGCATTTCCAGCTTGCCCTTGGCAGACTGACAGCCGGTGGGAACACCTAACTTTTCAAGGAGGCTGGCAATAGCACGGTGGACCATGCAAGCCAATTCCTCTACCTTTTTGGGAACCATCTCCTCTGGCAAAGCTAGAGCGTAGGTGAGTTCGTGGTGGTGAATTAACAAGTCACCACCCGTTGGGCGGCGCACAACCTCCAAGCCCTTGAAATAAAACGAAGCGTCAAAGGGTTGAAAATAGCCCAAGCTGACCGTTGGACTGGCCCACTGATAAAAACGAAGAGATGCCTGCCCTTGGGCAGCCTTTTCAAGCAGAACCTCATCGAGTGCCATGGCCTGTTGACCAAAATTGAACTCAAGCGGGAGTAACCGCAAGGTTTTTTCCTGAGCCAGCATTTTCAGGCACTCTTCCAGCGCAGAACAGGCTGCTTGGTTGCGGCAACCTCATCAGGGCGACTGATTGTCAAATCATGGGGGGCGTTGTGCAACAAATCTGCGTCTTCAGCAAGTATGGATATCAGGGTGCCTGCGAATTGATCGAGAGTCTCTTGGCTTTCAGTTTCTGTTGGTTCGATCATCAAAGCTTCTGCCACCACCATCGGGAAATAGACCGTTGGCGAGTGATAGCCCTTGTCGAGCAACCGCTTCGCAATATCCATTGCGCTAATCCGCTTTTCACGACGAAGCAATCGCGCACTGGCGACGAATTCGTGCATGCAAGTGTCGCCTCGAGGCACCTCGATGTGGCCTTTGAGAAGGGCCAGAAGGTAATTGGCATTTAGGACCGCTTGTTCTGAGACCTGACGCACACCATTTGGCCCCAGGGTACGCAAATAAAGCCATCCTCTGACAATCACTCCCACATTGCCAAAAAAACTGCGAACTCGGCCTATGGAAAGGGGCATGTCGTGTTTGAGGCTAAAAACCCCTGCGGAATCTTTGACCACCATTGGGGCTGGCAAAAATGGCTCGAGCATATCCCTCACGGCAATGGGGCCGGAACCTGGTCCACCCGCCCCGTGGGGACCTGTGAAAGTTTTGTGAACATTGTAGTGCATCATGTCGGCACCAAAATCACCCGGCCGGGTGATGCCCAAAATGGCATTCATGTTGGCGCCATCGAGGTAAACCAAGGCGCCCTTCTCGTGGACCTTGCGGGTGATTTCCAAAATTTGATTGTCAAAAAGGCCCAAGGTGTTTGGGTTGGTGATCATGAAAACTGCGGTGCGTTCGTCCAGTTTTGATTCGAGGTCGGCCAATTCGACCAAGCCATCCTCACCGCTTTTGATAGTAACCGAATCAAAACCCGCAATGGCAGCACTAGCGGGATTGGTGCCATGGGCGGAATCGGGAACTAGAACACGGGTGCGGTTTTCCCCTCTGTGTTTAAAATATGCTGCGGCAACCAATAGTGCGGTCAGTTCGCCCTGAGCCCCGGCGGCAGGTTGCAGCGAACAAGCATGAAGCCCAGCGATTTCAGTGAGAAACAGTTGGGTTTCGTAAAGAATCGCTAGCATGCCTTGAATGGTGCAATCGGGCTGCAAAGGGTGCAAGCCGGCAAAGCCAGGAAAGGCCACCAAGCGTTCGTGCCGCTTGGGGTTGTATTTCATGGTGCAGGAACCCAAAGGATAAAAATTACAATCTATCGCCATATTGCGTGAGGACAGGTTGGTGAAGTGCCTCACTAGGTCCAACTCTGCCACTTCAGGCAAGGGTGGAGGCGCCACGCGCTGAAACCGGGAGTCCAGTTTGGCAGCAGGAACCCCTGAGGGAGGCAAGGTGTGGCAACGCCTTCCACTTTTGGATATCTCAAAAATAAGATTGGTCGACTGCAATTTTTCCATGGAAGTCACCCCCTTCCCTTTCCAAAACCCTTGAGCGAAACAAAGGCATTCACCAGGCCTTCAATCTCCGCAGAGGTACGACTTTCGGTCACAGCAACCAGCAAATCCTGCGGATTTGAGGGATGCGGAACACCGGCCAGATAGCCATGGTCGACCAGTAGCCTCACGCACTGGGAAGCTGGAGGCATGTCGTCGGCCAAACGAAGGCGGAATTCCTTGAAGAACGGCCGATCGAATGCGAGAGTGCCCACTTTGTTTTGCACCAACAATCTGGCTGCATGGTGAGCCTTGTCCAAGCAGTGATGGGCCGTTTCCTCCAAGCCTTTCGGGCCAAGGGCCGCAAGGTGAATGGCGGCCCTTATGGCATATAAACCCTGATTGGTACAAATATTACTGGTCGCCTTTTCGCGGCGAATATGCTGCTCACGGGTCTGCAGGGCGAGGACCCAGCAGCGCTTGCCATGACGATCGACCGTTTGGCCAACCAGACGACCAGGCAGTTTGCGAAGGAGGGATTCCCGGCAGGCCATCAAGCCTAAATAAGGCCCGCCAAAAGCCATGGGACTGCCAAGACCCTGCCCCTCGGCAACGGCAATATCGGCTCCCAGTTCACCCGGGCCTTTCAAGTAGCCAAGGCTTACCGGATCGAAAACTTGAACAAAGAGAGATCCCTTGGCCCGAGCAATTTTTGCTAGCTCCTCAACTTCCTCCAAAGAGCCGTCAAAGTTAGGGTGCTGGACTATCACACAGGGTGTTTCCTCCGTCACCTGGGAAGCTAGGGCCAGAGGATCAAGAAAACCCATTGGGCAATCGATTTCTTGAATTTCGGCATCCAAATTAGCGGTGTATGTCTTGAGGGTGGCCAAGTAATGAGGGTGAACAGTTCCTGCAATAAGAACCGGGCCACGCCGCGCGGTTGCAGACATGGCCATCATGGCTGCCTCGGCGACCGCGCTTCCTGCCTCGTAGAGGCTGGCGTTGGCGATATCCATTCCGGTTAACTGGCAAACAAGGGTTTGAAATTCAAAGAAAACCTGCAGGCTGCCTTGGCTGGCCTCGGCTTGGTAGGGGGTGTATGCCGTGACAAATTCGCCCCGCGAGGAAAGCGAGTCAACTACCGCAGGGATGAAATGGTCGTAGGCCCCGGCACCCATGAAACATGCTAACTCACCGGGATGGCGATTTTTGCGGGCTAATTTTTCGGCGAGAGCGGTGAGTTCGATTTCAGAAAGAGAGGGAGGCAGTTTAAGTGGCCGGTCCAGACGCACAGGCCCTGGTATTGAATTAAAGAGTTCAGCAATATCTTTTTTGCCGATCTTTTCAAGCATGGCGGCCTGTTGGGCCGGGGTATTGGCTATGTAAGACAAGTCACATCCTCCGGCGAACCTGCAAAACAGCCCCTATTAAGAATTGAAACCGGCCAAAAATTCTTAGAGGTAACCAATTATTTCGGCAAAATTTTGCCCCTTGTCATTGGCCTTCGGTCTGTTTTGAATAGTCCTCGGCTGCCATAAGGTGATCGAGCGGCCCGACGGCATCGGGACGAACACGCACCAGCCAACCGTCACCGTAAGGGTCGCGCGAAACGAGGGAAGCGTCGGCGGCGAGAGCACCGTTCACGGCGACCACCTCACCCGAGACAGGGCCATAGATATCGCTTACAGCCTTGACGGACTCGATCTCTCCCATTCCCTCGCCAGCCTTGACTTTCGCCCCCACTTTGGGCAGTTCGATATAGGTCACATCGGTCAACTGGTCGACCGCAAAGCGAGTGAGTCCGACCAACAGGGTGTCGCCTTCAGCCCGAACCCACTCGTGGGTTTTAGCGTATTTAAGATCCTTTGGATTCATTTTTAACACTCCACGAAAGCAACAGAAACAACCTTAAGGTCTTAACGCCCAGGGCGCTTGTAAAAAGGCAACTTCACAATGGTAAAAGCTTCTTCCCTGCCACGCACAATTGCGGCGACCGGCTGCCCGAGTGCTGCAAAACCAGGGCGAAGGTAGGCCATGGCAATGGGGTGGTTGAAAGTGGGCGACATGGTGCCGCTGGTGACCCGACCGACCTCGGCACCACCCTCGGCCAAAATGATGTCACCTTCGCGGGCCGCACGCTTGGCTGAACCTGATAAGCCAACCCTTACAGGTAAATCCGCATGACCACGGCGGCGCAGCAAGGCGTCTCGACCAATGAAATCCTTTTCGAGATCAACACTACGGCCCAAACCGGCCTGAAATGGATCGATGGAATCGGACAGCTCGTGGCCATAGAGAGGCATAGCTGCCTCCAAGCGGAGGGTATCGCGTGCCCCCAAGCCACAGGCCATCACCTTGAGAGAGTCTAGCCTTTCCACCAAAGGAAGTGCAGAAGCGGAAGGCAACAAAACCTCCCAGCCATCCTCGCCGGTGTAGCCTGTGCGACTTACCAAAACCCGAATTCCTGAATAATTTGCTTCGAAGCTTCCGTAGTAGGGCAAGTTTGACGGGTCGCGGTCAAACAACTGATTTCCAAGGGCAATAGCTTGGGGTCCTTGAACCGCAATCATGGCCGATACTTCGGTTTGGTCTTCAAGTGAAGCTTGAAAGCCTTGATTGTGGTTCAGGAACCACGCTTTGATTTTGGCCCTGTTGGAGGCGTTGACCACCATGACCCACTTTGAAGGAGAACCACCCAGATTGTAAACCAATACATCGTCAAGAATTCCGCCATCTTCCTTGCAAACCAAGCCATAACGAACCCTGCCCGGCTGCAAGTCCCTCAAGCGACAGGTGACAAGTTGATCAAGCCATTTTTCGCAATCTGGCCCTGTGAAACTAAAACGCCCCATGTGGCTGACATCGAACCAACCTACTTCAGTCCTGACCGCTTGGTGCTCCTTGACAATGCTGGTGAACTGGACCGGTAAATCGGTCCCGGCGAAGTCCACCATCCTGCCACCATGGGTGATGTGCCAAGGATGAACGGGTGTGATTGCCATGCAGTTTTTCCACCGAATAAAAACGGCACCCGCATAAATTGCAGTCCTATTAAAAGTGTAGAAACCCAAAGGCCCTCTGTAGGGATTTCAGGGGATAATCAAAAACCACCTAATCATTATAAAATTGATCAAGAAGCAAATAGAGACTATTTCCATTGTGCAGGAATGGGCCGGAAAATCGGCTCAAGCCGGATACCTTTCCCAACCGATGCCAATGAGGATGGCCTTGTGGCGTGAGAATGGTCTCGTTATCGAGCGCAAAGCTACTGCCCTAAGAGATGAGAGGTGCCTCTCGGCTAGGTGTGGTTTTTTAAGCCAGTTGTGAATTTTAAAGAGGATAACCAGGCAACCAAAGCATGGGACTGACCCGAACAAACTTGAGCAAAGCACCCACACCACCGGGCAAGTGGCGCTGGATGCTTGTTTGTCTGGGAATCTGCGGTTTTCTGCTTCTGGCACCTACCAAAGCCTTGGCTCAGACCGTTTACTATGCAGATCAGCCCTCGTTTCTAATTCCCGTTTATCCCGACCCGAATGACAAAAAAACGCAGGCACTTTTACTCCATGTGTCTGAGGATTTGGGCAAAACTTACCAATTTGTTGCCACGGGCGGGCTTTTGCAAAAAACCTTCAACTTTCGCGCCCCCAGAGATGGGTGGTACTGGTTTTCAGTTCAAAGTCAGGAAACAGGCGGCGTTTTGAAACCTGCCAGCATGGTAGGTGCACCAGCACTTTTGAAAGTGTGTGTAGATACGCAGGCCCCCTCGATTATTTTGCGCCAGGGACCTGCCACAAAAGATGGCAACCTGAGCGTAGAATGGGAAGCCCGTGATGAAAGCGTTGATGTTTCAACCATGCGATTGGAATACCGACTGCTTGGTGGCAAAGATTGGGTTCCTTTGCCTTCGCAACAATTGCAGCAGGGTTCTTACACCTGGAATCCAGGGACCCAAAGCCCTCTGGAAGTGCGTTTGAGCGTTCGTGACCGGGCCAAGAATCTGGGAGAACAGGTTTTGGCGGTTGGCTTGAAACCAGGGCAAGTTGCCTCTTCGGGCTCGGATGGGCGTGTGCCCATTATTATGGTTCGGAGCAAGCGATTCGCGCTGAATTATCGGCTAGAAGATGTGGGCCCCTCTGATGTTACTCGGGTCGAAGTTCATTACACCCGAGACGGCGGAAGAACCTGGGGCAAATACCCGCAGGATGCTCCCAAGGACCCACCCTGCATTTTGGAAGTGCCGGATGAAGGGCGATATGGATTCACCTTGATTGCCCGAAGCGGCGTGGACCTGAGCGAAGAAGCCCCCAAACCAGGGGACCCTCCCCATGTGTGGGTTGAAGTGGATGAAACCAAACCACTGGTGCGAATTCTCAGCGTGGAAGTGGGACGCGGCCCAGAACAAGGAAACATGACCATCAGTTGGACGGCATCGGACAAATTTTTGGGATCCACGCCAATTAGCATCAGCTATGCGCAAACCCCCGATGGCCCTTGGAGCGATTCGGTCAAAGATATCCCTAATAATGGCAAATTTGTCTGGAAAATGCCCCAGCAGGGGCTTCCTTTTCAGTTTAGCGTGCGAGTGACATGCACCGATTTGGCTGGCAATCAAGGCCTTGCCCAAACGACGGGCCCTGTGAAAGTCGACCTGAATACCCCCAAAGCACGCATCAACAGTATTGATATCG
>Ga0255123_1000308_pt1 | contig 14758 bp, 8 predicted proteins | sample Law_Cont_RepA_8d_FD_188585 | JGI IMG/M metagenome (GOLD analysis project Ga0255123, IMG submission 188585) | Freshwater microbial communities from St. Lawrence River, New York, United States - Law_Cont_RepA_8d | ecosystem: Environmental > Aquatic > Freshwater > River | place: USA: New York...
CACCCCCCAAGGCGGGCCCCGCCCCCTGCCAGAGGCGGTGGTAGAGGAGGATCTGGGCGCTCTCCTCCAGGGTGGTCATGAGGCCGTAGGCCTCGAGAAGGGCCTCCTCCGGGGCCTCCTTCAGGCCCACGGCGAAGGCCCCGTGCCCCCTCAGGAGGCAGGCCCGGTGCTCCCGCAAGGCCTCGGCCACGCTCAAGGCCGCCTCCTCCGTGGCGGAGACCGTCTTGGGGGCGAGGACCGGGACCTCCTTCAGGTAGTGCTGGCCCTCGAGGTCCAAAGGCCTTAGGCGGGAGAGGTGGAAGGAGAGGGCCACGGCCACCCGGGGGTGGGCGTGGACCAGGGCCCGGGCCCCGGTCCTGCGGTAGACCTCCCGGTGGACCACGCTCTCCACGCTCGCCCCTTCGGGGATGGGCCCTTCCAAGGGCACCTCCAGGAGGTCCTCCGGGGTGAGCCTCGCCTTCTGCACCCCGCTTTTGGTGATGAGGAACCCCCCCTTGGTGCGCACGGAGAAGTTCCCGGCCGTGGCGGAGATGAGGCCCTGGGCGAAGAGGTCCTCGCCCACCTGACGGAACGCGGCGTACAACCGGGCGCGCACGGGCCCATTATGCCGGAAAAAGGCCCCCGGGGAAACCGGGGGCCTCCACCTTGCGGGGCGGGCTTAAGCCTGCTTGCCGGGCTGCTCCCGCTTGACCCCGCGCCGGGCGGCGGGCCGCTCCTTGGCCTCCACCGCCTCCTTGCGGGCCTCCTCAATGGCCTTCAGGGTCTTCTGGTCCACCACCTGGGTGAAGCGGACGAAGTCCGAACCCGTGCCCGCCGGGATCAGGCGGCCCAGGATGACGTTCTCCTTGAGGCCGATGAGCTCGTCCTTCTTCCCGGCGATGGCCGCCTCGGTGAGGACGTGGGTGGTGTTCTGGAAGCTGGCGGCGGAGAGCCAGCTCTTGGTGGAGAGGGCGCTCTTCGTGACCCCCATGAGGAGGGGCTTCCAGGCCACCGGGGTCTTGCCCTCGGCGATGAGCCTCTCGTTCAGGGCCTCCACGTCCCACTTCTCCAGGACCTGGCCCTCGAGGAGGCGGCTGTCCCCGGGGTCGGTGACCTCCACGTACTTCATCATCTGCCGGACCACGATCTCAATGTGCTTGTCGTGCAGCTTCACGCCCTGGGCCCGGTAGACCTTCTGGATCTCCTCCACCAGGTAGCGCTCCACCGCCTCGGGGCCCTTGGCCTCCAAGAGCTGGTGGGGGTCAATGGCCCCGCGGGTGAGGGGCTGGCCCGCCTCCACGTAGTCCCCGTCCTTGACGAGAAGGCGCGCCTCCTTGGGGAGCTTGTACTCCTTGGAGAAGCCCTCGGACTCCACGAAGACGGAGAGCTTCTCCTCCGTCTCCTCAATGCGCACCACCCCGTCAATCTCGGAGATCACCGCCTTGGCCTTGGGGCGCCGGGCCTCAAAGAGCTCAATGACGCGGGGCAGACCCTGGGTGATGTCCGCGGCCCCGGCCACGCCGCCCGTGTGGAAGGTGCGCATGGTGAGCTGGGTGCCGGGCTCGCCGATGGACTGGGCGGCCACGATGCCCACCGCCTCGCCGATGGAGACGGGCCGGGCCATGGAGAGGTCGTACCCGTAGCACTTCTGGCAGACCCCGTAGCGGGTCTGGCAGGTGAGGGGGCTGCGGACGGGCACCTCCTGGATCTCCCCGGCCTCGGCGGCCTTGATGAGGAGGTGGACGTCGTCCATGGAGAGGTAGCGGCCCTCCTCGAGGCGCACCCCCAGGACCTCCACCTCCCGGGCCAGGACGCGCCCGTAGAGGCCCGCCTCAATGTCCGCGCGCTTCCTCAGGCGCAAGGAGCGGGTCACCTCGTCGGGCTGGAAGAGGGGAACGGAGATGTAGTTGGTGGTGCCGCAGTCCGCCTCCCGCACCACGATCTCGTGGGTCACGTCCACGAGCTTGCGGGTGAGGTAGCCGGAGTCGGCGGTGCGGAGGGCGGTGTCCGCCCCGCCCTTACGGGCCCCGTGGCTGGAGATGAAGTACTCCAAGACGGTGAGGCCCTCGCGGAAGGAGGAGCGCACCGGCACCTCAAAGGTCTCGCCCGAGGGCTTCTGCATGAGGCCGCGCAGGCCGCAGAGCTGGCGGATCTGCTGCGGGTTGCCCCGGGCCCCGGACTGGGCCATGACGTAGAGGGGGTTGAAGGGGTAGTTCTCCTCAAAGTTCTTGAAGACCGCCTGGGTGACCTTCTCCGTGGTCTCGGTCCAGAGCTGGAGGATCTGGTCGTACCGCTCCCGGTCGGTGAGGAAGCCCATCTCGTAGGCCTGCTCAATCTGGAGGAGCTTGCGGTCGGCCTCCTCCAGGTACTGCTTCTTCTCCTCCGGGATCACGGCGTCGTCAATGCCGATGGTGATGCCGCTCGTGGTGGAGAAGGTGAAGCCGTAGTACTTGAGGGCGTCCAGGAGCCTGGCGGTCTTCTCCATCCCCAGGCGGAGGAAGGCCTGGTAGACCAGGTCCTTGAGGGAGTTCTTCTCCTGGGGCACGTCCAGCTGGATGAGCTCCCAGGCCACCTTCTCGTCCTCCACCGCCTCGGCCACGATGCGGGCGAAGAGGATGCGGCCCGGGCTCGTCTCCAGCCGCTTGCCCATGTAGCGGACGGTGACCACGTCCTGCAGGTCCACGATGCCGTGGGCCACGGCGAGGAGGGCCTCGTCGGGGTTGGCGAAGACGTACTTGAGCCGGCCCACGCTGGTCTCCCTGCCCGCCACCTTGATGGGGGCGTTCAGGGCCACCTCTCCCCGCTCGTGGGCGGCCAGGGCCTCCTCGGGGGTGGCGAACTCCAGGCCCGCCCCCTTCTTCTCCTTGCGCACCTGGGTGATGTAGTAGAGGCCCAGGATGATGTCCCGGCTGGGCTTGGCCAGGGGCTCCCCGGAGGCCGGGGAGAGGAGGTTGTGGGCGGAGAGCATCTGGATGCGGGCCTCGGCCTGGGCGAAGGAGGAGAGGGGGACGTGGACGGCCATCTGGTCCCCGTCAAAGTCGGCGTTGAAGGCCTCGCAGACCAGGGGGTGGAGCTGGATGGACTGCCCCTCCACCAAGACGGGCTGGAAGGCCTGGATGCCCAAGCGGTGCAGGGTGGGGGCGCGGTTCAAGAGGACCACCTTGCCGTGGATCACCTCCTCCAAGGCGTCCCACACCTCGTCCTTGATGTCCCGCTGGCGCTCCAGCATGCGCCGCGCCGCCTTGACGTTGGGGGCGATGCCCTTCTCCTCCATCTTCTTGAGGAGGAAGGGCTTGAAGAGCTCCAGGGCCATCCGCTTGGGCAGGCCGCACTGGTGGAGCTTGAGCTGGGGCCCCACCACGATCACGCTCCGGCCCGAGTAGTCCACCCGCTTGCCCAAGAGGTTCTGGCGGAAGCGGCCCTGCTTGCCGGAGAGGATGTCGGTGAGGCTACGGAGGGGCCGGTCGGAGCCGGGGTTGGTCACGGGAGCGCCGCGGCGGCCGTTGTCCAGGAGGGCGTCCACCGCCTCCTGGAGCATCCGCTTCTCGTTGCGGATGATGATCTCGGGGGCCCCCTGGGCCAAGAGCTTCTTCAGCCGGTTGTTGCGGTTGATGAGGCGGCGGTAGAGGTCGTTGAGGTCGCTCGTGGCGAAGCGGCCGCCGTCCACCTGGACCATGGGCCGGAGGTCCGGGGGAAGGACGGGGACGGCCTCGAGGATCATCCACTCGGGCCGGTTCCCCGAGTCCAGGAAGGCCCGCACCACCTCCAGGCGCTTCCTGGCCTTGGCCCGCCGGGCCCGGGAGGGGTGCTTCATCTCCTCCAGAAGCTCCTTCTCCAGGGCCTCGAGGTCCAGCTCCTTGAGGAGCTGCTGGATGGCCTCGGCCCCCATGCGGGCGTCAATGTCGTAGGACTCCACCACCCGGACCACGTTGCGGACCAGGTCCACCTCCACCCGGCCGTAGACGTCGCTTTTGACCTTGCCCCCGTCGGCGAGGACGTCCCCCGGGGCCACCCGGTCCCCGGTGGAAACCTCCACGTCGTCCTCAAAGGGGTAGACCCGGGCCTTGACCACCAGGATGCTGGCGGGCTCGTGGAGGTGGACCACCCCCTCGGCCTCGGCGATGACCTCCTCCTCGGGGTCAATGGCGGCCACGATCTTGTCCCCCGCCTCCACCCGGGCCCCCTCGGGGACCACCACGTTCATGTGGGGCTGGACGCGGTAGTCCTTGGGCTCCGTCCACTCCAGGAAGAGGGTGAGGTAGACCGTCTCCCCCTCCTCCTCCGCCTCCACCTGGGCGGCCCGGACCTGGCGGGGCATGCGGAGAAGGCCCTTGGCCTCGGCCAGGGGCTGGCCCTTCTCCACGATCTCCCCGTGGACCACGAGGGGCGTCATGCCCACGGGGAGGAAGTAGGTGGCCACCGGCTCGTCCTCCCGGCGGAGGACGAGGAAAGCCCCTTCCTCCAGCTCCTTAAGCTCCACCACGCCCTCCTCCTCGGCCCGGAAGAGGTAGGGCTCGGGGAGCTCGGCGAGGATTTCGCCGGGCTTGTAGGCCTCCTTCTCCACCCAGGCGGCGAGGGGAAGCCTGAGCCCGGCCCGCTCCTTCTTCACGTACTCCACCCGGACGCGGCGGGGGAAGCGGTAGAGGGCCACGCCGTCCAGGCGGCTCACCACCCCGGGGGCAAGCTCCTGGCCCTTTACCACCTCCTCCCCGTCCTTCACCAGCGCGTCCACCCCGGGGGGCAGGGGGTAGGTCTCCTGCTTGCCGTAGCGGAGCTCCCGGTACTCCTCGTCGGTGAGGAGCTGGCGCTTCTCCACCGGGACCCCGTTCAGGATGGCCCCCTTGGGATCCAAGACGATGTACTTGCTGAAGTAGAGGACCTGCTCCAGCTCGGTGGCGGAAAGGTCCAGGAGGGTCCCGATCTTGGAGGGGACGTCCTTGACGAACCAGATGTGGGCGGCGGGGGTGGCGAGCTCAATGTGCCCCATGCGGTAGCGGCGGACGATGCTCTTCGTCACCTCCACGCCACACCGCTCGCACACCTTGCCCTCAAAGCGCTGGCGCTTGTACTTGCCGCAGGCGCACTCGTAGTCCTTGATGGGGCCGAAGATGCGCTCGTCAAAGAGGCCGTCCCGCTCGGGCTTGAGGGTGCGGTAGTTGATGGTCTCGGGCTTCTCCACCTCCCCGTAGCTCCAGGAGCGGATCTTCTCCGGGGAGGCCAAAGCGATGCGAACCTTACGAACCTCTTTTTTCATGCTTCACCTCGGGGGAACCGCCTTCACCCTCACCGCTTGGAGGCCAACCCCTCAAAGATGTCCACGGGGTTGTCCTTCTCGTCCAGGGTCTGCACGTCCAAGGCCAAGGCCTGGAGCTCCTTCACCAGCACGCGGAAGGACTCGGGGACGCTGGGCTCGGGAACGTCCTCCCCCTTGATGATGGCCTCGTAGGCGGCGTTCCTGCCCTCAATGTCGTCGGACTTAAGGGTGAGCATCTCCTGGAGGGTGTGGGCCGCCCCATAGGCCTCGAGGGCCCAGACCTCCATCTCCCCGAAGCGCTGGCCGCCGAACTGGGCCTTCCCGCCCAGGGGCTGCTGGGTGATGAGGGAGTAGGGCCCCGTGGAGCGGGCGTGCATCTTGTCCTCCACCATGTGGTAGAGCTTCATGATGAACATCTGTCCCACCACGATGGGGCCCTCAATGGGCTCGCCCGTGCGGCCGTCGTAGAGGACCACCTTGCCCTGGAGGAAGAGCTCCTTAAGCTGCTCCTCCGGGGTCTTGCCCGGGGTGACGAGGCCGAGCTTCTCCGCCCGGCGGAGGACCTCCACCTCCCGCTTGTCCACGCCGAAGCCCTCGCCCTTGCGCTTGCCGAAGTAGACCTCAAAGGCCTGGGCGAGGAGCTCCTTGATCTCGGGCTCCTTGGCCCCGTCAAAGATGGGGGAGATGTAGCGCTGGCCCAGGAAGTACCCGGCGAGGCCCAGGTGGGTCTCCAGGATCTGCCCCAGGTTCATCCGGCTGGGGACGCCCAGGGGGTTCAGGATCACGTCCACGGGGGTGCCGTCGGGCAGGTGGGGCATGTCCTCCACGGGGAGGATCTTGGCCACCACCCCCTTGTTCCCGTGGCGGTTGGCGAGCTTGTCCCCCACCTGGAGCTTGCGCTTCTGGGCCACGTAGACCCGGACCACCTCCCGCACCCCGGGCTTGAGCTCCACCCCGGGGTCGCCCCGCCGCAGCCGGACGGTGCGGACCACGATCCCCCCTTCGCCGGGCGGCACCCGGAGGGAGGTGTCCTTCACGTCCCGGGCCTTCTCGCCGAAGATGGAGCGGAGGAGCCTCTCCTCGGGGGTGGGCTCGGACTCGCCCTTGAAGCTGGTCCGCCCCACGAGGATGTCCCCGGGCTTCACCTCGGCGCCGATGCGCACCACGCCCTCCTCGTCCAGGTCCCTTAGGGCGGCCTCGGAGAGGTGGGGGATGTCCCGGGTGATCCGCTCGGGGCCAAGCTTGGTGTCCCGGGCCTCAATCTCGTAGCGCTCAATGTGGATGGAGGTGTAGAAGTCCCGCTTGAGGAGCTCCTCGCTGATGACGATGGCGTCCTCAAAGTTGTACCCGTCAAAGGGCATGATGGCCACGAGGACGTTCTGCCCCAGGGCCAGGAAGCCGTTCTCGGAGGCGGGGCCGTCGGCGAGGAGGTCCCCTTTGCGCACCCGCTGCCCCACCACCACCCGGGGGCGCTGGTCCAGGGCCGTACCCTGGTTGGAGCGGTAGAAGCGGCGCAAGGGGTACTCCACCAGGCGGCCGTCCTCGTAGCGCACGACGATGCGGTTGCCGTCCACCTTGGCCACCTCCCCGTCCTCCTCGGCGTAGAGGGCGGCCAGGGAGTCCCGCACCACCCGCTCCTCGAGGCCCGTCATCACCACGGGGGCCTGGGCCCGGATGAGGGGCACGGCCTGGGTCTGCATGTTGGAGCCCATGAGGGCCCGGTTGGCGTCGTCGTGCTCCAGGAAGGGAATGAGGTTGGTGTTCACGGAGAAGACCTGCTTGGGGGAGACGTCCATGAACTCCACCTCTTCCGGGCTCACGATCACGGGCTCCCCCTTCCTCCGGGCCACCACCCGCTCGGCCGCGATCCGGTTCCCCTCCAGGGGGGTGTTGGCCTGGGCGATGGTGTAGCGGTCCTCCTCGGTGGCCGTCATGTAGACCACCTCGTCGGTGACCACCCCGCCCACCACCCGGCGGTAGGGGGTGCGGATGAAGCCCAGCTCGTCCACCCGGGCGTAGGCCGCCAAGGAGGTGATGAGGCCGATGTTGGCGCCCTCGGGGGTCTCCACGGGGCAGATGCGCCCGTAGTGGGTGCGGTGGACGTCGCGCACGTCAAACCCCGCCCGCTCCCGGGTGAGGCCGCCCGGGCCCAGGGCGGAGATCCGCCGCTTGTGGCGCAGGGAGGAGAGGGGGTTGGTCTCGTCCTTGAACTGGGAAAGCTGGCTGCGGCTGAAGAACTCCCGGATGGCGGCCTCCAAGGGGCGGCTGTTCACCAGCTTGGCCGGGGTGAGGCTGTCCTCCGAGCCCATGAGCATCCGCTCCCGCACCCCCCGGGCGAGGCGGGCGAGCCCCACCCGGAACTGGTCGGTCATGAGCTCCCCCACGGTGCGGATGCGGCGGTTGCCCAGGTGGTCAATGTCGTCCACCTCGTGGCCCGGGACCCCGGCGGTGAGGGCGAAGAGGTAGCGGAGGGTGGGGAGGAAGACCTCGTCCTTGAACTCCCCGTCCTCAAAGCGGGCCAGGGTGCGGCCCGAGAGGCGGATCCCCAGCTTCTCCTCCGCCTTGTACCGCCCGGCCTCGCCCAGGTCGTACCGCCTGGGGTCGGCGATGAGGCCGTAGACGTAGGCCACGGCCTTGTCCCGCTTGGGCGGGTCCCCGGGGCGGAGGAGGGTGAAGAGGCGGATCAGAGCCTCCTCGGGGCGCATGGCGAAGACGCTCTCGTCCATGAGGCCCTGGACCAGCTCCCCGTAGGCCCCAAGCTCCCGGGCCAGGGTCTCCTGGTCGTACCCCAGGACCCGAAGGAGGAGGACCAGGGGGAACTTCCGCTTGTTGACCTTCATGGAGACGACGCCGTTCGGCTCCACCTCCAGGTCAATCCAGGGGCCCCGCTTGGGCAGGGGGATGATGCTGGCGATGTAGCGCCCGGGCCGGGCGGGGTCGGGGGTGAAGTAGACCCCGGGGGAGCGGTGGATCTGGGAGACGATGACCCGGTCGGCCCCGTTGATGATGAAGGAGCCGTCCTCGGTCATCAGGGGGATGTGCCCCAGGAAGACCTCGTCCTCCTTGATGAGGCCCGTGTCCTTGTGGATGAGCTGGAGCCGGGCGTAGAGGGGGGCCTGGTAGGTGAGGTCCTTCTCCCGGCACTCGTCCTGGGGGAAGGGGGGCTCGCCCAGGCGGTACTCCAGGAAGTCCAGCACCAAACCGCCCTTGCCCTTGTCCTCCTCCTCAATGGGGAAGGTCTCCCGGAAGGCCGCCTGGATGCCGACGTTCTCCCGCTTCTCCGGGGGGACGTCGGCCTGCAGGGCCCTGCGGTAGGACTCCACCTGGATCTCGGTGAGGGGTGGAAGGGGGATAACCTCTCGGATGCGACCGAACCGCTTGATCTCCATGCGTCACCTCAAGGAAGGCGGGCCGCCCGAGGTAAGCTAACAGGGTTCTTCCGCAAGGGGGCCATCCCCTTGCGGCGGCTGGCTCTTACCGTGCTCCCTTGGCCCGACCAAAGAGCACAAACCCTAATCTATACCGGAATGCCCACTTCCGTCAATCCGGCTCGCCGAAAACGGGACCGATTCCTCCTCCTACCGCTCCACCTCCACCTTGATTTTATAGTTGCCCCGCACCGTCTTGCCAACCACCTCCAGGAGCCTGAGGGTCCCGAGCCCCTCCGCGAAGAGCAGGTCCCCGGGGGCGAGCTCGTCCTTGGGGGAGGCGGGCCTCCCCTTGAGGCGCACCTTGCCCGCCTTGACCCCCTGGGCGAAGTAGGACCGGGAGACGCCGAAGCCCTTGGCCCCCACGGCGTCCACCCGCAAGGAGGGGACGACCAGGGTGCGCACCCGCTCCCTAGGGGGCCTCAGGGCCCCTTCGGGAGGGGGAAGGAGGCGGTAGCCCTGGGCCTCGAGGGCCTTCCTCCCTTCGGGGAGGAGGGCGGCCAGAACCCCCTCCTCCACCTCCTCCACCTCGCCCAAAACCTCCCCCAGGTCGGCGGGCGGGGGGCGGTCCAGGAGGACCACCTCCACGGGGTCGGAGACGGAGGGCACCTCCTCGGGGTTGCGCTCCGCCAGGGGAAAGCCGCCGAAGAAGGCCACCCGGATCCCCTCCCGGCGGGCCATCTCCTCCAGGCGGGCCTGGTCCTCGGGGTCCAGGAAGCCCGTGCGCACCACCCGGCCGCCCCGGGCCCGCTTGAGGTAGCGCTCCAGGTCCGCCATCAAGAGGCCCCCTGGAGGACGAAGGTCAGGGTGGCGCTCGCCCGCTCCTCCCCCTCCACCAGGGCCCGCACCGCCACCTTGCCCACGCCCCGGCGGAAGGCGAGGAGCTCCCCCTCGAGGATCAGGGTGTCCCCCGGGTAGACGGGCCGCCGGAACCGGGCCCCCTCCACCCCGGCGAGGAAGGCGAGGCCCCCTTGGGGAAAGCCCGGCTGGCGCACCAGCGCCCCCACGGCCGCCTGGGCCATGGCCTCCAGGATCAGCACCCCGGGCATGACGGGGTGGCCGGGGAAGTGCCCCTGGAAGTGGGGCTCGTTGAAGGTCACGTTCTTGAGGGCCTTGAAGCGCCTCTCGTCCGCCTCCAGCACCCGGTCCACGAGGAGAAAGGGGTAGCGATGGGGCAGGACCTTGAGGATCTCCCGGATGTCCACAGGGCCTCACCTCCTCAGGACGTCGTCGGAGGAGAGGATGGTGTCCTCGAGGACGTGGAGCATCTCCAGGGCCTTCCCAGTGCCCAGGGCCACGGCCTCAATGGGGTTCTCCGCCACCACCACGGGGACGCCGGTGGCCTCCTGCAGGGCCACGTCCAGGTTCCTAAGGAGGGCCCCGCCCCCGGTGAGGAGGATGCCCCGCTCGTAGATGTCCGAGGCAAGCTCCGGGGGAGTGCTCTCCAGGACGTTCCTCACCCCCTGGAAGATCTTGCTCAAGGGCTCCTGGAGGGCCTCCACGATGTCCTCGGCGGGGATCTCGGCGGTGCGGGGAAGGCCGGTGAGGAGGTCCCGGCCCCGGACCTCGGCCACCTCCTTCTCCTCCCCGGGGAGGAGCTTGGCCCGGCCCAGCCGGATCTTGAGCTCCTCGGCGGTGCGCTCCCCGATGAGGAGGTTGTACTTCTGGCGGATGTGGAGGATGATGGCCTGGTCCATCTCGTTCCCGGCGATGCGGAGACTCTCCGAGCGCACGATCCCGCCCAAGGAGATGACGGCGATGTCCGTGGAGCCGCCCCCGATGTCCACCACCATGCTCCCCGTGGGCTCGGCCACGTTGATCCCCGCCCCGATGGCGGCCGCCAAGGGTTCCTCAATGAGGTAGACCTTGTGGGCCAGGGTGGAGACGGCCTGGACCACGGCCCGCCGCTCCACGTCCGTCACCCCGGAGGGAACCCCCACCATGATCCGCACCCGCCCCTTGAAGAGGCGGCTCATGGGGGAAAGGACCTTCTGCAGGAAGAGGAGGAGCATCTTCTCCGTGAGGGCGTAGTCGGCGATGACCCCGTCCTTGAGGGGGCGCACGGCCACGATGTTCCCGGGGGTGCGCCCGAGCATCCGGTAGGCCTCCGCCCCCACGGCCTTCACCTCCCGTTTCCCCTGGACCACGGCGATGACGGAGGGCTCCTTCAGGACGATCCCCTTCCCCCGCACGTAGATGAGGACGCTGGCCGTCCCCAGGTCAATGCCGATGTCTTCGCCTTTAAGCATAGCGCCTCACTTCACCTAGCGTACTCCACCGCCCGGGTCTCCCGCACCACGGTCACCTGGACCTGGCCCGGGTAGTTCATCTCCTTCTCAATGCGGCTCGCGATCTCCCGGGCCAGGAGGGTGGCCTTGGCGTCGCTGATCTTCTCCGGCTTGACGATGACCCGCACCTCCCGGCCCGCCTGCACGGCGAAGGCCGTCTCCACCCCGGGGAAGGAGAGGGCGATGCGCTCCAGGGCCTCCAGGCGCTGGAGGTACTCCTCGAGGCTCTCCCGCCTCGCCCCGGGCCGCGCCGCCGAGAGGGCGTCGGCCGCGGCCACCAAGACGGCGTAGAGGGTCTCGGCGTTGTCGGGGTCGTGGTGGTGGGCGATGGCGTCCACCACCTCCTTGGGCTCCCCGAAGCGCCTCGCCAGGGCGATGCCGATCTCCACGTGGCTTCCCTCCACCTCCCGGTCCACGCTCTTGCCGATGTCGTGGAGGAGCCCGGCCCGCCGGGCCAAAGCGGCGTCCAGGCCGAGCTCCGCCGCCATGATCCCGGCGAGGTGGGCCACCTGGATGGAGTGCTTGAGGACGTTCTGGCCGTAGCTGGAGCGGAAGTGGAGCCGGCCCAAAAGCTGGATGAGGCCGGGCTTCAGGCCCACCACCCCCGCCTCCAAGGCCGCCTCCTCCCCGCGCTCGTAGATGAAGGTCTTCATCTCCTGCTTGGCCTTCTCCACCACCTCCTCAATGCGGCTCGGGTGGATGCGGCCGTCCTTCAAGAGCTCCTCCAGGGCCATGCGGGCGATCTCGCGGCGGATGGGGTTGAAGGAGGAGAGGAGGACGGCGTCCGGGGTGTCGTCAATGATGAGGTCCACCCCCGTCAGGGCCTCAAAGGCGCGGATGTTCCGCCCCTCCCGGCCGATGATCCGCCCCTTCATGGCGTCGGAGGGGATGGGCACCACGGTCACGGCGAGCTGGGCCGCGGTCTCCGAGGCCTGGCGCTGCATGGCCTGGGCCAGGATCTTCTGCGCCTCCCGCCGGGCCTCGAGGCGGGCCCGCTCCAAGGCGGCCCGCACCCTCTGGGCCTTCTCCTCCTCCAGCTCCCGGTCCAGGCGCTCCAGGACGAGCCTGCGGGCCTCCTCGGGGGTGAGGCCCGCCACCTCGTAGAGCCTCCGCTCCACCTCCTTAAGCCGCTCCTCCAGGGCCCTGGCCTCCGCCTTGAGCGCCTCCTCCTTGCGGACAAGCTCCGCCTCCGCCTCCTCCAGCCGCGCCGCCCTGGCGTCCAGGGCCTCGGCCCGCTTGGCGAGCCGCTCCCCCTCCCGGCGGAGCTCCTCCCGCTCCGCCTTGAGGCGCTCCCGCTCCTCCTTGAGCTCCTCCTGGAGGGACCTCAGGCGCTCCCGCTCGGCGCGAAGCTCCTCCCGCTCCGCCTTGAGGCGTTCCCCCGCCTCCTCCAGGCGCTTTTTGGCCTCGGCCTCGGCGGCCTCGAGGCGGCGCCTGAGCTCCGCCTCCACCTCCTCCCGCTGGGCCTTGGCCCGGGCCTCCGCCTCCTGGCGCAGGGCCTTGGCCTCCTGGCGGGCGGCCTCCAGGATGTCCCGGGCCTCCTTCCGCGCGGCCTCCAGGACCTCCCGGGCCTCCCGCCTCGCCGCCTCCAGGAGCTCCCGGGCCTCCTGGGCCGAGCGGTCCTCCCCCTTCCGCCTAAGGAGGAGAACCCCCCCAAGCCCCAGGACCAGGAGCAGAAGAACCAGGTCCAGAAGGGACATCTACTCCCCCTCGTCCTCGCCCGCGGCCAGGACCACCTGGTCCGAGCGCTCCAAGACCTTGGCGCGGATCTCCTCCAAAAGCTCGGGCCGCTCCCGCAGGGCCTCGGCCGCCTTCTCCTTCCCCTGGCCCAGGCGGAGCTCCCCGTAGGAGAACCAGGACCCGGCCTTCTCAATGACCCCCGCGGCCACGGCCACGTTCACCAGGTCGGCCACCGGGTCCAGGCCCCGGCCGAAGTAGATCTCCAGCTCCGCCTCGCGGAAGGGGGGGGCGAGCTTGTTCTTCACCACCTTGACCCGCACCTTGACGCCCACGGCCTCGTTCCCCACCTTGATGGGCTGGCCGCTTTTGCGCACGTCCAGGCGCACGCTGGCGTAGAACTTCAGCGCCCTCCCCCCCGGGGTGGTCTCGGGGTTGCCGTACGTGACCCCCACCTTCTCCCGCACCTGGTTGATGAAGATGGCGGCGGTGTTGCTCTTGGCGAGCACCGCGGTGAGCTTGCGGAGGGCCTGGCTCATGAGCCGGGCCTGGAGGCCCACGTGCTGGTCCCCCATCTCCCCCTCAATCTCCGCCCGGGGGACCAAGGCGGCCACCGAGTCCACCACGATCACGTCCACCGCCCCCGAGCGGGCGAGGAGCTCCACGATCTCCAGGGCCTGCTCGCCCGTGTCGGGCTGGGAGACCAGGAGGTCCTCCACCTGGACGCCGAGGCGCTGGGCGTACAGGGGGTCCAGGGCGTGCTCCGCATCCACGAAGGCGGCCACCCCGCCCCGCCTCTGGGCCTGGGCGATGATGGTGAGGGCGAGGGTGGTCTTGCCCCCGGACTCGGGGCCATAGATCTCCACGATCCGCCCCCGGGGGATGCCGCCGATCCCCAGGGCGAGGTCTAGGGCGAGGGAGCCGGTGGGGATCACGTCCACCTGCTGCTTGGGCATCTCGCCCAGCCGCATCACCGCCCCCTTGCCGAACTCCTTCTCAATCGCCTTCAGGGCGTTCTCCAGGGCCTTGCGCTTGCTCTCGTCCATGCTCACCTCTCAGGGAAAACTTCTCCAAAACGGTGTACACCGGCCCCTTGGGCTTAAGCTCCGAGCGCACCAGGGCGAAGCCCTCCACCGGCCACTCCAGGCCGAAGAGGACGGGGGGCACCCGGGGCGCCGGGGCCTTCCTGCGGGCCAGGGTGATGTGGGGCTTGAAGGGCTTGTCCCAGCCAGGGATCCTCACCGCCTCCTCGCCCAGAAGCTCCTCCACCCCGGCGCGAAGCCCCTCGGCGAGGCGGAGGAAGCCCTCGGCCTCCGCCTTGGCGAACCAGACCCGGGGGGTTCCTTCGTTGGGGAAGTAGCCCGTCCCGCGAAGCCGCGCCCGGAAGGGGGCCTCGAGGCGGGCGAGCCTGTGGCCCAGGGCCAGGTAGTCGGGAAGCTCCTCCTCGGGCCGCTCGCCCAGGAAGAGGAGGGTCAGGTGGAGCTGGTGGGGAGGGACGGGCTTCCAGCCGCGAAAAGGGCGGACCTTGGTCTGGGCTTCCACCAGGGCCGCCCGGACCTCCTCGGGTAAAAAGACCGCGTAGAAGAGCCTCATGTCACAAGGAGCGCCAAAGCCGCGTAGACGCTTCTTAAGCGCACGGTCTCCCGGTCTCCCGGGAAGCGGTAGCGCCGCACCTCCGCGCCCGTGGGGCCCGCCAGGGCCACGTAGACCGTGCCCGGGGGCTCTCCCTCCAGGGGGTCCGGCCCCGCGACCCCGGTGGTGGCCAGGGCGTAGGTGGACCCGAAGAGGGACCGCGCCGCCTCCGCCATAGCCCGGGCGGTCTCGGCGGAGACCGTCCGGGAGAGGAGGTCCTGAGGCACCCCGAAGCGGGCCTTGGCCCCTACGGAGTAGGATACCACGCCCCCCAGATAGAAGCGGCTCGCCCCCGGCACGCGGGTGATCTCCGCCCCCAGAAGCCCCCCGGTGAGGCTCTCCATGGTGGAAAGGGTGGCCCCCTCCCGCTCCATGCGCCTTTTCACCGCCTCGGCGAGGGTCATCTCCCCCTCGCCCCAGACCTCCTTAAGAAGCTTTTTCTTGATCCGCTCGGCGAGCTCCGCCACCCGGTCCTCCCGGCCCCGGACCACCACCTCCACCCC
>Ga0255123_1000318_pt1 | contig 14633 bp, 7 predicted proteins | sample Law_Cont_RepA_8d_FD_188585 | JGI IMG/M metagenome (GOLD analysis project Ga0255123, IMG submission 188585) | Freshwater microbial communities from St. Lawrence River, New York, United States - Law_Cont_RepA_8d | ecosystem: Environmental > Aquatic > Freshwater > River | place: USA: New York...
TCAATAGACCATCCAGCCCGTGCCAACCGGATGAGGCGGCGTTTTGAAACTGGGTGGTGGCCTCGTGAATCTTGCGCCAGGTATCGGGCGAAATCCACAGCCTCTCCAAGGAAGAAAGCCTTTGAAGTTCTGAAATAGTCGCCATGAGACCGTTGGGGTCGGACGCCTCGCAAACAGCGGCTGGAAGGTCGGCGGCTGAAAGGACCGGGGCAAGGCCGCCCGCATATTGAGTGGGAGAAATTCCTTGGGCCCACAGGGCGCTTGAAAGGGCGGCGATCTCGGTCGCTTCGGCAGCGGATTCCATTAGCAAGCGCTCAATCAGCGCGCGAATGAGCCTGCTGAGAAAATCGGCTCGGTCGAGGGACTGGCCCAGCCAAAATAGATCATCTGCCACCCTGCTGGGGAAGACCGCACTGGTTCGCCTGAGGGGAACCGGTTCGTCCTCGTCTGGCAGCAGGCTGACAGGTCGCACCGGCCCCTCTGAAAGGACCCAAAGATCCTTGCTGAATTCACCTGCCGAAATAGACAATTCCATCGGCTCAGCCGTGGGGGCTATACGCACCAGGGCGCCGGGCATGGAGGTAAATTCACCTGGGAACTGGGCCACCGAGAAAACACGCAAGGCTGCATGACCCCTGCCCAGCTTGCCGTCGCGAAGTACGGGGACAGTGGAGCGGGCGATAAGTTCCTGCGCAACATAGGCATGCGGCTTGGCTAAAATCTGTTCGAGGAGGTTTTGCCTGTGGTTGCGCGAAAGGCGACCGGCGAAAATCTCCTCGCCGCCGGATGCCTCAAAGGCAGGCTTGATGACCAAATTGTCAAGGTTGCGGCGGATATGGGCCAAGTGTGAAGCGTCGCCAGCCCACCAGGTGGGAATGGACTGCAAATGGAGATCCTCGCCCAGCAGGTACCGGCAAATCTTTTCGAGAAAAGGCATGAAGACGGGCGACTCGACAATGCCTGAACCCGGAATGTTGGCGACGGCAATCAAACCCCTGCGCAAGGAATTGAGTAGGCCCGGCACGCCATGCGAGGCTGCACCCCCCAATTCGAGTGGATCAATGCCGCGCTCGGAGCCACGGGTCAGGATGCCGTGCACAGGGATTAGGCCGGCCAGGGTTTTCAAATAAATGCGGTCATCGCGAACCGCAAGATCAGCCCCTTCAACCAAGGAATAGCCTAGATACCGGGCAAGGTAAACATCCTCAAAATAGTAGGGATGTTTTGACCCGGCTGAAAGCACGACGATGCGCGGGTTTTCAGTTTGAAGGCTGGCAAGGCGTTTGAGCGAGTTGAGCAGGGTGACAAAAAAGGGGGCAAGGCGCTCGACTTGATCACCTAAAAGTGTGCCGGGCAGGTTGCGAGATGCAACGATGCGGTTTTCCAGAGCGAACGCAGAACCCGATGGGCTGTCCGCCCGGTCCGCCATCACACGCCAGGCTCCAGAGGGGCCCCGTGCCAGTTCAGCCCCATACAGGGTGATCCAACCCTTTTGTTCTTTGCATAGGTTCCAGAAGGGTCGCATGAAGCCAGGGTTGGCATGGACAATCTCTGGTGGGATGATTCCATCTCGAATCAAGCGCATCGGGCCGTAGCAATCAGCCACCACCAAGTCGAGCAAGCGCGCGCGCTGGGAAAGCCCCTGATCAATTTGGGCCCATTCAGCCCCATCGATCACCATGGGGAGGATGTCCAGGCGCCAAGGTCTTTGTAGCCTGGTGCCATCGTGAAACACATTGAAGTTGACGCCGTTTTCGCATAGCTGGTTGTCGGCCTGGGCGGCACGGCTGGACAATTCCGCCTGAGAAAGGCGCGTCGTGTTTTCTAGTAGCCGGGCCCAGCCTCTTCGGGGGGCACCGCTTGAGCCGTAGGCCTCATCATAAACCCATTGCCCTGAAAAACCTGGCTCGCCCACAGGTGGGCGAACCTGGCCGTCTTTTCGGGTGGATTCGGTTGGTGCTTGGGACATCGTTTCAAAAACCGGTTTGGAGAGTTTGTTCTAGCATGCGGCGGTGCGTAAATCGAGCGTGCATGGATATTCCTGCGATGGTGCTTCCCTGCGGATCTCAACGGGCCCTGGCGTGTGCCCATGGGCAATGAAACGAGCTGCGCGCCGGCATTCCGCCTCGAGCACGTTGACCGGAAACGCGGCTGGGTTCAAACCGCCGGGATGATCCACATGATAGCGGCAACCGCCAATCGAGTGGTTTCGCCAAGTGTCCACGATGTCAAACACCAGCGGAGTGTGTACACCGATGGTTGGATGAAGACAACTGGGCGGCTGCCAGGCGCGGTAGCGAACGCCGGCTACCCACTCACCCGAACTGCCGGTTGGCGCTAGCGGAATCTGCCGACCATTCACCGTCACCCGGTGACGGTTAGGTTCGAGGTTCCTTGCAAGAACCTGAAGCCTTTCCAGCGAGCTGTCGACATACCTAGTAGTGCCTCCCCCCCCCGCCTCCTCACCCAGGACATACCATGGTTCTATGGCGGTACGGAACTCAAGGTGGATGCCGTCGTAGGCAATTTCGCCAATTTTGGGTAAGCGGAAATCCAAGTGGGGCTCGAACCAAGCCAAATCGAACTTGATTCCTGACTCGGCCAAATCGCCCAGAACATCAGCCAGATCAGCACGAAGGTAGTGGGGCAACAAGAAACGGTCGTGAAGGGCTGTGCCCCAGCGGGCCAGACGGCCAAGGTATGGCTTCTCCCAAAACATGGCGACCATGGCCCTTACGAGCAACTGTTGGGCCAGACTCATGCGCGCGTGCGGTGGCATTTCAAAACCACGCAACTCAACCAGACCTAACCTGCCGTTGGCATGGTCGGGTGAATAGAGCTTGTCTATACAAAACTCAGCGCGGTGGGTGTTGCCGGTGATGTCGGTAAGAAGGTGGCGAAAAACACGGTCCACCATCCAGGGAGGGGAGCGAAAGCCGGGGTTGATTTGCTGGAAGGCGATTTCCAGTTCATTCAAGGTGTCGCGGCGGCCCTCATCCACCCGGGGAGACTGGCTGGTGGGGCCGATGAACTGACCGGAAAAAACATATGACAACGACGGGTGGTTATTCCAATAGGCCAGCATGCTTCGTAGCAGGTCGGGCCGACGCAGGAAAGGACTGTCGTGGGGGCTGGCACCACCCAGCACGATGTGGTTACCACCGCCGGTTCCCGTGTGGCGGCCATCGCGCTGGAATTTTTCGGTTCCCAACCGGGCAAGACGAGCCTCGTCATAAACGCCTTGGGTGATATCGCACAGCTCGGTCCAGTTGGCAGCCGGTTGGATGTTAACCTCGATCACACCAGGATCTGGCGTGACCTTGAGAACCTTGATGCGTGGATCGAATGGGGGCAAATATCCCTCCAGAACCACAGGCATGGAGAGCTTTTCGGCAGTTGCCTCAACCTCTGCGACGAGTTCGAGGTAATCCTCCAGCCGGCCCAAGGGCGGCATGAAGACATGGAGGTTGCCATTGCGTGGCTCCACGCACAGGGCGGTGGTAACGACCGGGCCAGGCAAAGAGTCCTCCTGGGCGGGTGAGGGAAGGCCTGCGGGGCCGATGTCCAAGCGGGCGTGGTCACGCTCTTGGGAGGTAATTCCCGGCTGGGGATGGTTGCCGGTGCTGGGGTTGCGCGCGCGGCGAATCTCCTGCAGGCCGGGCAAAGGTTGGCGTTCGGCGAATGGATCGACCGAATACAGTTCCGATCCATCGCGAAAAGCGCGCGGCAGGGAATTGAGTGGAAGGCGCAAGCCGATGGGCGAATCACCCGGCACCAAAAATAATTTGTCGGACCTGAGTGGCCAATGGCCGCTGATCCAGCGGGGTTTTGAATTGGGGCGAGCTTGCCACCAAGCGCGCGAAAGCGGTAGGGCATAACCAACAGGGCGGTTGACACCCGATTCGATAAGCCTGGCAAGGCGGCGGCGGTCCTCGTCAGCGTTTGGGTCAAAATCACCGGGGTTTATGTCAACGGGCAGCTTTCGCTCCAATTCAATCGCATGCCACACATCCTCATGGGCAGAACGGATCCATTGGGTTTCCACCTGCAAATTTTCCGCAAGGGTGGTGACGAATTTTTCAGCAGCAGCCAAATTAACGCCTGTGCTGGTGTAGGGCTGGGCCAAAAGGGCGCTGTTTTTCCAGATGGGTTGGCCATCCACCCGCCAAAAACAGGAGTAGGCCCAGCGCGGAAGTGACTCGCCTGGGTACCATTTACCTTGCCCGAAATGCAGCAGGGCCCCCGGAGCAAAGCGCTTTCGCAACCGCTCAATCAGCTCGACTGAAAGGTTTTGCTTACGGATTCCGACAGCGGCTGTGTTCCATTCCGCACCCTCCATGTCATCGATGGAGACAAAGGTGGGTTCGCCGCCCATGGTGAGACGCACATCCCCCAGGGAGAGGCGCCGCTCAACCTGAAGGCCCAAGGCGTCAATTTGTCTCCATTGGTCTTCGGAGTATGGCAATGTGACGCGGGGGTCTTCATGAACCCTTCTGACGGCCATGGTGACCGAGAAATCACACTCACACTCGTCCACCCCACCGGCAACCGGCGCGGCTGTGGCAGGCTCTGGAGTTGCGGCCAGGGGGATATGGCCCTCGCCGGTGAACAACCCGGAAGTTGGATCGAGACCAACCCAGCCGGCCCCCGGTAGAAAAACCTCGCACCAGGCGTGTAGGTCGGTGAAGTCAACCTGCGGGCCTGATGGGCCATCCAAGGAGGGAACATCTGCCTTCAATTGGACGAGATAGCCGCTGACAAAGCGGGCGGCCAAGCCAAGCCTGCGGAGGAGGTTGACCATTAGCCAAGCGGAATCGCGGCAGGAGCCTGACCCCTTGGCCAGGGTCTCATCAGGAGCCTGAACCCCTGGCTCCATTCTGATCAGATATTTTATATCTTTATTTAAACACGCGTTGATATCGACGAGGAAATCAGTGGTGCGCCTTTTGCGGCGATCTACCGACCGGAGATAGGACTCGAATTCGGTGCCTGCTTTCGGGCATTCAAGAAAAGGGGCAAGGTCCTTTTCCAGGGCCGGCTCATATTCGAAAGGGTAATTACCCGCATAATCCTCAACGAAAAAATCGAAGGGGTTGATAACGCTGAGGTCTGCGGTGAGGTCCACTGTCACGCGCAGGACGGTGGCCTTTTCAGGAAAAACCAGGCGGGCCAAGTAGTTGCCGTGGGGATCCTGCTGCCAATTGAGAAAATGTTTTTTCGGTTCGACCGTTAGCGAGTAATTGACGATGGGCGTGCGACAATGAGGGGCAGGTCGCAAACGAATGACCTGAGGGCCAAGACCAACCTGCCTGTCGTAGCGGTATTCGGTCACATGGTGGAGCCCGACGCGAATGGCCATCAGCGGTTCCCCCCCAAGGAGAATGCTGCCGCTGGCAGAAAAAACACCAACACGCGCCGAATTTTTGACATGTTGCTCTCCAGTAAGGGAATAGAAGGGCCCTCAGGGAGGGCCTTTCGCAGGGAGGCCGCTGGAGAGTCGGCTTGCATCCCTTTTCACTCTACCGGGTAACACACCTTCGTGGGAATTTCGTTCTGCAATCGGGCAAGCAGAAAGACAAACTGAAAGGTTTTGAGAGAGGATCCGGTTGATTTTGCCTCATTCACCGCCAGCTGCAATTACCCCAAAAAATGCATATATCCCATTTAACCCAATTAACTTGCATAAATGGAAAAATTGGATTGAATAGAGAAAATAGTTGTCGTTGGAGAGTCTCCTCCACCGATTTGCCTGACCCCAATGGCTGTATCGATTCGTTTTTGAGGAGGATCGTCCAGTGATCAGGATGAAAAATCGTTTTGTTGCGTTGGTTTTGGTTGCCGCTTTCCTGCATGGCAACCTTGGGGTGGCATTGGCTTTCCCAGAAGATAGTCCCACCGATAACGAGCAGCTGAAACAAGTTGCTGATTTGGAAAAAACCATCTCGCAGAGGGAGCTGGAACTAAAAAACCTGAAACGGCAAGCGATTAACCTGCGGCGGATGGTCGAAGCGAACCAACAGGGCACTACTAAATTTTACACCTCATCGGTAGAAATGGTAGATGACATGCCCCCAAGCGCCTTCCCCAAGGCCGGGCCTGAATACACCATGGAAAGGCAGGCTGCCAAAAAATGGTTTGAAACCCATTTTCCGGGGCGCGGCCTGCAGCTTTACGCGAACATTTATGATGTCCTGGTGGAGGGCGAAGGCCCTTACACGGTAACGGTTTACTGTCGGAGCGGGAATATCCACTACCTTCCCAAGAACGGCAAAAATATGCAGTTTGACCGCACTATCCTCCTTGAAGGGCAGCAGTGCGCGGTGATGCTAGGCGGCATTCCCAGCGAGAATTTCCTCTCCTTCTCGGCATTGGACAAGGAAGGTAGCTGGATTGCCCGGTACAACAACTGCACCGCCGAAGAGGTGGAGCACCTTCGCACACTGAAAGGGCAAGATGTCACCCTCAAGGGCAAAATTTTGCACACTCTTTATCAGGAAAAGGATGTTGCCGATGAAACCATGGGTGTTGTGGTTTCGGTTTCGCCCATGACAATCAACGATTTCATGCCCAAGGCCACCAAGGCTGAAGGGGCGAAACTGGAAGCCGAATGGAACGCTCGCCCCAAGCATTGATCGGCTGGCAAACAGGTTGTTGCACAAGGGGGCCAAACGGCCCCCTTTTTTTATGCCTGCTTTCCGCTTTTTGGCTGGAAAAAAGCAAAATCAGGCAGGGGCCTGAACCGCAGCCAAATTGGGCTCGGTGTTCGGCGTCGGGCTTGGACTGGAAGGTCGTTTCTGACCAACCATACGCCCCACCAAGTTTCCGAAACTGTCGATCACCGAATAGACAACGGGCGTTACCAACAGCGACAGTAGCAGGCTCAACATTTGCCCGCCAATGATGACCTTGGCCAGGCTTGCCCGCGCCCCGGCACCAGGACCGGCCCCCAAGGCAAGGGGAATCATTGCCGCCACCAGCATGAATGTGGTCATGAGGATAGGCCTCAGGCGGGTGTGGTTAGCCTCGAGAATGGCGGCATCGCGGGCCATGCCAGCCCGGCGCAAGTCGTTGGTTTTGTCCACCTGGAGGATGCCGTTTTTCTTCACGATGCCAATGAGCATGAACAGGCCGAACATGGCGTAGAGATCCATAGGCTGGCCAAACAACAGCAGGGAAAGTAGGCCGAAGGGGATTGTGACCGGCAGGGCGGACAAAATACTGATGGGGTGTAGCCAGCTCTCGAACTGTGCTGACAAGATCAGGTACATGAACAGCACACTCAGGCCCAGTGCAACGGCGAAATAATACCCTGTTTCGCCGAGCATTTTGGCTTGGCCGCCAAACGATACCCCGTAGCCGGGCGGCATTTCGATTTCCTTGAAGATCTCCTGGGCGCGCGACATGGCGTCGTTGAGGGAAATCAGATCTGGATGGGCCAAAATGGTTACGGTGCGCTGGCGATTGAGGCGGTCGATCTGACTGGGGCCACGGGTTTCGGTCGGGTGGGTGAGAGCCGCCAGTTGGACAGCTCCAGCTTCCGGTGAAGGCACGGTCAGAGAAGCCAGGCCTTGCGGATTGGACCGGAAGGCCTTGTCTGCCCGCAGCCAGACATCGTATTGCTCGCCCTCCTCCTTATAGCGTGAAACAATCTGGCCTCCCACCAACACATTGAGGGTGCTGGCGATGGTCTGGATAGGTATTCCCAAGTCGCTGGCACGGTCGCGGTCGATTGAAACTTGAACCTCGGGTTTGCGCATCGACATGGTTGAATCGACATCTGTCAGGCCGGGAACCTGCCGCAGGCGCGACTTGAAGGTGTCTGAAATTTCTCCCAAGCGAATCAGGTCCGGGCCGGTGATGCTGACTTGGAAAGTGCGGGTATCGCCGTTGGGCCCGCCACCCATGGCCGAGACATCGGAAACCGTGGTACGCAGTTCAGGGTAATCGAGCAGGATGGTCCGGGCACGGCTCATCACCTCGAACTGTGTGTATTGTCTTTCTTCCAGATCTAAAATGCGGAAATATATTGATCCGCGGGTGACATCCCCCTGGCCCTTGCCGGCATTGCCGTTGTTTTCGCCGATTGTGGTGAATCGATGCCGCACTCCCGGTAGGCCCGCCAAGCGACCCTCAATTTCGGTGATGATCTGGTCGGTTCGATCAAGTGTGTAACCCTCGGGCGTGATGAAACCAACCTGAAACTCGCTTTGATCGTCGCGTGGGACGAAGTTAAAGCCCATTTTGGCGGCGATGGGTCCGGTGGAAAGGATGACGAGCAGGCATAATCCCAGGGTGATGACCCGGTGGCGCATGGCCCAGCGCAGGGCAAAGCCGAAACCACTATCGGTCAGGCGCCAGATGAAACCGTCCTTGGATTTGGCATGGCCGGCTTCGGCCGGTTCCAGCTTCAGGAAGCGGGCGCAAAGCATGGGGGTAAGGGTGAAAGAGACAAACAGGCTCATCATGACAGCAAAGGCCACCGTGAGGCCGAAGCTGCTGAAAAACCTGCCCACCATTCCACCCATGAATGCGATCGGGACAAAAATCACCACCAGAGAGAGGCTGGTTGCCAGCACTGCCATCACGCGAGGCGGTCACGGAGTCTTTGCCGTATTCCTCCATGTGACGGAAAATGTTTTCGTGCACCACCACGGCATCATCGATGACGATGCCAATGGCGAGAATGAGGCCGAGCATGGTGATGTTGTTCAGCGTGAACCCCATGTAGCTCATAAACAGGAATGTGGGAATGATGGAGGTGGGGATGGCCATGGTGGCGATAACGGTGGTGCGCCAATCGCGAATGAAGAGGAGGATGGTGCCAGCCACGAGAACGCCTGCCAAAAGCAGGTGAAACTTGAGCTCCTGCATCGACTCGCGGATGAACCGCGACTGGTCTTGAGTGAGTTCGATTTTGATGTCGGGTGGCAGATGGCAACGGTGTTCGTTCCCGACTGTTTCTGCACGAAAAGGCTGACACTATTCAGGCCGTCGAGGCGGGTGAGGCCTCTGGGCTCCTCGATAGTGTCCTCCACCCTGGCGACATCGCGCACACGAATGGGGTAACCCTTGCGCTGGGCCACGATGAGGTCGGCAAACTGGGAGGATTTTTGCACTCTTCCCAGGGTGCGCAGCACCAACTCGCGTTGCCCCTGATCGACAATGCCGCCCGGCACCTCGAGGTTCTGGTTGGCTAGCGCAAGGCGAACATCCTCAACCGAAAGTCCGTAGGAGGAAAGCTTGTCGGTATCGACAATCACATTGATGGCCCGGCTCCTGTTGCCAGACATGAAGACTGCGCCCACGCCAGGAACGGTCTGCAACCTTTCTATGATCTGAAGGCGGGCGATCTCGGTGACATCACGCACGGGCCTACGGCCTGAGACACCGATTGTCATGATGGGGGCGGAATCGAGATCAAACTTGTTGATGATGGGCGGTTCCATGCCCTGTGGTAGCTGCTTCAAAATGGAGGAGACTTTGTCGCGCACCTCTTGAGCGCCGACATCGCCGTTCTTTTCCAATGTGAACTGAACCACCAGCGAGGTGAACCCCTCGCGGGTTTTGGATCGCACCTCATCGACACCCGAGATGGTGTTGACCGATTCTTCGATCACCTTGGTGACATTGGCTTCCATTTCCTCGGCACTGGTACCGGGAAGATTGGCAGTGATGGAGACAACCGGGAAATCAACCTTGGGAAAAAGGTCGACACCCAGTTCAAAATAGGACACCATTCCCAACACCACGGGAATGGCGACCAATACCCAAGTGAAAACCGGACGACGGATGCAGATTTCTGAAATGGTCACAGGCTCTACCCCCAGCTTTCGGGTTATCCCGGCAGCGGGCTTCAAGCCCGCTTGGCATCAACGCTTGTCGTTTGCTGATTTTTCCCGCACCACCACGGGTGTTCCATCGGCCAGCAAGGCATGACCGCTAGTGACTACCAGGGCTCCAGCGCTTAAAGCAGGCTGAGTCACCTCCACCCATTCAGTGGTTTGCACCCCCAGAGTGACCGGAACATCTTTGGCCTTGCCGTTTTCCACCATGAAAACCCTGGTAGTACCGGCAAAACTGTAAGGGGCGGTAATGGGCACAGTGACGGCTGCGGCATCGGTTCGGGTGAGAATGGATGCCTTGGCAAACCCACCCGACTTGAGTTCACCCTTGGGATTGGGCACCTGCACCTCCACCTCAATAGTTCTGGTAGCCGGGTCAACAGCGGGGTTGATGCGGGCAATGGTACCAATGGCCGGATTGATTGATGCCGCGGTGGAAACAGTAACGGACTGGCCCACCTTGACCTCAGGGCCAAATCGCTCGGGCACAGGCAGACGCAGTTTGAGAGTGCGGTCAATCACTAGCCTGCACACCTCGTTGCCGGCGCGAATGAGTGTGCCTTCGCTCACTTTGCGCGCGGTTACAGAATAAACCACACCTCCCTCGGCACCGGGAACCGGGCGAGTGGGGGTGGGGGCCACCACCTTGGTTTCGAATAATTTTTGCCGGGAAATGGCCAAGGCTGATTGCTTGAGCTGCACCGAAGCCAAGCCGGACCGAGCCAAGAGTAATTGATTGGCATATTCGGCCTGTGCGGCGAGAAAATCGCCCGTGACACCTTCGGCTTCCTCAGGGGAGACGCCACCTGAGCCCCTGAGACGCAATTTGCGATCCAAACGGGACTTGCTGGTATCAAGCTTCACTTGAGCCTGTTGCACCGAAGGCACCTTGGCTAAATCAAAAGTGGTATCTGGAAGCTGCTGAAGGCCCAGCTTTGCCAGTTCCACTTGCAGAGCCCGCTCATCTTGCTGGACAGCTTGCTCAAAATCGATCGGTTCGATTTCCACCAACAGCTCACCGGGTTTGACTAAGTCGCCCACATCACGCTGAATAGATTTCAGGCGGCCTTCCACCTTTGCGGTTATGGTCACTTCCTCAAACCCATGGAGGGTTCCCGTCGCCTCGACCGTGCGCTGGACCGCCCGGTGGGTTACTGCGGAGGTGGTAACGGCAACCACCGCGCTATCTTCTTTGCTTTGGGCTGTCGCTGTTTCGGGTGGCAATTTTTCCCGGTGATCGGTGCCCAAATTGCCTGTGAAATAAGCTATGCCAAGCCCCACCACACTTAGCAGCAGAACTGCAATCGACAGCCATTTGATGGCCGAGCCTTTATTGGCCACATTCGTGATTGGATGGCTCACACAACCCTCCTGACTGTTCCGCAGAATAACCTAATTGCAGAATGTTCAAAAATTAAATATTTCATCTTCCGAACTAATTTACTTGGCCCTCAGTTGGCGAGGCGACCAAGGCCTGGGCTCCTGACCGGGCAGCCCGTGCGATTTTTTGGAAGAGCACCATGAAAATCTCCTGCTCTTCCTGCGAAAGGGAGCGCAGCATGTTGGCCATGAACCCTAGGGTGAGGTCGGTTGCCTCCATGTAAGTGGCACGACCTGCCTCGGTGAGTTCGACACGGATGATACGGCGATCTTCTGGTGATTTTAGCCTTGAAACTAGCTTCATTTTTTCAAGCTCATCGACAATGCCCGTGACGGTATTTACCGCCACGCCTAGCTCCTCGGCCAGTTCGCGCATGATCTTGGGGCCGTTTTCACCTATGAATTCAACCACCCTTAGCTCTTGGCAGCTAAGTGACACATGGGACCCGTTTGCGGCGGCTGAATTGAGCATTTTGAAATGCTTGATCAGGCCCTGAAAAATATCGCGCAGGTCAGCGGCTTTGCGCTCCAATGGTTTCATAACCACTCCCTGCAGATTGTTCGAGAACCGAATGATTCGATTTTATGCCATTTTTGCATTCTCGGTCAAGGCTTTCTGGCCCCATCCACCACCCGAACCTACCGATTCAAAGTAATGGTTTTGCCTTTTTTTAGGGAAGTGGTCAATTTCTGGGGCAGATTCAAAAGCCAGTGAAGGATAGGCATCGCCCTGTGGCGCGAACTGCCGCAGGATGGTAGCCCCGAATTTGACGATTGAAGTGTGGAGGTAAAACCCATTATTGCGCTGTTGCTGCGACAATTTATTCCAAACTAGCGATATTATAGGGTGATGATTCCCGAATTGTCGTCCATGGTTGCCAGACGGACAACTATGCTCATTACCTTTACCCTAAAAATTTAACCAGCCCTTTCATCGCGATCCAGCGGATTGGGTTCGTTGGCCTCGAGAGAGGCGAGCACTTCGCCGGCATCGGCTTGGGCCTCTGCGGCGGCTGCAATACTTTGTGAAATAGTTGCCGGCACTTGTGGCCCATCTAATGAGCGAAGCCGGCCTGCCAGCCAAATGCCCAGTATCGAGGTGCCAGCGGCGAGATAGCCAACTTTTTCAAAGTGAAGAAATGGTTGGCCTGCCCCACCTTGAACAATCATGCCACCCAGGGCTGTTCCAAAACCACCCGCCAGGTGCTGCATCGAGGAATTGACCGACATGAACGCGCCACGTTGGCGGGCCTCGACACTGTTGGTAACCATGGCCATTGCGGCCACCATGCGACCTGTATTGGTTAGCATGAGGCCCGAGGTAGCGGCTGCCGCCCAGATGATTCCCAAGCTGGGAAGATTGGTGATGATCAGCACCATGAGCGCTGAAATGGGCACAATGAGCCGAAATAACCTGAGTTTGCCATAACGGTCGGCCATTTTTCCAAAATAGGGGGCACCCACCAGCGTGATCAAACCGCCGGCAATAAAGATAAATGGTAATTGGGCCTCGGTCACGCCTGCATTGGCAACATAGTAAGTACTGATAAAGGGAATGACTGTGAAGGCCCCAAAGGTAAGGACGCTGATCAATGCGTAGGCGCGGATGTGATTGGGAAGGGTCAAAGTTTCGCGCAGGTGTCCGAGTAGGCTGGCATGCTGGTCGTGACAGTGCCCTTTGAGCGAGGGCATGGCCCACATTGCCAAGCCTAACAATGGCAGGCTGAGCACTGCCAAAACAAAGAATGGCGCCTGCCATCCGTACTGATTCCCAATCACGATGCCGGCAGGGACGCCGATCACCGAGGCGATAGCGAATCCGGACATGACTGCGCCTGTGGCATAGCCTCGTCTGTTCGGTGGAAAAACATCCCCCACAATCGCCATGGCTTGGCCGCCCAATATGCCGCCAAACGCTCCTGTGACAATTCGGGCGGCCAGCAACAGGGCAAAGCTGGAGGCGAAGCCACAGCAAAGTGTTCCAATAATAAAACCGATATAAAGGACAACAAAGACCGTTTTTCTGTCATACCTATCGAGAAGGGTTGCGGCCAACATTCCGGCGATTCCGGCGGCAAAGGTGTAGGAGGAAACCAGCCAGCCAAAATGGTTCGTGCCAATATCCAGGGCCTTGAGAACCTGGGGCCCCAAAGGCATTAATATCATGAAATCGACAATGCTGGTAAACTGAACCGCCACTAAAGTGGCCAAAATCAGCCTTTCCACCCGGGGCGGGAAATCTCCCCGAGCCGCATCCTGAGACAATCCACCGGGCTTTGGTTCTTCCACTTGGCGGTAATCCATTGGCAATAGCGGCGCAAAAAGCGGCGCACACGCTTTTGATTTATGGTTTTTATGGTTGAAAGCTTGAATACCAGCTAAATTACAAGCTGTGGGAAGTTGAATACTTTGCCATAAACCCTTGATATCTATGGTAATTCAAGGTGACTGATTTCCGATAGTCGCATGTTTCGGGTAAAAGGTAGGAGCAGGATTAAACCAGACGATCAGCTATTCAAATTTGTACGGGCTAAAAAGGCGGACAGTTCAACCATGGCATTTCAGAGTCCCTTCTTTTCGTTCTGTTTTTGCCTCACTTTAGCCATTCCAGGACTTGCGAGCGGTCAGGGCCAATGGAAGGCTGGTGCGTCCAAGGTACTGATCACGCCGCAAAAGCCAGCATGGATGGCTGGTTATGCCGCTCGAACCGGCCCATCTGATGGCGTCTTAACCGACATCCATGCCAGAGCCTTGGCCTTAGGGGATGGGCGCAAAAATCGATTGGTGGTGGTGACACTGGATCTGATTGAGATCCCCCAAACTGTGCGTGATGCCATCCTGAACATAGCGTCGAAAAAACATGGGTTAAAGCCTGTGGAGATTTTGTTGAATGTGTCACACACACATGGTGGGCCCATGGTTTCCAGTAAAACTGTCGCCGACTGGGGAATCGACCCTGTCTGGGGTAAAATAGCCGATGAATATGTGGATTTTCTTACCGGTCAAGTGGATGCGGTAATCGGCAAGGCACTAGCCTCCCAGACTAATGCGACTATCGCTTACAGTTCGTCGCGCTGCGACTCCTCGATGAACCGAAGATTGCCGACAGCATCTGGGTTTCGCCTCGCACCCAACCCGAACGGCCCGGTTGACCATGAAGTACCGGTGCTGCGAATTGAAACTGCGGAGCGAAAACTGATCGGAGTTGTGTTTGGATTTGCCTGCCACAATACCGCTTTGGGCCCCACCCGGAAAATAAACGGGGACTTTGCAGGTTATGCCCAGCGTAAACTGGAAAAAGACAACCCGGACACTGTTGCACTTTTTTTGACTGGTTGCGGGGGCGACCAAGACCCTTCCCCACGGCGTAACGATGATGATGCGGAAACAAACGGACTGACTCTGGCCGCT
>Ga0255123_1000320_pt1 | contig 14592 bp, 11 predicted proteins | sample Law_Cont_RepA_8d_FD_188585 | JGI IMG/M metagenome (GOLD analysis project Ga0255123, IMG submission 188585) | Freshwater microbial communities from St. Lawrence River, New York, United States - Law_Cont_RepA_8d | ecosystem: Environmental > Aquatic > Freshwater > River | place: USA: New York...
GTGTGACGTAGGAAGCGATCGTTCGGAGGAGGTTTCGTGAGAGTCGGAAGGTTGGGGGGATATCGTTGACGAGGTAGATGATCGCTTGTTCATCCCATTTAATTTTTGGGTTGGTTCGAGCGAGGTCATCGACGACGACCATGGTGCCTGCGGCTAGATCGCCGAGACGTTGGAATCGTTTCGTTAGGAACATGCAAGCAAACGCAACGGCACCGGTGGGGACCACGTAGGCGGGAGGTGCGTTGGAGAACATCAGTTCGAGTGAGACGAAGGGAGCCAAGTCACCGAATCGAAGGAAGTTTCGGATGGTCGCTTGGTAGGCGCTGATAGGTCGTCCGTTGGTGGAGATCACGCGCAGGCCGCTGACGGCTTTGCCGGGTGTTTTACCGTTCCAGAGGGTTTCGAAAATTAGTCCGTAGAACCAATCGAAGAAGAAATACAACAGGGTCATGAATATCTCTGGAGCCATATTCATTGCGGGGAATAATTGAGCGACGCCGGCGCACATGACTAGCATGAACAAGGCGAAGAGAGTTCCGGCTCGAACAAACAAGTCGAAAAAGAATGCGTTGAGTCGGCGGAATGGGCCGGCGAGTCGGTAATCGAATTCGATGTTCTCCGGCGTGGTGACTTTGACCGTCAGATCGATTGCCGGATGGTTCCAAGACGCAGACGGGTTCATAGGGTTCGGGGTCGGGATTGATAAGGGTTTGAGCACCGGAGTATGTAAGGGTGCGAGTACTAGGTTGAGAGGGGAGTGGTGGGATGGCGGTTGGATGGATTCGTCATCAGGGGAAGTTTCTGTTAAGATAAGGGTTTGAAAAGATAGTCGGCGAGGGGACTTATCGTGGAACGATTGGAGTTCTCGAGCCGAAATCAATTCTAGAATAAACATAGGTTCTAGGGCAAACTTCGCTCTGGGACTTTTGTCGATCCCGAGTAAGTATTCTCCCATCATAGCGAGGCAAAACAGATGCGTCCTTCGAATGCCAACGAACAACGGGCCGAAATTGGTAGCAATCCGACGATTCTCAATGGAGGGGTTTGTTCGAAGCGAAGAGAATTCTTGACTGCTGCGGGAGCTTTAGCGACCGGGAGTCTATTGGCGGGAACACGGGTTTTTGGTCAGGAAGGGGCTAAGAGCGTTGCGGCACCGGAGAGCTTGGTTAAGACTTTGTATGAGAGTTTGACACCTGAGCAACGACAGAGTGTTTGTTTTGATTGGGAGCACACTTCGAAGGATCGTGGGTTGTTGCGGACGCGGGTGGAGAACAACTGGAAGATCACCAATCCGACGATTTTAAGTGATTTCTATACGGCGGATCAGAAGGATTTGGTTCAAACGATATTTGAAGGGATCATCGATCCGAGTTGGCATGCGAGGTTTTACAAGCAGCTCAAGGACGACATGGGTGGCTGGGGTAAGGGGCAGAGTTTTGCCATATTCGGGACACCTGGATCTGAGCGATTTGAGTTTGTGTTGACAGGTCGCCATACCACGTTGCGATGTGATGGGAACAGTCAGCCGCATGTAGCTTTTGGTGGACCGATCTTCTACGGGCATGCGGCGGGTTCGGATGATGAGGGCCCTAATCATCCTGGGAATGTTTTTTGGGAGCAAGCGATTGCGGCCAACAGTGTGTATCAGATGTTGGATGGCAAGCAGCGTAAGTTAGCTGAAGTGGCTCAAACGCCGAGTGAAGATGCCGTAGGATTCCGCAAGGATGGGCCATTTACCGGGATCGCTTGCAGCGAACTTTCGCGTGACCAGCGGGACGCTTTGCAAAAGGTGCTTGATAAGTTGCTTGAGCCATTCCGATTGGTTGACAGGCAGGAAGCGACCGCATGTCTTCAAGCGCAGGGTGGGCTTGATAAGTTGCATTTGGCTTTTTACACCGACGAGGATGCTGGAGAGGATCGCGTGTGGGACAACTGGCGGCTTGAGGGACCGAGTTTCGTTTGGCATTTCCGTGGGTATCCGCACGTGCACGTATGGGTGAACGTTGCGGATGATGCTTCGGTGTTGCTGAATACGTAGGGGCTTTAGGCGTAGCGCGTTAGGCGAGCGTAGGGTGCTTTATCGTAGTGCGGTCCTCCTGGGCCGCGATTTCGAGCCTAGGTAGGCGTTTTAGCGCGTGAGGGTGCGCGGTCAGCGGGCCAGAGACTCGCACTACGTGGTGCGGTCCTCCTGGGCCGCGTTCACGAGCGCAGCGAGGCGTTTTAGCGCGTGAGGATGCGCGGTCAGCGGGCCGGAGCCCCGCACTACGTGGTGCGGTCCTCCTGGGCCGCGAGTACGAGCGTAGCGAGGCGTTTTAGCGCGTGAGAGTGCGCGGACAGCGGGCCAGAGACCCGCACCACACCCGCACTACGATTGGGCGGTCCTGCTGGGCCGCGATTACGAGCGCAGCGAGGCGTTTTTAGCGCGTGAGGGTGCGCGGTCTGCGGGCCGGAGCCCCGCACTACATTTACGGGCCAGAGACCCGCACCACACCCGCACCACACCCGCACCACACCCGCACTACGTCTACGGGCCAGAGACCCGCACCACACCCGCACTACGTCTACGGGCCAGGAGACCCGCACCACGACCGCACCACCACCACGACCACGCGAAAGCTAGGCGTTCATGTGACGGGTTGATTGACGCGGCGGAATTTTTGTTCCCTTTTGGGTGGGGGGGGCTACTACTACTCGTCCGATAAGCGAAATAGTGCGATAATGCACGTTCCGGGTAGGCACCGGTTGCTGCACACTTTTACGATGGGTTTTTAAGATATGACCAAGAATCAACCAGCCGTTATCAATTTCTCTTCAGCGCCGATGTCCGTGGAGATTCGGGAGATCGAGATTCCCGAAATTGGACCGGATGACACTTTGATGCAAGTTGCAGCGGTGGGTGTATGTGGTAGTGATTTGCATCAGTGGGCGGGGGTGCATAGTTGGCCGGTGAACTACCCAGTGACGCTTGGGCATGAATTTGCAGGGGTGCTCGTCAAGACGGGTGCGAATGTCACTGGGTTCAAGGAAGGGGATCGGGTTTGTAGTGAGACAGCGGCGATCATCGATGCGAACTCGCCGATGACGCGAATTGGCAAGTACAATCTTGATCCGAACCGCAAGGGATTTGGTTATGGAACGCATGGGGCGATGACCCATTACGTCAAGGTCCCTGCGAGGTGTTTGCACCGCGTACCGGATACGCTTCCGCTACGGCTCGCGGCTTTAACCGAGCCTTGCTGTGTGGCTTTTAGTGCCGTGGTATCGAACGTCAACATATTGCCGGGGGATCGGGTCGCGGTATTGGGCCCTGGGCCGATCGGATTATTGTGTGGAGCTATCGCAAGGTTGCGAGGGGCGGAGGTAGCTGTAGTTGGATTGCCGCAGGACAAAGTGCGGTTAGATTTGGCGAAGGAGTTAGGCTGTACGGCTTTGTTCAACGAGCAGCTCAAAGATTGGTCGTTGTCTCGAGATGGGTTAGGGTGTGATGGGGTAGTCGATGCGGCGGGAGTATCCGCGACGTTGCGAACGGCGATCGACATCGTGCGACCGGCAGGATGGATTAGCAAAGTAGGGTGGGGCCGTGATCCGCTTGGATTTTCCATCGACCCGTTGGTTCAAAAGAACGTCACATTGCAGGGAAGTTTCTCCCATACTTGGGCGATTTGGGAGCGCGTGTTGCATTTGCTTGACACCAAGGCGATTGATGTCAGCAAGATCGTTGGCGGAAGTTGGTCGTTGGAGCATTGGCATGACGCTTTTGAGACCATGCATTCGGGCAAGATAGCCAAGGCCGTGTTGGAAGTTCAACCGGATCTAGCAGCCTAGGTCTTCTGCTGAGTACGGTGTTGCAGTCGATTGCGAGGAATCGATGAGCGAGCCGATCGAGGATGGTGATTTGGGGCGATTTGCGTGACGGCAGGCGAAAGACGAATTGATTGTTAGGAGGTCGCTTCGATTACGAGCACGAGCACCGTTTCACTGAGCACGAGCACCGTTTCACTGAGCACGAGCACCGTTTCACTGAGCACGAGCACCGTTTCACTGAGCACGAGCACCGGTTCACTGAGCACGGTGCCGGTAACTGAGTACGGTGCCGGTAACTGAGTACGGGGCTGAGTCAGGATCGCAGTCCTGTGGGGTTCTATTCTATCCTTGATAGCCCAAATACCTACTCGCCGCTAAAATATCGGTATAACCTAAAAACCGTTAACGCGAACCACAACCACACTAGGTGCAGAATGACTAAGAAACGAATCTTGTTGCAGTTTGATACCGATTCGCATGCCAGCGTATTTGATGCGATAGTTGCGATGGATGCTGGGATCGATCGATTGTTGCAGTATGCGAATGTCAAACCGGAGCAGGTTCGGGATTTGGTTCATGGTGCGATGTACACGCGGGGTCCTCAGGATTTAAATCGCACCGCGATTTTTATTGGAGGGAGCAATGTCGTGCATGGAGAGCAGTTGTATCGCAATGCCATCGACACGATGTTCGATCCGTTCAAGGTGTCCGTAATGATCGATTGCAATGGATCGAACAGCACGGCAGCGGCGGCGGTGTTGAGTGCGGCTCGGCATGTGCCATTGGAGGGTAGTTGTGCTTTGGTATTGGCAGCGACGGGGCCGGTAGGTCAGCGGGTCGCGAAGATTTTGGCCAACGAGAAGTGCAAAGTGTATCTTTCGAGTCGCTCGGTGGAGCGATCGCAAGAGTGCGTCGACGCTTTGGTTGCTCAGGGGGTAGCTTCGAGTCGGTTAGCAGCGATCTCGAGCAACGATGAAGTATGGAGCAGTAAGGCTTTGGAGGAATCGCAAATGGTATTCGCTTGTGGTGCAGCGGGCGTGAAGTTGCTTTCGGCTGAAGGGTTAGGGCAGGCGAAGGGGTTGAAGGTAGCCATTGATTTAAATGCCGTGCCACCGTTGGGGATTGAGGGGATTGGGTTGATGGATAAAGGTGTCGAGCGTGAGGGTCGTTTCGATTATGGGGCTTTGGGGGTGGGTGGATTGAAGATGAAGATCCACAAGGCATCGGTAGCTGCGTTATTCGAAACCAATGGGAAAACCATCGATTGTCAGGAAATGATGGGGATTGGGCGAGACATAATCGCAAGGGAAACTCCGATCCTCTAAGGGTTGTCGATTTGACACCCTGAGCCATTCCAATAAAATGAAGGGACTGGGGTCGATGGCAACGTCGGCTCTCCTTCCCCTTTTTACTAACCCACCCCGGGTAACTTCTATGTTTGGAATCGGAACTACAGAACTCCTTATTTTCTTGGTGATTGTCACCTTGCTCTTCGGCAGCGCTCGACTTCCGTCGCTGATGCGGAACTTGGGACGCAGTGCCGTAGAGTTCAAGAAGGGGATGCGTGACGACGACAACGAGCCGACACCGGACTCGACAAAATCCACATAATTTCATCCGCTTAAGCTCATTGGGCGAGACAGGGGTAAGAAATGTTTGGTGGAATTGGAACTTTTGAGATGATCGCCTTCGGGGTGCTTGCCCTGATGCTGTTTGGATCGAAGCTGCCGGAGGTCGCACGTAATTTGGGTGGGACTTATCGAAGTTTGAAGAAGAACGTCGACGAGTTCAAGCGTGAGTTTAATGCGGTGGATACATACGAGCCACCGAAGCTTTCGTCGGTACGACATTTGGATGAGCCGGAGGTTGTCGAGTCGACGGCTCCGAAGTTCGAGATTCCCAAAGACGACGCTTGAGTTGCATCAATTGACGCAGCTTTTGTGAGGAGCATACCGGCTTTTCAAAGGGCACACCGAGAGAGCGTCAAAACGCGCTTGATTTGAATCAACAGTCTTACAGTGGTGACTGGAAATCGGGCACCGAGTTTAAGATCTTGGCGTTGGTTCAACTGCAAATGGGGGGCGTTGTATAGCAACCTGAGGTCGATGGTGCCGCAGTGGCTTATTCGTTTTGATGCCAGATAGACTTGGCTCGGGTCACCATTCGTTTGCTGATTTCCGTTACGTGGTAACAGGTCGAGTGTTAGTTGAAGGCGCAGAATGCAAATTGGGTTGTGGAAGCGGTTACGGTCGCTGCGAAAGAGGCTAAGGAATTTATTAGTGCGGGGTGAGAACCCTGTATCGCGTCGAATCGCTATGACGGTAGGGTGTCGCGATAGCGAAGCGATACCGAAGGTGGCTCAAGCGGGAATGGTCAAGCGTGGTCCGGATGGGTCCAAGGTGCAAGTGATGCACGAGGGGACGCTTGTCGTTGCCGGTGGATACCATGGCGATTGGATGTCCGAGATTATCCGTCGATTGCGGGGGCATCACGAACCGCAGGAAGAGTTGCTCTTTCATCATTTGCTAAAGGCTTGTGAGCCGGGGACATTGATGATTGAAGTGGGCGCGTTTTGGGCTTATTACACCGCATGGTGGCTGGGTGCTATCCCGAGCTCGAGAGCAGTGTGTCTGGAACCCGACGCGAACAACAGGAAGATCGGTGAGAGGAACCTTGCGCTCAATGGTCGCAGTGCGACTTGGATTTCCGCGTTGGTGGGAGCGACTTATCAGGAATCTGTATCATTTCGTCGTGAGTCCGATGGATCGGCAGTGAATCTACCTTCGCATACTCTAGAGAGTTTGTTAGAGGCGCTTGGGCGACCGGCTGTAGAGATGTTGCATATTGATTGTCAGGGATCTGAAGTTGATTTTCTCAGGTCCATGCATCGTGCCGTATCGGAGGGATTGTTAAGGTTTGTGGTAGTGTCGACGCATCATGAGTCGATCAGTGGATCAGCGACAACGCATGGAGATTGTTTGCGTTTGCTGATGGAAGCCGGGGGAGTGATCTTAGCGGAGCATTCGGTAAACGAGTCGTACAGTGGAGACGGCTTGATCGTTGCGAGTTTTCGGCTGAGCGATCGGGAGATAAAGTTGCCGGAGATGAGTCGCAATCGAAGGCTCGAGTCCTTGTTTGCTTTTGACGATCCACAGAAATCGGAGTTGATACTCACACGGACCGATAATGGGTCGATGGTTGTTTCGGCTGACGATCAAATTATTGGAGTGACGCTACGAAAGGAGGGTGCGTTTGAGGAAGGTTTGTTATTGGATGTCGTGCGGTATTTATGCCGTGAGCGTGGATTTCGGCCGCAGGTTTTTGTCGATATTGGAGCGAACATCGGAACGCATTTGCTGAGAGCTTTATCGGAGGGGATGTTCACAAGGGGTGTCGCTTTTGAGATGGATTCCTTCAACTACAATCTCTTGGTCAGTAACGTAGCGTTGAATGGGTATACCGATCGGGCCACGCTTTTGAGAGTGGCGTTAAGCGATGTTGTTGGCGAAATGCAGATGGAGAGGTCCAAAGAGAATCGCGGGGACCACCGACTGCGAGGAGAAGGGGTTGGAGATTCTGGTAATAAGGAAGCTTATGGGGAATCTCGGCGTGCTACCTGTAAAGTGCGAACCACGACATTAGATTCTATCGCGGATGAATTGAAGGAAGAGTTTGGCAGTGGTACGTTGGTATGGATGGATGTGCAGGGGTATGAAGGCCATGTACTAGATGGTGCCTCGAGGTTGTTAAGTCAACCAGACTGTCCGATTTTCGTCGTGGAGTTGTGGCCTTATGGGCTTCTTCGTTCGGGGGGGATTGAGCGATTAAGGCGGTTTCTTTCGAGTTGCAAGATGGTGTTCGACATTCGAGTCGAAGGTTGGGAGCAAAGGCCGCTTGATCGCGAAGCGATCCATGCTTTGATTGAGAAATTCAGACAGTCTGACATCAGCGACGCGCACACAGATTTACTTTGTATACCTTGAAGGGTTCAAGAAGGATGACCGAGCGTAATTTTGTTTCCTATGCTCAGAGCATGGAGGATATTCGATTGTGGCGGGCACTGCGCGATCAGACGCCGGGTCGTTACATCGACATAGGGGCTTGGGAGCCGCGTTTGGACTCGGTGAGTCGCGGTTTCTATGAGTTCGGTTGGCGAGGTTGCCATTTCGAACCCCATCCGGTGCTTGCAAAAAAATTGCGTGAAGATCGTCCCGATGAGACCGTCTATGAGATAGCGTTGTCTGATCACGAAGGGGTGATGCAATTTTTTTTGGTGGGTGATGGGGGGACGAGCAGCGGCATCAACGAGCTAGCGGTAGCTGCATCTGGTTCGAATAGAAAGCCGCAGCAGATTGAGGTTCCGGTCACGACGCTTGCTCGGCATTTTGCATCGAGTAAAGATCAGACGGTTCATTGGATGAAGATTGATGTTGAGGGGATGGAAGCTGACGTGTTACGAGGATGGGATCCAGGGGTGTTGCGACCTTGGGTGATGGTGATTGAGGCTACGCGACCGATGAGTCGGCTTCCGGTGCATGAGACGTTCGAACACATATTGATTGGTGCGGATTATTTACCTGCGGGTTTCGATGGACTTAATCGCTACTATGTATCCAAGGAGCACCGGGAGTTAGTCGAAGCACTTGCGGATCCTGTGAGTATTTTCGATGTGATGGAGGGGTGCGAATTGAGCGATTTGAGTCCGTTTGTGCATGCTCAAGCAGCTAGAATTAAACGGATCGAATCGAGTTGGGCTTGGTGGTTAGCCAAACCAATACGAGCTATTGAGTGGCGGATCAAAGCAATGTTGAAAGGGAAATGATTTACGAGGCGTAATGCGGTATTTCTGAGAGACAAGCAGGCTTGGCAGTTTGATCTAGGTTAAATACTGCCATTGAGCGACTGCCATCGAGCGATGGAAGCCAGGCGGTCAGCCACACGTTGGCCGACGGCCGAGGGTGATAATGTTGATTGAATCGTATATTTTGCTCGATTACCGATTCGTTGAGCGAATGCTGGGTCTTGTGCGACCCGCAAGAGAGACCAAGCGGCGTGTTCCACGTCGGCTTCAGCCCAACAGGGGCCTTGGATGTAGGGTGGCAGGTGTTCTAGGAGGGGTTTGAGTTCGTAACGGACGGGCATTGAGTTTTCGGCGTCCATGAAATCCATGTTTGCGGACCATCCGGTGGCGACCACAGGTTTTCCAAGGAGCATCATTTCAGCGGGTCCCAGGCCGAATCCTTCGGCGCGGTGTAGGGACAGGAGGATATCGCAGCAGCTTTCCAGATCCCATGTTTGTTGTCTGGAGAATGTCTCATCGATGAGGATTGCGTTTGGGATATCGCGAATTAACTCTTTTAGCTCGGCGAACTCTGAGGGCATTTTGGAACCGTTTTGGGTTTTTACGACAAGCCCGAGTGAGGGGTGTTGTTTAAGGGCTGAGCGGAACGCTGCGATAGCGCTGTGCGGGTTCTTGCGTTGGTAGCAAGAGTAGAAATTGAACATTACGAGGACGAGTTGTTTGTCGCGGGGTAAGCCGAATCGGTCTCGGGTTGCATTTTTGCTGGGGGTGAAACTGACCGTGTGGGGGACTTTGTAGATAGGTCGGGGAGAGATTTCCGCGATTGCATCTTGGACGAAGGTAGAGGGGACCCATATCTCATCGAGTTGTTTGAAGTATTCAAGGTAACTAAGTGGAAGTTTTGGCTGTTCCCAATGCCAGAAGCCGATTCGATACCTTGGTTCAGGGTGGTTTGCTAATTTCAGAAGATTCAGGGTTGAAGATGTCGCATCACCGTTGACGTAAAGCAATTGAGTCGATGGCGAGTCTTGCAGGGTTGAGAAAGCAATCGGTTCATCTTCTGGATTGCAGAAGGTTGGATCGCTGATGTCGATCCCTGATACGGGAATGTTGGAATCGATACAAGCGAGTGCCAGAGATCGGGTGGCTTCGCCGAGCCCGAATGTTCCGGATAGGTATCCGACGATGTTTAAGCCAGGGGTGAACGGTGTTGTTGCTTGCGCTGGTGATCTCTTCGAGTTAGCAATAGTGTTGTTTGTTGGATTGGAGTTGGTTGTGATGGCCATTGTTTTGGTTTTAATTGATTTGCCGGAGATCCCGGGGAGCAGGTAGTCGAGCAATTCGAGAGACAGGACGATTGGACGGCAGAGAAGCGAGCGGATAATTTTCGGGCCCGCGGAGGAGCCTTCGGCGCAGCGAACTAGACGTCCGAACCAACCGCGATTACGGCGAGCTTCTTTGGAGCAACCGACAATTAGCATTTGCTGTAGCATACCAAAGCGGGATGTAAGAGCATTCTTACCCCGAATTGATTCTTCTTCGTTGGGTTGTCGTCCGAGTAGTCTTTCGTACAGGACGACCAAGCGGGCGTATCCAAGGATGAGGGGGCGCAAATCGTTTGATGCAATTTCAGGTAGTACTGTAGGCTCGCGCTTTGTCGATTGGTTCATGGGTAGCGGATCGAGTATCGGGTGGGCTGAGATAGATTATTTCTTGTTGATCAATGGTGAGAGGAGTCGCGTTGCGGCGAGTCTCAATCGTTTCTTCATGGAGGCGAGGAGCGAGGGTTTTTCAAAGGAAGGTTTCCAGCGTTTCTCGCGGATGATTTCAGTGGTAGGTCGGGCCCATTGGTTATTAGCGATTGGATACTTGTCCGTTTTCCGAAGGGCTAAGTGGATAGAGCCAAAGGTATGACCTTGGAGTTCAAGGAGGATGTGAGGGTAGACCGACCAAGTGAGATCGCAAACAAGGGGGCGATCACCTTGGGTTCGAACTGCTTCTTCGAGTTCCTTGCAGCAATCCAAGAGCGATCGTACGGAGTTTTTTGTACGCTGCGAGATATTTAATGAGAGTTCGTCGACTGGTTCTAGGCCGCTTGCTTCGACGATGTATTTTTGGATTTCAAGTGGGGAGAATAGGCTAAGTCCGGGAATGTGTAGACTTGGGGATGGGCCGGCAACACAAAGTTCGGTGGAGAGTGTAAGGATACCTCCGGGCTTGAGAACGCGGCCCATTTCAAAAGCGCAGTAGGCGGCATCTTGCGGGCCACCGAAATGCTCGATCGATCCAGAGGAGAAGATTCCATCGAAGAAGTTATCTGGGTAGTCGAGGAACCTACCGTCCATGTTTTGCACGACGAGTCGTCGATGATCATATTCGAAGGGAGCGAACGCTTCTGGTTCCCAGAGCATGCGAGCTGGTGCGAAGGGGCTCCAGTCATTGTTTTGAAGGTACAGGTCGGTTGCGAATAGTAATTTTGCGAATCGTGTCAGGTAGAAGAGGGTTGATTCCGTTCCAGCGCCGACTCCAAGAATCATACTTTCGGAGTGTAGGGCACCGAAATGTTTCAGAGTGTTGACGGCCATTGCGATTTCCCATTCTTTCCGGTACTCGACACCGATTGGAAAATTCGGGATGGCTCGTCGATCGTTGGGATTGAAGATTTCGCGAATGGTTGTGGCGAGTTCTTCACAAGCGAAGTCTTCTACTTCGCAAACTTTGTTATGAGCTAATTGAGGCATATGCAAAAACATTCACCAGTGGGACTTGCGGGGAGCGATCGCAGATTAAGTAGATACGTAGGTTGTTCGCAGGTCTCTTGTTACGGAGTGATATTTTCCTCGAAGCGTACAAAGGGGAATAGTGAATTCATGGAATAAGCATCGGCTGATTTCGGTGGTCTGAGGGAAAAACGGTATGCGTCGGGGTGCACAATTATGTGTGTGGCGATTCGTCTTGGGATTTACGACGGCTGAATAGGGAGTCAGGCAGTGGCAGATCCCCGAAGAGAATTAGCAATCCTACGTATGCAACGGTACATAGGGGAAGAATGAGGAAAGCGGAAAGGCCGAGGTTAAGACAGACGATTCCCAAGGTAGCAAGGAGAGAGGCGAGACCGAGCACTCGCAGTGAAACGACCCAGGGGAAAGGTTGCTTGCTACGCCTAAGTCCTGCGTTCAGCGCGATTAGTGCTAGAGCAAGGTTGCAAATGATAGGAACCACCGCGCAACAAATCGCTTGGGTAATTGCAAGATCTGTAGTTTCGTCGTTGGATTGTCCGCCGATGTTTGCGGCGACACCGAACCCTAGGAATTGCAAGATAAGGGCCAAAAGCAGGATGAGCCGCATTTGCGATACGTCGCCGGAGGCTACGTTGAAGATTCTTCCGGTGGTGAACATCAACTGAAAGGACGCAGCGGCGATGATAAGGGCAAAGACTGCTTGAGTATTTGAAATGTCTCTGCCGAGTAGCAAGTGGATGACGACAGGTAAGAAGGGAAGTCCGATGATGGCCAAGCCGATCATTCGAAGATTTTCCACGATCATCGACTGAGCCAGGGAATCGAATTTCGCTTGTTGTCCGGCACTTCGGTAATAAGCGAGCATCTGCAATTGCACCGGGTAGAGGGCTTTAGCGATTGCCTGAAACGCTTGGCTGAGGCTGAGGCCTGTTGCATAGTATCCGATGGCGAGGGGATTTGCGTTAAAGAGCTTCATCGCGACTAGGTCGCATGAATTGAGGAGTCGTTCAAGTATCATGCTCATGCTGTAGATTTTCGATTTGTTCCATAGTTCTTTCCAGGATAAGGGGGATGAGAAAAGAGTGTGGCAACGATCAGTCGCGGCGCAGAGGGCAAAGACTACTATTGAGGCAAGTGAAAGTGCGGTCAGTGCGCCGAGGGTTCCGAACCCCAGTTCTACAAAGGTTACAGAGATGAGCAAACGTCCGACCCAGTAGGTAGCGAAGATCAACGAAGAGGCAAGGAAGTGGTTCCGGCCGATTATGACACCCATGTAACCGTTCGCGATGAGGGCAAAGAAGATTTCGCAACACATCGCGAACCACATCTTTGGGGACTCAATACGAAGGAGTTCTGGAGCAATGACTCCAATAATCATTGAGATAGCACCGAGGAGCAGTCCGGAGATTGCAAGTGCGCGCAAGATGGCCGAGCCTAAGAATTCGGGATTCTTCTCAGAGGCCATGAAGGGTAGGGCTGAGTGGAACAAAGACTCGGCAGGGAAACGGATAAGCATTGCCATTGCAATCAAGCTTGCGTATTCCCCGTAGCCAGCGATACCGAGTTTGTGAGTCAGGTAAATGATCGATCCGATGCCACTTCCGAGCATCACGAGGCGAGAAGCGACGGTGACTACCTTATGAATAAAGATATTGCGATCATCCATTTGCGATCGGTAGTTCAGAGTGGGTTCGCGAATCGGATAGTAGATGATCGAGCAAGGGATGTTACCTGTGGGGGGTGATGCACTATGAAGGCTTCATGCGAGGGTGCATGGACTGTGTTCGAGTCCGTTCTGCCGCTTGTTTACATTTCTGCAGGAATTCTCGGGCGCTTGATTTCCAATCGACAAGTTGATCATTGCTCCACGGTTTAACGGTTGGAAAAAGACCAGTTTTAGCTTCTTCGATGATCATGCCGGCCAAGTGTTCGGGATTCGCAATATTGAAATACGAAGCGTAAGCCCCACCTACCTCGCGATGAACTGGTATATCGCTTGCGAAGACCGGAAGATGATACCGTAGACCTTCGATTAGTGGCAACCCAAAGCCTTCTGCGTGGGAAGCGAATAACAACGCTTTCGAATGTTCGTAACAGAATTTAAGATCTTGATCCCCTGCATTTGAGTACCAAATCAACTGTTTCCCCAAACGTGGATGTTGTTCGATACGTTTGATCACTGTGTCGTTAAGCCAGCCCGGCCGTCCGACGATACAAAGACGCATGTTCGGACACTGATTCCAAACGATTTCGAACGCGTCGAGGATGTAAGTGTGATTCTTTCGGGGTTCTACGGTTCCAACTGTCAGATAGGGTGGTTGATGTCCAGGTTTGGAAAAGAAGGCTTGGACGTCCGCACTAACGGATTGATCTCCGGATACTAAGTCCAAATCCGATCCAAGCCGAAATGGTTCGATATATAGAGCGTTTGCTGTTTCGTTGCCAAAACGCTCGTGGGCATAGTTGCGGAGGTCTTGCGCAACTGTTTCCGAGATCGTTAGCATGAATTGACAAGATTGGAGGTAGTGATCGAGGTAAGTTCGGAAGTGGTGGTTTAATTGGCGTTCGAAAAACTCAGGGTAACGGATTGGAAGCAGGTCGTAGACGATGATGCCCGTCGTTGCCCCTTGTCGAATCGCTGATTGCTGTAGTTTTGCATAGGATTCAAGCCACCAACTATCCGTCAATACGAGCACATCCCCGGCGATGATCTGAAGCCGAGGGCTTCGAAAGGCCCTGAGTTCGCGGGTTGCCACGTGTTGGAAATTCGAGGGTTTCAACAACGAGCAAAGACGTTGAAGCCTGCTTCTGGATTTCGGAGACGCATCTAACTTGGGATGCTTCTTGGAAGCATGACGCGACTTTGCCGCCGCTTCTTGGTCGATTTGAGAGAGCCAGTTGGTAGCTTTTAGCAAACGGTCGTGCAGGTTCAGGACGGGTTCGCAGGCACAACCTACATCCTTTGCAACGAGAATTCCTTCCCTCGCCAGATTCCTTGCAACACGCTGGATTCCAGTATTTCCGCCCGTGATGAGTGTGTTCCCGCACTCCAGTAAGATTCGCGGGAGTTGATCGGCATTTCGGGCACTGGAGGCTAGCGTTGGCATTACCAACTGACCCTTTTTTGGATTTTGGCGTAACGAGAAGAGGGTGTCATTTTAGATTCAAGTGGCGAAAACGCTAGGCAGGAGGATTGGGAAGAGGTGCGCAAAAGGGCTGCTTTTGCGAGGTCCATGAGGTGGAGCG
>Ga0255123_1000323_pt1 | contig 14493 bp, 10 predicted proteins | sample Law_Cont_RepA_8d_FD_188585 | JGI IMG/M metagenome (GOLD analysis project Ga0255123, IMG submission 188585) | Freshwater microbial communities from St. Lawrence River, New York, United States - Law_Cont_RepA_8d | ecosystem: Environmental > Aquatic > Freshwater > River | place: USA: New York...
GCGTGAGACTCTGTCCGCGCATTCCACGCGCACCTGACGCCTCGCTGCGCTCGTGTTCGCGGCCCGGGAGGACCGCACTACGTGATGCCCCCACCACGTGACAGCTCGCACTACGTGATGGACCGCACGACGTGATGGACCGCACGACGTGATGGACCGCACGACGTGATGGACCGCACGACATGATGGACCGCACGACATGATGGACCGCACGACATGATGGACCGCACTACATGATGGACCGCACTACATGATGAATCGATGTCTACTTGACGTTTTTGCGTTAGGTTTACCAAGCACGTCAGACACGGAAAAACGCACGCTGTATAAAAATTATCGACCATTTTGAAAGGAAAAAACTATCCCACGATAAAATCCATCCGCACACACTGCTTAGCAACTTTGTAAGTAGAGATGAGGCGAATTATGGAACGGAAAAACGATTGGACTCTCTTGGCGATCCTAGACGGAACACAATCCTGGATCGCGAAGCGAATGGAAGATGACACCGCAGTGACGATCTTAGGTTTACTCTCCGACGATCCGACAAATTGGGAAGAAGCCCAATCGGCTTGGCCTCGCGTGCGCACCAAAGTCGTTTGCGAACGTCCTGAGCAACTCCCCCTCGAACCATTCCCTCAAGAAAACCTTGTGGAACTACTCTCCGCAGCCAATGCATGGGTCGTTGTCGACTTTAACTCCAAACGTGTACTCAACGGTGGCGAATTCCAACCCTTTGAGCGCAACACAACCCTTGCAATGCAAACGGACGCCCAAGGGAAACAGCATGGTTTTCTTAGCATCCATCTACCACCTTGGTGGGAGTTGCATAATTCGGCACAAACGACTGAGGTTTTGAATCCGCGACAAACACCGATCGTCAAATCGAACGTCGACCGAGAATTTCTCTTTGGAGCTCCATTTCTAAATGAGATCGCTTCAAAAATCATCTCGACCGTTTCGAGCGCATCTTGGGAGAACAAGAAAGCGGCGCACCTATCGCAAGTTCGCTATAGGTTTACGGTCGAATTGCACCGCGATTGGTTGATGACTCCTCGCGCTGAACTCGATGGCCGCAAACCTCGCGATCTGCTTCATGGTGCACAGCACTGGAGCAGCCTTGTCGTTCAGTCGCAAAAACATCGTTGCACCGATGGCGATCCCCTCGTAGCCCTGCCAACAAATTGGATCGGCTACGCGACGGCACCGATGGGCTTCGAAGAGATCTGCATGTACTTCGACTTTTGCCGCGAAGCGATCGAAGCGGGATGGGACTGGTGCGATAGCAAAGAAGGTCGGTATGTGATTCAGAAGAACAAAGATGTCATACCGCGATTGACAAGGTTCCTTAAACGGAACATGGATAAGTGGCTCGATAGCTCCTTGGATGATGGAGCTCCCCCAAGCTTTATTATCGAATGCGAACGACGACACGTACCGCGAGGCGGTGGTGTCCGCATCGAAGGAATAGACCGCGTTCAACCCGATTACCATGTCATCGATTGCAATTGCCCCCTGTGTACGATGATGATCGACGGCACCTTCGGTATCTATTTCGACAACATCGATGGCTACCACCTCGAACTTGACGATGAATTCGCTTTTTCAATGTCCGAAACACTCGAAGAGTGGGAACAAGATCGATTTCGTCATGGTGGATTCATCGTTGAAGACGACGATGAAGAGCATCACGCGAAATCCTCAGCCGATGAACTTACGCGTATCAAATTATTCTCCCCACACACCTTCGATGAAGATTCCGATTCCACGGAAGACCTATGCTTCGATCCCTTCGGTTCAAGTTGGATGGGTATCAACACCGAACCTGTGCCCGGTGATCAAACGGGAATGCTTAAAATGGCTTTCATGTTAAGCGAGATCATCGGCTTATTGATGTGCCACGAAGAAGCAGATCAAGACATCACGAAACTCAACATGGCGTTCGACGATTTCCGAACGTCGGATCCATCCAACCCATCGCATCGTCAACAGAGATCCGACAATCTCAAGAAACATCTTGACGAAATCGCGGATCGATTCCCAGTCCTGGGTTCGAAATCTTCGGAACTTCAAAGCTACATTGACGAGACGAATCGGTTGATTATCGCAGAGCTGCACAAGCAGCTCGATGACTCAAGCGGAGCTGCGCAAGCGGCCCGGTGACTCAATTGGAGCTGCGCAAGCGGCCCGGTGACTCAATTGGAGCTGCGCAAACGGCCCGGTGACTCAAGCGGAGCTGCGCAAACAACCCGGTGACATCGCGGCAAAATCGCCCCATTCCGTTAATAACTAAATCCCTACAACTTCATCGTTGCCAATCGGTTCGACGTTTTTGATGGATTTAAACCGAGTACACAAAACACCGGGCGGCTTGCGCCGCACCGCTTTTATCGACCCACCGGGCGGCTTGCGCCGCACCGCTTCCATCGGGTCTGAATTCTCATGGTGCTTGCACAAGCAGTTTCGAATCGACCAACCACTCGCTAAGGCGTTCTGGCCATCGAGCCGCCGCATGATTCGCATCGGCTCGATACCCAAAACCATGCCCTGCGTTCGAGTAAATATGCAACTCGCATGCAACGCCAGCTTCCTTGTACTGCAAGTACAACTTGGCCATCCCAAGCGAGATATCGTCGCGATCCTTCGCTCCTAAAGCGATAAACGCCGGCGGCATCCCTTGAGTTACCTTGAATCGATGCGAACTACCTGGGTAGATTAGAACTTGGAAGTCCGGGCGGGAACTTGCTCGCTCCACAGCATCTGCACTATCAGGTTTCCCTGCATCGGATTCCATCGAGGCAAGAGCCGCTAATTCGCCCCCCGCTGAGAATCCTAGAATCCCAATCTTGTCAGCTGCGATTTTTAGCTCCGCTGCGTGACTGCGAACCCATCGGATCGCGCGACGTGTATCAGCCATCGCATGTTCATCGACACTGTACGGAGATCCTTCCTCCCTCGCCAATCGATATCGCAACACAAAAGCTGCAATACCGCGATCTGCAAACCACTGTGCTAACGAGTCTCCTTCATGCCCCAAACATAGCATCCGGTGCCCACCACCGGGAGCAATAATGATCGCCGTTCCATTGGCTTTCTCAGCCTCTGGTAAAAACATCGTAATCGAAGGAGCATGCACGTTGGTAACATTGCAAGCACCGTTCGTGCGATCGGTCTTCTCCGGCTCATCTTTCCTGTCCTGCGAACCCGGCGCACCTTCGGTCCAAAGCTCAACCCGCTTGGGCTCAGCCCCCAATGCCATTCGATTACCAAGTATTCCATCGACTTGAATTCCAACGCACAACAACGCAAACATCGCAAAGAATCTTTTCGCAACGCAATGGCTGTTGGCCGCGTTATAGCTGTTTGCCGCATTATGGTTGTTTGCTATACACACAATGTTCATGATGAATTAACTCTTTGGGTTTGAATCTTGCCGTGCCCGAAATCGTGCTCGTGCTCAGTGAAACGGTGCTCGTGATCGTAATCGAAAGCAGCTTGTGATGGCCGAATCAGATTCCAAACGCGAACTACTTTGCTACGCGACGATGCTAGTTATATCGTGCGGGTAGAAGTTCCAGTAAGTTCGAGTAAGGACGACTTCGAGCACGAGCACGAGCACGAGCACGAGCACGAGTAGGAGTAGGAGTAGGAGTAGGAGTAGGAGTAGGAGTAGGAGTAGGAGTAGGGGAGGGAGAGGGAGAGGGAGAGGGAAGTAGTGATTGCCAGTCGCTTCGGGACTGCAAACTAAACCTTCAATGCGGGCAGAAGCACATCCCATACATGGTTCAACTGCCCCTGCATGTTGCTGGTATTGGCAGTCATCGCCACAACTGTACCTTGATCGGGCAGCACAACACAGAATTGACCATCTTTACCATCACCCCGATAAGCACCATGGCGACATCGCCAAAATTGGAATCCATACCCTTGATCCCAATCGCTCACCGGTGAACTACCGTTCGATACCTGCTTGGAGGTCGCAAGCTCCACCCAACTGCTCGGTATCAACTGCTTACCTTCCCAAAGTCCTTTTTGCAAATACAACAGACCGAACTTGGCGATGTCTTCGGTCTTAAGATACAGCCCGTAACCACCTATCGAGATCCCTTGCGGATTCGCGTCCCACTTCGGTGCAGCGATTCCTAACGGCCCATAAAGCCGGCTTTGCAGATACTCGTTGACGGTCTGACCGGTGACCTTCTGAACGATCGCCGACTGCATGAAAGTTGCCGGAGTGTTGTACCGAAAATGTGTACCCGGCTTGTGGGGAACGGGATGCGCTAAAAATGTACGGATCCAGTTCTGCTCATTGCGGACGTTTGGCTCGTCTTGATGTCCCGTCGACATCGTCAACAAATCCACCACACGCATCGCCTTCAAATTACCCGAAACTTCCTTGGGGGCATCCTCAGGAAAGAACGAAAGGACTTCATCATACAAGCCTAACTTGCCGTCCTGAACAGCCAACCCAACCGCCGTCGACGTAAACGATTTGCTCAGCGACCACAGCACGTGAGGCTTATCTGCCGATTCATCACCCCACCACTTCTCAGCGATCACTTTGCCATACCGCACTACCATGACGCTATGGATCGTTTGAACCTTGTCCTCCAACGTTTTCAAGAATCGTTGAATCGCTTCAACTGAAACGCCTTGGGACTCAGGTGCACTGCGTGGCAACGCGTCGGTTGGTGCAACCGCAGCCACACTTTTTGGCGAAGCTGCCAGCATACCTGCCGCAGCCATTCCACTGGCTGTCGCTACAACAAACTCACGCCTCGTCCGAAGTTTCAATCCATCCTGACGCATCGCTGACCGCCTCTCGTTATTCGAATCGCTATCGCTGACCTATCGCTATCCTGCTACCAATAAATGTACTGCAAGAACCTTTCGCGATCCTCAGACGGCAACAAATCGATGTCTTCGACGACATAGCGGTTCTCCCGCGTGTCGATCAACAACTTTCCATTATCGCTGTAGTCCAGTGCTTGGCCCGAAGTCCAACGCATGGTGAACTTCTCAGGGCCCTGGTCCGTCTCGACTTCCAGGTTCAAGTACCCTGATTCTAGCTGATTCTTCCGAACGCGTACAATTCGACGCATCAGATAACGACGAGCTAATAATTCGCGAGCCAACTCTGCCGATTCGCCAGCCCAACCATCAAGCGAACGAATCATGCCACATTCAACCTCTTCCCCGTTCTCCCCCCAAGTTCTTACGCTGAGATATCCCTCCGGGTACTTCGATGGGAAAGTTCGCACGACGAACGTCGAAGCCGCTTGCTGAACTCCCTCGTTCCACAACTCGATACGATCCAAATCCCCTCTGCGAAACTCCCAACTCGACGGATCCATCCAACGAATCACCGGTCCGTTTGATTCCTGCGATTCCTCTCCATCCTCGACTTGCGAGCCCGTTCGAGGTTGACCGTTTTGCGCATCGTCGCTCGAACTCCCGTCGACAATTGCTAACTTCGAATCGGATCCCTTCGATTCGGATCCACTGGACTCTTTACCGACTGAATCACGATTGCCAGCCTCGATCTCCGTTGCGGCATGAATGAGCTTATCAATGTCTGGGTTCTTCGTTACCGAAGTTTGAATTCGCACCAAGCGAGCATACGTACCATCCATCGCCAACAGTTCCGCATGGGAACCTTGCTCAATCAAACGACCTTGATCGAATACGAGGATACGGTCTGCATGGCGAAGGGTCGAAAGTCGGTGCGCGATGGCAATCGTTGTCCGACCTCGAATCAATACTCGCAGCGCATCTTGAATACTCTTCTCTGCCTCCGCGTCGATATTGCTGGTGGCTTCGTCCAACACAAGTATCCTCGGATCGTACAAGAGTGTCCGAGCAATTGATAAACGCTGCTTCTCTCCCCCGGAAAGTCCCGCTCCGTGCTCCCCTAAGAGAGTCTCGTAGCCAAGCTGCTGGCGGCAGATGAAATCATGTGCACCAGCCGCCTTCGCGGCTTGCAACCCTTGCTCGATCGTCGCTTGCGGTCGCCCATAACTGAGATTTCGCCATATCGTCCCCCGAAACATAAAGGACTCTTGAAAGACAATCCCCAACCTTTCTCGCAACTGATGACTCGCTAGATCTCGCAAATCATGACCGTCGACCAATATCCGTCCCTCTTGAACGTCGTAGAACCGACCCAACAAATTCACCATCGTGGATTTGCCAGAACCACTCCTACCTACAATTCCCACCATCTCCCCTGGTCGCACTTGAAAACTAACGTTTTTCAACACAGGCTGATTGCGGTCGTAACCAAAGCAAACATCTTCGAACTGAATTTCTCCTCGCGGCTGATCCCAATCCACGGGCTGATTCGGTTCACTGACCGTCAGCGGTGTATCGAGCAACTCAAGCACTCTTTTGCTTCCGGTCAAAAAGCTCGTAAGCCAGCTTGTGAAGTTCGACAATGCGCTCAGGGGTGCGTAAAACATTCCAAGGTAAGCTAGGAACGCGATCAATTCACCGAGCGTCATCGTGTTCCCGATCACATCCCGGCCACCTACATACCACACTATCAAACCACCAAGACTGAAGACGATCGACATCGCCGAGGAATACCAAGCGTTGGCGTCCTCCACCCAGAGCCTCCAATTCCGAAGTTCATCGCTTGTCTTCGCAAACCGTTCGTATTCGCGATCTTCTTGCGCAAAAGCTTTGACAACCCGTATCCCGGAAAGCATACCGCTCAAAACCGAGATCTGTTTCGACGAAGCGTCCCAAAGCCGATAGTATCGCGGATAGACCTTCTTCCAGAAAATCGATGTCCCCAAGATAACCAAAGGAACTGGAATCAGGGTGAAGAGAGCAAGCTTGGGGTTGATCCAAATCAACATCGCTCCAACGCCGATTAGCTGAGCGATCTGCAACAGAAAACCACCCGTGATCTGATGCATCAAACCGTGCATCACTTCGCTATCGTGCGCGACGCGACCAAGCATCGAGCCGACTTGATGGCGATCGTAATATACGACTGCGAGACTCTGAAGCTTCTTTACCATTTCAGCGCGAAGCGTTCGGGTCAGCCCAGTCCCGATGCTCGTAGCAAGCTTACCCTTGAAGACCGCCACGATAGACAACATCACACGCGATGCGGCCAAGGCTAAGACAATCAGTAACAACGCGGTGCGAAAGTCCGGCAACGGATCTACTGCTGCTGCTCCTGCTCCTGCTCCTGCCTTTGCTGCAGTCGCTCCATTACCTGCAAGGACGTTATCGATCAAGTACTGCTGAAGCTTCGGGGGAATCAACTCGGCGATGACGCCGACGATCGTCAAAAGAGACAGCAAGATCGCTCCCTTGCGATAAGGCGCGATCAACGTATGCACACGACGCAGAATCTGCCCCTTCTGCATACACCTCGGGCAACTTTCTTCCTTCGAACTCAATCGCAACGAACAAGTCGGACATTCCGGAGGATCAAATCCAGCCGCCGAAGCATGCGGATCATGCTCGAGCGACGATGGAACTTCAAACATCCACGTCTCAGGATGCTCCCGCATCCGCTCAAGCATCCGAGAAACTTTATGGAATCGAGTCGCATTCGCGTTCGAGAACCGCAACAAATCGATCCAGTCTTCTCCTATCCGAACTTGCAACGTCCCGCCACCAACCCCAGCTTGCGTGCGCACTGAGGCGACTTGCTCCCAAACCACACTCCGGAGCAATGAAGCGTTCGGAGCGTTGGTACCGCCCGCGTCCAATCGGATAACGGAGATCTCTTTCGACGAGACAATCAGCCACTCCTCGCTCGGCTTGCCAAGCAGCGAGACGTCAGTGCGTTGTGCAAGCCACAACGCTCGATGCAGCTTCCCCGCTTCCTCCAAACAACTGACAATGACTCCAGGAATTAGTACGGCACTGATGGACTGTTGTTGCTGTGTCAACCGAGGAGACTCCCACCCACGATAGGACAATGAACCACCTGAAATAGAAAGCCGAACGTTTAGAAAAACACCTTTTTCTTCGATCGCTCGTTAGAGTCGGAAAGATCGTTTTAGTTCCCTGTTGCCGTTTTTTTTCACAAGCCCCCTGTGGTATCATAGAACGATCATTTCCCAGTCCGCGACATCCGCGAACTCCCGCCGCCCATCACACCGCCCGCCTGCAATCATACGCCCACCCTGCAATCAAACCGGCATCAAATCACCATCCCTCCGCTCTAGATCCGCCTACCCCCCGCGTCGAGGACTGATCCCACCATGACTCCTAATACCTCTCTAGCTGTCATACCATCCGTTCCACGTCTGAACTCCACGGCACTCGCTCGAGCAACGCGACTGTTATCGTCCCTTGTGATTTTTACGCTCATAGCCCAAGCAATCGACTTGCTATCGGGAGACACCTCCGCCGCTGACACCGATCCACCAACACCCGAGCAACTCTATTTCGAGTCGGCCGTTCGCCCCATTCTCAAAACACACTGCTTCCATTGCCATGGCGAAGCCGAACACCGCGAAGCGGGGCTGGATGTCCGACTCGTTCACTTGATCACCAAAGGTGGAGATTCCGGTACAGCGATTGTCCCAGGCGATGCCCCCGCAAGCTTGCTCTACAAGCGGGTCGCCGAAGACGAAATGCCACCAGGTGGCAAATCACTCTCCCCCAAGGAAAAAGAAATCCTGCAACGCTGGCTTGCTCAAGGCGCCAGGACCAAACGAAGCGAACCGCAGACTCCTCCACTCGAAGATTGGACAGAAGAAGAACGAACGCATTGGGCTTACCAAAGCGTAGCCGCATCCAATCCTCCAAAACTCGATCCGAGCATCGGTGCAGAAGCTATCGAGTCGCTCCTCTCACCCGTCGATGCTTTCATCCTTGATAAGTTGCGTCAGCAATCCCTGTCGTTCTCCCCTAACGCCGATCGTTTGACCCTCATTCGGCGGTTGTCCTTCGACCTGCGAGGAATTCCTCCAAGCCACGATGAAATCTCCAGCTTCGTCAATGACACCAACGTCGACGCCTACGAACGACTCGTCGATCGCTTGCTTGCAGACCCTCGCTACGGCGAACATTGGGGTCGGCATTGGCTCGATGTCGCGGGCTATGCAGACAGCGATGGGTACAGCGAGCAAGACACTGAACGCCCGTGGGCATTTCAATACCGCGACTATGTGATTCGCTCGTTCAATGAAGACCTACCGATCGATCGCTTCGTCTTGGAACAGCTCGCCGGTGACGAATTGGTGCCCACGCCATGGGATGCGATCAACGAAGAACAGCAGCGCATGCTAGCCGCGACCGGTTTCCTGAGAACAGCTCCCGATGGTACAGGTCATGAAGGAGTCGATCAGAATGTGGCTAGAAACGAAGTCCTCGCTGAGACGATCAAGATCGTTACCGGCGGACTGATGGGCATGACCGTCGGTTGCGCTCAATGTCACGACCACCGCTACGATCCGATCTCGCAACGCGATTACTACCGTATTCGCGCAATCTTTGAACCAGGCTTGGATTGGAAGAATTGGCGTGATAAAAACTCTCGTCTAGTGAACCTTTGGTCCGCCGAAGAACGACAACGCGCAGCGGATGTCGACAAGTCTCTCGCGGAACTAGAAGGGACACGGCTAAAAGAACTCGATGGAATCGTCGCCGATATCTTCGAGAAGGAGCTGATGAAACTCCCCGAAGAGCAACGACAAGAAGCCCGTACCGCACGCGATACCGCCGCAGATAAAAGGACTCCGGAGCAACAGAAACTTCTTCGCGATTTCCCAAGCCTAAACGTCGATCGCGGTAGCGCTGTTCTTTACGATGGAGCTCGCATCAATGAGTTCAACAAGAAGTATGAAACGCAACAAGCTGACATCCGAAAAACACGCCCGGCCGATATCTTCTTGGCTTGCTTTTCCGAAGTGCCAAATCAAGTGCCACCCACCCACTTGTTTTTCCGAGGAGACTTTCAGCAACCTCGAGACCCGATCCCTCCAGGTGGCTTGAGCGTCCTTCAGGAACAAGATCGCATCTTGCCGGATGCACCTGAAATCCCAACGTCAGGCCGCCGTCTGCAGTTCGCGAAGATGATTACCCAAGGGGTCCATCCTCTCTTCTCGCGGTCCATGGCAAATCGACTTTGGATGCCCCTTTTTGGCCGAGCACTTTCAAGCAATCCCGGAGACTTAGGACGTTTAGGTGAACCACCCACCCATCCCGAGCTTCTCGATTGGCTTGCCCATCGCTTGGTCGATGCACAATGGAGCCGAAAGAACGTAACCCGCGAACTGCTACTCTCGAACACGTATCGTCAGTCATCCGCCAAGAACGGACTGCACCAAGACAAAGATCCGCAAAACTCTTGGCTTGGCCGAATGCCATTGCGACGTTTACAAGCGGAATCAGTTCGCGATGCCATACTCGCCACCAGCGGAATGCTGAGCTTGAAAATGTATGGAGCACCATCCTCGGTGAATCCCGACGAAGTCGGACAGTTTATCCTTGGAAAAGCAACCCGCGACGGAAATGGAATCTTGGTTGCCAAACAAGAAGAAGTCGCTGACACATATCGACGAAGCATCTATACACAAATCCGACGTTCCATGCCGTTGGGCGTTTTGGAACCCTTCGATCCGGCCACCATGACTCCCAACTGCGACCGACGTTCGAATTCCACCGTCGCTACGCAGTCGCTGATGCTCATGAACAACTCCACCGTCATCCGAATCTCCGAACACTTCGCCACACGGGTGATTCGCGAAGCGGGGGCAGATGCGAACGCCCAAGTCACCCATGCTTGGCTGTTGGCTTTTGGAACTCAACCAAACCAAGAACAGCAATCCCGCAGCCTCGAAGGACTCGTTGCACTCCGCGCGGAATTGCTTCCCAAAGAGCTCGATCCAGCCAAGGTTGAAGCAGAGACGAGCAAGAGTCAGCATCAAGCCTTGGCATTGTATTGCCAAGCCTTGTTATCTTCGAACGCCTTTTTATACGTTGACTAACTATCGATGTTTCGTATCGATGACTAAAACCGCGACGAGTAATGATTCCCTTCGCCGCAAACAGACCAAACACAAGAAGACCCGATAGTAGGATTTCAAGATGAAACGCAACCAAGCGAATGCCATGCATGCACCTTGCAGCTCGCGCAGACACTTCCTTGCACAGCAAGGGATTGCGGGAGCCACGTTATGGCTTGCCGGTGCTCTTGGGCAACAAAGCCTTGCGACACCGCCGAAACCGAACACAGCACCCGTGAACTACGACTTGAAACCCAAGCCGAGTCATCGACCAGCGCAAGCGAAGGCCATGATTTCGATGTTCATGCAAGGCGGTCCTTCGCACATGGATTTATTCGATCGCAAGCCGGAGATCGAAAAGCGGAGTGGAGAGAACTTCTCTGGCGAGCTCAAGTACGATAACGCGGCTGAGTCGTCCGCCAAAATTTGGGCCGGGCCTTGGAAGTGGGAACGTTACGGCCAATGCGGAATGGAGCTTAGCGAGTTGGTCCCACATCTTGGATCGATCGCCGATGATGTCACGTTGATACGCTCGATGAATACAGGAGTGAACAATCACGGCCAGTCCATCTATGCCTTGCACCACGGACGCATTACAGCCGGTCGCCCCGTACTCGGTTCATGGTTGACCTTTGGGCTTGGAAGTGAAAGTCAGCAGTTACCCGCCTTCGTCGTCTTGACCGATCCAGGTGGACTACCTGTTTTGGGAACCGATTGCTGGTCGAATGGCTGGTTGCCTTCGGTGTATCAAGGGACCGTGATACGGCCCCAAGAGCCTCGCATCCTCAACCTCAATCCTCCACCTCATCTGACAGGCAAACCCCAAAAAGCTTATTTGGATTTCCTAAAACAAATCAATGCAGAGCATTTTGCGAACCGCCCTTACGAGAGCGATCTGCAAGCTCGGATGGGGAGTTACGAATTAGCCGAATCGATGCAGTCGGCAGCCAAAGAAGCGTTAGATATCGGGCAGGAGACCGAAGCGACACACAAGCTTTACGGGTTGGATCAAGACGCCACGCGAGAATTTGGGACTCGATGCTTGATAGCGCGGCGACTGGTCGAGCGAGGAGTGCGATTCGTGCAGATCTACACATCCACACAGCAGTGGGATCACCATGCCAACATCAAAGACGCCCTGCCGGCGGCTTGTAAAAAAACCGATCAGCCATCGGCAGCGTTGGTTAAAGACCTTAAGGATCGCGGATTGCTCGATAGTACGTTGGTCCACTGGGGTGGCGAGATGGGGCGGCTGCCAGTGATTCAAAACGAGAAGAACGTGGGGCGCGACCACAACACGTATGGTTTCAGCACTTGGTTGGCAGGTGGCGGGATAAAACAAGGGTGTATTTACGGACAAACCGACGATTTCGGGTATCAAGCCGTTACAGATATCGTCCACCATTACGACTATCATGCAACTTTGATGTATTTGTTCGGCTTAGAGCCTGATAAATTAGTGTTTGCACGACCTGGCGGGAACGGCACCTTGCTCGATGGCCAACCTGGCAAAATCGTTGAAGGGATCCTCAAGAACCCGGTCTCAGCACCACCAGCGTAATCGAACAAGCTGCTCGTCTTAGAAAGTGAAAAGAACCTCACATGTCAAAAACCGAAGAACCCTTAGACGTGATCGCCGTCGGCGCGCATCCCGATGACGTAGAGATCGCATGTGGAGGGACACTTGCAGCCCTGGCCGAACAAGGGTATCGCGTCGGGATCATCGATTTGACCGATGGCGAACCGACACCGCATTCCCCTGGACCTGAGGTTCGGATCGCAGAAGCGGTCGAGGCAGCCAAGGTGTTAGGAGTGCATGTTCGCAAGATCCTACCCTTCAATAACCGTCGATTGATGGACGGCTTTGATGAGCGCGTGGCGTTGGCACTTGAGTTTCGCAAGTATAAACCGAAGATTGTCATTGGGTTTGGTAGCAAGACCCCGATGGCGTCTCCCGACCATTACCAAGCCATGCAGATTACCGATGCAGCGGTGTTTTATTCTCGGTTGACCAAATGGGAAGATGTATTCCAGGGTACCGAGCCGCACGTGATCGATCGTCAGTTGTATTTCCGGCTCAATTTCGAGCCCGTTCCAGCTTCGGGGATTGAGAACTCGATCACCATGGACATCACCGACACGTTAGAGCAGAAGCTCGAAGCGATCCGATGTTACAAGACCCAGTTTCCACCGTCGAAGTCCTACATCTTCGATCGCGTGCGGGGATTAGCGATAGCGGCAGGTGCGGCAGCAAATTGCTATGCTGGCGAGACGTTCATCTCCACACGTTCGCTCAGAACGAAGGATTTGATACAATCGGTACTTGGCTAACCCCCGTTGGTAGGCCCGTAAAAAACGCAGCAGTTAGACAGCGCAGTCAGACGCGTTGTCTAAAGATGATTGGCTTGTCTCCGATGAATACGATTTCGAGGACTTTCGACTAGGAAGATGCATTCAGTGAAAACCCATGCAGAAGGCTGCGTGTTGACGGTAGGGAATTTTGATGGAGTGCATCTTGGGCACCGAGCACTGATCGAGCGGTTGGTAGAGAGGGCTGCGTCGAAGGGTTGTCCGGCGGTAGTCTTTACTTTTGATCCACCTCCGTTGAAGATCCTGCAACCCGATCGAGTGCGACCGCCGTTGACTTGGAACACGAGGCGTGAATCGTTGCTTAAGAGTATTGGGGTAGACCGAGTCGAGTTTTATCCCACGACGCGCGAGTTATTATCGCTGAGTGCCGAAGAGTTTTTCCGCTCGGTGCTTATAGAGCGATTTGGGGTGAAGGGGATGGTTGAGGGACCGAATTTCCGGTTCGGCCGAGATCGGCTTGGCGATGTCGAGACCTTGCGAACTCTATGCGACGCGGCTTCGGTCGGATTGGATGTGCTTGTGCCGCAGTCTTTAGGAGGGACGATGGTTTCGAGTACACAGATTCGGCAGTGGATACAGGAGGGAGAGATAGGGTTAGCCAATCGTTGTTTGGTGGAGCCGTATAGGCTGATAGGCAGGGTGGAGCATGGGGCAGGGCGGGGGCGTACGTTAGGATTTCCGACAGCGAATTTAGAAAGCATCCCAGTTTTAGTGCCGCAGCATGGCGTTTATGCAGCGAAGGTATGCACCGAGGGTGGAATATTCGGAACACCGGTCGCGTTGCATATTGGTCCGAATCCGACGTTTGGGGAGGAAGCCACGAAGGTCGAAGCCCATTTGATTGGATATTCGGGGGATCTGTATGGTCAAGAGATAGAATTGCAGATCATCGATCGAGTACGGACTGTACGCAAGTTCGAATCCAAAGACGCATTGCTTGCGCAATTAAGCACCGACATTGCAACCGTCTTGCAGCTCGTCAAATAACCCCCTCACCCATCTGCTATCGTAGCAACTGCATCTCGTAGCAACTGTCGGCGGAATGAACTGACAGACTGAGCCCTCTCCCCGTAGAGCGGGCATGCATGCCCGCTCTACGGGGAGAGGGCTCAGTCTGTCAGTTCATTCCGCCGACAGTTGCTACGAG
>Ga0255123_1000352_pt1 | contig 13819 bp, 14 predicted proteins | sample Law_Cont_RepA_8d_FD_188585 | JGI IMG/M metagenome (GOLD analysis project Ga0255123, IMG submission 188585) | Freshwater microbial communities from St. Lawrence River, New York, United States - Law_Cont_RepA_8d | ecosystem: Environmental > Aquatic > Freshwater > River | place: USA: New York...
CTCCGCACAAGCTGACCGGGGAGGTGGCCCAGACGGCAGGCCGGGCCTGCCTTGAATCCCCTACGGAGTCGTATCCATATGAAGAAACCCGTATTTACCACCGGCCAGGTGGCAAAGATTTGCAAAGTCGCACCACGAACAGTGAGCAAGTGGTTCGATTCAGGCAAACTGCGCGGATATCGCATCCCGGGCAGTCAGGATCGGCGTATTCCACGCGAACACCTCATCCGGTTCCTTAAAGAATACGGAATGCCATTAGGCGAACTGGAAGAAGAGAGCTGGCACAAGATTCTGGTTATTGGCGCCGAGAAGTTGCTTCTCGACCGTATTCAGGAAATGCTGCCCGTGGCTGAAGAGTTCCGTTACGAAATCGCCAACAGCGGCTTCGAAGCTGGTATTCTGGCCGAAAGCTTCCACCCAGACAGCATTATCATCGACCTGGCACTGGGCCGCAGCGAAGGCTTGCAGATTGCCCGCAACCTGCGCCGCAACGCCGCATACGAGGCTACCCTGATCATTGCCTTGGCCAGCGAAGACGAACCAGATCCAGAAGGTCTGACACAGTACGGCTTCAACGAATCGTTCAAAAAGCCGTTCGACGTGGCCCTTCTGGGCGAACGTATCCGCACGCGTGTTGAAGAAAAACGCGATATGTGATTCAGGCCAACCCTGACACCCATGAACCCCCGCCCGGTTTCCCGGTCGGGGGTTCAGTCTTTTGGTGTTCAATTCCAGTCCAGAACTGTGGGAATTCCAGACCTAGGGCGGTGCCCTAGGCTATCTCATTGCGCCCCGTTGGGGCTGTAAATACACGCTGATGAACATGGCATTGCAGATGCAACCAAAGTCAGCCTTGGCTGATTTCGCGCAAGATCTGCTTGGCCATTTTGAAGGCATTCTTCAACTGGGTGCAACGCACCTCAAGCTGCCCTTCGGTAAACGACTTGCCATGCTCGCAGTGGGGAATTCCAGCAATTACTTCAGTCAGCGGCAGCAGGCGCATAAATTCAGCCATTCGGGCAGAAGCCACTTCTTTGGGGTCGGCACTCATGTGGAGGCCTCCATGTGCGTGATGGTAGTCTGACCAATAGTCTAGGATTCTGAAGCAGGCGCGCAAGAATGAACAGCCAAACCGTTACCTTGGTGGAACACCACAAGGATAAGCCGTCATGAACCACGATGAAGCAATGCACCTGGCGGGACGAGGTCTGGCGGAAGCGCTTCAGGCCCAAACCCAAGAAGCCAACGCCGGCCTGATTCCGGCAGTACGCGACGCGCTGGAACCGCACGACGCCAACCCGGGCGTTGGAACACCCCCGATGGAAGCGTGGGAAGCTGCCAGCGAGCGACTTGGCTGGGCTGGTATGGCCCCGCCCGCGGCATGGGGCACCTTGGTACTGGAGGCAGCACGCGTGCCGCACGTGGTATGCGCACCGGGAGACTACCCGCAAAGGCTCGACGTGACCGCCTTGTTGAAGGCACCCACGGCACGGGAAGAATCAGACGGTGTGGTTTCAGCGGGCTTGCTGGAATCGTGGGCTGGCCAGCAAACGCAACCAAATAACATGGTGCTGGCTGCCGGTGTGCTGCGCGTGGCGGGCAACAGGCAGGCTGCGGCGCAAATGCTTCAGCGAGCCATTGCAGACGGCGCCCATTCCGACCATGTGGCTAATCTTCAGGGAGCCTTGGCATTCGACGCGGGCGACATGAAAAAAGCACACGCCTGCTGGACATTGCTGCCAGAAGGCCCCACGCGCTGGCACAATTTAGGACTTTTAGCGTGGCTTACAGGCGAACCTGCGCGGGAGCTGTTCACCAAGGCGCGCGCCGGAATCGATGAACGCGACCCGTGGCACCACCTCGCGGCACTCTATGCCGATGTCGCTTCAGACTGATCGCGCTTCACACAACAAAAACAGCCGGGGTATCGCCCCCGGCTGTTTTTGTTATTAAAGGCGACCAATTCATCAGTTGCTGGTCAGTTCCTTCAGCGCCGGTGTGACGGCGTCGGCCCAAATGCGATAGCCCTTGGCGCTGAGGTGCAGTTGGTCGGGCATGATTTCCTTGGGAATGCTGCCGTCTTCGGCGAGGAACTTCTTGCCGATATTCATGAATTTCACCGTCTTGCCGCCATCGTCGAGTTTGGAAATGCGGGCGTTGATGGCGTTGAGCTTGGCGGTGATGAGGGCCTGAGCATCCTTGTTGTTGCCGGTGGCGCGGGGGAAGATGGCCAGCAGCAGCACTTTGGTTTTAGGTGAGCGCTTGTGGATTTCCTTGACAATGGCTTCCACGCCTTCGGAAATCTGGTCGGCGGTATCGGCGCCGGCATTGTTGGTGCCGATCATCAGCATCAGAGCCTTGGGCTTGATGGAGTCGAATTCACCGTTTTGCAAACGCCAAAGCACATGCTGGGTGCGGTCTCCACCAATACCAAAATTGGCAGCTTTCATGGCTTTGAATTCGTTTTCGAAGATCTCGGCACCGGCGCCCTTGCCGTGGCCTTCGCCGCCCCAGGCATCGGTGATGCTGTCGCCGAGGAACAGGACATCGACGTCGCCCTTTTTGGCAATTTCGACAAACTTTTCGTGGCGGGCAGTCCAGCCCTTATCGCGGGGGGCAGGAACAGTGGCGGGATTGGGCTTGGGGCTCTGGGCGGAAACGAAGGCGACCAGTGTGGCCAATACGGCCAAACCAAAGGCATTGCGCATGTGGGTTTTTCCAGCGGGGAGTACCCTGCCCGACTCAGTGCGCGCCCTATGCGCGCAATGGCAAGCTGGCAGGAGATCACGAGATTAAGGCACAGCCACGCGCCGGTCAAACAGTGCTACCGGACTTCCATGCCAGCGGTGAGCGCATCGAGATCGATGCGGCGTTCAAACTGGCCATCGGCCGTGAAACGGATCAGCCCCTTGGGGGTGGCCACCAGATGCGCGCCCGAAAGCAACCGACGCGCCGCAAGGGGCGTTTCCACAGCGAGTTCATTCAGAATTAAGCCCATGTCGCTCACCTCAATCAGCCGGTGCTCCGCCAGCAGCGGCACCAAAAGCCTGCGGCCGGGCAACGCCTGCATGCCTTGGGCTGTGGCTTGGGGCAACGGCAGTGTGAAGCGGTGCTTGATGGCGCCCGCACCGTCGATCCACATCAAGGTTCCGTCGTCGTGCCAGAGTGCCAACCAACCGTCGGCAGCGCGGGCCGCGGCAGAAAGCACCCGGCCGGGAGCGCGGTACACCACCACCCGGGCGGCAAGGTCCACACGTTCCACCCGGTCGCGCGCCACCAACAACCACTTATCCCCTTCGGCAAAGGCGGCAACAAGCCTACCGGGCGATGTGGCCAGAGGTTCTTTATCGTCGCCGGGGGGAGACTCGATGCGGGTTGGCGCGCCTGGATCGGGCACCCGGGCCATGAACGGTTCGCCAGCAGCAGTGTAACCGCACGCCAGCGGCTCGCCCCTGAGAGCATTGCGGCTTATCACCTCTCCCGCAAGGTTGAAGCGGCTCAGGTATGCTTCGCCATTGATCAGGCTGGCCTGCGCCACAATGAACCCGGTCTCCGCGGGTGGCCCAGGCAGGCGGGCGGGACGCCCCGGCCACCATGCCGACCACGCGCGCGCCACGTCGGCCGCGCTAGTGCTAACAGAAATAGGAGGCGCCACACGCGGGGCACCACCACGCGCCAGCAGCACCCGTTCGATGCGCCGCGCCTCGGCGGGGGAGGTCTTCGGCCAGATTTCAAAAACAGCAGCAGCGGCGGCGTTCTCGTCGAGCGCCAGACCGGCAAGCGCGACCACAAGCCGCGCACCCGGGTCTGGCTCAGAAAGACCTGGCGCCAGTACGGCCCACGGTTTGCCCGTGGCTACCAAGCCACGCAGGTGAACCTCGCGCAGCGCTGCCGGGGCATTGGCACCTATTGCCTTGCCGGCAACACGAACATCGGCACGGTCGCGGGCCGCTGATGGCGGCAGATAGGCGGCAGCTTCGGCGATAACCGTCAGGTCTTTTTCAGCGGGCGCGCCGTCCAGTAGCACATCTAAAGCACGCGCCGAAGCCGTGGCAGCGGCGCTGTTGGCAGTTAAGCGGGAAATGGCGTCCAGCGCCGAAGGATCCAACTCAAACCGCGAATGGCGCACAATAACCCCACGCGCCCGACCGCCCGCTGCGCGCAGCACGCCTTCCGCCTTTTCACGCGTTGCAAAGTCTTCATTTGAAAGGGCCGCAAGTGCCGCTAACCATGCCTGCTCTTCCTCAGGTGTTGGAAGCATAGCAGTCAGCGCGGCTGCCACTTCTCCGCCATGCCCGGGAGCGACCGATTTGCGAAGTCTTTCCACCAGAGCGCGGTCTTCCGGAAGAGGCTCCATATCTTCCATGAGCATTCTGGATGTGGCCGAGAGTGGCGCCAACCACGATAATGCCAAGCCAAACCAACAGACCACGATGAATGTCATCGTCAGGCCAGCCGCCATTTTGCGCCACAGGGGCACCACGCTACCTCCAAGCAGATTGGCGAATCAGTGTCTGATCGCCCGCGTCAAACGACTATTCCTTGAACTTAACTCCCATATCCGCCTGCCTGCCGCGTCGAATTCCGCCGCCGTGCGATCTTCCATTGATGTCACCATCACATGGCCCGAAGCCAAGCGCTTGGCCACAATCGGTTCGATAATGCTGAACGAACGGACAATCACCCCGGCAGCATCGTACTCCACCACGCGGTCTTGGGTCATCATGGGAACCAGCACACGGCCATCGGCTGCCACGTCGATACGGCCACCTGAGGTTGTCACAAACACGGGAAACGAAACCACGCTGCGGCCTTCGGCATCGAGGCGGATGAACCGCTGCCTGAACGTGATCAGGCCCAGCCCGCCATCTTCCAACCGCGAGGCGCGCATGTACGTTTCGCCTTCGGGCCGCTGCCAAACACGGGTGCGCCTGCCGCTGCGGTCCACCTCGAACAGCTCCTGCCGCGTGGCGACAAAAATACGCCCGTCTTCCACGGCCTGCGCCACCAGCGGGCTGGTGACGGCGTGTTCCCAAACAATGGCCCCGGTGCGCGAGCGAATGGTTACCCGGTTGGCTTGGTTCTCGGCCAGCAACACGCGGCCACCCGACATTGGTTCGGCATCGAGCGGGAAATCGACTCGGTTGAGCACCCAGAGCGGCTTGTCGGCGGAATCGAGCATGATGACCTGACCCAGATCGAGCAGCACCACCAACGTGCGGTCGCGAAACTTTGGCGGCTCGGGAAAACTGGGGCGCTTGGCCTGAATGGCGGTATCGGCCCATTCCAGCCATGCATCGCGCGCATGGCCACGCGCCTCGGGAGTGCCCAGCCACGGTTCGCCGGGGGCATCGTCATCCGCCACACGATACAGATATTCCAGCACTCTGCCACGGAGCACATCGGAGGCCGAATCGAGTTTTTCAATAAGGCCGCGCAAGGCTGTCTGGTCGCCCGAGCGAACCTTGGTGAAGGCTGCGCGCACAGGGTCTTTTTCATCCGGTTCACCCAAGGCTTCCAGCACCATGTGCAGGGGTTCAAGGCTCTCAGGGTCGGTAATGACCGCAATGGCAGCGCGTACAGCATCGACGGCGCCGGTGACCGGCTCGCGGACCAGAGCGCGGCCGATGGCTCCCGTCAGAAGTGGATCGACCCGCGCCCGCCAAGCAGCGGCACAGCGGTCGAGGCGCGCGAGGACATCGGCGTCGCGTTGTGGTTTAAGCGCAAGCGTCACAGCGGTGCGGGTGCCCGCAAGCAGGCGCTCGCCTTCCTCACGGTTGGCAAAATCTTCCGAGACCAGCAAGTCGAGGGCACGCTCCGCCGTGGCAGGTTCCACATCTGCCTGCAGTGCTTGAAGATAGGCCACGCGATCTTCAGACGAGCCCGCGAGGTTGGCTGCCGCTAAGTGCTGGTAATCGCCGGTTATCACCCAAGGGGGAATCACTTCCGCATCGGCGGGGTTAGGAAGGTCGGTACGCGCAACCCCGGTCAGCGCCAGCAATGCGCACGTTGCCATCAGCCCACCGATTGCCAGCCATCGCCGCATCTTCGCCCTCCATCACTATCAGGATAGCGTACCGGAAGCCGCTGAGGAAGAAACGGCAGGCTTGGCGCATTGGGAATGCCGCATCTTTACCGTAGCTGGCTGTGGTGGTAAAATGCGGAAGTTAAATGGTAAAATGCAAAGTCCAAGAGGCATGATCAATGGCACCCTCATTGCAATCGCTGGGTATTGACCAGTTGAGTGTGGCGGACCGGATCGACCTTGTCACAGACATCTGGCAGAGCATTGCTAGTGAATTGCCAACCCCACAGCTTTCAGAATTGCAAAAGGCCGAATTAGAGCAACGACTTGCCGACCATGCCGCCACACCAGACGATGTGATTTCTTGGGAGCAAATCAAGGCCGAGGCCCTGATTCGGACGCAGCGATGAAATTGCCTGTCTTTTTTCGCCGTTTGGCCCGCAACGAGTTTGAAGACGCGCTTGAGTGGTATGAAAAACAAAAACCTGGGCTTGGGGCAGCGTTCCGGATTGCGGTAGAACATGCGCTAGAAAAAATCGCGGAACAGCCGGCAATTAAACCCAAAGTATTCCACAATTTAAGAGAATCTTTGGTCCCAGGATTCCCATACTGTGTTTATTATTTAATAGAATCGGGCCGTTTGGTAATTGTATCGATATTCCACACCGCGAGAGATCCATCGATTTGGCAAGGCCGCACATAATTAGCCATCGCATCAGCTTTATATGCACAGCATTAATAATCCTCCTGTGATCATCTTTGCCTAAGTCTTCGGTCAATCCTTGATTTTTTAAAAATCAAGGATTGACTCATTTGTGCTACAGCTAAAAATCAGATTAAATGACTATTGGTTTTCCTCCCTGCCTCACCCTAGCGGGACCATATGCTCCCAAAGGGCGTTGAAGGCGCCGGCGTAGCGGGCCACGGCTGTGGGCGAGTGGGTGACCAGCAGGTTTTCGTGATTGAAGGTCGCGCCTCGTGTCCAGTTGTAGCTGCCTGTCGCCAGAATAGACGCGTCGAACAACGCGAATTTGTGATGCATGTGCGGTTCGCCATCGTCCGTGCGGATGGGGATGCCGGCGCGCGCGAGCATGTCGATATCAGAGCCTTGGTCGGCACGTTTCTGGTCGTCGGTGATCAGGCGGATGGAAACGCCCCGGCGGTGCGCCTCGATGATATTTCGTGTGATGCGGTCATCGGATATCGTGAATACACACAAATCGATCGTGGTGCGCGCGCCGCCCAGCAGTTCGCACAGCCTGTACAGCACCTCTTCGCCCGGAGCGAAAAGAACTTCATCGTCTGGGCGAGACGTGGCGGAAGAATAAAGTTCCATGGTTGCCCACCTGTCGCTTTGGAAATATCACGATCCTGAATGAGCTAATCGCTGGTGCATCAGCAGCGCCACCAACGTTTTACCATCGCGGATGGTGCCGTTCATGCACCATTCTAAGGCTGTGGACAAAAGCACCGGTTGGGGCAGCAGGTCTTCGCCCGGCTCGGGACGCGCCTCACCTGGTTGGATGCCCGTGGCCACATACAAGTGAATGATCTCGCTCATAACTCCTGGTGACGGCACGAACGTACCCAGTTTGGTGAGAGTACCACCGGTGTGGCCCGTTTCTTCCTCAAGCTCGCGCCGTGCCGCATCGAGCGGGTCTTCGCCCGGTTCAAGCGTGCCAGCCGGGATTTCCCAGAGGCGCTCGCCCAAGGCCGAACGGTAATTGTGAAGCAGACAGATGGTGCGGCTGTCGATGAACGGCAGAATGGCCACGGCACCGGGGTGCAGAATAATGTCGCGCACCACAGCATGGCCATTAGGGTCGGTCACGCGCTCCACAGCCACCTGGATGCGCCTGCCCACATGAACGATTTCGCGCGCCATTCGCACATCTCCGGGGAGAACAATCCACCGGAGGGAATCTTATGACACGGGCGCGGCGACGGCTTTCGCTTCGTCCTTGAACAGCGCCTTCACCTTGCGGCGCATAATGCGGTCTACCAGCCACGGAAGGAACCTGTTCACACGCAGCAGCAATCGGCCCTGCCTGGTGAGAAAGACCTCGTCTTTCCCTCGCATGGCCGCATCCCAAGTGGCCGTCGCCACCTCTTCGGAGGTCATGCCGCGCATGTGGTCGAGTTGCACCTTGGCCGATTGTTCGATCATGTTGTGGCTGAAGTTGGTCTGGGTGAGGCCGGGGGCAATCATCAGCACATCGACATTGTCCTTCGCCAATTCTGCCCTTAAGCCATCGCTGAATGTATGGACGGCGAATTTGCTGGCCGAGTATTCGCTGCGCGCCGGAAAACCCCGCTCGCCCACGATGGAACCGATATTCACAATCATAGGCGTGACACCAGCAACCAGCAGGTTCAGGCAGGCGCGCGTGGTTTCCACCAGACCAAATACATTCACTTCAAAGATCTGTCGCAGCCGTTCCGGACCGGAGTCGGCAAAGTGACCCGTGGCGCCGATGCCAGCGTTGTTCACCAGCATGTCGAGTCCGCCCAGCTCCGTTTGGCAACGGCGCACCAAACGCGCGCGGTCTTCGGCGCTGGTCACATCGCCCGCTTCGGCGATCACGCGGCCGGGCAAGCCGGCGGATTCGTTGACCAGTTGTTCAAGCAGATCGCGAGAGCGCGCTTGGGCAACGATGGTCATACCACGGCGGGCACCTTCCAGCGCCAAGGCCCGACCAATGCCTTGCGAGGCACCGGTAACTACAGCACGCAATCCCTTGAGATCCCGACGACGGCCCATGATGCACCTCCCTGAAGATGCTTTCATTATCTTCAAAGACTAGGCAAACCTGAAAGATCAGGGGACCTTGGAAGAGCACAAGACTAGCGAAAAGGTATGGAAGGCAACGGTTATGACGGCGGCATCAACCGCCTTGCCAAACCCATGCTCATGGAATCGAGTTCACCACGCACTTCTTCCAGCCGCCCAATGGCGGCGTGCGCCACTCGGCGGGCATCGCGCCGGCGGGCTGCCACCCCTTCCCGCGCTCGACGCAGCGGTTCGGTGGGGCGCGGTTGATCGGCCAGTGCTACCAGCCCGGCGACATCGAGACGCGTCAGGCGGGCACCGACCAATAATGTGAGGAACAGAAGCCCGGGCAAAAACGACGCGGCAAAGATCGCCAGGCCAATGGTGTAGAAGCCCAGACCCGGGTAGTCGGCTTGGTACCAGCCCATGCCCAATCGGTATAAAATCCACCCGCCAAAAAACAGCGGAATTCCGTTACCCACCAGCAACGCCAGCGTGCCAATCACACCGCCAACGGCATCGCGCGCCACGGTGCCCGCCGCCTGCTCCACATCGGCTTCCACCTGCGCCATGAGGTCGGCATCGAGGTCGCGGGTCCAGAGCCGTTTCATCAGGCCATCGACCTTCGCTGCCAGTTCGCCCACGGCATCGCCGGGTTCCGGAGCAGTGGCCAATTCTGTAGGTCGCTCGGCGATTTTCTCCACACCCAGATCTTCAAGATCACGGTGAATATCGCGGTCGAGCGCCGCCGCCAAACGCCTGAAATCGGGCCCCAGACTTTCCACCACGCGCCGCAGAGGCATCAAGCCGCGCAAGGCGACCAAACCGCCTCCGGCAACGGCCAATCCCAAACCGAGCAAGCCGCCCCCCGACCCGATCACTCGCCCCAGAAGCATACCTGTTGCCAATCCTTGAGCACGCGCCCGCACCCAAGCCGCCAGACCAAGCGGAAACCCCGAACGCTCGGAAAGGTGCCGCCACACGGCTTGCCTGGTTACCATCAAAAATGCCCGGCGGGCCTGAGGCGCCCGAAGCGCCTCGGCATAGGCATCTCGCAGCCGAGCATTGGCATCCGCCTCGCCACGCGCCAGAGAATCGTCAATGATAGCCAAGGCGCCGTCGAGCGAACTGCCCAGCGCGTGCGCTGTCACCTGCAAAAAAACGCCCTGCCGCGACAACATAATTTGTCGGCCATCGCGTTCGCGCAACAGGGCCGCGCGCAGGCGGGTCAGGCCCGGGTCGTCCGGGGTAATGCTCGAGACGGCAAAACGCGAGCGGTCGTCTGGTTCGAAACCCGCCTCGCGCAGGCGAATGTCCCAATCGGCCACAATGGTTTCAATGCGAGAAGCGTGTTGGTCCGCCTTGTTCAGCACGAAGAACCACCGATGCCTCGGCGCCCAACGTGATAATTCCGTTAGCATTTCGCGATTGGCGCGCCTGTCGGCGTCGGTCACGAACACCACAAGGTCGGCGCGCTCCAGTAGGGCGCGCGTGGCGGCATGGTGCTCCTTCACAATACCATCGACATCCGGTGTATCCACCAAAGCGACGCCGCGTACAGGCCCCCGAACCCGGGTTGCCTCCCAACCCGCGAGCTCGCCCAGCACAGCTTCATCGTCTGGATGAACCGCTATGAACGGGGCACTGGTATGGCAGCGCACGGCATCGGAACTGGGGCTGGCGCCAGGTTTTTCCAGCAGCGCCGAAAACAACATCGACTTTCCGGCTCCGGTTCCGCCCAATAAAACCGCAAGGACGGGCCGCGGCCTGTCGGCGCGCAGGGCGCCAAGGGCATCGTCCAGCCCCGCGCGCGCGCGTTCCACCGCCACGTTGCCCGCCACCGCATCGAGCGCGTCGCGCAGATCGCGCACCTGCCGCGCCAACGATCCGGTCCAAGACGGGGGAGCCAACTCAACCGCAGCGTGAGACATCGATCAGCTCCTCCGGGGTTCGGATCGCGCCGCGGCTTCCAGGCACTCGGCGGCTTGGTCGAGCTGGGCCAAGCGCGCTGGATCGGCGCGCCTGAGCACGGCATCAAACTGCCCGGCAACGGCTCCACAAAGATGTTTTTCAAGGTGCGCGCCCAGATCGGCGGCGCGCTGTTCGCGCCACGCCTTGTCCACCCGCTTGAGCATCTCTTCCAGATGCCACTGCCCCATCCACCGTCCCAAAAATCCCATACCGCCCGCCGCGCCTGCCACCAATCCACCGGTTCCCAAAGTGCCCGCAATGACGGCCGTGCCAAACAGGCCACCGGTGGTTCCCAGATCAATCACCAAAAGGCCCACGCCTGCAAAGCCCAAGGCATCGCAAGCCACGGGCAGGGCGCGCGCCAGAGCCGGGTTTTCCCGCACCCACCGCGTCGCTTCATGCCTGAGGGTGTTTTCCCATTCCGCTGATACCCCGGGAAGCGGTGCCGCCAGCAGTATTTCGCGGGCCCGGGCGCAACGCGACGCGTCCAGTGCCAAATCCTTCAGGTCGGCTCGCGACCTCCACACATCGAGCAGAGTCTCGGCTTCCTGAACCAAAACGCGCCGTTCCACGGCGTCGCGTGGTTCGCCGGGTGGCGCCGTGGGGCCCGCCTGGTCGGCAATCCAGCCCATGAGCTTGCCGCCCGCTCCGGCCACGGTTTCCATGCCGCCCATCAGCCATCCCACAGGGGCGCTGACAACGCGCCACCAATCGGGCAACGTGGATCGTGATTCACCAACAAGTGCTTGAAGGACCGCACCCAGCGGAAATTCGCGGCCAGCCACACGGGCCCCGGCAGCTCTGGCATCGGCAGCCAGCGTGGCGCGGCGCTTCTCGGCCGATGCACGCGCCTGCCGGGCCAAGCCGGTCAGCCTGCGCGCATCGATGGCCGCCGCATGCGCCGACTCCGCCACACCTTCCCATGCCACTCTGCGGGCTTCGTAGCCTGCCAGCAGGTCCACCAACTGCAAACCATTTCCTGGTTGTGGAACAATATCGGAAAGCACAGGTTGCTCGGAACGCCCCCATGCATGCACCGGAGCCGCGCGCACCACATCCAATAATGTTTTCCCATCGGCACGCTTTGCGGCAAAGGGGGCGCCCACCCCATGGACATCCGCCAAACGGCGGCACAGATCGTCCCACGCGGTCCATGCTTGCGCCGCATCGCGGGTTTTGGTGAGCAGCACCACCAGTCGCGTGGCCAAGCGCGCGGCGCGCGCCAGTTCCTCCACGTTGCGGGCCACCAAGTAGCTGTCCACCTGCAAGACAAATATCAGAATTTCAGCGCGCAGCAGAATCTCCTCGGCGCGGCGCGCGTTTTCGGCTTCAACGCTGTTGTAGTCTGGGGTATCCACCAACAGCAACGAGGCTCCCCCGGGGCCCAAGGTCACCAGATCGGGTGCGGCAGCCACATGCATGCGGCCAGCGGGTTGGCCCGGGAGAACAAGGGCAGAAGGATCGATCAGTGGGCAGAGATCTGCCGTGGGGAAAACCCCTTCCAGCCGCTCCGGGCTGTTCCACTCGGGCGGCACAGCCATGGCGCAACTGCGCGACATGGGGCGCATCTGTTCCCCTGAAGGAACCGTCACACCCGAAAGCAGGCGGAAGAATGTGCTTTTCCCGGCGCCGGTAGGGCCGTACAGCGCGACTACAAGAGGCGGCTCCCCAGTTATCGCTCCCCAAGCTTTGGTACGCCGCGTGCAGGCTTCCAAACCCGTCAGCCGCTGGCCCGGCTCGAGCCATGCCGCCAAGTCGGGCAAAATCTGCTCCAACGTGGCCGTCGATTGCGCAATGTCAGCAAGCCTGTTCATGGCAACAGTATACACCATGTTCAGTCGGTTTTCGGTAAGTCTGGGAGGTTGGGCAGATTCACAAACGCCTGAGTGCCTCAAACTAGGCCTGGGCCCAATAATTCCACCAACAAGTACGGACACTCCGTGGGAAACTGCGCGTCGGGGATTCCGGTTCCGGCCGCCGCCTGCTCAACGGCATGGCCGTAGGCACGTTCAAGGTCATCCTCGGCAAACGCCCGCAATACACCACTATCTAGCAATTCCACCAGTTCCTGCCGTTGAAAGACAATTGTGGCCTTCCAGCTCCGCGATCTTTGGTCTGCTTGATAATGCCATTTCAGGACATGGGCTATTAAAATCGACAAACGGCTGTGGACTTCGCGCCTGTCTCGCCTTCCCATAGTCTCGAGGTACTCTGCAAGAGAAGGAAGGTCCAGCAAATCGTGACGGCCGACGCGAGCCAAGCGCGCCATGGCATCAAGCCACGCGGTTTCGTCCTGCTCGCGAAGCATCGACCAATCTGTCTGGTGCTGCTGCATGGATCAATCCTTGCTTGCCCATATTGGCCCGTCAAGGCGCCAGCCTCGGATTCATTCAGCATTATTCAAGCCGATAATTGAATAAACAGTTCCATTCGGGCCGACTTCATGATATAGGAATAGTAGTTTCAAGCCCGGTCCCCCCTGCCGGCGTACCGTAGCACCTGTTTTGAGCATGGAGAACCACCATGGCAGCACCCATTCGCCCCCACAGCCTGCATCGCCGTGGCTTCCTTCAGGCAGGCATGCTGGGTATGGGTGGATTGTCGTTGCCCAATCTGCTGCGCGCTGAAGCAGCGGCGGGTATCAAATCTTCCACGAAGTCGGTCATCTTTATTTATCTTGTAGGCGGACCTCCCCATCAGGATATGTTCGACCTGAAGCCCGATGCCCCCAAGGAAATTGCTGGCCCTTGGAAGCCGATTGCCACAAACGTCACCGGTATCAAGATTTGCGAAGCTTTCCCCCAGCTTGCCCGGTTGATGGACAAGATGACCATCATCCGTTCGCTGGTAGGCAACCAAAGCGACCACGACGCCCAGCAGGTGTTCCACGGTCACGATCCCAAAAAGCTCAAACCGCCAGGCGGTTGGCCGCAGTTCGGTTCCGCCATCACGCGCCTGCTCGGCCCGGCGCACCCTGCCATCCCGCCGTTTGTCAGCCTCTGTTACACCTGCACCCATGGGCCGTACAACGAGCCAGGCAGTGGCTTTTTAGG
>Ga0255123_1000361_pt1 | contig 13531 bp, 9 predicted proteins | sample Law_Cont_RepA_8d_FD_188585 | JGI IMG/M metagenome (GOLD analysis project Ga0255123, IMG submission 188585) | Freshwater microbial communities from St. Lawrence River, New York, United States - Law_Cont_RepA_8d | ecosystem: Environmental > Aquatic > Freshwater > River | place: USA: New York...
AACTTTATCGTTGCAATGCGACAGTACGGACCGGGAATTGGAAATCGCACAAGAACCGGATCGACCACCCCGAACTCGACCACCCCGAACTCGACCTCACGGAATCCGACCTCACCGCCCCCCACATCACCGAATGCCAATCGCAGTACCATTGCGCCAAGGTCACAACTCCCTATCGATGGTTCCGGCAGACCTCGTTCGCAGTCGGGACAAAGTCCTTCAACTCGAGCGAGCTCATCAAAAGCATCCGTTACCGCTGAGCAATGGACTCCAAACTGGCAGGATCCTCCCAGATACCAACTGACCTCTGTGCTGGAAGTAATCGACGTCAATTTGGACGCGAGTCCCATCGGTGGCGCGGCGCGATCGGCAAGCACTTCGCAAAGCGCAAGTTCACCATCAAGTTCAGCAGGTGGTTCAGGCACACAAGGCAATGCCGCTTCGCAAGGGAATTCCATCACAAGTCCATGGGCAAGCGGAACTCCTGAGTTCCGATCATCCATCAGGAAGCTGCTTGACGAGACCACGCTTCAGCCCCAACCGATCATCGAAGGGCGGATTGATTTCACAACGGCCCCTGCAATCGTTCTTGCTGCGGTGCCAGGAATCGACCCTGCCCTAGCCCAAAAAATAATTCAAACGCGTCAGGAAGCCGCTCTGCGTGGCCCAGAGGAATCGATTGAATCGATTGCTTGGCTTTTGGAGAAAGGTTTGGTCGACGCACGCAAACTCGTAGAGCTCGAACCGTTTTTAACGACCAGAAGCGACGTTTTCTCATTACAATCGGTAGGTTTCCGGGATGAAAAGAGTCCGGTATTTCGATGTACCGTTGTGATCGATGCGAGGCAAATTCCAGCACAAGTTCGCGATGTGCAAGTGTGGCACCCCTGGGATCGCGGTTTTTCAGCAGAATCCTTACAACCCGGCGTTCAATGAACCCTTTCGAGAAACTCTCCTTTCTTCCCCGGAAATCCTCGCCGCAAACCTTTAGCGGACGTGTCGCCATTGTTCACTGGGATCGTGACTCGGTCTCCTTCTTCGTCCTGACTCCAAACTCCAGAAGCGTTAAAAGCACAGAACTCGGTGCTTTAAGCCTCGTGGCGGAATCTACCGAAAGTACCGATTCGACCGGCGAAGAGCCCAAGCGATTGAAACCGCTGTCGGTCCTAGCCGATCACTTCAAAACGCAAAAGATCGCCGTTAAAGGAATCGTCGTTCTACTCTCGCGACCCGAGTTAGATCTCCTCCCATTGAATCTACCTCCCGCCTCCGCAGAAGAACTTCCCGTCCTAGTTGCCGCCGAAGTCGAACAACAACAAGGCGAATCCCAAGTACCTCCAATCGTCGATTTTTACCTCGTCCCCGAAATTCCCGGCGATGGAACCAACGCAACTTCAGGACAACAAGTGTTTGCTTTCGCCCTGAGCCAAAACCAGTTGGCGTCCATCCAAGAACAATGCAATGAAGCTGGTCTAAAGCTTCTTGGAATCGGTTCAAGACAACTTGCACCTTTGCGGATACTCAAAGAAGTTTCCGTCGATGCGGATTCCATGGTCGTTGCTGTACACCTCCTTGCTGGTGAAGCAGAGATCGCGATTTGTTACGGCAAAGTTCCAGTACTGTTGCGAACCATTCGCTACAGCTCCGAAGACGCTGAGCGAGTCGCAGAACAGATAGACACCGAAGCGAAACGCTGCCTGACGCTCTTACCCTCAACGGTAACCGATCAACCGGTCTCATGGTGTATTTTCGTCAACAGCGAATTCGCTCGAAGCGTCGGTGAAGCGGTCGAGCAGCAAGACCAAGTCTACGTACAATGGGTCGACCCATACTACGGATGGAATGTTACAGGCAACCCAATCGAGCTTAGCGCAAAATCGGCTGCGAACGCTGGAGCAGCCCTCGACATCCTAAGTCAATCGTTACCTGTTAACTTGTTAGCCCCCAAACGCCCGCCAAAACCACCGAATCCTTGGGTGCGTTGGGGAGCTATCGGAGGGCTCGGTGTTGCGTCTGCCTCCGTCGCAGGATACTTCTTGCTCACAGACATCTGGGACCTGCAATCTGAAGCGAAATCATTGGACTCGAACCTTCGCAACGAAGCGAAAGTCACTTCGAAGTATCAAGAGAAAGCTGACCAAGTCACAACCGTGGAAGCTTGGCTATCCGATCAAGTTGATTGGGTCGCTGAACTCTCAGATCTTGCATCTCGTTTGCCTGACGGCCAAGAAGCGACAGTGCGGCGACTAAGCGGCTCAGTCAATGCAAAAGGAAGTGGATCGATCGACCTAGCGATGCAAGTCCGTTCCCAAGAAATCATCTCAGATCTCGAAAACCGTATTCGAGGTGCAAAATATACCATCATCAGCAAACAAATCACGCAGAACCCCGATTCCCAAGAGTACCCTTGGCAATTCGAATCCCACATCGAATTCCCTCTGACGGCTCCAGGTCTCCGACGATTCGAAGCCGTCGAAGCGACCGAAAAAGCAAAACCCGATAAACCAGCCGCCTCAACCGAGAAATCTGCTGAACCTGTTGAGCCTCAAGCGACCAGTGAAACTCCAGTGCCCACCCCTCCCACCATACAACCTCCCACAACACAACCACCGGAAGTTCCTCCTACCGAATCCCCCACTGAACCAACCAATCAATCAAACAATCAATCAACCGTTGTTCCCGCTGAGGTGAAGTCATGACTCCCACCATGAAATGGTTGCTGATTGCCGGCGGATCGGTCTTTGGACTCTATGGAGCAGACCAACTCTACCGTGGCTGGATTGAAGAGCCCAGACAAGAACTTACTGCGAACATCGATAAGCTCTCTAACGATATTCAAAAAGACAATCAGACGCGGTTCGCTGCGCAAAAAGCTGCGAAACGTCTCGATGAGTATCAGCACCGCGCCCTTCCAGCCGACCCAGCCATCGCGAAATCACTTTACCAGCAATGGTTGCTGGAAATGGTCGACCGCTATGAACTGGCCTCGGCAAGCGTCGACGCATCACAACCAGCCCCGATCGAAATCAAATCACGCACCAAAAAAGGTAAACGCGTTCGCGTCGGCCATCGCATCGATTACTCCGTCCGAGGACAAACCACCCTGACGAAACTGACCGCTTTTCTCGATGCGTTTCGCCGCGCCAGCCACCTTCAGAAAGTTCGCTCTGTAAGCCTCAATCCACTTGGAAATGATGGCCGCCTCGATGTGAATCTCAGCATTCAAGTCCTCTGCTTGGATGACGCAGCATCCGATTCGGCATTGAGCGATTGGATCATTACCGACGAAGCAGCCGAGCAACTCTCCCAAGGAGATGTACTTGTACAACGAAACCCATTCGCGAAAGGGTTTGCAAAAGCTCTCCGCGATATGGAACTCAAAGCGATCACGGTCAATCGACAAGGAGCTACCCAAGCTTGGTTTAGCACCAACGCGAGAGGTAGAATTGAGAAGGTAGAAGCGGGTAAATTAATCCCAAGCCCGCTGCATGAAATCTTAGTCGCGACGATTGATACGGATCGTGTGTTGATTCGATACAATGATTCAGAATATTGGATCAAGCTAGGGGAATCGATCGGAGAAGTCGTCGAGCCGGCCAAAGCCAATGACATTTCAGATCCATCGACGACACAACCTACAGGTATTCAATAACTCGTCTCGAGCTACGCGAGAACAACGGTTCATCCACAATACGCCAACACCTGAATACAAGATCCTACCGATGAGACGAAAACCGAACCGACTACGAAGCTTACTATTGCTCTCCACTGCGTTCCTAGGTGGTACTTCTTTCAGTTCGCAACAAACCTTTGCACAGCTAATCGGAAATCGAACCGTTGGAAACGCACCAGGAAATATCCAACAAACATCACCATCGGCGCGGGCCGGTTCGGGCTCCTTCACGAATGCATCGGCGAACTCCGGTCCGATCGGTCCGAATGGATTAAGCGTCGGCAATAACCCTGGCGGCGGTATCCAAGCCAACGGAAGATTCGTTCGAGGGAATCGCCAACGAGGGGATTTCGTTGGCTCGAACCGAACCGACTTAAAAGGCTTCGTCGGAGCAACCCAAGCAGTCGGTACTGGCAATGTTGCCTCGTCGACAACCAATCTTCGGCTAGAGACAAGTTCGCAAAGAGTCAACCGACCACTTCCACCGTTGCCCAAGAAAAGTATGTACTATCCGAAGCTCGTCCTAGACGATAGCGAGCAAGATGCCGCAGAAGTGATCCGCAGCCCTGAATTTCGAACCGAAGTGCAAGATCGCTTGCGGCGAGCGGGCTATCCAGATATCGAACTACAAATGGACGCAGGTGTAGCGGTCTTACGCGGCAGCGTCGCTTCACAGCGTGAAGCCGAACTGGCTGCAACCATGCTGAGCTTCGAACCTGGTATCTCCCAGATTCGAAATCAAATTGAAGTTATTAAGCCCTCTCGCTAAGCATCGAGAAAAATACAGGCAGTGCATTCGGTTCGATTCGATTCAGACGCTTCTTGTGTTATTCAGGAAGCACTCTGCTAAAAAACTTCATCCAGTTACCATAGAACACGGACTCGATTTCTTCTTCAGAAAATCCTCTCGCCAACATCATTGGTACGAGTTTCTGAACGTCGCGGTAGCGATTCAAGTCCGCAGGTGTCTGCTCGCAACCATACCCCCCGTCGAGATCTGTTCCAATCCCTACGTTCGCAAGCGACCCGTTCGCCAACTTACGAACATGCTCGATTTGATCCACCGCACGCTCTAGCGTCACCTCGTTCTTCGACACCCCTCGAACGTAACCATCCTGCAACATGATGATGTCTAACGCGACACCTAAAACCCCACCACGCTCAATGACGACCTTGATCTGATCGTCGCTGAACTGCCGTTGCCAATTGCAGATCGCTCTCGCATTCTGATGGCTTGCATGAATTGGACCCTGGAAATGCTTGATCACTTGCCAGAACGCAACATCGGAGAGATGGGTCACATCGATGGTTATTCCAAGCTTCTCACAGTGCTTGAGCAATTCAATCGCATCGAGCGATAAACCAACTTCGCTTCGCGTCCCACCTCCGTAACGATTCGTTCCGTAATGGGTCAGCCCCAATGCTCGCAGACCAGCTTCGTGAAATTCATAAATGGTCTCAGGCGTCAGAACAGGATCTGCCCCTTCCATGGTTAAAATAAATCCCAACGGCGCTTCGTTGCTCGTCGAACCAACTAACTGCGTATCCTCTCCATCGGAACCAACACCGTTCTGCTCTGTGTAAGCTCTCCAATGCTTCTGAAGCTCCTGACGAGTGCGAATCATCCTCAGATAACCACTTCGCTCCATGGCCCGATAATACGCTAAATGAGCATGCGCCATCGCATAACACGTCTGAGGGGACGTCCACCCGAAGGTATGATCAATCGTCATCTCTTGACGCGCAAGTAACGTGGTCAAACAGACCGGGACTTGAGCAATTCGCAATTCAGGAAAAGACAAAGTGTTCGTTTGCCTTCCCTTCTCCAACATCCCTGCCGCTTGTTCTTGAGCACGAATATCATCGACGCATTGACGTAAATCGCGATTCCAGTCAACGCCGTTCAAAGCAAGATCAAGGTGTGCGTCGAAGATCCACATTAGGTCTCTATCCTTCGATAAAAAGAAATGGCTTTACTTGGCAAGTTCGTCGAAAACCGGCTTGGCTACCCATATAGGTAACATCGGTTGGAATGAAGCCGCAACAGCGATTGCATCCGATGGTCTTGCATCCACATCGATGACTTCCCCATCGCGCTTGAGCCGTAGCACCGCCAAAAAGACTTCATCGTGAAAGTCTGTGATCACTACCGACTCAACGCTTGCACCAAGCGACTGGGTAACCCCAATGATCAAATCATGAGTCAATGGCCTATCAGGACGCTCCATCGCCGTAACTCTGAGATTGATATTCGTGGCTTCAAAAAAACCAATCACAATCGGAAATTGTCGCTCCCCATCGGTCTCTTTCAAGAAAATAACATACTGGTTCATCAGATCGTTCATGACGATCCGTGCAAGCTGCATTGGTACAAGTTCTGTCATTGCATCGACAACGGAGGGTAGGAAAGGCTGGACTGAGGGCATTGAGGGTATTCTCAACGAAGTATACCCGAAATTCCGGACCTGTCCGTATCGTAGGCAACGAAACGCCATACTCCGAGAATTATTGCCCCTTACCACTTGTCCCTAAATCGCAAAGTCCGACAGAAAGGTCACGCACCGGCGAAAGGATCTACAGCCGACAAAAAGGTTCACGCCCGCCTATGCATCTGACATGGAACAAAAGTGCTTTGCAGGCCTGCCTTAAAAACTTCTATCCAGCCGCAAGAACGATGGGAATCTAACCAACGAGTAGATCGCATACCCTATTCGGATGCGGTGGTTCTTAGTAGACGCTGTACCGGCGGTGTAACCCACGCCAGAATGCTTCCCAAGCTTCGAACTCGGCAGCCTTCAGTTTCAATGGCCCATTCTCTTTTCGGGTCCAAGCCAATAATGGATCACTCGCCCAATGCTCAAGAACATTGCGATAAATCGTATCCGGATGGTCGGGTACAAGTGGCCAGCGTTCAACGTGTGCATGCAACCAGTCAAAAGCTACTTTCCGATGCTTTTGTGCATTTTCCGGATCACGCAATGCTGCACGCAAGGCTTGTTGTGCAGCCGTGGCCACAACAGGTGGCAGCAATGCATCCGCCGGTAAATCAGTCCGACGAAAAGCCTCTTGGAAAAATGTATACGATAGCTCATGACAATGCAGACTCTCAGATTCCATCGCAATCGCGATCAAATCCTTAATGGGAATCGACTCACACTCTTTCGATCGCATCTCAAGCCGTAAAACTGCCGATTCCATCTCCTTGGTTCTAGTTCTTTCCACCCAAAAATTGGCCTGCGACGTTCGCCCCAATGCATCAAGAACCAAAGTGTAGCCAGATGTAACAGGGGTGATAAAAGGTGCAATCCACTCTTCAACCGGGGTGGCAAGTTTAAAGTCAGGATGAGTTTTCGAAATCACATCCTGGCAACGCGAAAACAATTCTTCAGCAAACGGCAAATCAGCCTTCAATATTGCTTGCTCTCCCACAAGTACCGATGCATCGATCATCTTTCGAGTCCAAGATTCGAATTCTCGCTGTTTCTCAGCGTCTACTTCGTGATTCGTGTCAACGCTCCGGTTGTACATTTCATCTTGAAAGCTCTCATAGCGTTTCACAAGCAATGGCAAAGCGAGCTCAAGGGCTTTCACCCCCTCATACCGCTTGTTCAAATTCATTGCGATCAAACCTTTTTGATGCAATGTGTTTGCAAAATCCCAAGCAGTCTTCTCGTCTTCTAGGTTCTGCGAGTGCAGTTTGCTGACCAAGTCGGATGCTTCCGAAACCAATTCCCAGGCCCTTGGGAAATTCCCTCGCCTCGCTTCTGCATCGGCTGTAGCACACAAACAGTACCTCAGGGATGACAAGCTATAACGACTCCTCGGTGCGCGTTTAACCATCTCCCGGCTAACGAGCAACCCCTTCGCATTCCAATCCGCATTCTCATTGCCGCCCTTATCACTCATAGCGCATCTCGCTCGGTTCTGATACGCAGATCCCAACATCGCAAGCTGATCTGTGTTCATCGACTCAATTCCGTCTGACTCCCCTTCCATCCTTCGGATCGTCTCGTCGAGAAGCGTTACCCCTTGGCTGGTCTCTCCAATACCAAGACTAAAAATGGAGTAGTCAAGCTGTATCCGCCACAGGTTCCGTTTGCTAATCTCACTCTCTCCACCTTCCTCGATTTGCTTTTCCGAGAATTCAATCGCTTTACCAAAAGCCTCCTTTGCCTCCTCATTTTTCTTTGAAAGCGCTAAGGAAATCGCGTGATTGCGGTGTAAGTCCATCAACGTAAGTTTTACTCGCTCGTTGTCCTTCGATAGCGTGGTAAGAAGAGGCACCCAAGATTTCGCCTCCTGATACTCCTGCAATCCCTTTTGATAATCCCCGGCAGCTTGAAACGTTGTCATCAACGCATTCACGTTCCCAACAAACCTCGCAGCATTGATCGCTTGCTTATCCGTAATCCACCACTCCTTTTTTCCATCTCGAGGAGCTAGATGCGGCAACATCGGCCTTAGTAACGACGAAGCTTCTTGAAGACATTCAATACTCTGGGCGTAATCACCAAGCTCGCGATACAGACTTGCAATGGCTTGATTCATTCCAACCAGCTTATCGCGATTGACGTCAGCTAACTCTGTCTCGGTATCGATGTCATATAGGGTTCGCTGATAAAATTCCAACGCTTTCGACAAGAACAACTTACGAAACTGCTGGGACTCAGGAGTCTCTGCGTACTTCAGGGCATCATCATCAAGCAGCACTTCGGGAAACGTTGCCAACGCATCGATCGCCAACGATTCCCTCGCTATCGATCGACGATTCAAACGATCCGCTTCCGTGATCGCGCGCTCCTTTTGATCGATCTCATCTTCAAGCTCTTCCTGTTTCGCTCGCAATTCACCGTTGTACATCGATTGCCTAGCACCGATTATCAACAAAGCAATCAACGCTACGAAGATAGTGGCAAGCAGCGAATAGAAAGCCGTTCGATGATGCCGAAACCAGCGAGTGACCGAGGATATTGCGGAATCGGGACTCGCAACGATCGGCAAATCTTCAATAAAGAATTGAAGGTCAGTAGCAAACTCGGACGCAGATGCATATCGATCGTCGGGATCGACCGACATCGCTTTCAAACAAATAGCCTCAAGTCCAGCCGGAACCGACCTTCGTAACGCTCGGGGTGCAGGAAAATCTCCCGTGGAAACCGCTTTGGCCAAATCACCGATGGATGAAAATCGATCTCTTGAGTAAGCAGGCCTTCCAGTGAGAATGTGATACAAAACCGCCCCTAAAGAATAGATGTCACAAGACGCGGTGGCCCAGGCACCCGTGCAAAGTTGTTCAGGTGCGGAGTATCCAAGCGTCCCAAGAGTTGCGGCTGTTGCATCCCCTTTCGGCCTACTGAACTCACGTTGAATATGGCCCCCAGATCCATCCTGGATCGTGTGCGCCAACCCCCAGTCAACTACCAACGTCTCTCCGAACTGCCCAGTCAAAACATTCGCGGGTTTGATATCTCGATGCGCAACACCCTGGTTGTGTGCGTATGCAATCGTACTGCTGACATTGATCAACCTTTCGATCAACTGGTCCATCGAATGCTGGGCTTCCCAAGACGATACGAAAACCTTGTTATGGTGTTCGTTGATCAAATCCAGAAGCGTGCCGGAATCCTCGCCGGCAATGAGCCGCATGGTGTAATAAGGAGTCCCGTCCCGATGATGCCCCTTGCTGTAAATCGGTACGATTCCCGGATGATTTAACCGAGCTGTGATCTCCGCTTCATGAAGAAACCTATTGCGTTTCTCCATCGTCTCTTTACCACCAACAAGCGGCTCCTTTAACGCCACTCGACGTCCAAACTGCGTATCGACAGCAACCCATACTTGCCCCATCCCGCCACTCTGAAGATTCTCTTTCAGCTCGTAGCGCTCTACCTCTGTTCCAAGACTCCCGGACCCCTGATACTTCTCTGGGGTGTATCCAAGCTCTAATGCTAACTCTTCTAACTCAATGCGTACGCGTTCCCTGTCATTCTCGTCGATATCCTGGACGAACGCATCAAGATCAACAGCTTGCCCTTGGCCAAGCAAAGCCTCAAACTCAGCGCACTTCTCGGCTATCCTAGCTAGTAACTTGGTACTCATGACTCAAGTAGGGCTTCCACAAATTCTGAATCAAAGCCAACCTCACAGCCACAGTCTTCCTTGCACATCCGAGCTCTTTCGCAATCTCACTGTTCGAAAATCCCTCTAACCGTAACGTCGCAACGCGTCGCAGCCTTCCCGAAGAGTCCGAACGATCAAGAACATCAAGCAGAACTTTACACTGCTCCGATACCAACGCAACCTCCTCCGGCCCCGGATCCCTCCCGACCGCTTGATCCCCTCCCGAGGGGTCTCCTATCCAATCGAACATCCGACCAGGATTGCGTTTCTGCGTCATCGAACGCTTGGCAGCAGTCCGAGCGTGATTGCGGGAAATACTCACCAGCAGACGCCAAAGCTCATTGCGATTCCGGACCGTTTCAAAACGCCCCCGGTCCACGCCGCTATGTAACTCATACATCGTGGTAGACGCTAAATCCTCAGCATCGGACACACGGTCAACAACCCCCGAAAGTTGACACGAAGCCATCTTTACAAGCTGGTTGTAGTACCGATTCCAAAGCCAATGCAAGGCTTCGCGATCACCACTGATAAGCGCAAAATAATTTTTCGTTACGGATCCGGGTGGAGAGATAGTCACCTTCGTCGCTCCTAAGAACAAACGCTCCGAACAAACATTCAAAACGACCCCCAACAGGTCACCATATTGTAGCGATAGGGAACCCACTTTCTACGAGCAAAAATCGTAACGAATTGTATCCAGCATTCCGCAAGGAAGTTCTTGAATTTGCCCAATAAACGACACTTGGGTACGTAACGAAATCGTTAGTGTCTATCAGCAACATCCAACAAAATTCGCGTTTTTGATGTTGCCAGTAATCAGAATTCACTCGGAAGTCACGACACAAACGATCGTTTTTCAGTAAACTAGTTCCGTTGCCTGACCCCTTACCAAATCACATCGCAACCGACTCGAATTTCCTTCGAATCCCTTAGGATCCATTGAATTTCGACTGTTTTGCGTTGGTTTGATAGCGGACAAAAAATAACTGCGAATTTGCTTTCTCTTTCCCTCCCGCCTCGTTCGAATCTTTCGTATTCATCGATTCTCTCACCGCTAAAACACCCCCCAATGAAATCCCACCATCGCAACCCATTGAAATCCTCTTCGCTCCACGATCTGCTTAACTGCCTTATGGCAATTGCAATTGTTTTTATTGCAAACGTTGCACAAGCAGCTGAGCCTCTGCAACTGCGCAAAGGGGACCAAGTAGCAATCATCGGTAACACCATGGCCGATCGAATGCAACACGCCGGTTGGCTCGATACCTACCTGCACGCAACCTTCCCCGACTACGACCTGGTCTGCCGAAACCTTGGCTACCCAGGCGATGAATTGAAAATTCGCAACCGGGAAGAAAACTTCGGAAGCCCCGATGAATGGCTCACCAAAGTACGAGCAAACGTCGTCCTTTGCTTCTTCGGCTACAACGAAGCCCTCAAGGGGCCCGCTGCTCTAGACGGATTCAAAAAAGATCTCGCGGAAACCATCGACTCGATGCTCGCTCAAAAATACGATGGACAATCCCCACCACGGCTTGTCTTCTTCTCCCCGATCGCTCACGAAGATCTTCAAGACCCAAATCTTCCAAACGGAGAAGCCAATAACAAGAACCTCGCTCTCTACACCCAAGCTATGCGAGAAGTGTGCGAGTCGAAAAAAGTATCCTTCGTCGATATTTTCGAACCCTCGAAGAATCTCTACACGAAGTCCTCGAAGCCACTGACGATGAACGGAATCCACTTGCTCGAAGAAGGCGAGAAAGCCATCGCAGAAGTCATTCTCAAATCCTTGTTCCCAAACGAAAAACCAAAAGCCAACGCAACACAACTCGATAAACTTCAACGCGCAGTTGCGGATCGAAACTACCACTGGTTCAGCCGATACCGCGTTGTCGATGGATACAACGTCTTCGGCGGACGTTCTAAACTCGCTTGGTTCGGCCAAAGCAACGCAGACGTGATGATGCGCGAAATGGAAATCTTCGACGTCAAAACCGCGAACCGCGATAAACAAGTATGGGCCATCTCTAAAGGTTCCGACCTCATCGTCAATGACGATAACCTACCACCCGAACTCGAAGTCAAAACAAATATTCCTGGAGCTCTACCCGACGGAAAACACCAATACCTCGGCGGCGAAGAAGCGATCTCCAAGATGAAAGTCGCTCAAGGAATGAAGGTCAATCTCTTTGCAAGCGAAGAGATGTTCCCCGAATTGATCAACCCAGTACAAATGGCCGTCGATCCCGATGGACGACTCTTCGCCTCGGTTTGGCCTTCCTACCCTCACTGGAACCCAACCCAACCACGCAAAGACCGCATCATCTGCTTGCCCGATGACAACGGTGATGGTGTGGCCGACCGCTGCGTTACGTTCGCCGATGAACTCAACAGTGTCACCGGCTTTGAATTCTGGAACGGGGGCATGCTGGTGGCCGCTCTTCCAGAAATTTGGTTCCTTAAAGATACCGATGGCGATGATAAAGCCGACCTTAAAATTCGTATGCTTCAAGGTGTATGCAGCGCTGACTCCCACCACTCCGCAAATGCAATGCTCATCGGCCCAGACGGTTGGCTCTACTGGTCGCGAGGTATCTTCAACATCGCTGCCATGGAAACACCAACGAAAACCGTTCGATCCGGCGAAAGCGGCGTGCACCGATTCAACCCCCGAACCTTCGAGATGGAATTCCACTTCCCAATCGGACCCAACCCGCACGGAGATGTCTTCGACCAATGGGGTTACCAATTTGCAAACGATGGCACCAGCGGTACCGGTTCGTACGTGAACATCGGTAAAGGTATCGGCAACAAACAATGGTTCAAAATGCGAGTCCGACCCGTGGCCGCTACCGGAATCCTCTCCAGCAGCATCTTCCCGGAAAAAAACCAAGGCAACTTCTTGATCTGTAACTGCATCGGTTTCCTCGGTGTCCTACAACACGAAGTCAAATACAACGGCGCTGATATCACCTGCGAAGAAATCGAACCGATCCTCGTTTCAAGTGACCCGAACTTCCGCCCAAGCGACGTCGAAGTCGGTGGCGATGGAGCCCTGTATGTTGCCGACTGGCAAAATGCCATCATCGGACACATGCAACACAACATGCGAGATCCAAATCGCGATGATCAACACGGTCGTATCTACCGCGTCATGCCCGAAGGAAAAGACCCGGTTACCCCTGCTAAGCTTCGCGGTAAACCTATCGCGGATGTTCTCGCTGCTTTCCTCGCAAAAGACAACGGCACCCGATACCGCGCCCGACTCGAGCTCTCTAGCCGAAATGCTAAAGATGTCGTCGAATCTCTGAACAGTTGGACCAAATCGCTCGATCCATCCAACCCCTCGCACGCCCAAGCCCTGCTCGAAGGTCTCTGGGTTCTCGAAGAACACCGCAAACCTGACCTGAAATGGATCGAGAAAACCTTCAAAGCCGCCGAACCCCGCGTTCGCGCAGCCGCGATCCGATCCCTTGGACACTGGGCCGGAAAATCCGAAGGCTGGGAACCAATCCTACTGGCCGCAGCTAAAGACGAATCCCCATTGGTCCGCGCCGAAGCGGTCAAAACCGCCGTGGAATTCGACGGCTACGCAGCCATCGAAGCGATCTTCGAAGTCGCCTTGCGTCCAACCGACCCAGAACTCGACAACGTGATCCGCTACGCAAAACAACGAGCGAAAATCGATCAAGGCCTCCAAAATGCGATCGCTGATAATAAGTCGATCTCCGAAGC
>Ga0255123_1000368_pt1 | contig 13352 bp, 17 predicted proteins | sample Law_Cont_RepA_8d_FD_188585 | JGI IMG/M metagenome (GOLD analysis project Ga0255123, IMG submission 188585) | Freshwater microbial communities from St. Lawrence River, New York, United States - Law_Cont_RepA_8d | ecosystem: Environmental > Aquatic > Freshwater > River | place: USA: New York...
ACCAAGTCCCGATTACTACCAAGCCATCGTGGTTAAAGTATGGCACAGAATTTATCAATTGAGATAGAAAGCAAAAGGGACTTGGTGATTAACCAAGTCCCGATTACTACCAAACAAGCGAGACATAAGTATTACCTAAATCTTTGTTACGCGGAGTAATAAAATGTAATTCAGCCAGTTGTGTGGAACTTTAACTTGATTCCAACATAACTTCCGAGGAATACAAAGGCAAAGAATAACCAACCAGATAGTGCAAATGCTTGGGTGCCGGATAGTAAAACACCAATGGTGCAACCGAGTGAGGTCATTGAGCCCCAGCCCAGAAGCACTCCGCCGACCAGCGCCGTTGAACTATTAGTTACGGTTAACTTAGAAAATTTAAATCTTCCGCCAGCAAGTGCGGCTGCAAATGAAGTGCCCACTATGCCGATAACCAACCAACCGTTATTAGTTATAGTTTCAGTTAGTACTGCAACGCAACCAGCCAATTTGTCTAAGCCAAATAAAGTATCTACACCGATTTGATTGCCATCCATAAAAGTACGAGCCGAAGTGCTCAGCTGGCGGGTAACGCCAAGAGGTTCAACCCGAAGATAAGCAAACGTGCCAACTAAACCCACGATGGCACCTGTTGATATTGGGCTCCAGCGCTGAGTAATTAAGTTTTTAAGCGTGGCACTTACTGAGATAGCGGCACTTGGAGTGCTCCTAATCGGATCAGAATTGGTACCTTTTTTAATCGCAAATACGGCCAAAAGAAGTAGTACGCCAAGAGTTAGCAGAAGTGCGCCGGAATACCCAACATAGTGAGGTAGCCAAATTGTTGGGGCATCTGAAATTGCATTTAAGTAGAGCCAATTCCAGGTAAGAAAAGCTAGAACGAAACCAATTAAGGTGCCAATCAGCGCTGGAATAGCGCGCAAATAACCTTGACCCAGGCGATAGAGATGTCCGCTGATACAGGCACCAGATAAAGCCATGCCAATTCCAAATGTAAAGGCTGATACCGCAAGTACCCAACTAACTGGCCCGATATGTGCAACTGGAGGCAATGTATCGGTGCTGGTATTGGGCAAGAATTGACCAAAAATAATGGTGTAGCCGATTGAGCCAACTGCAATAGCTACCAATACAGATAAGAATGGTGTGGTGTTCTTATCTTCAATTCCATCTCTAAAAATACAGAAGAAACAGAATCGACCGCGCTCGAGTAAAAGACCCAAACTCATACCAATTAATAGAGAGATTGGCGCAGTTGAATTCTCTAGATTTGAAGAGAGAATAAAAGCTGTAGCTAGAAGGGCGGCTATAAATAAGAAAGAAATGCCAGTTCGGATCTTCTCTTGCTTAGTCCATAGAGAATCAGCAGCCCCGGGGTTACCGGGACTGCTGCTCTCTAGATTTAACGTTGAAATTAGAGTGATCCCCAGATAGTGCCGGCCGGATTACTAATTGGTGCACCAACTGAATTTCCATACTCAGTCCATGAACCATCGTAATTTTTAACTCGGCTAAATCCGAGAATCTCACTTAAAACGAACCAGGTAAGAGATGAGCGCTCACCGATTCGGCAGTAAGTAATAATCTGGTCAGCGCCAGTTACGCCCTTATCCGCATAGAGCTTCTTAAGTTCTGCCACAGTCTTAAATGTGCCATCAGAGTTAACGTTTAGGCCCCAAGGGACATTGATAGCTCCCGGAATGTGACCAGCACGAACTGCTAGTTCCTGGAATCCAGCTGGTGCGAAGATCTTTCCGCTGTATTCATCAGCAGAACGAATATCGATCAGTGTTGCTTTTCTTTCTTTCTTAGCAACTGGAAGAACATCTCTAGTTAAGGTTGCGCGTAGGTTCTTGTCAGCAGCTTTTGCCACAAAGTTGCCAGCCTTAAATGTTGGCACGGCTGTTGTTAACGCACGGCCATCCTTTTCCCACTTAACACGGCCACCATCTAGTACCCGAACATCTTTTTGACCGTAGATATTAAAGATCCAGGCACCCCAGGCCGCAAACCAGTTGTTCTTATCACCGTAGAGAACAACTGTGGTGTCCTCATCAATGCCAGCTTTTTGAACAAGTGCTGTGAACTTAGCTTGGCTAATGATGTCGCGATTAACTGTGTCCACTAGATCTGTGTGCCAAACCAATTTAACTGAATTCTTAATGTGGCCGCGCTCGTAAATGCCTGGCTCAGTGCTAACTTCAATAATTCGCACCTTTGGATTATCAATGTTCTGCTCTAGCCAGTCAGGTTGAGCAACAGCGCGAGCTAGATTCTTTGGACGAGCTTCAGCAGGTAATACACCTGTCGTGGCCAGGAGACCAGAAACAATTGCTCCTGCGATTAACTTCTTTGAAATCGACATTATTTTCCTTTGTTAGTTTTTATTTGAGGTTTTAATTAGAGTTTTTTTACAGCAGAATATTGACGCGCTAAAAAAATTAAGAAGATCAGCAGTTTGTGATGCGGCAGTAGTCAATTACGCGACGTTTGGTGAAGTACATCGTGACTACCTTTCCGCTTTTTCATTTAGCTAAATATAAATGAACTAGGCAGAAATATAGGCTAATGAAATCACAATGTAAAAATGCGAATCAATTGCATCTGCAATCTATACCCCTGCTGTTTCTTTGATCAGTTTTATTGTGGTTGCGCGGTGGTTCCACATAATCACGTGAGCACAATTTGGTACCCGAATCCACTTTGCGTGTTTCGGCAAAAGTGACTTTTCCTGCGCTAATTCCTCAGGCAGTGTTAAATCAGCATCACCAAAGACTACGGAAATCTTTACCTCGGGGTTAACGGGCGAATCAAATTTTCGCCCCCTAATGCCTAACCACAAAGGTTTGTAGCCTTTAGAGCGAGCCATCGCAATCACTGAATCTCGGCAGGATTCGTAACTTAGTTCACGCCATAAGTGAGTGATCTTGCGATACCCCAAAGCTTTTAATGGTGGTAGCCGAAATGCAATCGGCATAAAGAATTGCGAAATCTTTGCCAAAATTCTCGAGTCAATACTGGGTGGAATCTTCATAGTTGGAGCTTCGTTCCATAAACCTGCTGGCGCTAAGGCGGTAACACTTTCGACCTGTTTTGGTCCAAGAGCTGCCATCTCTAATGAGATCCAACCACCGAGTGAGTTTCCAGCTACATGCATATTGCTCACGTTGTGAACTTCTTGCATGTAGCGCAGAATCATTTCTCCGAGTGAACGCGGGTCATATTTTTCAAAACTATCTAAAGCTGCCTGACCATGTCCGGGTAGATCAATCGAATAAACAGTGAAGTCTTTTTCTAAGTCGGCAATCAAACTTTTCCAAATAGTTCCGGCAGAACCTAAACCGTGGACCAAGACCAGGGCAGGATTAGAATCCTTGGTCATTGACACAGTAGAAGTAATACTCACACAGCAATTATGGACGATAACTCAAGAAGCGTCGCCCTACAGACCAAGTTAAGGAATTATTTTAAATTTAATGCCCGCATCTGATGATGTGTAGATATCTGAGCCCACAGTAACCAGCATCAATTGATCACTAGCGCTTAGAATCCCAGGAACGCCTTTAAATGTGCTCTGCTTTGTCCATGTTTTGCCAGAATTTGTTGACTTATAGAGCGAGCTACCGCTCAAGGCGTAGAGTCCCGATTTACGCCATTCGATCTGAGTAATTTTGAGATTGCTCTTAATTTTGGTTGTAGATTTAAAAGCGTTCTTAGTAAGAAGCAGTTCAGAATTACTAACTGCGATTGCCATTCCTGAAATCTCGGGCGAAACCGCTATATCTGTGAAAGTGTTTTTTCCTAAATATTTCCAGGTCTTTCCAGAATCTGCCGAGGTCATTAATTTTCCAGTTTGTGAATCCGCACCGTATAGATCACTCCCCGAACCTTCCAAAAGATGGAAATCTACCTTTCCGCTTAAAGAGATAGTTTTCCAAGTTAATCCGCCATCAAGGGATTTCATAACTCCGATTGGGTTTGGCATTTTGGAACCTTCGGCAGGGTGCCCACTTGCAACTAAAGTCTCACCTAAGGTTGTAAAACCCATAACATCAATCTTCTCTTTTCCAACTAATTTCATATCGTTCTTTCCAGCTAGTTCATAAAGACCCTCATGAGTCAAAACAAGAACTTTATTCCCGACGACTTTTACTTGATGTATATGTGAGACTGAATTAAGAGTCTCCGCGCCTGCGTTATTGCCAAACGCCATGAGTGAAACTATCGCGAAAACGGAGAAACTTACTTTCAAGCTCTTAGCTGCTGACCTTTTCATTTATTCCTTATTCCCGATAGTTGGTAATACTTCTAGACTCGGCCCGCATATGGCATTAGGCCTTCGACACTGTAAATATTTGAAAAACGAAGTCCACTTTTCGTTGATCGCGCCTCCCACATCATTCCATCGCCGGCATAAATACTCATATGGTGAATTGTGCTGATTGTTCCTTTGTATGAGTAAAAGAGAAGATCTCCTGGCTGCATTTCGGCCAATGGAATCTGTTTTGTGTATGTGTAGTAAAGGCCAGAGTTAAGTCGATCCCAAATTGGCCAACCAAGCCCAGCGTATTTATATGCTGCATAAACTAAGCCAGAGCAATCAAAGGCGTTTGGCCCTTCATCGCCCCACACGTATGGTTTTTTTGCAAGTACCTGTCGTTTAGCAAACTCAACGGCCTTAAGACGTTGGGCCTCTGATGTTCGGGAACTCTTCGCCCCAGTTGGTCCACCAGTTTTCCAAATTTTAGATTGCCCAGTTACTTTTGTTGCTTCATTCGCGCGAGTTTCTTCCAAGATTGCTAGTTGGCGTTTTTGCTCAAGCGTTATGCGTACTTTTTTAGCTGATGCAAGATCTCGTTGTAGTTTGTCTTGAACAGCTTGCAGTTTATTAACCTCTTTTTGCTGCTCTGCCTGTGCGTCATCAGCCTCTTTTTTTGTGGCTGCCACGCGAGTAGTGACTTCTGCCTGTTTTTGTTTGGCTACTTCAGCAACTGCTTTAGCTCGCTGAGCAACAGCTTCAGCGGCTTTAAATCTCTTCAGAGATGTTCTATTTCCAACGCCCAAATTTTCTAGGGTTGATAGATTATCAATTAACTCCTGTGGCCCGGAGGAACTCAAGATAGATTCTAGATCTGTAAGGCCACCACCATTCATATAAGCGTGGACTGCTAACTTTCCGATTTCCCGATGGGTTGCAGAAACTTCGGCAACTGCTAATAAATATATTTCATTTGCAGAATTTAATTCGCGTGTAGCAACCACTAATTCCGCTTTGGCTGCCATATATTTTTGCTGTGCTTGATTTGCAATAACACTGAGTAATTTCAAATTTCCCTTAGCACGAGCTAATTTCTTGAGTGCTTCATCGGCGATTTTTTTCTTTGCCGCTTCTGCTTTTTTTGCAGCCTCAATCTGCGCGAGAGTGGGCTTATGTTTTGTCGCACTACTCGAATAAACAGGAGAAATAACTGAGATTACGGTAGCCATGGCTACTGCAATTAACCGATTGCTCTTTGAACTCATAACCTTCTGGCACCCACAAACGGCTTTCTTCCAAACATCTTCGTAAACGGCACTACCTCGACTCTTTTACCTGGTCTTGGAGCTTGAACCATTTTTCCGCCGCCCATATAAATCGAGACATGGCTAATTGGTTTACCAAAAAAGAGTAAATCTCCTGGCTTCACATTCGAGTAGGCGATCGATTTTCCATATTTGACTTGCACCCGCGAGGAGTGAGGTAGTGAGACGCCGGCTTTTTGGAACGCTCGCATAGTTAATCCAGAACAATCCCATCTCGTTGGACCGGCGGCTGCCCACACATAAATATCACCAATCTGCTGCAGCGCATACTTCAAGGCAATAGATCCGCGAGTGTTATCGCCCTTATATGAAGCTGCATATCCTTTTGAATCACTTTGAATTTTACTTTCCCTAGCAGCTTCCTCCCGCAGCAAACGTTCTCTATCGGCTTTTGCCAATGACTTGAGAAGTTTTTCTGCCTTTAGCAATGCTGCCTTCGCTTCCAAGACCTGGCGATTGAGTCGCTTTTTTTCTGCAATTAAAAGCTTGGTTCTATCAGCAAGTACAAACTGTGTTGCCTGCACTCGTTGTTTGGTAGCCGCGAAGTCCCGTAACTGCTTTGAATATCCTTTACTTACTCCATTTAAGACTGATGCATCAGATAGGTAACGAGCCGGATCTGATGAAAACAGTAATTCAAATGCTCCACCAAAACCAGTGCCTTGATATTCCGAAATCGCAATTCTCGCCAAAACATCACGCGCTATCTTTAATTCCGCTTGGATACTTGCCTCACGCGTTTTCAGTGTAGCTGATTCCTTTTGGAGAGAACTAATTTTTATTGTCGCCTCATTGGCATCTTCAAATTTTTCGGCAGCCAAAGTTCTAAGTCGGTTAATGTCACGTTGCACGGATGTCACCGAAGGTGCAGCCTGCGCCGGCATTAGCTGCGCCATAAAGGTAGCAACAAGAAATAGTGAGAACACTCTCTTCATATTATTTACCTTCGGTCTTATTTAGCCTTAGCCAATAATTTCTTCATGAAAGTGATCTCAGCTGATTGCCCTTTAGCAATATCGGTAGCAATCTTCTTGGCTTCAGTATTTTTCGTGTCATCACGCAGATCTAGCATTTATAGTGCTCCCTCATGATGGCCAATCGATTGTTCATTTTGGCAACTATGCGCATGGAAAACTTTACCAGTTGCTAGTTTTGAGGCGACTTTTGAGGAAGGCCCAAGATTGAAATGTGAGTGAATATACAGAATTACGCTCAGCACATACCCATAAAACTACCCATATGCGCCCATCCAACTGCACATCGCTTGCAGCAGTCTGTTACATCCACGCGCTCAATAGCTTTAGCTATTTAATTACAGAGTAACCCGCTTTTTGTATAGCAAGTTCTACAGATTCTTGTGATATCTCAGAATCGGACTCAATTGTTGCGTTAGCTTTTTCGGCACTTGCGATAACTTTTGTAACACCCGGTATTGCAAGAATTTCAGTTGTAACTCGTCCTTCACAATGACCGCAGGTCATGCCCTTTATTTGAACTGTCTTTTCTAACACTTTTTACTCCTTTATTTTTCTGAATGTGGTAAGCATACTATTTAACATTAACGTACGGGCTAGGCAAAGAAATTGCCTAGCTTAGGTAAGCCTTAACTTTCTGCACCTTCGATGACTTCACTATGGTCGCCCTGGCTTGTTTGATTACCTAAACGATAAACAAAGGTAAATGCAGATAATGAGATCAAAGTAGTTGCGATACCTCCAACGATTAAAGGTAAGCGCAGGCCACTATGGGCGATCACTCCACCGAGAAGTGCGCCAATAGGCATGACTCCCCATACGAAAGTACGGCGCGCACCATGTATGCGTCCATATAACTCAGCCGGAATAAGTACTTGGTAACAAGACATCAACAAGATGTTCCAGTTGGTGATCGAAAATGTGGAGATAAAACCAATAACTCCAAAGACCCAGACATTAGGACTAAGTCCTTGAAAAAGAACCGTTATTGATGAGATAAAAATTGCGACCGCTAGAACTGCCCCGCGTCCGAATTTCTTGGACAACACCGGTGTCAGAACTCCACCTAACACCCCACCTGACCCAGCACCAGCCATAAGCACGCCAAAGTATTTTGCCTGGACTTCGAGAATTTCAGTAATGAAGAGGATAAGCGTAGATGTGGAGAGAGAGTAGAAAAGCCCCAACGAAGTTGTTGTAGCGACTAAACGTCTTAATGGTCGGTCATTCCAGAGATAGTTAAGGCCAAATTTAATTTCGCTTATAAATGATTTCTTCTCTAAAACCGTAGTCTCTACTGAAGATCCTTGCGAGATTAAATGAGCAGGAATCATAAAGACGAAAATGGCGGCGATCAGAAAGCCCAGGCTATTTAGAATAAAGGGCAGGACAATTGCGGTGGCATAGAGGAATCCACTCAATGGCGCACCAATAAAGTTCTGAATCACCGTCTCGGCGATATTCATACGTGAATTGGCCTTCTCAAAATTCTTCTTCTCTAAAATCACTGGAATCAATGATTGTGCCGCTGTATCAGTTGCAACCTCACATGTGCCAATCAGAAAAGTTGCCAGTAAAAGCCAGTAGATCATGATGGTATCTGTGGAAATAGCCAGTGCTACGAGTCCAGCAGTAATGAATCTAATCGAATTTGTTAAGGTAATTAAGAGCCGCTTATTTGAGCGATCAACGATCAAGCCGATTGGGATTGCAAAGAGCAGCCATGGCAACATTACAAATGCGCTGAGCATTGAGATAAGAACTGGATCTTTTGTAAGCGAGATCGCCAAGAGCGGTGCTGCAACAGCTAAGAGACCATCTGAAAGGTTGCTAATTACGCTTGCGCTAAAGAGGCGATTAAAAGCTGGTCCTAATTTCTCAGACACCTGTTTCGATTTCATATGACCACAAATCTAACTCATCTAGGTCTAAAGGCTTAAATCCTTTTGCCTCTAAGGCAGATGCTATTTGAGCCCGATGCTCGGTGGCATGGTGAATTGATTGAGACAAGATGGTTGAACGCCATCTTTTTACCAGATTGTCTGAGTAGTTCTTAAATTCAATTTGAATATCATCTAACTTCACGCATTCAAGCAGAGCCTTATCAACAATGGCTGCCTGCTCTTTAATGCGAGCAAGGTCTGCGATTGCCAGTACATCATCAATAGGTGGATCCCCTGGTTTGGTAAGGGCAGGTATTCCACTTATACGAAAGGCATAATGGTCTCCTGAATCCACAATGTGATGGATTATCTCTGCCACATGCCATTCGGGATTTGTTGCATAAGCAGAAAGAGCTTCCTCAGGCAGAGTTTGCAGGTGGGTGATTGTCTTTGCATTTGCCCAAGCCATATGACCCAGCATGCGATTCATTGAAATAGTCATACCTATACATTAATGCAAGATTTAGCTCTAAAAAAGGCTCAGAATTGCGAGTTTTCAAGTAGAGATTCATCTCTACTTACCTTAAATTTAAGGCAACTGTTTAGGGGTGAGAAGATGAAAAGACTGTATCTAGTATTAATCGGCGCTCTATTGCTTTCAGGGTGTGCATCTTCTGCTCAAACAAACTCTGAATACAGCGCAGATGACATCAACTTTGCAGAAATGATGATCCCTCATCACGAGCAAGCCATCGAAATGTCTGAAATCGCTCTGCTCAACACCACAAACCCTGAAGTCCTAAAACTAGCTCAACAAATAAAGGATGCGCAATCGCCTGAAATTGATTTAATGAAGAGCTGGACAGGTGTCAAAACATCAACGCATTCCGGACACATGATGGAAGGCATGTTAAGCGAGAATGAACTGAACGAGCTTCGCGAAGCCAAAGAGAGAGAATTCGATGCTCTTTTTCTACAAGGAATGATTAAGCATCATGAGGGAGCGATTGTGATGGCACAAGAGGTCGCAACTTCAAAGAACAAGGATGTTGCAAACCTAAGCGCTGCCATCACTGCGGCACAAAAGTTGGAAATAGCTGCGATGAAAGAGTTGTTGCTTAAAAATTGATTTAGAGAAGAGCAGAATTGAAATACTCAAACCATTTCACTGAGTGATCGCACTGCTAACTCACTTAGCAGGGCTGTACCTCGATACATCACGGCATCGTCAAACATAGCTCGAGGTGAGTGATTTACTTCAGACTTAGTAAAGTCTTGATCAACTGATGCACCAAGGAATACATAAGAGCCCTGAACTGCTTCTAGAACACGCGAATAATCCTCAGCTCCAGCGATTGCGTGTGGCATATCCATGTAACTCTCATTGCCAAAGAGATCAGCAGCTACTTTGCCAACAAATTCTGCTTGTGCATCATTATTTACTGTGACCGGATATTGCTCGACAACTTTAACTTCAGCCTTAAGCCCATAGCCCTTCGCGATTGATTCACATAAACGCACTGCCTCTATCTTGATGCGATCTCTATTTTCGGGCGAGAATGTGCGAATCGTGGCTTGGAATTCTGCCTTATCAGGAATGATGTTTGCTTTGGTGCCCGCATGGAATTGCCCGACAGTAATTACTACTGGATCGAAGGCATCAAAGGAACGAGTAATCAATAGCTGCAGCGCACTAACCATTTCAGCGGCAACTGGAATTGGGTCCTTTGCAGTATGAGGTTGTGAACCATGTCCGCCCAATCCAACAACTGTTACATGTATTTCATCGGCAGAAGCCATCATGGTTCCGGGTTTAGTGGTGAAAACTCCAGTTGGAATTTGTGATGACATAACGTGAATTCCGTAAGTTCTATCGGCTTTTCTGCCACTTGCGGTCAGCACGCCTTCTTTAATCATATGTCCCGCGCCATCGTCGCCTTCTTCGCCCGGTTGAAACATAAAGACCACATCGCCATTGAGCTGTGACTTGTTTTTCACAAGTAGCTTGGCCGCACCAATTAACATCGTTACATGTAAGTCATGACCACATGCGTGCATGGCACCATCAATCTGACTCTTAAATGGAAGGTCAGCTAATTCAGTTACCGGTAGTGCATCCATATCTGCGCGTAACAAAACAGTCTTGTCAGATTTGCCAGCTCTAAGCACAGCGGTTACAGAGCTAAGTGCTTTTCCAGTTGTGATCTCAAGACCTAAACCATCGAGGGCGGCCAAAATTTTCGCCTGAGTCTTGGGTAGGTCCAATCCAATTTCTGGTTCTTGATGAATGTGTCGGCGAATTGCAACTAGATCGCCTTGGATTTGACTGGCTTCAGCTAGAAAATTAGACACTCTAAACCCCTCGTTAATTCAATCCTTCGGGTGATCATAATTCCCTAACAATCTAATGTCTATGAATTTGATCTATAGGCCAGTGCTAATTCGAATCTCCACTTTGACTTTATCGCCAAGATCTATTTTTGTAGCCTCTCGAACCACTTTCTTAAGGGGGACTAAATAACTGCCATCCTTGGGAATCAAGGCTGTGTAGAACTCGTTTGAACCTATGGTGACATCGCTGGGTATTACGCCCCAGCCATAAGAAACCTGTTTAGCGATTTTGTTAATCGCTAGGGCATCTCTCTCGGGAACTCTCAAAAAGAAAAACGGTGAAGGGCCTCGCCAATAGATCACTTCGGCTGAGAAGGAAATCACGAGTTCTTTTGCCATGCCAAAATATTACTTCACGGCTAATTCAATAGCGATACGCCCTATCAGCCAGAAATAGGTAAAGGTATATTTCTCACATGAGCGCCAGAGTTGCACTTGAAGATCTAAAGAGTTTTTCCAAGGAAAAAAGAGTGAGCGACCTTGCTCGCTTCTATAAGACAGCTCCGGGCGAATACGGTGAAGGGGATCTTTTCCTTGGAGGATCGGTTCCTCAAACTAGATCTGTTGCAAAGAAGCACCAAAACTTAGAACTGCGAGAAGTAGAGAAACTTTTTAATTCGCCATTTCACGAAGCGCGTCTGTGTGCAGCCATTATTCTAAATCTGCAGTTCAAGGCGGCCAAGAAAACACAGGAACGCAAGAGCATCTTTGATTTCTATCTCAAGCAAGTTCGAGCTGAGCGAGTGAACAACTGGGACATTGTTGATGTATCAGCTCCTTGGATGGGTGTTTACCTGACTGAAGTTAAAGATCCGATGCCACTGTTAATCAAGTTCGCTAAATCGAAATCGCTTTGGCAAAGACGTGTATCAATCATTCTCACTTTTGCGCTAATTCGTGATGGAGATTTGGCACCAACAATCGCTATTTCAAAGTTATTGCTTAAGGACGACCAAGATCTGATTCACAAGGCGGTTGGTTGGATGCTTCGCGAACTAGGCAAAAGAGATGTCATGTTGCTCAGGCAGTTTCTTGCAGATCATTCGCATCAAATGCCCCGCACCATGTTGAGATATTCAATCGAGAAGTTATCTGAACGTGAGCGCAAGAAATGGCTTATTGAGAGCAAAGCACCAAAACTGTAAATAATACTTAACCCAAAAGTCAGACTGGTTGCCATTAGAATTTTAACTATGAAGCCAGTGATCACAATTGAAGAATCACTTGGAGAAGAGCTAGCGCATCTACTCCAAGCCCACTGGCTATTTTGTACCTCCACCACACCAATTGAGCATGTTTACGCACTCGATGCTTCAAGGTTGTTTACGCCAGATATCACCGTTTTTGGAGCGCGAGTTTATGGCGAATTAGTTGGAGTAGGAGCGCTAAGGAAACTAGATCAAGAGCATGCTGAATTAAAGTCGATGCACACGCTGGCTAAATCCAGAGGACTCGGAATTGGTAAAGCGATGGTTGCTCACATTGAACAATTCGCCAAGGAACAAGGTGTTAAGCGAATTAGCCTAGAAACAGGTGCAACCGAGCCCTTCAAGCCGGCTCGTCTACTTTATAAATCCCTCGGTTATCAAGATTGCGAAGCATTTGGTGACTACGTCCTGAGTCAGGACAACACCTGCATGACTAAATTGATTTGAGACTTAGCAATTGGCATGCTTAGTCTGTGCCTTCACGTGACGATGAACTCGAGTTAATTGAACTTAACGAACGCGCTCGTGAATTCTTGCTTCTTGAAGTTAAGCAGAGCCAGCAGAATCTAGTTGCATCTGTTGCGCAGAGTTATGCAGATGCCCTTTTCCCTCCTGTTGATTATAAGTACGGTCCACCCGTTCCATGGATTCGAGGTGTCCTACTCAATTCAGAGCCTGCTGCATTCATTATGTGTGCCGATCCAACGGAGCAGCAAAAAGATCCGTGGTTATGGAGATTACTAGTTGATAAGTCACATCAGGGCCGTGGGATTGGGAAGTTTGCAGTTGAATCAGTTTTAACTAGATATCGAGAGATGGGTTGCGCTCGAGTCTTAGTTTGCTGGGCACCGGTAGAGGGTAACGCCGGCGATTTTTACAAGAAGATTGGATTTATCGAAACTGGCGAAAAAATGGGTGATGAAATCGTGGCGGAGTTTCGCTTTTAATCTAGAGTCGTCCTACAAGCCATTTTTCTGGCGAAAGACAGCAACTATTGCATTTGCGTGACCATGGCCCATTTCGAACTTTTCTTTTAGGTGTGCCACTTGTTCCATATGAGCCAGCTTTGAAACTTTCTTCAGCTCTTTCATCCAATGCTCGATTGGCTTTCCATATTTTTTCTCAATTGATGGAAAGTAAGAAGCGGGACCTGTAACTTTTTTCTCAGCCATGTAGAAATTCTACAATATGGAAAACTTGAAAGTAGAGTCGCCCTATAAGCCGGACTTTTCGCCTTGGTGTAAAATCCCGTTATGTCAAAAAAGCTTCTAGTCGGTTTCATTCTTCTTCCTATTGGGATTTTGATAACGCCA
>Ga0255123_1000371_pt1 | contig 13302 bp, 6 predicted proteins | sample Law_Cont_RepA_8d_FD_188585 | JGI IMG/M metagenome (GOLD analysis project Ga0255123, IMG submission 188585) | Freshwater microbial communities from St. Lawrence River, New York, United States - Law_Cont_RepA_8d | ecosystem: Environmental > Aquatic > Freshwater > River | place: USA: New York...
CTTGGATTTACAAGTCGTTGGCGATAATTCAACGGTTGATCAATTTGCTGGAAAGAGAAATTCGTTTTCGGGATTCAATTCTGACGGAACGGGATGGACTGCGACCGCAGTGAATTCCAGTTTCACGCTTAACCAGTCGTCGACGGGCACCGATGTTTTGACTTTGACGAACAACGAAACACCTGACGGTATTCCCGCCAGTTATGAATATGCGACCATCGCGTATGTAAAAGACGAGCTTGTTGATCTCAGTGACAAATTCATTTTTGGATTCCTGTATCAAGCAACGGGTTCGAAATCACGAGTTGCGTTGAATTTGGGGAATGCTCAGCAACCTGGTTTAGCCTTGGTTTTCAATCTTGGGAATTCCGGTGGGACTGGGCAATGGGCTGATTTCATGATTACTTCAGAAATTGAAAACGCCACTTCGGGGCAATCGCTTGGTAATGTGGATTTAGCTTCCAATAATCCAATTCAGGTAGTATGGACCTACGACTACTTTACACAATCGGTAACCGCGGAACTCACTGATACGGTGACCTTTGCGACCGCTACGATCAAGAAGAAAAACATTGCCTTGACCAAGCTTTTGGGAAGCGATTCCGCTGAGATTTCTTGGCAAGCCATTGGTAATGGAAGTTCTACCGCGATTCATTCGATCAGCAATTTTCACTTGATCGATGGACCAGTGAATTTGGAGTCTGGATCCCTAAACCTAAGGACAAGTGGTACAGTCGGTGCACCTGCGCCTGCTAACTTGACCGGCTTTGAATCTTGGGTGAAGGTTCAACCGAACATCGGATCCTCGACAGCCAACTCGCTAGTGCTAACCGATGGTAGTACGAATGAGGCCCAAGCCGTTTGGTATCCTGAGAAGATAGCGATCCCATCACAGGGCGGGTTCGTGGTCAACTTTAATTACACGGCATCTGGCGCTAAGAGTTCGGACGGGATTACTCTAGCTTTTCAAAAGCAGGGAATAAACGCTATCGGAGCGATGGGTGGTGCTCTCGGGTATTCGGGTATTTCTGCACCTACGGCTGCGTATCAAATCAACATCTACAGCGGTCACACTCGGGGGTCTAATTTTGTTACCACCAATTCGACGGGATCCTATTTGACCACTGGAAATGTGTATTTTTACAACGGCAACACGATCAATGTGGAATTGATCTACGATGCCCAGGGGAAAACGATCACCGAGAATTTAAGGGACACGATTACCAATCAGACATTCACTCGCACCTACACGAATATCGACCTTGATACTGTGCTTGGGGATTCGGCCTTTATCGGTTTCACCGGTGGGGCGGGAGGACTATCCTCCATTCAGACGGTATCGAATTTCTCCGTGAATTACCAGCAAGGAGCCGTAGTAGCCAAGCCTGTTTTGATGCTGATTAACGGAGAAACTCAGATCTCAGCTAGCGGGGATGTTATCGTTGAACAAGTGTTGGGAGATCTTCAGGTTGGATCCATTGTCGCTGGAGGGACTGCTGAAGTGACCGCTCCTTTTGGTGCGGTGGTCAGCTATGTGCCCCCCACCGCGAGTGGATCGGGGCCTAGTGGCGAAGCACCGCTGCGGGGGATTTGGGCGCACGACGTTTCAGTGAAAGCACAGTCAGGAATCGGATCTTCATCGCAACGCCTGGACATCATCTCCGATCGCATCGTGGGCCAGACTATCTTGAATGATATTCTCCTATATACGGAACCTACTGCCGGCAAGAAATTGACATCGTTTGCGAGTCTGCTCGGGCCGGGCGTAATCGATATACAAAGCCTCGGTAGTGCGGCCGTCGTTGGGCCTGTAGTAGCTAATGAATCACGATTTACTTCGGTGATGCCTGGCGAGTTGCTCGAGTTGTCTGCGACTGGACTTCGTCATCGAAACGGCGGTCCTTTGAGCGTTTCACTACAAGGCTTTGAGATATTGCAGATAGATGATTCGAACGCGACCGGGGCACGCGTTTGGAACGTGGTCTCCGACGGTATTTACACCGACAACGCAACAATCCATCTTGGTGATGTGAACTATCTGACGATGGATCTTGGGCAAGGTGATGATACGGTTTCCTTGTCGCACCACACGGGCCTTTTGTCTCTCGGTCTAGATGGGGGGCTGGGGGATGATCAGTTGCTCATTAGTCAAGAAGCATTGGGTATCAAGGAGATAGCTTTTAATGGATTTGATGGGAAAGATACAGCCAAGCTAGAATTGCGAGACGTCCCTGTTTGGATAACGGATGGAAAACTGGAAAGTACCATCGGTCGGTTTGAACATTTGAACGTTGAGCAACTAATTCTCAATAATCTTGAAGCAACGAACGGCCTTGGAGCGATCCCGACGCTTGCCATTGAAACATCTGAGTTTCCAGAGGACCGCCTTGTGGTCATTGGCACGACAGGACCGGATGCCGTGTCCTGGAAGGCCCAAGCTAACAGTCTTAAGTTTCAAGCCTTGTGGAATGGAAAGACCAGTCAGCAACGCACCTATTCGACCGCAGACATCGGCGAAGTCCAATTATTTTTGCTCGGCGGAGACGATATTGTTTCTGTCTTAGGGGCTTTTCCAATCAAGCTTACGATCGACTCGGGGCTAGATAATGATTGGGTATTTGTTCAGGACCTTCCGGTCGTCATTACTGACCTGCATGGGAATAACTCGATCACGACTGGCGCCGGAAACGACATCATTCAAACCGGTACCGGTAACGACGAGATCGATGCAGGTGATGGCGAAAACCACATCGAAGATCGAGGTGGGGTAAACGTCTTGATCACTGGCAATGAAGATGACAAGATTCATCATTCCAACGCGCTGGATAAAATTTATGCGGGGAATGGAGTCAATGAGATTTGGCTCAATGGGGTGCTTCAAGGTTGGCACAATTCCAGGATTCCTGTCGATGTGGATAACGATGATATCGTTTCCCCCATTGATGTGCTGAAAACGATTGATCGAATCAATGAGGTAGGTTCCCAAAGGCTTCTTGGTTCAGCCGACAGTGCTTCGATGTACTTCGATACCGATAACGACGGATTCTTGACACCGCTCGACGTCTTGAGAATCATCACTTGGATCAACAATGGCAATTCGAATGGACAATCCGAAGGAATGTCCGAGGGGCAATTCGTTAGTCAACTCGAGGGACCAACGTTCGCAAACTCGGTGGACTCGGAAAAGCCATCCGTTGAGATCAATCGCCACCAAGACTTGGATCGCTATTTTGCATCACTGGTTGATCAAGACCATATCGACGAGATAGCACTGCGACGGGATGTATCAGCGAAGCGACGAAGGAGCGGTCGATAGTTAAGAGATGAGTCATCAATCGCTTAAGTTCAGCGTGCGAGGAGTCGTTACACGCGGACCGGTGGGTTTCGCGGTCGGTGGTTGGCCGTTCGGATGCAATGGTTGGTGTTTGGGATGTCGCAGCGGTTGATAAAATCATTGGCCGACCGCTTCACCACACCCTACTGATCGCTGCATCGCAACATGCAACGTCAATCGTTGTCCAGTGCTCATCCCTCCCTCACCCCGACCCGGGGCGAGGGGAGCAAAACAGTTAAACCTCGCTGCGTGCGCGAGCGCGCTTCTCTCCCTCGCCCGCTGGCGGGAGAGGGGAGCAAAACAGTTAAACCACGCTGCGTGCGCGAGCGCGCTTCTCCCCCTCGCCCGCTGGCGGGAGAGGGGGCCGGGGGGTGAGGGTGGTGTCCGCGCAAACCCAATCGCGCGAACAGACAATCGGTCCGTTCCAATACGCGTAACAAGCATGTCGCGAATGACCCCAGCCTTGCGTGCCTCCTCTGTTAGTTCTTGTTCCTTCTGGCAGTTGTACGCGATATTGTCTTTTACACGGCCGATAAACGACGCCTGGGCGTCTAGGATCTTGCGATAAAGCGCATAGTCTTGGTAGCCTCGATCAAAGACATACAGCCTCCCTGGTTCCAGCATCTTTCGAAGTATATCTGGTTCAGAACATCTACCAGGTGTCACGATTGCCTGACTTGGAGCGTTCTCGAAAACGGAGAAATGCAGATGTAGCTTCGCAGCAGGCTGGTTGGTGCTCCTGAGAGCCCATGAAGTGTGAGCAATTGAATTGAAGTAGCTGCCATCAACGGCAGTCAGGTTTCTCAGAGCTTTGGCATCTGCAGGATGAAGAAAGGGCATCGCTTTCAGTGCCAACTAATGCCGAACAGTATTGCCGCCATGCGGGAGTAGAAGGGCCAAGCGGAGACTAAAGGCTAGACTGGGGCAAGTCGTCGAGAGAATCGAGCCCGACGATTTCCAGAAAGCGATCGCTGGTGGTGTACCTGGAATCGTCTTCGATGATCAAACCTCTTTTTTCCAATTGCGTCAGGATCGGTTTGATGTTTTGCCCAAGCTGCTTCTCAAGTTCTTCGCGGAGAATATTCGGTTGGTAAGCGATCAAGGCTAGGCAATCGATTGCTGGTTGCGACAAAACTGTTTCTCGCACAGGACCACTTTGAAGATTCTCAAGCGCTGATTCAACGTCAGGAGAAAGTTCCAATCGAAATCCCCGGTCGTCTTGAACAACCCGCACGCTCGCTTGCTGCTCAACTAACTGACCTTGAAGCTGATGAAGTGCGGATTGGATTTCAGACTCAGAGAACTCTTTGAGGATTCGTTGGAGCTCTTCTTGGCTTACCGAGAGTCCATCCTGACGACCTACGAAAAGGATGGCTTCAATGATCGACGAAAGTGTGACTGGAGTACCATCTGTTTCACCTTGGATCACAATGGTGGAAGTTAACTGTTCTGCAGTCGGCTCAATTTCGATGCGCCGCTGATGTGGAGCTTGTTCAGCCTCAGGGACTCCTTGCAAGGCATTTGCATAGATTGCCCCAAGGTCCTCTAAGGAAAAGTATTCCTCGTTGTTCGTGTCGTCGGTTTGACTTCCTTGTTCTGTCATCGGTTCTCAACGTTGAGCGAAGTGGGTTATTTCCAAAACAGGGTTTCAAACGTGGACTCGGCGGAGAGTGACCCGGCCGACGTTGAATCGGGCGAAGTTGATTCAGACGATGGAGACTCACCGGTATTAGGCAATACTAACCGATCGGCCAGTTTACGTTGAACTTGCAACTTTTTGGTGATAAGGCTCGGTTCAATCGAGACTCCACCACTGACGATCGCCGACATACCACCGTCGATTCGACTCCGCGTCGCGACGACCGAATCGATCGATTTCGGTGCAACAGTTAACCGTGGAGCATACTTAGAGGTCCCTAGAACTTCGAATGGCTCGAACGCCTCTTTGTCACTTTCGAGCCGAAGGATTTCCATGGCGACCGCCAGATCGAAAATGTGCCTAAGCCTCCCGTAGCTCGGCACGGCCTTCTGAAGTTTATCGAAGTGCTCGGTGAAGTTCTTTGCGAACGCATCGGCAGCCGCATCCGGGGAAGCTGAAACGAGCCGTTGGCCACTAGCGTTGATCCATTGTGTTTCGCTTAATACTCGCACGTTGGATTTCGAAAAGCGGTAAAGGTGATTCGCTGGATCGTGTTCGATGGGATGATTCGATAGTGCAAACCACCAACGAACCATGGATTGCTGTTGGAGGGAACCGAGTTTATCGGATTCCCGCCAATAGTTGGCAACCTCCGCTACGCTTGGCTCCAGACCGAACGCCAATCGCTTCATATGTGCATCGGCTACGATCAATGCGAACCCTGTGGGTGAGTTTTGAGGAATACCGACGATGTTGGCGTTTTGAGGCCCAAGTTTCTGCTTCCACTCTTCTACCCATCGCTCTGGATCACGTTGGAGCAAGCGGAGGGAGGATTTGTTGTTCGCCATTTGATAGGCTGCGACGAGCCGGCTTGGATCTGGATCGATCGAGCAGCCGAATTCACCTTGTGCGTTAAGCACATGAGCTGCGACGACGAGAAGGTCTTCGAGCAGGACGGGCGGAAGCAGCAGTTCGCGGTGTAAAAGGTCACCACGGCGTGAGGCTGCTAGATTCCCTGCGGGGCCACCGATCCAGCAATCGCTTCCCTCACTGTCGACCATGACGTAGTCGATGCGAGTCAGTCCGCCAAGCAACTCAGCTGCGATCGACCCGGATTTGCCTTGGGCGATCTGCTGCGCAAGTTCACGATCAAGCTTTCGAAGCGATACCCAACGCAGTGGAGTGGGGCTTTGCCATTGCCCAAGTTCCGTAAGAAGGATGGTTGGCGCGGATGCCTCGAGCGAGTCATCACCTGGAAACCGTAACTTTGGTTTGGATGTGGCTATGTTCTTTAAATTCGACGAGCCGGTCTTGGCATCGCCTATCAGGATCGAGGAAGCTTCAAAACGTTCAATGATTCCATCTGGGTTGATCCGAACTCCCTGTCGAAACGGGGACATGGTTGCCGTACCGCCAGCATTCAGCCAAACATCCGGCGAGACGGTCGTCTCAATTAACTGCATCAGCTCGCTAAAGTTCGCCAACGATGCGCCACCGCGAGGCTGGATCGGATCGTTTTCTCTGGAAGAAGGGGCGATGTTGTTGTCAGGGGTGTTCGGGTAGAGTCGCGAACTGTGTAAGGCTGTAAGCACCCTTTGTCTATCTTGAACGCTCAATCGAGTAAAAGCATTCCGAAGGCCAGACTGGTCATTCGCTTCGATGGCTTTGGAAAGTTCCGGAAAAGCTTCTGCGAAGTTTCGTTGAGGTGGTTTGCTAACGGGTTGGGCGTGTGTGGATGCTTGCAAGCAGCACGCGAAGAATAGCAAAACGTAACTATAGGGGAGGACGAGGCGGATGAGATTTTGCATGGTATGCGACTTTCGAAACGAAGTCCTTCGACCGTTAGTAGCTTAACGGTTTTTCGTATGCAGCCTGCACGATTGTAGCATTATCGTTTGCTCGGTGCGCGGTTTTCTTCTGCCGCACTGCTACGGTAGTACTGCGGTAAGAGCGCGAACGGTGCTTGGATGTTCCCACTGGCAAATTCCGCAAGTGATAGCAAGGCGACCGTTTGCGCGGTCGGTTCGATAGTCACCATCCGAAGTGTTTGTGAAAATTCTGTTGCTCGAGGATGTTGACTAATGGCTTGTTGGAGTTTGCTGATCGAGGGGCCGGCGATAAAGATAGCCGTCGACGCATGGGAATTGCTCGTTAACTCATCGAAGATTCGCTGCGCCAAAATATCATTGTCGGCAATTTCCGTTCCCGAACCGGCAACCCATGCAGTTCCGGCGAAGTGATAGCGCGCGAAGAAGGATTGGCCTCGAAAGGCATCGATCACTGCGTAAAGAATGTTACCCTCGGAGGGAGTCACCTGTTGCTGGTGGCTCAGGAGATCCGTTGCGATGACGTCAAGCGTGTTGACGGCGACAATGGGGATTTCAAGCGCATAGGCCATGAGTTTCGCCGTTGCTATTCCTACACGTAATCCGGTGAAGGATCCTGGGCCTTGAACTACAGCAATGCCATCGAGATCTTTTGGGGTAAGAGACTGACGTTTCAGCAGTTGATCGATGGCGGGAGCAAGGGTCTTAGCAGACCCCCATCGATGATCAAGTTCTATCGAATCGACGATACTCGTGAGAGTGCTGGGACTTGCCGACAATGCGCTCAAGGCCACGGGGGCCTTGAGCAGTGCTACGGACCCTGCTCGACCACTGGTTTCGAGGGCAAGCAAAAGGGAGTCCATAGATCAGGTACCTTCCATGGTTTAAGCATTCATCAGGGAACGCCAGGTGTCGACTGCAACCTTGAGTGCATCGGGGATTTGCTCGGGCTGTTTCCCGCCTGCTTGGGCTAAGTCAGGCCGTCCACCACCACTTCCGCCGACAGCTTGGGCAACTGGGCTGATCCAGTTTCCGGCGCTCAGACCTCGTTCGACAAGACTAGCGCTCAAACCAGCGATCAAGGTAACCTTACCTGGTTCGCCCGTAGCGAACAGGACTGCGACAGGCTTGGAAGCCTTCTTGCGGATTTGGTCAACCCATTGCCTTAGCATGGCAGGGTTAGCATTGTCGACTTGTGCAACGACCAAGAGAGAATCCCCGACGGTGGTAGCTTGATCGAGTTGTTGATCGATATCGAAGCTACTTCCTTTGGAGAATTGCGCGAGTTGGCTGTGCAGAAGAACTTCTTCGCTGAGCAAAGCGTCGATTCTGTTTGTGACTTCGTCGAGCGAGACGTTGAGGGTACGCGCTGCGAGCCTTAGGGCAGCACGCAGATTGCTGTAATTTGGTTTCGGACCGCTTGCGGTTTTGGACAGCCCGACCTTCTCTGGAATCGCTTCGCCGTTACCTGTGGATTGGGTAAGTCGCTTGAGTTTTCGGATTGCCGAGACGAGATCTGCGGTACGGTTGCCGAGTTGTTCGATGGAGCATCCGAGTTTCTCGGCGGCTTGTGCTGCGAGAGCTTCGATCTTGCTCCTGTACTCTAGCGCCCGTTCAGCGGTTAGAGCTGTGACACGTCGCACGCCGGCCGAGACGCTCTCATCGCTTAGGATTTCGATAGTCGCGATTTCAGCGGTGTTGCTTGCGTGAGTTCCACCGCAGAGTTCGCGGGAGAAATCTCCCATGGAGACCATTCGAACAGGATCTGGGTAGCGTTCGCCGAAGAGCATCATCGCGCCGACTTCGCGAGCCTGTGCTAGCGAGACGGTATCCCAGCGGATTCCAGCGGCTTGGGAAACCCGTTGGTTGCTGAGGTTTTCGATGTCGATGATTTCTTGTTCGGAAAGTGGGTCTTGGTTGCTGAAGTCGAATCGAAGCCAATCGGAGTCGACTTTGCTACCTTGCTGTTGAGCATGTTTGCCGAGCTTGGTTTGCAAAGCGTGATGAATCACGTGTGTCGCGGAGTGGGCGCGGCGGATTGCGTTTCGACGATTCTCATCGACGATGGCTTCTACTGTATCCCCTTCGCGCAAGGTTCCTTTTTCCATTTTTCCGTAATGGACAATCAAGTCACCACTTTTTTGAGTGTCGGTGACGATGAAGGAACCGTTGGGGCTTTGTAGTTTCCCTGCATCACCGACTTGTCCACCACTTTCACCGTAGAACGGAGAGCGATCGAGGACGATGCGGAACAGGTCTGCTTCGGTATCGGACGAAAGGGAGCTGACGAGTCGATCATCCTTGGGTGCACCGACGATGATACCTTTGATTTGTGCGGGAGCTTGTGTCTTCTCGTAGCCGAGGAACTCGGAGTTGTGGAGCGCTTCTTTGAGAGTTTCGATAGGGCCAGTTTCAAAGAGCTCGATCACTTCTCCGCCGCTTGCGTTCCCGTGCTTCTCCATGGCTTCTTTGTAGCCATCCCAGTCGAAATTGAAGTTTCTCTCGGCGGCGATTTGTTGGAAGAGTTCGGGGGGAACACCGTGGGTTTGGTAAAGGGATGCTGCTTCAGCTCCATCGACGAGTGAGCGTTGTGAGCTGGTCATGTCGTGGAAGACTTTTTCGATCCGATCCAAACCGGCACCGATGGTTGCAAAGAAATCTGCTTCTTCGCGTTTCATGACACTTGCGACGCGATCAACTGTATCGCTTAGCTCAGGATAAGAGCCCTTCATCATCTCGGCGACGACGGGGACGAGTTGATAGAGGAACGGATCGCGAAGTCCGATTTGGTGTCCGTCGAGGACGGCTCGTCGGAGGAGTCGTTTGATCACGTAGCGGGCCTTTTTAGGGCCTGGGTATACGTTCTCGTGGATTGCGAAAGAGCAAGCGCGAACGTGATCGGTAATGCGGCGCAAACGTCGGCCGTTATCGCTTTCGTATTCGTACGAGATGCCGCAAACTTCAGCGGCAGCTTGGACGATCGGCATAAGGATATCGATATGGAAGTTTGTCGGAACGCCTTGCATGACGCTGGCGCATCGTTCCAGTCCCATCCCCGTATCGATATTCTTGCTCGGTAGGGGCTTCAAGTTGTTCGGTGGTTCACCGACACGGTTGAATTGGGTGAAGACTAGGTTCCAGATCTCGACATTTTTGCCGTTATCGAGCGTGTAATAGATTTCGGAGCATGGACCGCAAACTCCATCCGGACCTTGGGACGGAGCACTCGCTGGCCAGAAGTTATCGGCTTCGTCCATCCGGGTGATGCGTGAGAGTGGTACACCGATGGTCTCGTTCCAAATCTTGGCCGCTTCGTCGTCGTCTTTGTAGACGGTGATGGTAAGCCGTTCTGGTTGGATACCGAGCCATTTCTTATCGGTCAGGAATTCCCAAGCCCATGCGATGGCTTCAGGTTTGAAGTAATCCCCGAAGCTAAAGTTACCGAGCATTTCGAAGAATGTATGGTGATATGCGGTACGACCGACGTTATCGATATCACCGGTTCGAAGGCATTTTTGGCAAGTCGTCGCACGGGTGTAGTCGAGTTTGACTTTGCCGAGGAAGTGGTCTTTGAATTGGTTCATTCCGGCAGGAGTGAACAGAACGGAGGGATCCCACGTGGGAACTAGAACATCGCTCGCTTGGCGATGGTGTCCTTTGCTTTGGAAGAAGGAAAGGTATTTTTCTCGCAACTCGTCCGTTTTCATAGTGTTTCGGCCAGAAGGGAATGTAGTTATTATGTCTCAAAGAATAGACGGATAATTTACCGACAAATCACCGATTCGCGTAGACCAGCTAGCAACCGAAAATCGATTGAGGAGTAGCGATTTCGGTGGTTCGATTTGCCATCCGGGTAAAATTGGCTTGTAACTTCTCAAAGAAACCATTGAAAGAAAGGGATCGGCGATGTCTTGGGAAACGATCCGGTCTCGTTTGTTTCGGCGAAAAACTCACGAAGAAATCCAGCAGGATCTCGACGGGCGGGCATCGCATGGGTTGGTCCGCAGCCTGACGCTTTTCGATTTGACTTGTTTCGGTATCGCGGCGGTGATCGGGGCGGGGATTTTTTCGACGATCGGCTCAGCTTCTTTCGAAGGTGGTCCGGCGATTTCCCTGTTGTTTGTCATCACAGCGATCGCCTGTTTGTTTTCAGCTCTGTGCTACGCTGAGTTCGCATCGAGCGTACCGGTCAGTGGAAGTGCCTATACGTATGCTTTTGTAGCTTTCGGCGAACTTACAGCTTGGATGATCGGCTGGAATCTGCTGATGGAATACGCGATCGGTAACAGTGTTCTGGCTTTCGCTTGGTCGGGGTACTTCGTCAACGTGCTCGAAGGAATGCAAGGTTGGTTGGGAAGCATCGGATTGGGGTTCGACATTCCAGAGTGGTTAGTCCAAGACTACTACAGTGCTTCGCGAGCTTCGGCGGAGATGGCAAAGCTTACTGCTGCGGGGCAAGTTCCGAGCGAGGAATTGCTCAATCACGTCAAGGCTTGGGAGTCTGCTCCAAGTTGGAATGGATGGCGGCTGATTTTGGATTTGCCTGCGTTGATGATCAACGTGTTTGTAACCGGCTTGGTCATTATCGGCATTCAAGAGTCGAAGCGAGTGAGCAATGCGATGGTTGTCTTGAAGATGGCTGTCATCGCTTTGGTGGTACTCGTGGGTTTCTTTTATATCCAACCTTCGAACTGGAGTCCCTTTGCACCGAATGGAATGGAAGGTGTGTTCAAGGGGATCGCAGCGGTGTTTTTCGCTTATATCGGGTTCGATGCGATCTCGACAACAGCGGAAGAGTGTCGCGATGCTCAACGGGATATTCCTAGAGCCACGATTCTTACGTTGATATTGTGTACGGTTATCTACATCATCTTGGCGTTCACTTTGACTGGAATGGTCTCCTACAAAGAACTCAATGTCAGCGACCCGTTGGCATTCGTCTTTGGAAAAGTGGGACTCAATTCCATGGTGGGGATCATATCGATCAGTGCCGTGATCGCTACGACGAGTGTGTTTCTGGTGTTTCAGCTTGGGCAACCACGTATTTTCATGAGCATGGCACGCGATGGATTGTTACCTAAAGCATTCGCTTCAATCCATCCAAAGTATAAGACCCCGGCATTTTCATCGATCATCACAGCGGTAATGGTGGCTTTACCAACGTTGTTTCTTAACTCCCAGTTGGTGACCGACTTGGCATCCATCGGGACACTTTTTGCCTTCATGTTTGTTTCGGCGGGAGTACTGGTACTTGAACAGCAACCTTCGGGGCGAGACGGGTTTCGGGTGCCGAAGCTACCTGGCGAAGTGATCTTGCCGGTCTGTTTTCTCTGTTACTGCGCGGTGCTCAATCGCTTGCCAAGCAGCCATCACTTTTGGGGTGATTGGTTCGCGGAAGAAGGCTTTCACTACGATCGAATTCCCTATGTGATTTTCTTGGTTGTCTTCGCTGCATTGAGTGTAGCGAGCGTGCGATTTCGCTGGTCGGCTATTCCTGTCCTAGGCATCGTGGTGAACTTGTACCTGATCGCCGGTTTAGGTGCCGCGAATTGGATTCGATTCGCCGCTTGGTGCACTCTTGGATTGATTGTTTATGGCTTGTATGGATACCACAACAGCGTCCGGCGCAGAGTAGGCTAGTGGACAGGACGCAAACGCGAACTGGATTATTCCCTCGCCGCAATCCAGCACTCGTCGCTTAGGTTGCAGGTTACAAGTTCGATTTCTCCAACGCGTTTACCGGGGAGAATGGCAAGCATTCCGGTCTCGGGGTGAGCTTCGCAGTACGCGACCGCTTGGTCGATCCCCATCACGTAGAGTCCTGTAGCAAGTGCATCGGCCCAAGTTGCATTCGGATGGGTAACGCTAAGGCTTAGAATTCCCGAAGCGGGCCAGCCGGTTCTCGGATCGATGATATGTCCGTAACGGACTCCTCTAAAATAGAAAAACTGGTTTGCCGGTCCGCTTGTACCCAACGCTCGGTCGCGTAGGACAAGGGTCCCGAGGATGCGTTCGGATTGTTCTGGATGTCGAACCGCAATGTTCCAGCCAGTTTGAGGGTTTTGCAACAGTTGTTTACCGTGAGCTACGACACTGCTTTTTCCTCCGTGGATAGCAAAATCGGTGACTCCATTTTGCAAGAGGATCGCAACGGCTTGGTCGATCGCGTACCCCTTTCCAATCCCGCCAGGGTTCACTGCGATATTCGAGTGAAATCGAGCGCGTTGCAAGTTGGGGTCGAATTCCAAGTGTTGTGAACCAACATTTTTAAGAGCGTCAGAAATCTGTTCTTCGGTGGGCATTCGCCCCTGTCGGCTCGAGAAGCCCCACACGTCGGAGAGTTTCGCTGCGGTGATGTCAAAGGCACCCCCGGTATTTTGGAAAATCTCGTATCCGATTTGAAGAAGTTCCATGGCCGGCAGTGACAGATCCACCCAAGTTTCTTTGCCGCGGTGGTTCAAGCGAGAGAGGTCGCTTGTCGGGCGGTAAACACTCAGGAGACC
>Ga0255123_1000392_pt1 | contig 13167 bp, 9 predicted proteins | sample Law_Cont_RepA_8d_FD_188585 | JGI IMG/M metagenome (GOLD analysis project Ga0255123, IMG submission 188585) | Freshwater microbial communities from St. Lawrence River, New York, United States - Law_Cont_RepA_8d | ecosystem: Environmental > Aquatic > Freshwater > River | place: USA: New York...
ATTTTCCACCCGAACCAGCTACCCGGCGATAGGAAGAGGCGGGCAGGGCGCCTGCCAAAACTCCGCCAGCCAAGGCTGCGACCATGAATTCACGGCGGATGACGGTGTTGGCCATAGCATGGGATCCTTGCGCGGATTGTTGTTCACACTGGCGAAGTGGTTGCCGGGTGTTACATCAAGTCTGTTGTAACCGTGTACCAAACGAACTGCCATGAAAATCGGAACCAACGTCATGTGCAACTGACGTAATATTATTTGTTGGCGTAGTAGCCGGAATTGTTTCCGCTGCTTCTAAAGACAAAAACCTACTGTTCCAGTTGTCTTTAAATTCTGCTTTCATGCATTGCTAGGCTGAAGAGAAGCATAAACTCATTCATCATATACGGCCGGATAATCGTTAAATCTGGCAAATCCTTCGTTATCAATAGTATTGGTTCAACTACCTTTCATCAGAAAGCAAATGCGCGCACGGAATCGTGCCGATAGAAAATGCGAGAAACGAACGATATTTTTGAATGGTGCTTCGAGCCGTCTCATATCAAGGCGTTGGGAAGATCAGATGACAACTGTCGCTCGGATTTGGCTCATTCTCTGCCTGATATTTATCACGTGCCAGCAAGCTTTGTTTGCTCAAACAGTTGCCGAAACAGCTCAATCTGATCAGGCAGATGCGCCGCAACAAAATCAAAATGCTGAGAAATTGCCTGCTATTGAGGATGATCCGGCACCTGAACCGATATCCTTGCCGCCCAACCCGTTCACGGGTGATCTTTGGAACAGGTCGCGTATTTCCGGTGATTGGTGGGGAGCCCGTTCCGGTTTAGCGGAAAAGGGCATGACGCTTGATCTGTTCGCCACGCAGTTTTACCAAGGGGTAGCCTCGGGTGGTCGTCAGGAAGCTTGGGAATACGGTGGTAAAATTGATTATTTGGCCAACCTCGATGGTGCTAAGGCCGGTCTTTGGCAAGGCTTCTTTGTGTCGATGCACGCGGAAACCCGTTTCGGAAATTCTGTTAACAATATTGACGGATTATTGGCGCCCAGCAATATCGCCATGCAGTTTCCTGATCCTAATTCTGATATCACTTCCATCACCGGGTTGAAATTCACACAAGCTTTAAGCGAGAATTTTGCTGTTTACTTCGGGAAAATCAACACGCTGGATGAATACCCTGTCCGCTACGGACTTTTCAGTCAGGATCCTGGAATGGGGCGTCCGGGAATCAGCGGATTCATGAATACATCGCTGGTTTTCAACCCGATCGCCGCGCGTACAGTCCCATATTCAACGGCAGCAATTGGCGCGGCGTTTCTGAGTAACGGCGCCCCATTTCTGACGTGCACAGTATTCGATCCGGAGGAACGCGCAGCCACTGGCATGCAGGGGCTGTTTTCCAAGGGAGCTGTTATTGTACCGGACCTGATCCTGCGAACAAAATTTTTGGATCGCCCAGGCATTTTCAATATTGGTGGCACTTACAGCAGTTCAAGATACCGGTCCTTTGACCCGGCGGCATACCTGAGCATACCGCCCGCACTTTTGTTGGATGATGCTTTCACACCACTCGAAACTGGGTCTTGGTGTGTCTACACAAACTGCTATCAGGCAGTCTGGGTCGATTCTTCCGATGAGACACGCACGTGGGGTGTCTTCGGCCAGTTTGGTGTATCCGATGGCAACCCCAATCCGATTGCTTACACGGCCAATGCTGGAGTCGGTGGACGCAGCATGATGCAAAGCCGCAAACTCGACAGTATGGGTGCTGGTTTCTTCTACGTGGGTTTGAGCGACTCATTCAAGGCGTTGTCAGCGCCTATTCTCAGGCAACAAAACGAATGCGGAGTCGAACTGTTCTATAATTGGGCATTCACGCCTGCCAGTCGACTGACATTGGACCTTCAGGTCGCATCTCCCAGCACACAAGCCTTTGATGCGGTCATCATTCCCGGGCTGAGGATGCAATTACTTTTTTAACATTATGGAATAGTGGTAATTATCGAGGCAATGATTGGGCACAGCGAAAGCCGATGTGCGACATGCCTGTGTCTGGCGGAGTTCCTCGTCTGGCTCCCGGACGATAGCTTTCGCAATAACTGTCATGGCACAGAAAAGATCCACCCCGTGTCACCCGCTTGGCCACACGTAAATCGTTTGGGTCCCAACTATCCGCAGGGCCAATTGGGTTGATCACCCTCTTGCCAGCCGCTTGTTGTTGGTATGCATCCGCCCGGTACCAGTCGGCGCACCACTCCCACACATTTCCTGCCATATCGCGCACCCCGTAGCCGTTGGCCGGAAAAATACCCACAGGCGAGGTGCGTGCCCAGCCGTCAAGCAGGTCGTTTTTATCTGGAAAGCGCCCTTGCCAGATATTCAGATTGATTGTTGTTTCAGAAGGAGATTCATCGCCCCAGATGAAACGCTTGCTTTCCAGACCTCCCCGGGCTGCATATTCCCACTCTGCCTCGGTAGGTAGCCGTTTTCCTGCCCAGCGGGCGTACGCGCTGGCATCGAACCACGAAACATGAACAACGGGGTGGTGGTCTCGGCCAGCGAGGTCGCTTGATGGACCTTCGGGGTGGCGCCAATTGGCACCGGGAGTCCAGGTCCACCACTTGGCAGCGTTATCAGTGGGAACTGCTTCTGCGGGGGGCGTAAAAACCATCGACCCTGGTACAAGCCTATCGGGTGGTGGCATAGGGGTTCCCGGTGGTAGTTGCTGACTCAACTCTTTCCAGTCCGGTACCTTTTCCGCTGTGGTGACATATCCAGTGGCATCCACAAACGCCCGGAACCGAGCGTTGGACACTTCGTTCAAATCCAACCAAAAGGCAGTTACCTCGACACGATGAGCCGGTTGCTCGTTTTTGTGGGGGGTTTCACCGGGTGTTCCCATAACGAAGACTCCGGAAGGAATCAGACACATGCCGGCGGGTGCCGCGGATGATTGTTTCAACCAAAACGGAAGCGCGTAAGCCAATACGAAGGAAACAATTCCCAAGGTCCAAAGCTTTACCCACTTCCACTGAATACGTTGCGCCATATTTTTCGTTACCTTTCCAGAACTTTTGCCAGCCACCATTTTTCACGACCAGCCAAAGCGAGATAAACCTAGCCACACCAAGCGCAATAATTGGGTGAAATAATCGGTTCCCTTCGAACCGCAATTGATACTTTATCCAAGATGGCTTTCCCAAGCCACAAATCACAGTGACAGTAAGATGCGAGGAATGCGATGTTTCAAAAGACAGCCACTCAATCGTTGGCGTTTATTGCCGCCGGAATGGTAGTGGGATTGGCTCTATCCAACAGCAACATCCATTGGGCTGCATGGCTGGGTGCCGCCACTGCTTCGTCCCAATCCACGCCGCAAGCCTGCGTGGGTCAATCCTCCTGCTGCGAAAGTATGTCACGGCATGCCGCATTGGTGGCACAGGCTGGTAGTAATCCGGCATTGGCACAACACAACCAGCACGTGAGTGCAACGGTTGCGGCACAGGGTAAGAAACCAAACATTGTTGTGATATGGGGCGATGATATCGGGCAATTTAATATTAGCGCATACAATTTGGGCATGATGGGCTACAAAACGCCCAATATTGACAGAATTGCCAGAGAAGGCGCGCTGTTTACCGACTGGTATGGCCAGCAAAGTTGCACGGCAGGCCGCGCCGCATTCATCACCGGCCAGTCTCCCATCCGCACCGGCCTAACCAAAGTAGGCTTGCCGGGTGCTCCGGAAGGGATGAAAAAAGAAGATCCAACCATCGCTACCTTGCTCCGTGCCCAAGGGTACATGACTGGTCAATTTGGCAAAAACCACCTCGGCGACCGCGACGAAATGCTGCCAACCGCACACGGTTTCGATGAATTCTTTGGTAATCTCTACCACTTGAATGCTGAAGAAGAGCCTGAAAATCCAGATTATCCTAAAAATCCTGAGTTCAAGAAGCGTTTTGGCCCGCGTGGCGTCATGCACAGCTTTGCCGATGGACGCATCAAAGACACGGGGCCATTGACTAAAAAGCGGATGGAAACCATCGATGAAGAGGTCAATGTCAAGGCTTTTGACTTTATGGAACGCGCTGCAAAGGCTGACAAGCCGTTCTTCTTGTGGTGGAACTCGACTAAAATGCACATCTTCACCCATTTGAAAAAGGGCGTGGATGGAAAGACTGGGCTTGGTATCTACGCAGACGGTATGGTCGAGCACGACCGACAAGTTGGCGAGGTTTTGGCCAAGCTAAAAGAGCTGGGAATGGAAGACAATACCATTGTTATGTACTCAACCGACAATGGCGCCGAAGCGTTCACATGGCCAGATGGCGGGACCACCATGTTCCGCGGCGAGAAAAATACACAGTGGGAAGGTGGTTACAGGGTGCCATGCGCCATCCGCTGGCCCGGTGTTATTAAACCGGGCACAGTCATAAACGCCATTGGGGCTCACGAGGATATGCTTACAACTCTGCTGGCCGCGGCGGGTGACACCAGTGCCAAGCCCGATCTTCTGAAGGGGCGGGCTATTGGAGATAAAACCTATAAAGTCCATCTGGATGGCTACAACCTCATTCCCGCACTCAAGGGAGAAGAGGCTTGGCCACGCAAAGAGTTCATCTACTGGACCGATGATGGCAGCGTTGCGGCCCTGCGTTACGAAAACTGGAAGGTTACTTTCCTGAAGCAGAATGCCCATGGCCTTCATGTGTGGCAACAACCGTTCGAACAACTGCGCGCACCCATGCTGACCAACCTGCGCATGGATCCGTTCGAACTGGCTCACGATATTGGAATGGATTATCAACGGTGGTATCTGGAGCACATGTTTGCGATTGCCCCGGCAGGTGCTTATGTTGGGCAATGGTTGCAGAGCTTCCGGGAATTTCCTCCAAGGCAGAAACCGGGCAGTTTCAATCTAGACCGTGTCATGGAAGCGGTTACCAAACCCGCCAAGGGTGATTGATCAGGCTCCAAGACAATCCATGCTGTTTTCGGCAAGGCGTGCTGCTTCCCTATGGAAAGCAGCACGCCTTCTTTATGGATATTCACCATTCTCAAAAACACCCGCAAGTGCTCTGACGTGAAAAATTCAATTTGTTCGATATCCTGACATCATTCAACTAATAGGACCAACCATGAAGACCTGTCGCCTTGGACATACTGATCTCGATATCACCCTCCTGGGCTTCGGCGCTTGGGCCATTGGTGGTAGTGGTTGGGCCTACGGTTGAGGCAGCCATGACGACCGTGAAAGCATTGCTGCCACGAGTGAAGCCATCGATATGGACATCACGTGATTCTGAAAATAATGTTTGCCATAGTTAGGAACCGGCTTTGCTATCGAGAGAATCGGCACATGCGGCGCGTAAAGAACGAAAGGCCTGCTCGGCGAGTATTATTCCAGTTACAGCAGCCTCTTTATTTTCGGCAATGAGGTTGTCGCGGATTTCTTCCAATCGCTCACGTAGATCTTCCGCTGCTTTGGCAACAGCAGGATCCAACCTCCATTGGCGGAGAAATATTCCAACCTGTAGTTTGCGTGTAAGGAGATCCATAGCTTCCAGTTGACGGATCGCCTCTTCACGGTTGCCATAGCGAACGGCACCCATGGCGTCCGCTTTAATCCTAGTCATATCCTCAAATGCTTCGTAAGAATTTGGGTAGTAGAGGTATAATCCAACAACGCTGAAAGCAAAGAGTCCACCCAGAGCTACAAAACCAAGAACACGCGGGGGAACATTTACAGCCATAGCCCCGCTCAGCTTCCCAGTGGTCGATGGCATTCTGGCTAGGAATGTATCGAGGCGTCTTTGGGAATCGAATAGTGTGCAGATCGAGCCAAGGGTAATCAGCGACATGAGCATCAGTAGCGATACGCTTTCAAGAACGCCACATTTTGATCCGATTCTTGAAAAAATTTGCCCGATGTCTGGATTCATGCCGTGTGCAAATGGGCTGGTCCAATCGTCAAAAGCATGGGTATGTGAGGCTTCCTCATGGGCAAAATATAGCGGAGCCTCACTAGCATATCCCAAAATTACAGCGGTCAGAACGACGATCCCCAGCCATAATGCCATTCGCTTTAGACCGCGATCCATGGCTAACCAAATGAGAATTCCAATATTAACGCCAATGCCTAGCTCAAATAATATAAAGGCGGCGCCAACCGAGTTGCCATGCTCGAACATTAGTCCCAACCGCATCATTCCCTGAAGTGGGCCTGAATACATGGGGGTCGCGAGAAGGCCCATTAAGGCAGGTGAGCGCCAATCGTCGTGTCTCATCGTCAAACTTAGCGATCCATGGGGTAATGATCCTGCCATCAGTCCATTGAACAGTATTGCTAAAAGGATATACAAGGACGAGTAGTGAACGGATTCTCTGGCACCGGACAGAAAAACAGACGCCAGTCTGCCCAATCCGGGAGGTGGCGTTTGAATGGTATCACCGGGGAGATCGTCATTTGGTTGCCTAAAACAAAAATCCCACAATGCTCCTGAAAAAATAGCCAAAGCAAGTGATGCTGATGCGAAAATCAAAATCACAAAGGGTGTTGAAAGTGTCAGTCCGTAAAGCAATGAGAGAGGGTTTACATGGGGGGCTGCCAATACGAATGCAAGAATGGTGGCGCCAGAAATACCGCACCGTCTCATTTCCCGGGCGATTGGAATAACACCTAGCGAGCAGACAGGTAAGAGCATTCCTACGCCCCATGCGCGGAGAAGGCCTCGCCAGCCATTACCGCCAAAAAGCTTGCTTACCCCGTCCTCGCCAAGCATGCAGCGCATGACACCAGCAACAATAAGACCGCACAGGAATGTAGGCGAGGCTTCGACCGCGCATTCACCTCCCCTGACCAATACACTGGCAATCCAATCCATAATGACCTCCAGATCAAACCGGAACCGGAACTGTAGCCAATATTTCGGAAATAATTGGTTCGATTTCTGCCGCTGGACAGCCCAAACGCACCTGAAGCACGGCTTGAGCGACATCCTGGATATCGTCTGGAGTTACAAAGGACCGATGGCGCAAAAAGGCTCGTGCCTGAGCCACCCGTTGCCAAATCAGTAGCCCGCGTGGGCTTAATCCCAAGCTGATACGAGAATGCTTGCGTGTGACACCAGCCAGTTTTACCAGATACTGTTGGACGTTTTCCCCAACAGAGATACATGCGACTTCGTTCTGAAGCTTTTCAAGCGGAACAGGCTCAACAACCATCGAGGCGCCATGGTTTCGTTGAATTTCGCCCACAGCAGAAGCGAGAATACCAATCTCTGCCGTTTGATCCGGATAACCTACGGATAGTTTCATGGCAAAACGGTCTAGTTGTGCCTCTGGCAAAGGATAAGTGCCGTGATGTTCGACTGGGTTTTGCGTAGCTATAACCATAAATTTTGGAGATAAAGCATATCGATGGTTGTCAACTGTGACTTGGCATTCAGCCATCGCTTCGAGGAGTGCGGACTGAGTGCGAGGGGTTGTACGGTTGATTTCGTCCGCCAGAAGGATATCTGAAAATACAGGACCTTCTAGGAACTCAAATTCCCGTGTCTTTTGGTTAAAGACGGAAAAGCCGGTAATGTCCCCCGGCATCAGGTCGGGCGTGCACTGAACTCTGGCAAAGCGCCCACCAACAGAATCTGCCAAAGCCTTTGCAAGTGTCGTCTTTCCAAGACCAGGAAGATCCTCGAGTAGTAGGTGTCCGCGCGCGAGAATACATTGTAAAACACGTTCGACAACGACTGCTTTACCACGCAACGCGTTATTGAGATTGTTGCGGATTGCTGTGATAGCATTAAGATCCGACGCTTTTGAACAGGGTGTATCGGGTGTCATGGTCATGATCTTTCTCTTTTTGCGCGGGCTCGCCAGCCAATCGATTCGTTCCAGGCGCCTTCTTTCCAATCCTGTAAAACAACACGACAATGCTTCAAAATGGCTTGTTCCGAAAAAGGGGGTGGAAGATGTGCCCCGTAACTTGCCCAGTCCACCACTTCTGCCAGTTGTGGTATTCCTCTGATGTTACTTCTTGACTGCAGCCATCGGGCCAAAGTTTGGTTGGCGGGTCTGGATTTTTCGCCCCGTGCCGCTCGTGCTTCCAGCACTTTCACGATGCGCAATGTCAGATTTCGGCAATTTGTTTCAGGCCAACAAGCGATTGTCAGGCACCGTATGGCGTCGATGATGCGATTGTAAAATATCGTTGTTGCTAATAAAACGGAGGAAGTGATTAGTGTGAAAATAAGATGCGCGAGTAGCCAATTCCATATTCCTTGCAGCAAGATCGAAGATTTTTCAATTAAAGACAAAGGCGCAGTAGGATGTTCATATCCTGGAGTGGGCTCCAGAATAATCCAGTCGCTGTTGTTGGCTCGTATCTCAAGCCAGGTGTGAATGTCGCCGCTCGTGACTGGTATATACCCGGTCGATTGGTCTCTATTGGCCGGATCAGCATAAAATCCTGTTACCAGACGTGTTGTGAATCCGCAACTACGGAGCAACATTGCCGCGGCACCCGCGAACAGATGGTCCGGACCTTTATGACTTTTTGTCAAAAACCACATCAGGGGATCATGGCAATCATCTGGGGGACGGGCCGAATTATCCAAATCAAATTCGTTTCTAAGTTTTTCAATGATAGTGCTGATACGGGTCCAACTCTGATCCGTGTCGAATGTCCATGCTTCAGCCAGTGGTTTGTAACGATCAGCCGTGGTGTCTTTCCGGTCCAAATGATTGATGCTCGCGGCTGTGAACCGCATCATCTTCATTTTGCTTGGGTCCGGAATTTGGCTTTCTGAATCGAGAACAATTCCGGGTGGGGTTTTACGTGTTCCGAATCGAAGGATTCCCGGTTGCGCCCATGCAAAAAACGTGGGATCGGACAAGCGGCCAAGCCGGAATTTATTCATGTAGGGAGGTGATGGAATCAGGGAACCCTCAGGTGCCGTTATTTTGATTTCGTGGTGGTCGGTGAAGCTGTATTTCTTGTCAATATTCGCGTTATTTATTTCGAATTGTTTGCGGGCCCCATTGCGTGATGCCGGCATTGCTGTGGAAGCCGCAATCGGACCTTCCAGCCATGAGGAACCATCATAGACGTCGTACGCCGCGGCGCGCACATGAACGGGCCCTGAACCAGATATTTCAAAAATGGAGCGCGCGTCGCGGGTTTTGGCATTGCTCGCATTGGGGGAGGATTTTCTGGCGTGCGGGAATTGCCGATTTGGGCGAAGATTATCAGCAGGAACACGGCCCAAATCCCGTCCTTTCACATCGTTCGGATCAAGTGCTTCGACGCGTTCCTGTTCTATTTTTTTGATTGGTTCTCCGTACATGTCACTGACCATGTCGTACAAGCTTGTAAGCGGGGAATCAAGAAAAATGTCCGATCGAGTCATTCCTGTGCTTTCAGGATTATCGCCTTCAGTTTCATCGTCTCCATCCCCAATACCTCCGCGCGCGTAAGGATCGTTGGCGCCCGTGCCTCCAGAAGTGGCCACCCATTCACCAAGACTCCACCCCGCTTTACGGGGAATGAATGCCAAGGCCGACACAAGTACCACTGCGCCTATGCCTGTGATCAATAATGTCAAAAAATGCCGTTTTGCCTGTCCAGGCAAAACCTCCACATTTAACACCGCATCATTGCGTGTCATTATTGGTCCCATTCCTGACCAGTATTCATGCATTAACCAAGCGGATCCGGCGCATCCATATAATACAAGAATCGCCATTACGACTTCATTATTGGACATCGCGGAGGCGAACAAAACCAAAAATAAACTGATAATGGCCGCCAATCGCTGGCACGACCGCCATGCGCCTGCCGCTGCCAAACCCAGACCGAGATTACGCAATGAAAAAACCAGCAGCAACTCAAGCGCATTGCCTGAGCCCCAAACAGTTCGAAATACCGGTTCTAATACAATGGGTAGCAATCCACCCGCAACAATTAGGACATTCACCCACAGTGGTGGACGCTTGCCGGGATCTTTCGGGCTTGGCAGTAATATCCGCAGGGCGCAAGGCAGCGCAATCCATGCGAGTGACCGTAGTAGACTGAGATGAACCGGACGCGTGTCTTCGGCGGCAATCTCGACAGATGCGGAAGCCAGCGCAAGAACAATCATTGTCAAACCGCGATCATGACCCATGGCGAGCCTCCCGCCATCCGTGACGCAACTGAGCGGGGATATTTTCAGAGTTTAGAATTCTCAGCCAAGGCGCCTGTCCTTCGGCAATGTCGCTATCTGAGTCATGCCCAATAACAACCCACCTGAATTCTAAATGGTTTTTGGCAAACCTACCGCGATTCGCATATCCCTGCACCGTGGTAACAATAATATGCATCACATCGCTGTCGATCTGCTTTCTGCCCACTTGCAATAAATGGGATATAGTGGAAGCATTGCTAGGCTCTATTTTGGCGCAGGCATCGAGTATGTTTTCGATATGCTTGGAGCCGGCGCCAAGAGGTATGGCGCCCCCTTGCCACATCAGTCCAATGCGGGCACCTTCTCGAACCCAACCGCAGGCAATGCTTGCCGCTATTCTAACCACCCATTCAATACTGTTTTCATTTTCGAACATCTGTCTGTGCGAAGCCGTATCCACGTCCAAAACAATGCAGGCGGTTGGGCGTGAAAGTGCCTGCAATTCACACACGATCAATTGATCATGCCTGGCGGTTTGAGCCCAATGAATGCGTCGAGGTGAATCACCACGGCGATATGGCCGAACGCCTGAAAGATCTCCTTCATGCCCGGCTTTTCCTCGAGATACTGTTCCTTCAGATCGAATTGCTGAGTCATTAGCTGGTATTGGCCCTACAGGCCATGTTTTAGGCCAGACAATCAATGGGCGCTGCCATACAATCGCGCGGTTGGATTCCCACATACCAAATGGGAATCCCGTCGCTAATACCGTACTTGAACGAGGATAAATCCCGCGTTGACGTGGGAGCCAAGACCATTGGCACCGAGTAATACTTTGGCTTGCCGCAAAATTTAGGCCAGCGGATGAAACATCGTTTGCTTCACCAAATCCGCCCTTCAGGGCCAATCCGTAGGCCGACCATGGGAGCTGGCTGGAAACCGAAAGTTGAACCGTTACCGGTTCCTGTTCCACGACACGGGTGTGTAAAAAAACAAGTTCTCCAGATATCCCGCGCAGGCATAACCATGGCCATGCGATGCCCAATAGAACGATGCCCACCAAGCTAGCGCAGAGCACAAACCCTTGGGCATGAAGAAATAGGCCGCAAAGCGCTGCTGCCAAGGCTGCCAATAACACAACTCCCAAAGGTTGATAAATCGCATGACGAATTTTGGCACTGATCGCTGGGAAATGATCGCGTGCCACAACCGCGATCCAGAGTGCGCTCAAGCTGATTTTTAAGTTAGCCAACGTCATGTTGCACACGTTAACGAATTATACCTAGTTGTACTTCGTCATACTATAGCCTTGGGTGTGCTCGTGCAACCCTTGAAATTCCTGTTTCCATAATTCCTCACGAGAAATTAGTTTCAGTAAGGAAGAACGCCCCTTCTCGTGCTTACCAAAGGGACCCCATACATTTGGCTGGGCTAATCTTTGCAATCGTTTGATTTTTTGACGGCATTAGTGAACCAGCTAATGCTTAAATTGATGCAACTCCTGCCACGAATCTTGCCATTACTGAGTTTGTTTGCACTGGCACCGGTAGGAACCAAGGGTTGTCAATCGAGGCAGAGCTTTCGGAAATGATGGCACCGGTAGAAGCCTACTAGTTTCAAATTCGACCGTTGCAACGAGGCCGTTTACAAGTCTTCCAAGGGCGGCTACTCAAGCCTTGTGTTCATTTGCCTCGATTTCGGCATGCTGTATCGAATTGGTATGCGCAGTTGACCAAATCCACTCATGCGGTGTCTGAGCAGGAAAAAATCCATGGCTTCGATACCCTGACACGATCCACCTAGAGGACCAGCCATGAAGACCCGTCGCCTTGGACATACTGATCTCGATATCACCCTCTTGGGCTTCGGCGCCTGGGCAATTGGCGGCAGTGGATGGGCCTTCGGTTGGGGCAGTCAAGACGACCGTGAAAGCATTGCTGCCATCCGTGAAGCCATCGATCTGGGCATCAACTGGATCGACACAGCCGCCATTTATGGGCTTGGACATTCTGAAGAAGTGGTGGCAGCGGCTCTGGAAGGGGTTCAGAACCGACCCTATGTCTTCACGAAATGCGAGCGTGTTTGGAATGAACGCGGGGAGATTGGTAAATCCCTGAAAGCGGACAGTATTCGCAGGGAATGCGAAGCCAGCCTCAAGCGCCTGCGTGTCGATGTCATTGATCTGTACCAGATCCACTGGCCCGAACCTGCCGAAGATGTTGAAGAAGGGTGGGAGACTCTAAACCGTTTGAAAACAGAGGGCAAAGTCCGCTGGATCGGGGTTTCAAATTTCGATGCCGCTCAGTTGGCCCGCGCCTCAACCATAGCGCCTGTGGCTTCTCTTCAGCCGCCCTACTCGATGCTCCGGCGGGACATTGAAGAGTCGATTCTGCCTTACTGTTTGGCCCATGGAATCGGCACCATTGTTTATTCCCCCATGCAATCGGGTCTACTGACAGGAAGCTGGTCCCAAGAGAGAATGGCAGCCCTTCCGGCAGACGACTGGCGTAAAGAGAAAAACCGGCACTTCCAGCCACCGCTGTTCGAGCGGAATCTTCAACTGGTCGAAGTCCTGCGCACCATTGCAGCCCGCCACGGTGCCACACCAGGACAGGTCGCCATTGCCTGGACGCTCAGGCATCCAGCGGTAACGGCAGCCATTGTTGGTGCGCGCAAGCCCGGTCAACTCCGCGACCTGCTCCCCGCAGCAACACTGACGCTAACGGCCACGGATCTTGCAGCCATCGACGATTTCCTGAAAGCACATCCAGAATCATGAGAGAGTTGTGGTTAATGTTTGTTGATTCACGGCTGCTTTGCTATCAGTTGTTGAAGGCAGGCGATGTACCTGCGACTTTGGAATAGACAAATTATTCTTGATTGCAAATCCCATTCCGATTAGTTTGAATTTCCCTTCTTTTTCTTCATACTTAGGGAATCATCATGACTAGTCGCTTGCGTAAAGGTTTTACGCTGATTGAGTTGCTTGTGGTTATTGCTATTATT
>Ga0255123_1000397_pt1 | contig 13104 bp, 6 predicted proteins | sample Law_Cont_RepA_8d_FD_188585 | JGI IMG/M metagenome (GOLD analysis project Ga0255123, IMG submission 188585) | Freshwater microbial communities from St. Lawrence River, New York, United States - Law_Cont_RepA_8d | ecosystem: Environmental > Aquatic > Freshwater > River | place: USA: New York...
TTGCTGGTCGATGGATTGAGGCGGACATTGTTGTGTTCTATCAATTCGAATTGCGAACCGTCGGTTTTGTTGGCAGTGAATCCATTGACAAGAACCCTTTGGTATAGATTTACGGTGTCGCCATTGACACAGACATCGCCCGGTGCAGTGATTTGAATTTTTGGTTCAGCGATGATGCGCACTTTTACACTATCCTTTGAGAAACAAAGCGTGCTAGAATCTCTCACGAGCAATTCGAAGTGATAGTTTCCGCCATAATTATCCTCCGTGGGGGATCCAAATGCAAACTGCCACTGCTCGATTTTATTGTTGTAGTATCGTTGTATCAAACGATTTGAGTCGATGTTTTTGGGGAACCCGTTGGGAAGTGTTGACCAGAAGAAATGGAAATTGGCTATCGATTTGGGCTCAACAGTGATCTCATTCATGTTGATCGCCCCTCGGTTTTGGCAAAAGGCACTATCGATCAGTTGAATGATGGGGTTGCCATTGATTTGCTGAATGACACTGTCCACGTTTGTGCAACCATTGGTATCGGTATATGCAGCGAAAATCTTTGCACGAAATGGACTGTTGTTTTGTAATCGTTCGTTTTTTAACGATGAAGTTGTGAATACACTTTTCAGTGGGTTGATGGAATCGATGTAATTGTAAACGGATCCAGGCACTGGGTTGGTTGAGCGGGTGGTTTTGGTTTTGTAGTGATTGGTTGTGTTGAATTCAACGGCCCAGAATCGCGATTTGGGGTCATTGCCCATATTGAAATAGGGGTTTACATTGAAATTGCCGTCGGCAAAACATCGATTCGGAAATGGATTGGGGCTCCAGCTAACCGATGGCAGGGTGCGAATGCGCAATCGAATGCTATCGATATGTGAACAGCTGTGACCTGATTGTATTACTGTGGTGGTGAGCGTGTATTCATGTTGCTGAATACTGCCTCCGGGTGCATTTGTGTTTTTTGCTACGATATCATAAGATTGGTTGTTGCCAATGATGACGTTGTTTTGGAGATCGAACCAAGAGTAGGTAGCAACCAGGCCGAAAGGTTTGTGGTTGGCCGATAATTGAATGGCCTGCTGATGACAAATTTGAGTGTCTCGCCCAGCAAAACTTTTTACCGTGTCGTTCACGAAAAGCGATACTGTGTCTTCCGCCGAACATAGCCAATTCTTTTCTGTGACTTTCAAAATGTACGTGCCTGCGACATTGGGACGAATGACCTTGGATGTTTCATCGGTATTCCAATTGTACATTACGGTGTCGGCGTGCTGGCCATCAAATTCCGCGGTTTGATACGTGCAAATTCTTTGATCCGGACCGAGGTTGACTGTTGGTAACGGTTTGATTGTGATCGTGGTGGTGTCGAAAAATATGCATCCAATGGAATCGGTGATTTTAATCCGAATGGTGGAATCGGTGGTGAGGTTTTTTAAGGTCAATTGGGAAAAGGTATCTCCCGAAAGATGTATTTCAGATTTCCAGGGTTTGAGCGATCCCGTGTCCTTTTTGATGCGCGTCCAATAATATTGATAGGGTTTTTGCGCATTCAGGATGTTTGCTGAAAGTTTGATATCGCCCGAGTAACAGGCAAAAGTATCTGTTTTGGCAATCTCCACGGATGGCGGATTTTTGAGTGTAATGGTGTCTTTGTAGAGGGTAGGGCAATTGAATTCGTTATTGATTGTATGCCAAACTATGAACTTCCCTCCGCGATAAAATTTGAATGTATCTAATTGTCGTTTGCTCTGGAATAGGGTAGTTGTTCCGGTGATATCCGTGATTTTCCATTGGAAATTGGGGGTGCCTTTGAAGTTTTTATCCAAACTCGCTGATACCGCAAGTAGGCCACAAGGTAAGCTTTTGTAATTTCTTTGGCTGTGCGCGCGGGGCAGAACCTTGATCAGAAACGTGCGTGTGGCGATCGCGGGCACGGGACAGTGTTTGTCTGATACTGTGACATTGAATGAGTAGGGAACATCGGAGGCAGATCCCACGGAGGGGGTCCATTGGAATTCGCCGTATGCTTTGCGCTTATCGGGCCAATCAGATTTTTTGGCAATGACGAATTGTGCGTTGGGGATGCCGGAATTCCATTTGATCGATGTTGTGTCGGGGACGGTTTGGAATGGTGTGTATGTTTCGTCGTCGGACGATATTTTGATTTTAATTGTTTCGCCTTCGCAAACTTTGGAGTAGGTGGTTCCATCGATTTGGGGGCTATTGTTATACCCACAGTTGCTTTCGATCAAGAATTCAATGTCGCGTTGAGTATAGCCGATTTTCACCCATTTGTTTGAAGTGTCTTTGCGCCATTCGGTAACGCCGATAACAAACAAAGTGAATTCATCGCACTTTTTGGGTGTAAATATTAGGTCGCCTGAACTCTCACTGAAATAAATCCCTTTGGGTGGATTGGCTTTGGGGTCTGGGGTACATTTTATTGAGGTGCTGGGAACGCAATATGGTGTGAGGGGATACCTTGCTGTGAAAGGGGAGTCATAACTATGCGATGAAGTGGGGTTGATTTTCGCCTGTTCCATTGAATAGGAGAAGGAATCATAGTCCAAAGTGTCAATGGCTCCCAAGTTGTAATAAAAGGCTTGGTTACAGCATGCTGAATTTATCGGCGTGTTGGTGAGGTTGGGAGAGGAGTTGGTTTTTTTGGATGATTTGTTCACATTGCAAATATTCAATGTGGCGTAGGTGTGAAAATCAGCGGCACCGCCCGAGGATGCTGTTCCCGCCCACCCAGTTGCAGTTGTGAATGTGGTGCTGCGATTGTAGTAAGTTGTAAAAAAGGTTAAATCACAGTAGGTTGACCCCAAGCCAATTCCGGTAAAAGGAGAGGCGCCCAAGTCAACAGTGGCTTCATAGGTTTGTTCTTCCATGCCAATGCCACTTCGATAAGAATTTGCTGTTCCACAGGGGTTGGAGGCTGTAGAGCAAATGGGTGTAATGTCGCGAATGGCGGTACGCGTCATTGAAACTGTTTTGGTTGTGGTTGATTTGCTGCCGTTGTTTCCGAGAAACCAGTACAAGTCCCAAGTAGACGGGGCTGATTTGGACATGCAATGTCGGTAGTATTTGAAAGTTATTTTGTATTTGCTGCTGCCGAGATTCACATAAGTAATGTCTCCACCCACATTTCCTGATGCTGTCTTGGAATAAAAGAGGAGCAAGATAAAAATGAATAGGGGTATCGATTTTTTGAGAATCATGAAAGATTTTATCGCGTTTGAAATAGACGAAAAAGTTGGCTTATTCGCAGCCCGGAAAGTAGTTGTTTTATTAAAATAAAAATCCAATTTTAGGTTGGAATATCAGCATGTTGCGAGGCGGTGTGTATTTGTAGTTTTGTGCAAATGGAGGAGAGTGCTCTTCATATTTCCCATTTTCGAAAACATGCCAATAACTAGCTTCCAGTGAAACATTCATTCGTTTAAGTAAGACAAAACTTATTCGAGTTGAAGTGCCCAAGCCAATGCCTGAATTTTGAACAACAACCGAAGCAAAGTCAAAGCCATTTTGATAAGCACCCAAATAAATATCATCTCCTGTGCCAAAACGGTATAAGGCATCTATACTGAAATCAAAATGAGGTGTTATTTGGGTTGGATGATTTGTTGTCATAGTTCTACCGAATTTTAACACAGCAACTCCAATTTCTTTGCTCAAGATATCGCCTTTTTGATTGGATTTGGGATTTGTATTTCCTCTATCTTGACTGTAGGTGTTTCTCAAGTAAGGTATGGCTGATAATTCGAAAAATAAATTGTGATTTAATGTCCTTTTGTAGGAGACATTTAAACTGCCGAGAAAGCCGTAGTAATCAGCTGATTTGGTGCTCCAGGTTGGCCTGTTGTTGTCAAAAAAGTTAATGTTTGATACACCAATAGAAATTGTATTTTTTTTGTTTAAAGTGTCTGCGTATGCGGAAACTGATGCTAATAAATAAATTGTTAACATTGTTATTCTTTTCATTGTACAATTTTTTTACGAATTAAATTCCAAGATTCATTGTATGCTGAGCCGTCTTTGAGGAGAAAACCTTCGTGATAAAGTTTGATTAGGCCATAGTTTTTGGCAAAATAATAAACACTAGGACCTTCGCCAGATAATGGCCTCTCTTGGGGGAAACTATTGTCTCCTGCGAGTTTGAACACCCTTACAGTATCATAGGAATATCCCTTCAATTGATAATCTGTCAACGTTGTGTCTAAATACCAATCACAATTCTTCTTAGGGCATCCATCGTAAGGATGATCGAAAACTACCGATGTTCCACCATAAAAATTAGCTATTCTAGACCGTTCTACTTGATACGCCCTTTTCGGATAAGGAAATGCATCTACCTTATTTCCATCACTTGACATTTCATACCTACATTTATAGCCTCTGCCATCCACAAAATTGGTTGATATAGTTACTACGAAAAAGTCTTGAATCAATGTAAGGTGCATGCTATAATCTTCATTGCCCTTATGTGTAATTTGACCAAAACTGCTTCCTGTAACCCACTGACTGTCAATCGTACCGGTTTTGTCGTTTTCATATACCCAGTAAGTGCCTTTTTTAAACAACATATAATCCTTCACTTCGCCCATGGTATATACGATAGTTACTGGATCTTTTGGCTTCGGTGGATAATTGTCTTCGCAGCTACTGCCCAAGAGCAATAGTGCTTTCCCTACAACAGTCAATTTCAGCAGAGTGGTTGTGGTCATTTCTTTTATTGATTAATTCATGAACAAGAGAAAACTTGAATTTTGCGTTCGCTCTCTGAAATCAAGGGTGTTTAAAGGTTGTAAATGCTGAGATGCTGAAATTTAATAGAAGCAATAATAAGGCATCTGAATTTAAACAACATGATTAAAAGTAATCAAAAATGATGACGAAAAATTCATCAGCTCAAAATACTGCGCCATCTCAGTCCTCTTTCCTCCACATCATGCTTAGGGTAAAGCGCTGTCTCAAATTGCCGAACCCCATTATTCCCGATTGTAATTCGTTACCAATGGTAGAGCTAATGTCGTATCTGCATCGTAGATTGATTTTTCCAACCTGAAACGGAAGAAAAGCAATGCCCACTGTCGGTCCAAAAGTAAAATGTCGAATTTCTGGATTGTTTTTCCCATCAAGGGAATAGTAGGTTTTTTCAAACCAATATTGGCCTAGGCCTAAGGTGTCCCAACGCGCAGTGCGGCGCATGTAGTAACCGTCAGAATGGGAAACAAGCTTATAATTGTAATGAAAGCCCATGGCGACTTGGAATCCCTTGTTCAAGGTTCCAAAATTGACAAAATAATTATTCAGGGTAAAGGAAGTTGTGTTGTATTTAATGTTTGTTATATTTCCACCCGCACCTCCAGGACTGGTATGCTCTTGAATATATATTTCTCCATGGCTAAATTCGAATCCGGCTTCATTGTTTTTAAAGAGAAAAAACGATTTTGGGCGTTGGTATCTAGCCATAGCAGATATTCCGAAACCCTCGGTCATATCTGCATAGTTATTATAACTGTTAGATTGCCATAAATGCGTTTTGTTGATGGCAAGCCCTGTTTCCAGGATTTGGGCTTGTGCGCCCAACGCGGTAAATAGTGAGATTAATCCTGGTAAAAATTGCTTCATTTCATCTAGGGAATAACAACCAACTTCACGGATGCCTCACTCCAAGAGGGTTTCAAGAAGTATACACCCACCGGTAGCGTTTCTGGGAGTACCAATTCTCCATTGTGAGGCAGTGGCTTTTCAAATACTACCTGTCCCATCGCGGAATAGCAAATCAATGTGCGATGACTTGCGGCGATGCGAGGATCCTTAAATTGAACGGTAAGCGTTTGCTGCTGATGCCATGGGTTTGGGTAAATGGATATGTCACTGGGGTCTAAAGTTTTGTTCGATAGCGGCGTGATCTGAATGGGTGCGCAGTAGCCAGTGTCAAAGCAATTACCCGCCTTGGCGATCACAAAAGGATAATAGTTGCCGCTTTGGTTGTAGGTGTGGTTGCAAATGCCTTGCTGGGCGCTGTCGTTGCTGCCCGAAGTTGGGTCATTGAAGAACCATCGGAAATTAGTGGATCCTGGGTTTAAGCTATTTTTTGCTTCGAAATTGATGGTTGCAGGGGCCTGGGCAACGGATGTGTTTGTAGAGGCCAAAATGTTAATGACCCTCGGGTTTACCTTTAACCAATGGGTTTCTTGGGCTCCACAAGGTTTGGTGTTGGTGAAATAGTAAACGGGGTAGGTGTCGGCAGCCATGTTTCTGGGATTTGTGCGGTTGCTACTAATCGCAAAATTTGATTGCTTACTATACCAAGTACCTCCGGACAATGCTGTGTTGAAAATTGTATTGAGATCAATGGTCGCTGCCTCTCCACAAACGGCAATGGGCGAGGTGAATTCCTTCTTTGTAGTATCGGCAAGTGAAATCCACAACGAGTCTGTAAACACACAATCGGCGTTTGCCAGGGTATAGCTCGCTTTCATTGAATCGGCGGTGGCGTATTTGAATTTGAGGGTTGATCCAGCGCTTTTCTCGTTCCACCAAACACCCCCTTTGGGCGATGCCTTGATGCCATTGAGGTCAAAACTGTCTGATGCTTTGCAGACCACCGATACTTTTGGGAATCGGATTGTGGTGGTATCCACAATGATCTCACTTGACAGCTGTACGGAGCAGCCATCCGAAGATGTGAACTTACCCATGATAATTGATTTGGGCGCTTCCATGAACAAAGACAGCTTTTTGGAGGTGCCCAAGTCGGTGGTTTTGGTGCCGGTGTTTATCGCCCAATCGCCCGACCACACCCCACCGGTTTTTGGGTTGCTGGCATAGAGTTCGATGCTTTGTGCCCCGCACAATGTCTGTACTTGCGGTAATTCCAGTTGGTAAATGCTATCTGATAGTAAATCAAATGATTTGCTAAAATCGCAGCCCGCCGTATCCATGATGCGCAATCGCAAGGTTACCGCTGATGTGAAGTTCTTTCGCAATGTGTCCTTGGCGATTTTGGTGGTATCAAAGCGCCATTCACGGGTGGTTTTCGAGGCAAAGCCCGTCAGGTTTACGGGCGTGTAAAATTGGTTAGTATCTGCAACGCAAAGGGTGTTGTGGTTGAGGGAGAAATCGAGTCCAGGCCAGAGTTTGATTAAGTCTACAGAATCGCGGAAGATTCTCTGACTGCAGTACGCCGCTGGTGAACTAACGGTGCAGGCGAGGTAGTATTTCGCCTTTTCGAGGGCCGTGAGCGTGATGACATCCCCTTTGCCAGAGTAAATGGGCTTTGAACCAAAAGAGTCCTTGTAGACCGACCAACTATTGGAAACAAACATCCCATTGTTGTTGGATTTGATTTGGGCTTTGAAAGAGTTACAGGGCCCCGGGTAGGTGATGATTTTGGATGAAATGGATTTTTGATTGTATACCACAATGCCTTTGCTACTGACTTGGTTATCATCGCAAGGACTGTTTGAAAGTCTGACATTGAGTGTGCGATAGGTACTAAAATCTGCGCCCAAGGGCAGTTTGATGAATAGCTTGATTTTGGGCAAGTATTTCACGGAATAGTCCACGGTGTAGCGATAGTATTTGGGATTGAGAGAACCATCGATTTTGACATAAATGGTGTCGAGATTACCCGTATCGCTCATGGTGATGTTGATAGTGGCCGAATCCCCTTCGCAAATATCGAGTCGAGAGGGCACTTCAAAATTGGGGACATCCCAAAGTTTGTTAAAGTAAAGAGGAAACGTCAATTTGATCGACAATACCGTGATGCTGCCTTTGAACTGCCACTTGCCGGATGTGTCTTTGGAGTACCAGGAGGTTTTGAAAACTACGGGAGCCGCTTCCTCGTAATAAGAAGTTGTAGGCCTCGGCGAATTGAAGAATGTAATGGTTCCAGTGATGGGATCGCAATGAAAACCAATGGGCTTGTTCTTGTTGTTGGGCTTGGGTGTACAGGCGTTACCTCCTGTAGGACAATAGCTGGTAAATGGATATTTGTATGAGAAGTTCCAATCATACATCACACTGGTTCCCCATATGTCGGTCTCCATCGGAACCAATTCTGTAAAAACGGAATCATTGGGATTGTAGACAATGCCCGGGTTGCTGTAATTCGCTTCGTTTTGTATGAATTGTCTTTGGTTTAAATTGTTGAAGGAGACACTTTTATCCCCTTTTACCATCGATTTGGTGTTGATTTCGGTGGACCAAGCGTGATAGGGTTCGTATATAATATTCCATTGGGTGCCTAGAGCAGTTAGCCAAGATCCAGGTGATAATTCCTTGGTTTGAGCGAAGATGCGGAGTATAGGCTGTTTTTTGAGCAAACTATCAAAGGGTTTTTGACTGATGTCAAGCGTGTATTTGTAGACCAATTCCCTGTATTTTACGGCTTGGCTATAACCAAAGGGGGAGTTGGCGGTGGTGGCTGGGCAACTGTACTGTGGATAGTGAAAATATTGGTAAGTTGGATACACTTGTGTTTGGGTGTTACCAATCATTACAAATAATTGAAAATTCCCGGTGTCTAGATAATTGAATTTAACAAAAGGGCACTGTTTGTGCATGTAAAACACAATTTTGGTGTTTGAAATCACCTCAAACGTTGTGTAGCCCCCAGTGTTGGCGGTATAATAGGCCATTAGTTTTTCTGTATTGGCCATAAGTAACAGAAATATGAAAATGGTCTTCAGTATTTTATTCATGGCAAGGATGGTTTGAATTGCAATCTAGCGTTTTTTTTATTAAAGCAATTTTAGGCAATTTGAATAAGATTGCCATGATTAAAAACAATCAAAAAGTTACAGAATATAATTAAGGATTATTTGTTGTACTCATATTGTATTGAATGTAATCACCGTTAGACTGTGTAATTAGACTTGAAATTCGGAGTGGATATTACTAGGCAAAAAACTACGCATTTAATCATAACAAATAGTTCGAAACGGATTGATGAAAATGTATCAATTTTGATCTGGTGAAGGGGTGTTATATGTATCGGTTTCGTTGTGTATTTATTAGGATTTATTAATAGCGCGGTTTTTGCCGAATTATAACAGTTCGCATTTGGGGGGGCATGGTTATTTCCCAGTCAACTTGATTTGGTATTCCAAGGAAATCAATACCGGGAACAAGGATAGTTCTTTGAATTGATTGTCTTTGTAGATTTCATTATAGACGTTTCGCCTCATGTACACATTGTAAAAGTGAAAATTCAACTTGTGAGATAACTCCTTGTTTATTTGCTTGTTCAGGATTACTGCTCCGATGTCTAAATGATGAAATGCCCTGGTTCTAAATTCATTTCGATAACTCCAATCAATGATCCCATAACCCAAAAATCCCACAGGCCTGGTGATTGGTCTGCCCGATTGTGCTGTGAATTGCAATGAAATTGGCACTTTGCCGATGTTCGTGTTCAACAAAGTATTAAAAATAATGGGTCTGTTGTGATTTGATTGATAAGGCACTCCCCAATTGACACTGTCGAAAAAATTCATGGATCTGGAGTAGGTTAAATTACTGTTGATACTGAACCTGCGTATTTTGTAGGTAACGGCTAACCCGGCACCATAATATCGACTCCTGCCGTAGGTTAAGCTGTTGATGTTGTAAATGTTGGAATATACCGACCGATAATCAACGGCATTTTCTGTGGAACTGTAATTCAGCATAAACTGATAATTCAACTTCTTAGAAACATGCAGATATTTTAGATTGAAATCATAGGTGATGGGTACTCTATTTGTTGTGAGTAGCGGTATTTTCAAGTCCTGATAAATGGGGAATAGGTTGTTCGCCAATCCAATGCGATTTTGAACAAACCGATTTAACGATAGAATTATCTTGGAAGTCTCTGCATTGTATGTTCCTTCTGCCCTGTATATCGGCGTGAACTTATTCGCTCCCCGTACATTCAAATAATTCAATCGCGCATCCATCTTGATGTTGAATTTGCCAAACGTCCAATCATCGTATAAGGCAACTGAGTACAGTGAATTTTTTAAACGATATGTGATTACAGAGTCATCCAGTTGATAATCAACAATTTCTGTCTCTGCTAAGAATTTCGGCATGGCAGGAACTGCTTGATTTTCAAGGCGATATTGTAGCCAAACGCTCTTCTCATTTTGAACAACCGAACTGTACCCTAAATCCAGGTTGATCCTTTCTTGTACACCGATTCCACTGATGTCGTGGCGCCATTGGCTCTGCTTATTACCCAGTTTCATCGTAAAGCCCAAGTCCCTGTTTTCCATCGCCCCTTTCGATGCATTCTGAAACCCAATTGAACTTTTTGCATTCTGTCTTTCTTTGAAATTGTAAAAGTAAAGGCTCAACTCACCATAGTCTTTGGCGAATTTGTGTTGCGACCTCAAAAAAAGATCTTCATACTGGTTGATTAGATCGGGATACTGCTTTTGCATCAATGCGGCCGAATAACTGTTGCAATAACTAGCCATGAGACCATGGTTTTTGTTGAACTTCAGATTCGAAAACAAAACTGCGTTGTATGGATTGGTTAACAGCGACAGCGTGTTTTTGGTGCTCAAGGGTTTAAGCAGGCTAAAACTGGCGATACCACCTCCTGAATTGTAACTGCTCGGCACATACCCGTCATATATGTTTACATTGTCGATGGTTTGCGCATTATACCCACTAAAAAATCCATAATTGTGATTAATGGGTCGCAACGGCAATCCGTCTAAATAAAACCTCGAAGTATACAGTCCCGACCCTTTGATGTTGATACCTGACGACATTTCCTGAGAGCGACTCACGAAAGGCACGTAGGCCAGCAGGTGGGTGATATTCGTTGACGATAGCGGCAGAATGGTTTTTTCAATCAAATCCCTTGAAACAAATACAGCACTTTTGGTAAATGACAAAGACCCAGCTGATATACTTACTGTGTCAATTGCGGCAGTATCGCTGAGGTCTTGGGCTCGAAGATCACACAAGCCGAGATTCAACAACGCGATAAAGAGGACAGTTTTAATACAGTTGCAAAACATGGACTTTGTCTTTATCCTCAAACATTAGGTTGCGAAAAATATATTGTTTTGTGGTTGAATTGGACTTGTTCTTTATATCCAGAATAATTTCAAAAGTGAAAGATTCTCTTGGGTCGTGTTCACAGTTGAAAATTTGGTATAAATCATCCCTATCGAAATATATGGGCTCACTGTTTCGATTGCGATTCCATTTGTCTGATCCAAAAAAAGAATTGGAACTTCTGTTTGAATGCATTGTAGCCCAGACAATATTGAATTTATTGGTATCGAGGGGAAGGCCATTTACATCAAGTATTTTCAATGACTGTGACGCTTTTTTGGGTATGTAATCATAGAATTTACCCACGTTGTCTGGACTAACAAATGGAATAATTGCCTTGAAATCGCCACTTTCATAATCATACCTAATTTTTTCACCCAAAAGCGATGGCCATTGGTAGTCGATTGATTGTTCCGATATTTTTCGAACGTTCTCTTCGTCTTCCACAGAGATCACACAGAGCGTGACGGATTGATCAAATCGAAAGTTGCCGTCTACATATTTTTCACATTGCCCGTTGAAAGAAACTGACTGAAGGTATTTACATGGCCAAAGCGTCAGGCTGCCAGGATAATTTTGCAATTGAAGAATTGTTTCGGCCCTTGGGGCAAAATAATTTAAATAGTAGTATGTCCCATTGTTCTTTACGCGTTTGGTGAATCGATTAAAAATGGCAAAGTTGTATAATTCATCGTCTGCTAGATTTACATCCGTACTCACTTTTACATGTGTTCGATTGATATTCTTAAACATGTTTGGATCGAATGCAGGCGGGGTTCTTTTTGTGAATGAATGAATTTCATTCGACTGAGATTTGTGCCAAACGATTTTATACAAGGTATTGGCTTTTATCACCAATCCTTTACCTATGCCGTTCTGAAAATAATATTTTGTATGACTAGAATCCGACAAATCTTCCATGTATAACACAAATTCATTGGGATCAAGCATTTTGCTATCAGTACTCGTGTTTTGCCAAAATTCAAAATATGGGGTATTGCCTGTTGCAACCAGGCCCCAAAGCACTGTTTGGTCTTTTAATGCCGGCTGAGTGGATGTTTCACAGCCTAACATCGAAACCAAAGCCAAACAACCAATAAAGGTGAGTTTTGCATTGGTCATTAACCTATGAAATAGAACAAATAGTCTTTGCATTGTTGATCGAAAATATGAATATTTAATTTATTCAAAAATAGTTAATTCTGTAGGAGAACCTTTAATAAAATGATACCAACTTATTTATGTTTTCGATGAAAGTTCATCGATTGACTAGCTCCTAGAATACCGTTTGGAGGTTTTGGATCGAGCTGTGACCTTACCCCAAAACAAACGAAGTCATCGCCAAGGAACCCATCACGCCTTGGCCGTTGAAGTATTGCGGGGTTTCTTTGGAGAGCTTGGGGCTTAGGGTATAAGGTCTGGTATACCAAAAATTCTCTTGATGGCATAAACAATCAATTAATTGAGCGATTTAATTTGGGCCCAACCATAGGGATTGCTTTTAAACCATTTGAAGTAGGCAAGTTCAAGCTGCGATGCAGGTATGATATCAATGCTTCCTTGCTAGGTGAACTAAAGGAAAATACTAATTTCGACTATTTAAGACAGCGCATTACATTGAGTGTTGTTCTGGGGAAACAACATTGATTCGCTGGAAGTAAAATGGGCAAGGGTTGTAAGTAGGCCATTTTTCGAACTGGGTTAGATTCGACTTCTCAAGTTTAAGGATTAGTTTCAAAATAATGGTTTTGATTATTTAATTGCGTGGTTTTTTGCTTAGTAGTATCCTGTTTTCAATTTTAGCCAATTTCCATTTAGGCTGATTTTTATTTGACTGGGGATTTTGAGGATTTTGGCGAATTGTAATCAGTTTAGATTTTGGATCAATGTACATTGCCGCAATAGGATTGTCACAGCTTCGCCCTTTGAGTCACAAAGATCTCAATTGGATTTTGTTGGTATGCGAATTAATAATATCGGTAATTCGTATTGATGATAGATTTGTATCATCTTCAATTTTCGCGTTTTCATGTATTT
>Ga0255123_1000400_pt1 | contig 13055 bp, 6 predicted proteins | sample Law_Cont_RepA_8d_FD_188585 | JGI IMG/M metagenome (GOLD analysis project Ga0255123, IMG submission 188585) | Freshwater microbial communities from St. Lawrence River, New York, United States - Law_Cont_RepA_8d | ecosystem: Environmental > Aquatic > Freshwater > River | place: USA: New York...
GTATAAAACCGAATGCATCAAAGTCGGGTCGCCGTTGGAATTGAGCAAGTTCAAGGATTTGTATCCGAGCAATCGCTGGTCTTCGTCGGCCATGTCCATCGAGATGTTCAATGAACGTTTGGAACCGGCAGGCACCATCCCAAAGGACGAAGCGCCGCGGAAGCTCACGCCGACAAGCGGATACTCTTTGCCATCTACCATCAACGTTGCATCGACTTCGACATCAGTTGGTTTGAAGTCGGCTAGTTCTGATTCCCAATCTTGATTCTCGAAGGTAATAAACAAAGTGCGGACGACACTGCGATCGTAGAGGTCTTGGTCTTGGAAGCTTTGCACATCGGTGGCAGCGACGCGGATACCGGGCTTGCCGGGCTCTCGCGAACCACCAGGTCCACCAGGGCCGCCTGGGCCACCGAACCCAAATCCTCCGAATCCACCGAAGCCTGGTGGGCCGCCGCGACCACCTCGCCCGCCACCGGGTCCACCGGGTCCACCGGGGCCACTAGGTCCACCAGGTCCACCGAAACCAGGTCCGCCTGGTCCACCAGGTCCGCCACCGCCAGGTCCGCCCGGTCCGCCTCCGAAACCAGGTCCGCCGGGGCCTCCCGGGCCGCCACCGAGGCGGGATATGGATTTGGCTTCTTCTCTCGCTTCGAGCCGCTCTTGAGCATTCAGCCATCCGTCGCCGTTTTTGTCAAATTTCGCTACGAGTGGCCGATCGGGACCGCCAAATCCTGGGCCACCTGGCCCGCCGAAACCTGGACCACCTGGGCCACCGAAAACAGGGCCTCCCATGGGGGTTTGTTCAAACGCGAAAGGAGTGCCTCTCAAGTCGTTCCATTTCTGCTTTTGTGAATCCGAAAAGCTTTCAACAAGTCGGCGTTCCGTATTGAGCCGCGTTTCCGCAATCCGTTGAAAGTCAGGTGGGCCGTTGGGGCCGGGGCGGAACGCTTGATTGCCAAGCGCGTCCGCTTGTTTGGAAAGCAATTCTCGTTGGTCTTCGGTTAACTGCAAAGCTTCCGATACTTCGCCGCGCAAGGCAGCCGCAATCCCTTCTCGCTGCAAACTCTGCTTCTCTGATAGAAGCTTTTTGAGATTTGCTTCTTGTTCGCTAATAAATGTTTCTAAGCTTTTGCGAACTTGCTCGATGGCTTCATCGCGTTGCTTGTCTTCAAGCTCGAAGATGCGAGGTGGCGCGATCGGTTGCATGGTTTCGAAAGTCGCTGCGAGCGTTGTTTCTTCGATGGCCCGAAGTTGTTCGAGTTGGGATTCAGAGAGTTGAAGCTCCCGTTGGACTTCCGGGAGTCCGATGGTCGGTAGTGGGCGATGGGCCAGACCAAGCATCGTAAGTGGGCCGAGGATGCTCGGTGCTGATCGGCCAAAGCCCGGTTCTTGTCGGCCTGATTCTTGTCGGCCCGGTCGTTGGAAACCCGGGCCTTGGAAACCTGGTCCTTGGAAACCTGGGCCTGCACCCTCGGGCCTGCGCTGATTTCGAGGTGTCGCAGGGTCTTGGGCAAGTCCCATGCAGGAACATAGCGTGCATGCAAGGATTGTTTGATATTTCAGTCGAGCTAATTTTTTGAAGCGATGATTCATCGTTCGGAGACTTTCCAAGAGATGGACTGGATGCTGGCAATGGAAGCTAATTCGATTGGGATGGATGTGGAACCTAAGAAGGAGGCGTTGGGGATTTCGTAAGTCCATTCCATCATGGTTCCTCCGCGTGCCGATTCGGCGGCGACGATTCGGTACGATATCCCCTTTTCGGCGAGGAGTTGTTCGACTTGTTTCGATCCGGACGGATCTGCGATGGGGGTTTTGAAGGTCAGTCGTCCAATGGTCGGGTTGCTCTGTATTCCATAGTGTGCATAGAACCACTTCGAAGCAACGATAAGTAAGGACATGATGGAGCCACCAAGCAGAGCGACATCGAAGTTCCCCGCTCCAAGGGCCATCCCTACGACGACTGCAAAAATCACGAAGCCAATGTCGAGGGTGTCATCGACGACTGTTCGAAAGCGAACGATTGACAGTGCGCCGACGAGGCTGAAGGCTCGGGCAATGTGATTCCCAACGACTTGGGTCACCATAGCGATGAGGATAGCGAGGAAAATCAGGGTCAGAGGGAAGCTTGCTGTTCCATGATTCGGTCCCCTGTTCCATGTATACAGCCAAGCGATGAAGCAACCGCTTAACGCGGCAAGCAGAAGCCTTATGGCAAGACTTGTCGCATCGATTGATGTGGAATCCACATTTGTTTGTGTGAGCCAATCAAGCATTTAGACAACTCTTTCTTCCTTGAGTTTCAGACAAGTTACACCTAGTGGACCTTTTGGAAATGATTGCATTTGGGGCGAGAGGGCTTACCGGACGGCTCGCGCCGTACCGCTTTAGTGACACCGGACGGCTCGCGCCGTGTACCGCTTTAGTGGCACCGGTCGGCTCGCGCCGTACCGCTTTCGGGTCAAGATATGAACACGCTATGCTAGCCTCTGTTTCGCTGTTGATGAAGACTTTGTGAAGTAGGGACGTTGATACTATACCTGAGCCATCCCGAAGAGGGGGTAATGGGGTTGACTTGCCAGAATCCGATTCCGTACTTTCCGACCTGTCGTTTTTGAGAGGCGGGATTTACATGGTAACGGCGAGGAATTTCATGCAGTTGAACAAGCCAATTGAGAGGGGAAACCGAACTGCGCTTTGCGTTGGCCAATTCTGTGCAACGTATGGAATCCTCTTGGTAACCCTGCTTTCGTTGATAAATCCTGTTTTTTCCCAGGAGATTCGGCCCAAAACTACCAGAGGAGATCGCATTGCTGGTGGTGAGGATTCGCAGGTTCGTACGGTTCCGTTGGTGCGAACAGAGATTGCCGCGAATGCGAATCAGTGGCTTGCGATGCGACAAGCGATGGTAGGTGCTTATGGGGCTCAGTCCCATCCGCATCCGGCGAAACCTGATGCCCTATTGCTACAGTTCAACAATGACTTTGTTCTAATGGAGCATGATGCTGCTCGTCGTGTGATTCGTATCGAGGGGCTTGAACCGATCGTCGTTGCGCTTAATCGTGTCGGGTTAGCTTACACGCGCGAGTCGACAGTATCGAAGGATCGGAGTTTTCGATTTGTTTCGTTGAAGGTACAGGGGCAGCAAGCGCTTCGCGGTTGGTCGCAGCAAGAATTAACTCAGCGTCGAGGCTTTGGCGTAGATGGACCCGTTCGGCTTGCTGGAGGATTCCAGGATCCGAATCTAAAGTTGGGAGCCGAACCGATTGGGGCTGGTCAGAAAGATCAAGATGCTGAGAAAGACGGCGCTCCTGATAAGTTGCCTTTGCCGCAATTCGAAGGGGTTCAGATCGAGATGTTGCCTGATCTCGATGCGGTCATTTTGCGAGGACGCGATCAGCAGTTGACCGATCTTTCGGAGATCATCAAACGGCTTGATCAGGCGAGCAAAGAGAGCAAGCCAGAGATTGAAGTTGTAACTTTGCAGCATGTGAATTCAGAGTCGCTTGCGAAGATCATCGAAGACATTGAAGAGAAGTTTCTCGGAGCGCGGCAAGGGCGAGTGACGGTTGCTCCGCTGATATCGCCGAATGCGTTGTTGCTCATCGGCTGGGGTGAGTCGATGGAGTTGATGAAGCAGTTGATTATGAGGCTTGATCAACCGACTCGGTCCGACAGTACCTTAGCGGTGTTTCCGTTGAAGCATGCGTTGGCGAGTGAAGTCCAAAGCGATTTGCAATCGTTTTATAAGGGTAAAGATGGTTTGGCGCCGATCATCAATTCGTTTGCCGATCCGCGAAGCAATGCGATTATCGTCAATGGTTCGCCTCGCGACATCGAAGAGATTCGCAAGCTTTTAGAAAAGCTTGATGTGCCACAGAGTGGACTGATGCAATCCGCGCGCGTGTTCCAGATTCGCCATAGCATCGCTTCGGATATTGCCGAGGCTTTGCAAGAGGCTTTAGCGACAACGACCAGTGATCGGAATCGAACGTTGCAAATTGTCGATGAGAACGGCAATCCGATAGTTTCGGGCGGCATCTTGGGTGCGACGAAGATTACGGTCAATGATCGAAACAATACGTTGATCGTCTCTAGTTCTCCGGAAACACTCCCGTTGATCGAGCGATTCATCGAGCAGTTAGATACTCCAGGGGCGACGGCCAAGATCAAGATTTTTCCAGTGAAGAATGGGGATGCCGCTTCGTTGGTGGAAACCTTGCGAGCATTGATTCCATCCTCGTCGGCGACGACAGCAGGGAGCGGCACGGCAGCTGTGCAGCTTTCAAGCAATCCGTCTGAGATGTCGTTGTTGCCATTGCGGTTCACGGTGGATACTCGAGGGAACAACATTATCGCCATCGGTTCCGATGGGGATTTGAAGATTGTCGAAGCGTTGATTTTGCGACTCGATGAAGGTGATTTGTCGCAACGTAAAAGCATGGTTTATCAGTTGAAAAACTCGCCTGCGATCGATGTTGCAACTGCGATCAATCAATTCTTGCAGAACAAACGTGTGGTGGAGTTAGCTGCACCAGGTACGAACAATCCTTTCGATCAGCTTGATCGCGAAGTTGTGGTTGTACCTGAGCCGGTGCAAAACAAGTTGATTCTCAGTGCAACGCCGAGGTATTACGATGAGATTGCCAAGCTCATCGAGCGACTTGATGAGCAACCACCTCAGGTGATGATTCAGGTGATGATCGCCGAGATTTCGTTGGGGAATACTGATGAGTTTGGGGTCGAGTGGGGTTTGCAGGACTCCGTGTTGTTCGACCGCAGTCTGCTCGGTGATTTAGCAACGCGTACGACGACGACAAACACATCTACACCTGCGGGGGTTGTTACGCAGACGACGCAAGAAATTGTAGCTGCATCGAACGTTCCCGGATTTAACTTCAACAACATCGATCCGCTTGGAAACAGCGGTTCAGCGAAGGCCTTGAACTCGTCGAATTCGGTGGGAGGTCAGGGGATCTCGAATTTCGCAGTTGGTCGTGGTAACGATGAGCTTGGATTCGGTGGACTGGTGTTATCAGCGAGCAGTGAGAATGTAAGCTTCCTATTGCGAGCTTTACAGGATTCAAGGCGATTGGAGATTCTCTCGCGTCCGCAAGTTTTAACTTTGGATAACCAGCAGGCGTTTATTCAGGTAGGTCAGCGGATTCCGCGAATCGTCAACTCGATCATCAATCAGAACGGGACACAAAACGTTGTAGCGTTGGAGAATGTCGGTTTGATCATCGGAGTTACCCCACGCATTAGTCCTGAGGGGAACGTTGTGATGGAGATCGACGCGGAGAAATCGAAGCTGGGGCCAGAGGACGAAGGGATCCCGATTTCGATTGCCCAGAATGGGACCGTGATTCGCTCGCCACGAGTCGATACGATTACCGCACAAGCGACCGTCAGTGCTGCTGATGGAGAGACGATTATTCTTGGAGGGCTGATTTCGCGATCGACTCGAACGAACCATCGTCAAGTGCCATGGTTGGGCGATATTCCTGTGATCAAGTATCTCTTTAGTTATGACTACAGCGATACTGTTCGAACCGAACTGTTGATCATTATGACACCGCACATCGTTCGCAATCCAACAGATATGGAGCGATTGAAGCAAGCGGAGTTCGCCAGAATGAGCTGGTGCGAAGCGGATGTATTTGAGATTCACGGGGATGTGTTTCCTCGAACAGGGATGCTGCAGGATTGGAATGAAGATCCGGCTGATTGCCCTGTCGTCTATCCCGATAGCGACCCGCGTGGTTCTTACGAATCGACGCTGGAAATACGAAATCCTTCGATGCCGCAAGAGTTAGGTACGCAATTGCCGAGCTCGATGCCCGACTCATTCGTTCCACCTGTTCAGGGTGTCAATGAGTTGCCGACTCCCACGTCGGTGAAACCTTCGGCGGGTTTACTTCGATTACCGCGAACACTTCCACCGAGTGTTCGTCCTGCCCCAACTATCGAGCCTGTGGCGAGCACATCGTCAGCAATGGCTCCCGCCTCCGACTCGTCATCGAGGACCCGTAAATGATTTCCATTCGGATTCCTTCCCCTGTTTCGGTATTGATACTCTTACTCCTGTCGTGCTGTTGCATGGTGGGTTGCCAATTCGCGCCGAAGAAACTTCCTGATTCGTGGAAGTGGGGAGAGGACGACAGGCCGGCTTTGCCTGACCGGATACTTGCCGTTTGGACCGATACCGTTTTGCATCAACCCAATCAACCGGGAGTTCGTGGATTCGGTGGACGTGTTTTCTTTTATCTAAAAGATCAAACCGATCCGATTGAAGTTGACGGTAAGCTAGCTGTATACGTTTTTGATGCTGAGGATGCCGATCCGATGAACCAAAAACCGTTGCGCAAATATGTGTTCACCGCCGATCAATTCGCAAGTCACATGAGCAAGACTTCCATTGGCCCATCCTACAGCGTTTGGTTGCCTTGGGGGGAAGTTGGCGGTCCGCAGATGAAGCTCAGTATTATTGCGAGGTTTGAAGGGGTCGATGGAGGAACGACAATCTCGGATCCGACAATCAAACTCTTGCCAGGGATCGTCAGTCGCGAATCCACGCCCGATAAAGCAGGGAGCGGTAAGGTAGGGAGCGAGAAAGCGGGGAGCGAAAAGAGCTCATCGGGAGGCGGGGTTAAATTCCGCTTGTCGAGCCGAAACACGCAGAAAACAATCGAGGATTCGGACGGCAGCGTGAAGCTTGCTAGTGGCTCGGACTATGGGGACGATCAAGGCGTACAGCACGCATCGTATTCGAAAAATAGCACATCATTGAAGAAGGGTGTTGCTGGGGGTAAAGAGTATTCGACGCGAGGATTAAAGGATTCGCGAGAAACGAATGCGGAAGATTCTCGCAGTGTGCAAACCATCGACCTTCCTCCAGCTTTCGAACGACACTTCCAGAAATCTTCTTCCGTGAATACAGAAGTGATCGATATGCGAAGTGGCAACGTGAAAGCCTTTCAGAAGGTATACTCGCGTACTGAGTCCGAAGTCAGTCCGGAAGGCTCAGAGTCGGTAGTTAAGGATTCGGTATCCAAATCACCTGCGATGAAGAGTTCGGAGCCTCGTGTCTTGCGACGCAATCCGGCGAATCGACTTGAAGTGTTGCGTTCCGGCAAATGGATCGATTCGATACAGAGAGGTGATGGAAACAATGCGGATCCGGTCCTCAACGGAGTGGAGCTTCGATCAATGGATCGGACGCAAGGGTCACTGAGCGATAACGAGTGAAAATCGTAAGCATGCCAGCAATTGCGATCGTTCTGGCCCCTGCCAGTTGCAATGCACTAAGACGGTGTTTTAACGCCTGAGCTCATGGAGTCGGCATTTGACTTTGAAGAAGCTTCAACGCTCGTGCTAAAGGTTTATCTAGCTCGAATTGAGAGTCGTTCGGATCTTCGACTTGAGCGAGTGGATGGTCGGTTATTAGTCCGTTTCGCAGCGGATCGCTTCGGGTTTGGAAGCGTTTCTGGGATGCGACTTCGTCTTCTTGGGACAAGCCAACCAAGCCTTGGGTGTCGGGAAGTACTCCCCATTCATCGTCGGGGGAGTCGTTGGGGCGTTTGTGAATTCTTCGACCGCTGGGCGGGTAGTAGTAGGCGGTTGTAAGTCGGATCGCAGCGGAGCCACCAAGGACGGGGACGATGCTTTGAACGTTTCCTTTTCCGTAGGAACGTTCCCCAACGACGATTGCTCGTTTGCGATCTTTCAGGCAAGCAGCGACGACTTCACTCGCGCTAGCCGATTCTCTATTGATCAGAATGCAGATGGGGGTAGAGGTCGGAAGCAGGGTACCTGCTGATGCGTAAGCCGTGTCGGTTTGAGCGTTGTTTTCACGCCCGTTCGTCGAGACAATCGGTCCGTCTTCGAGGAACATATCGCAGACTTCAACAGCCGCGTCGAGTAGTCCGCCACTGTTATCGCGCAGGTCGATGATGAGGCCTTTGCATGAAGTGGCTTTTGAGAGGAGTTCGCGAAGCTCCGCAGCGGTTCGTTCTCCGAAGAGTTCGATATGTAGGTACAAGATATCGGGTGCGACTTGCAGTTGATGTTCCCATGTACCATCGGGTTTTCTGCGATCGCCGGTAATGCTTTCGACGGCAACAAATTCGCGAGGAACATTGAAGCTCATCGGTTCTCCTGCGCGATCTATCAGGATAGCCGCAGTCGACCCAACGGGGCCTTGCAACCAGCGCGAGAGGGTTTCCATAGTTTTGGCCTCTTCCACCTTATTTCCATCGACTTCTTGGATTACATCCCCAGGACGCAATCCTGCACGGAAGGCAGGCGAGTGGAAAATGGTAGCGACGATGGTAGGTTTCGGGCGTTGCGGTGGGCCTTCGACCTGAATTCCCAGGCCGGCGAATTGTTGATCGAACAAGGCATTGAAGCCGGTCAGTGCGCTGCTTGGGATGTATGCAGAGTAAGGGTCTAGGGATTCGAGCAACCCTTGCAGTGCGGCGTCTCGGAGATTAGCGGTTGATTTCGGCTCGACGTAGGAGTTTTCGATCCAGTGCATGCTGTATGCGATATCGCGAACGGGGCGGAGCCAAGCAGCGTTTGCGTAGCAGAGTAAGCAGAGGACAAGAAGAGCGGAGAGTTTTTTTAAGGTATTCCAACTCACGGGTTTTCGTCTCCTGCGAGCATACTGTTTTTGTTAGGATAGCGAAGTCAAAAATACGAAATGATAATTGCCAGATCGGATTGGTAGAAACCGTGCTGAATCGCGATGACATTGTAGCCGAATATTTACAGCAGCTTCCTTATGCCCCTTATCCGGTCCAAGAAGATGCTTTATTTGCATGGTTTTCTTCGGATCATGGGGTTTTGGTTTGTGCACCGACGGGGACGGGCAAGACGCTTATCGCTGAAGGAGCGATCTTCGAAGCACTTCGAACGGGGCGGCGATGTTACTACACGACTCCGTTGATTGCCTTGACGGATCAAAAATTGTACGAGTTGCAAGCCGCTGCGCAGCGTTGGGGGTATCCTGCGAGTTCGATTGGGCTGGTCACGGGGAATCGAAAAGTCAATCCGGACGCTCCTGTGCTTGTCGTTGTCGCGGAGATCTTGCTCAATAAACTGCTTCAAGCAGGGCCGGATGGCTTCGAAGATGTGGATTCTGTAGTGATGGACGAGTTTCACTCTTTCAACGACCCGGAGCGTGGGATCGTGTGGGAACTGAGTATCGGGATGCTGCCCAAGCATGTGCGGTTGATGTTGCTTTCTGCGACCATCGGTAACAGCGTAGAGTTCTGTTCTTGGTTGATGCGAGCTCATGGTCGGAATCTCGAGTTGGTCCAAGGTACGGAGCGCAAGGTACCCCTACAATTCGAGTGGGTAGAAGATGATTATCTTGACGAGCATCTCGAGCGGATTGCAGAAGGAGACGAGACGAAGCGGCGTACGCCTGGGTTGGTGTTTTGCTTCAATCGCGATCAGTGTTGGCAGGTGGCTGAGTTATTGAAGGGCAAGAAGCTTATTGACAAGCCACGTCAAGCGATCATTACCGAGCGATTGGAAGGGGTGAATTTATCGGAGGGAGCTGGGCCGAAGATCAAGCAAATATTGATACGAGGGATCGGTATTCACCACGCGGGGATCATGCCAAAATACCGGCGGCTTGTCGAGCAACTGTTTCAAGAAAAGCTACTTACTGTTTGCGTTTGCACTGAGACTTTGTCAGCAGGGATCAATTTACCCGCGCGAAGCGTGATCCTGCCGAGTTTGGTCAAAGGGCCTTATGGCAAGAAGAAGTTGATCGAGTCGGCTTCGGCACAGCAAATTTTTGGTCGAGCGGGCCGCCCGCAGTTTGACCGCGAGGGGTTTGTTTATGCGATCGCGCATGAAGACGATGTGAAGCTTCATCGATGGCGACTTCAGTACGATCAGATCCCCGAGGATACGAAGGATCCGAATTTGATCAGAGCGAAGAAGCAGTTGAAAAAGAAGATGCCTACTCGGCGTCAGGGGGAGACTTATTGGACGAAGGATCAGTTTGAAAAACTAGCCCGTGCCCCCGCATCGCATCTTGCGAGCCGTGGCCCACTTCCCTGGCGACTCCTAGCGCACATGCTTCAACGCGACCCTTCGATCGATCCACTTCGCACTTTAGTGGGACGTCGTTTACTTGCTCCAAGCGACATGATTCGAGCGCAAAAAGAGTTGAATCAAATGCTCGTAACTCTCTGGACGGGCGGATTTCTTGAGCTTGAGCCCAAGCCTTTACCGAAGCAAGGTGGAGTTGCTCAACCGGGAGGTAAGGGAGGCGGGGCTGATGGTGGTACCGCAGGAAGTAGCGATGGAGGAAGTGGGGGGCAAAAGGGAACGCAGGGGTGGCTTAAGAGTCAATTGCCATCTGCGGCGTTGGGAAATACAAAAGGTAGTGCTCCACCGAAAAGCGATGTTGTAAAACCTGGTGCCGACAATCTCGATGAAGTCGAGGATGATGATGATCTTGGGCAGGCCGATACCGGAGGCGATGATGGTCTGGTAGCGATCACCGATGAGACGGCTGGACGGGGTTATGATTTGGAGAACTATCGTCCTGAGCGAATTATTGCAAAGCCTAGGTTGGAGTTGATGCAAGAGTTTCGGAGCGTCAATCCGATTTATGGTTTGTATTTAATACAGCAATTGCAATTCGCAGATATGACCGAGCGGATTCAAGCTTTAGAGAGCATCTTGGAGCTGCCTCCGAATATCTGCAAGTTAGTTCCGGTACCAAGACCGGAAGAGTTGCCGTTTGGGCCCTTAGCACAAAATCATTTGCACCCACGGTTGCTCGAACTCGGTCTTGTAGGAGTTGCTGAGATTACCGGTCGTTGGGGAAGTGATGACGACGATGATGAAGAGGAAGATGCTTGGAATGAAAACGGGCCCCCGCCGAGGCCTTTGGCCTTAGGTGAGAAACTACGTCGGATGTTCGATTACGATTTTCCAGGTGTACACGACGTGCACACACGCAGCGTATGGGTAGTCGGGGAATTGCTCGAATTCGAATGCGACTTCAATAAATTCATCGTTGCGAAAGGATTGCAAAAACAGGAGGGGATGCTGTTTCGACATGTCTTGCGATTTGTACTGTTGCTTGCCGAAATCAGTGCGATCGCTCCTCAGGAAAGTACGCCCGAGGAGTGGGAGTTGCCCTTTGATCGACTCGCTGAACAGTTGATGGCAGGTTGTCGCAAGGTTGATCCGGAGAGTACTGACGAGGTGTTGCAAGAAATATCGGATCGGGAAAGCCGCGTGGTGCTTGGAAGGAAGAAGCCTTTGACTCAAGCTCAAAGTGGCGATGAGGCGGTGAAGGGGTTTGGGGAGGGGATTGCCGACGGACTGACAAGTGATGGGATGCAATGAGTGAGTTTTACGAGCAACTATCTTTAATCAACTGGGCTTTGCTCGTCATCGCTGCCATCGGCATCGGTGTTACAAAGAGTGGATTCTCCGGTGTTAGTTTATTGCACGTGTTGGTCTTCGCACATGTTTTTGGCGCGAAAGCTTCTACGGGTGTCGTGTTGCCGATGCTGATCGTTGGGGATGTCCTTGCGATGCTGATGTTTGGCAAGCATGCGGATTGGGTGTACGTGCGACGCATGATGCCTCCGGCAATACTAGGGGTGTTGATCGGTTGGATGCTCATGCATCGTTTGAGTGAATCGTTATATAGACCGATCACCGGCGGCATCATATTGATGCTCGCAAGCATGCAACTCGCTAGACTTCGCAACGAAAACTGGCTTGCGTCGATCCCTCATTCAAACCTCTTTGCATGGGGGATGGGTATTGCCGTAGGAGTGACGACGATGCTGGCGAATGCTGCCGGCCCTGTCTTCGGTCTGTTCCTTATCTCGATCGGGCTTCCAAAGAAAGAGTTTGTCGGTACAGCAGCTTGGTTCTTTTTAATTCTCAACGTGCTGAAGATTCCGTTGAGTTGGAATCTAGGGTTGATCGGAGAGCAATCGTTGATGGTTAACGCGTTGTTGGCTCCGTTAATTCTGCTTGGACTGTTCGCGGGGCGTGCGATCGCCAAGCGGATTTCTCAGAAGAGTTTTGAGATGGTGATCCTGGTGCTTTCTATTCTCGCGGCGATGCAATTGTTGTTGGTTTGAGAATGGGGGTTTTTTGAAACACAGAGGCACAGAGGCACAGAGAATACCGGAAGGCGGAGAGAGGGAAGACGGAGAGAGGGAACGAAGGATGGGATGGGATGGGATGGGGATAAAAAAAGCACCCTTCGGTGGGAAGGGTGCTTTTATAGTTTTTAAATGTTGGCCGAGCGATTGCTAGGTGGCTTCGGCAACGGACGAGACTTCGGCGGTGCCGTCTTTCTGGACCCCTTTGAAGTCCAATCGGGTCACCTTGCCAGTATCGTCTTTGAACGCATCGATCTGGATGGTGTTTTTCCCTTCGAAGCTTCCTCGGAGTAGTTCCTCGGAGAGTGGGTCTTCGATACGTTGCTCGATCGCTCGACGCAGTGGACGAGCACCGTAGTCGAGATTCGAACCTTGCTTGATGATGAATTCTTTGGCTTCATCGGTCAATTCAATTTCGAATCCTCGTTCACGCAGACGCTCTCTGACCTTCGACAATTCGAAGTCGATGACCATCTTGAGGTCTTCGTTGTTCAAGTGTCGGAAGATGATTACGTCATCGAGTCGGTTTAGGAACTCAGGTCGGAAGACGCGTTCGATTTGGTCCATTACGCGAGCTTTCATGCTGTCGTAGGACGCATCATCGGACGGCTTCTGGAATCCGAAAGCTTGCTCATTCTTGATCGCTTCCGCACCGGCGTTGGTGGTCAAGATGAGGATGGTATTTCGGAAGTCGATATTTCGACCGAAGGAGTCGGTCAATCGGCCTTCTTCCATGACTTGCAACAACATATTGAAGACGTCCGGGTGTGCTTTTTCGATTTCATCGAGGAGCACGACGGAGTAAGGACGACGGCGGATTTTCTCGGTGAGTTGTCCACCTTCTTCGTAACCGACGTATCCCGGAGGGGCTCCGATGAGTCGGCTCACGTTGTGCTTCTC
>Ga0255123_1000408_pt1 | contig 12972 bp, 11 predicted proteins | sample Law_Cont_RepA_8d_FD_188585 | JGI IMG/M metagenome (GOLD analysis project Ga0255123, IMG submission 188585) | Freshwater microbial communities from St. Lawrence River, New York, United States - Law_Cont_RepA_8d | ecosystem: Environmental > Aquatic > Freshwater > River | place: USA: New York...
GGCGTTGGTGGTTTGGCCCTCGCGTGGCTGGGCAGCGTGGCCCCGCCGGCGTTCATGGCGCACCTCATGGTGTTCGTGCTTGCCTGCTTCGTGGGCTACATGGTGATTTGGAACGTCACGCCGGCATTGCATACGCCCTTGATGAGCGTGACGAATGCCATCAGCAGCATCATCGCCATTGGCGCGATTCTCCAAATCTCGTCGCCCGGCGCCTTGATGACGCTTCTGGGCAGCGCGGCATTGATTCTCACCACCGTCAACATGGCGGGCGGCTTCTGGGTTACCCAGCGCATGCTCCGCATGTTCCGTCGTTCGGAGTAAGGCCATGAGTGAAGGTCTGGTTACTGTTTCCTATATCGCGTCCACGATTCTGTTCATTCTGAGTCTGGGCGGCCTGTCTAACCCCGAAACCTCGCGTCGCGGCAATCACTATGGGATTGCCGGCATGGCGATCGCCATCATCGCCACGATCCTGGGGCCCAAAGTCACCAGCATTGTGCCGGTGGTGATGGCGATGCTGATTGGCGGTAGCGCCGGCATTATCGCCGCCCAGCGCGTGCAAATGACGCAAATGCCGGAACTGGTAGCGCTGATGCACAGCCTCGTCGGTCTCGCGGCGGTGCTTATTGGCTACACCAGCTATCTCGACAGCTCCATGCAGTTTGAGGGCGTGGAGAAAACCATCCACGAAGTCGAAATCTACATCGGCATCCTCATCGGCGCGGTGACCTTCTCGGGCTCGGTGATTGCGTTCGGCAAGCTCTCGGCGCGGATCTCCGGCAAGCCGCTGCTGTTGCCCGGGCGGCATCTCATCAACTTGGCAGGCCTGCTGGCGGTCATCTGGTTCTGCAACCTGTTCCTTAACGTGGAATCGGGCGGCGTGGGCATGTTGCTGCTGTTCATGATGACCGGCCTGGCGCTCGCATTCGGCGTGCACATGGTGATGGCCATCGGCGGCGCCGACATGCCGGTGGTGGTGTCGATGCTGAACAGCTATTCGGGCTGGGCGGCCTCTGCCACCGGCTTCATGTTGAGCAACGACCTACTCATCGTGACTGGTGCGCTGGTGGGCTCATCTGGCGCCATCCTGTCGTACATCATGTGCCGCGCGATGAACCGTAATTTCTTCAGCGTGATCGCGGGCGGCTTTGGCACGGCGGGCGGCACCACCGTCGCCAGCGAAGGTCCGCAGGGCGAAGTCCAGCCGGTGTCGGCCGAAGACACCGCCGAACTGCTGCGCAATGCGAGCAAGGTCATCCTCGTACCCGGCTACGGCATGGCGGTGGCGCAGGCCCAGCACACGGTGTTTGAAATCACCAAGCTGCTCCGCGAGCGCGGCGTCGACGTGCATTTCGCCATCCATCCCGTGGCGGGCCGCATGCCAGGGCATATGAACGTGCTGCTGGCCGAAGCCAAGGTGCCCTACGACATCGTGGCTGAAATGGACGAAATCAATCACGAGTTCCCCAACACCGACGTCGCCATGGTGATCGGCGCCAACGACATCGTGAATCCGGCCGCGCAGGACGATCCGGGCAGCCCGATCGCCGGCATGCCGGTGTTGGAAGTGTGGAAGGCGAAGACGTCGATCGTGATGAAGCGTTCGATGGCTTCCGGCTATGCCGGTGTCGACAATCCGCTGTTCTACAAAGAGAACAACCGGATGCTGTTTGGCGATGCCAAGAAGATGCTGGACGAGGTGCTGACCGCGCTGCGGTCGGCCTGATCGCAAGGCTGAAATCCCGGCGCTGGCAACGATAGCCAGCCGCCGGGAAACCTTCTGAAGCCTGCGCTCTCAAGCACGAGAGCCCAAGCCCCCGCTCTCCGCGCCGCCGCGACTAGTGAGGCGTTGCGCCTTCCGACCCAAGCCCCGTTTGTGACCGAATGTACTGATGCCGGAAGGCAGCACGCTCGCGCGCCGCGCGCGGGCTACGGTCCAGCAAGGACACCACGATGCTGCCGGTGAATGACACCACCATGGCGAACAGGGCCGGATATTTATACGGCACGATGGGCTCTGCGTTCCCGAGCACTTCCACCCACACCGTCGGCCCCAACACGATACAACCGACAGCGGTGAGGAGTCCCGCGACGCCGCCGGTGAGCGCACCGGTGGTCGTAAGCCGCGACCAGTACATCGCCAGAAACAACAGCGGGAAATTCACGCTCGCGCCCACGGCGAAGGCCAGCAGCACCATGTAGGCCACGTTCTGTGACTCGAACAGCAGCGCCAGACCAACTGAAATCAGACCCAGCACAATGGTCGAAATGCGCGACACCCGCACAACCTCCTGCTCGCTCGCGCCGGGGCGAAACACGTTGGCATATAGATCGTGCGAGATGGCCGACGCGCCGGACAGCGTAAGGCCCGAGACCACCGCCAGAATCGTGGCAAAGCACACCGCCGACATGAAGCCCAGCAGCAATTCGCCGCCCGCGGCACGGGCAAGGTGAATGGCCGCCATGTTGTCGCCGCCGATGAGTTTGCCGGCGGCGTCCAGAAAATCAGGCTTGCCCGTGACCAAGGCGATGGCGCCGAAGCCGATGATGAAAGTCAGTAGGTAAAAGTAGCCAATAAACGCCGAAGCAAAGAACACCGAGCGGCGTGCTTCGCGGGCGTCGGGCACCGTAAAAAAGCGCATCAGGATGTGGGGCAAGCCGGCCGTGCCGAACATCGTGGCCGTCGCCAGCGAGATTATCGACAGCGGGTCATGCACGAGTCCGCCCGGGGCCATGATGGTGTCCTGTCGGGGATGTTCTGCAATGGCCGCCCGAAACAGCGCATCAAACGAAAAGCCGAACCGCTGCAGCACCAGAAAGGTCACCAAGGTGGCGCCCGAGAGCAGCAGCACGGCTTTGATGATTTGCACCCAGGTGGTGGCAATCATGCCGCCGAAGCAGACATACACAATCATCAGCACGCCGACGGCACCGACGGCGATGGAATAGTTGAGGCCGAACAGCACCTCGATCAGTTTGCCCGCCCCCACCATCTGGCCTATCAGATAAAGCACCACCGCCACCAGCGAGCCCGAGGCGGCCAGACAGCGAATGGGGGTGGCGGCAAGGCGGAGAGATACGGCATCGGCGAAGGTGTATTTGCCCAGATTTTTCAGGCGCTCGCTGAGCAGGAAGAGCACCATCGGCCAACCGGCCAGCCCGCCCACCGCGTAGATAAGACCGTCAAAACCAAAACCAAAAATGAGCCCGGAGACGCCCAGAAACGACGCGGCAGACATGAAATCACCGGCAATCGCGAGGCCGTTCTGGAAGCCGGTGATATTGCCGCCGGCCGCGTAGAAATCGCGGGTCGTCATGGTGCGGCGTGCCGCCCACCAGGTGATGCCGAGCGTGGTGCAGACAAACAGCAGGAAGAAGCTGATGGCGATCCCGCTCGTGTTGACCGGCGTTGCCGCCGTGGCCGTGGGCGCGAGAAGGGTAAGCGGCAGCGCCGCGCTAAGTCTGATGTTCATTTTTGGCATGGGCCACAATCTTGCGATTCTGGGCGTCGAAGTGCTGGTTGGCCTGCCAGATGTAGACGCCGGTGAGGGTGACGGCCAGCACAATCACGCCGATGCCCGCCGCAACGCCCACCGTTATTACGGTTTCCGGCCCCAAAGTTTGGGTGAACCAGGCGGGCTTGAACGCAATGACAAAAATCCACGAATAGAAAGACAAAGCGACCACCGCAGTCAGCGCCCAGCTCAGACGGCTACGCCGTCTGGACAGGGCATGGAACTCGGGGTCTGCATCAATGCGGCGGTAGAGTTCTTCCATGATGGCTTAGTGCTGAGCCGCGCCTTCCGCACCGAGGCCGGTCTGCGAGCGGACGAACTGGTCGTCAAAGCTGGCAAGCTCGGCTTTTGCCCGGTCGCTCTTATCCAGAAGTGACACGACGATCATCGTCACGAAGGCAATCGACATCGAGAACAGCGCCGGATATTTGTACGGGAACAGGGCCTCTGGATTGCCCATGATGTCTTTCCAGATTGTGGGACCGACCACCAGCATCACAATTGCCGAGGCCAGACCGATCCAGCCGCCGGTGACCATGCCTGTGGTGGTTAGCCGCCGCCAGTACATGCTCAGGAACAACACCGGGAAAAACACCGTGGAGCTGATGGTGAAGGGCAACACGATGAGATAGGCGATGTTCTGACCCTTGAAGGCGATGCCCAGCACAATGCCCAGCACGCCAAGACCCAGCGCCGCGATACGCGAGACTTTAACGACCTCCGCGTCGGTCGCCTGGCCGTGACGGAGCATGTTGGCGTAGATGTCATGTGAGATGGCAGAAGCGCCGGCAATAGTAAGGCCCGCGACGACGGCGACGATGGTGGCGAAGGCAACCGCCGAGATGAAGCCGAGCAGAAGATCGCCGCCCATCGCCTTGGCGAGGTGGATGGCGGCCATATTCGGCCCACCGATGATCGCGCCCTTGGCATCAAGAAACTCAGGATTCTTCATCACAAACGCGATGGCGCCGTAACCGATAAAGAAGGTCAGCAGATAGAAGTAGCCGATCAGACTGGCCGCCCAGGCCACCGAGCGGCGCGCCTCTTTGGCGTCCGGGACGGTGAAGAAACGCATCAGCACGTGAGGCATCGCCGCGCCGCCAAAAATCAGCATCACGCCGCACGAGATGGCGTTAACAGGGTCCGGCAGGAGGGTGCCCGGCTGCATGACGCCGGTCTTCAGCGGGGAGTTGTCGACAGCAGCCTGATACAGGCCGTTCATGGAGAAACCAAATTTCTGCAGGACAAGGAACACGATGAAGCTTGCGCCCGACAGCAGCAGTACGGCCTTGATGAGCTGTACGTAGGTGGTGGCAATCATGCCGCCGAAGGCGACGTACACCACAATCAACGCGCCGATGATCACCTGCGCCATTTCGTAGTGGAGGCCAAACAGATTGGAGATCAGGGTGCCGGCGCCCACCATTTGCACGATGAGGTAACCAATAACGAACGCGAGGCTCGCGCTCGACACCAGCGTGCGGACTGGAACGCGCGCCATCCGCAGCGAGACGATATCTGCCAGGGTGTACTTGCCAAGGTTTCGCAGACGGTCTGCCAACAGAAACATCATCAGCGGCCACGCGCCAAAGGGCACCACCGAGTAGATGAGTCCGTCAAAACCATTGCTGTAAATCAGCGCCGCAACCCCCATAAGGGCGGCGGACGAGCACCAGTCGCCGCAAATGGCGAGGCCGTTCTGGAAGCCCCCGATCTTGCCGCCGGCCGTGTAGAAGTCGGCGGTCGACTTGGTGCGTTTGGCGGCCCAGAAGGTGATCCCCAGTGACACCAAGACAAAGCCGATGAACATCGCCACGGCTTTCGAGTTGATGGCAGAGGTGTCGGCCGGCAGGGTAAACATGTTGTGAAGCGCGGTGGCGACATCGGCGGCAGCGCTACCAGCCCACGCCAGTAGCGAGAGGCCCAATAGCCACGCGAGTGGTGCGCGATGGTTCATTTCTGGTCTCCTGCTGCGCGCATAGCATCCGCGATCACCGCGTCCTTAAGCGCATCAAGCTCGCCATTGGCTTTGTTGATGTAAAAAACCACCAGCCCAATGAACCCGACAACCTGCACCAGCCCGATATAGATGCCCCAAGTCGTTGCCGCGCCGTCGGCGACAGGCTGACCCCAGAACCGCGCGATGTCCGCCAGCAGGCCGGTGGTTTCGGCGTTCTTCGGAAAGAACGCGGTGGCGATGATGTACCAAACAATGTTTGCCATCACGATCGAGGCGAGTGTCCAGCTTAGCCGGGAGCGCTTGCGCTCCAGTTCGTGAAAGCGCGGATTGGCGTGAATCAACCGATAAAGATGCTGCATTGGGGTACCTCGGGCCTTCAGCCCCAAAGTTGACGGGAAGCGAGGCGCGCGCCCTCGGCAAGCGCTTCAAATTTCTTGTAGACCACAGACGCCGCCACCATTTCCCAACCGGCGAAGGTGCCGAAGCCGCAGTCGCAGCCAGCAATCACGCGCTCGCGGTCGCCGGTGACCGCCACGGCCTCGAGGATCCGGTTGCACACCACCTGTGGATGCTCGATGTAGTTCACGGTGGAGTCGATCACGCCGGGAATCAGGATCACATCCTTGGGCAGCGGGTTTTTCTTGACCGCGGCGTATTCGTGCTGATGGCGTGGGTTGGCAAATTCAACCGAGAACGCGCCCACTTTGGCGCCGTAGACGATCGGCAGGATGTCATCTAGCGGGACATCGCAATCGTGGGGGCCGTCGTAATTGCCCCAGCAAAGATGCAGGCGCACGCGGTCGCGCGGGATGTTCACCAAGGCTTCGTTGATGGCGTCGATGTGGATCGCAACGGCATCCTGAAACTGACGAAGCGTGCCGTTCTGGAACATGCCGTGCCATTCCATGGCGAGGTCCGGGCAGTCGAGTTGCAGCACATAGCCGCGGCTGACAATGAGTTCGTATTCCTTGCGCAGTTCCTGGGCGACGGCGTGCACATAGGTTTCGTGGCTGTCGTACCAAGCGTTGCGCAAGGTGGTGCACACGATGCCGGGGGAGGCGGCCGTCATGAATGGTTCAACAAACTGACCGCGATGTTGGGTCAGCGCGTTATCAAAAAGGTCGCATTCGCGAATGGCGGGCGCCAGGTCCTTGTACACCACCTGGGCATTGGCGGTCGGGGCGTCAAAGACCTTCGACATCACCATTCCGCGCTTGATCCAGATGTCGGCGAAGTCAGGGTAATCCGCAAAATCCTTGAAGGGCTCGCGCTTGCTGGAGCCGCCGAAGCCTTCCAGGCGCTGGCTGACATAGGTTTGGAACCCGACGCGCGGTTGTTCGCCGTCATTGATGACGTCGAGACCTGCCGCCACCTGTTTGCTGACGACCTTGCTCACGCCTTCCGCTGCCAATGTTTCGAGGCGCGCCTTGTCGACCGGCTGCCGATCTTCCTCGGCAATCAGCAGGTCGCTGAGCTCACGGGCGCGCGGGAGGCTGCCGACATGCGTCGTCAGGATCCGGGAATCGCTTTGTTTCATGTTCTCTCCCCCTGATCGGTTCGTGATTTTGTTTTCTTGCCGCTCCTGACGGAGGGTCGGCGTAGTGTACATGCTGGCCTCACGAGGCACGACCGGGCCATCGAGGCGAGGTGCAGCACCGTAAAGGGCTGTCCTCGGGCGCCGATAGACGAAACATGCCAGCGCACCAGCCCTCTTTTTCCTCGCCAGACATACCTCCGATCCCGCGGCCGGCTTGCCGCCGTCGAACAGGTCAACGTTGATGAGTCCGCACGTCGAAGATTGCCCCGTAGCACTCGTGGTCGATGACGACGAAGCGGCGCGTTTGATGACGCGGATCGCGCTGGAGCAGGCCGGTTTTCGGGTGCTCGAAGCCGACGACGGCTTGCCCGCGCTGGCCATTTTGCGTAGCCAGCAGGTGGATATCGTGTTGCTCGACGTGATGATGCGCACGCTGGACGGCTTTGCCACCTGCGCCGCGCTACGCGCATTGCCGGACGGTGACCGTATCCCGGTGATGATGATGACCGGGCTGGAAGATGCGGCTTCCATTGAATGGGCGTACGAAGCTGGCGCAACCGATTTCGAGATCAAGCCCCTTAACTTCGACGTGCTCGTGCACCGGGTGCGCTATCTGTTGCGGAGTGCGCGCACGGCCAACGCCCTACGGGCCAGCGAGACCCGGTTGGGTCAGGCGCAACGCCTTGCCAGACTCGGCCACTACGACTGGAACCCACGAACTGGCGTGTTGCTCTGTTCGCCTGTCGCCGAGGAGATATTAGGGCTGACGAGCGGCGCGGTGGTCGTCGATTTGGCCGAATTGCTGGCCGGCACTGATCCCGATGACGGTCCGCCGGCGCGCAGCTTGCTAGCCGACTGCTTCAGCCGCGGAGGAGAGTTTCGTAGCAGTCATCGGCTGCTACTGGCAGACCGTCAGCCGATTCACGTGCAGATTGAAGGCGCCAGTGGCCATGATGAGGGCGCCAGCGAGGCCATCCTCTCCGGCGTTATTCAGGATGTCTCCGAGCGCCAGCGGCTTGAGGGGCTTGCGCATCAGCTGACTTATTTTGACCCGGTAACTGGCCTCCCTAATCGGGCCACACTGGGCATGGAGCTGGCCCAGACCTTGGCGACTGAACAACAAGGCCCACTCGCAGTGTTGTCACTGGATATCGCCAATTTTTCGCGACTCAACGATAGTTTTGGGCGTGAGCAGGGAGATCAGGTGTTACGGACTGTGGCCGAGCGCATTGGGCAATGCGTACGCCGCGGTGAACGCGCGAGCTATCCAGCCCGTGAATCCCGGGTCTCCAAAGACCTTCTGGCGCGCACCGGAGGAGATGAGTTCTACGCGCTATTGAATGGCCTGCGCGCCCCCGAGGATGCGGCGGTCGTCGCCAGACGGATTCTTGATGCCATCGCGATGCCGCTCATGATCGGAACGCAAGAAGTCGTCCTGAGCGCGACCGTGGGCATTAGCGTGTTTCCGATGGATGGCACCAGCGCCGAGAACCTCATTGAGCATGCCGACGCCGCGCGGCGCCACGCCAAGGCTGCCGGGCGGGGCGGGTTTCATTTTTACACCAGCGGAATTAACCATCTGGCGGCGAACCGAGTCTCGATGGAAAACGCGCTGCGCCGGGCGCTGCAGTTGGGGCAGTTCGAGCTTTACTACCAGCCCAAGCTCCGGCTCGCGGACCGTCAGATGCTGGGCGTCGAGGCTTTGATTCGCTGGCATCACCCGGTGCTGGGGCTCGTCTCGCCGGGGGAGTTCATTCCGCTGGCGGAAGAAACCGGGCTGATTGTCCCTCTGGGGCGTTGGATCGTGCATCAGGCCTGCGCGGATCTGGCGGCCTGGCAGAAGCAGGGACTTGCCGCGTTGTCATGCGCCATCAACGTAAGTCCCATCCAGTTCGAGACCGACGGGCTGCTCGACTTATTGCAAGAGACCGTTGCGGCCTACGGGATCGCCCCGGAACGGCTTGAGATCGAGTTAACCGAAAGCGCGCTCATCCACGACACCGCCCGCTCCATCGGGCTGCTCAACGAATTCCGCAGGCAGGGCTTTGCGGTGTGGGTTGATGACTTTGGCACCGGCTACAGTTCTCTTAGCTATTTGCGGCAATTTCCGGTGACCGGATTGAAGATCGACCAGAGCTTCATCCGCGACATGACGTTTAACGACAGCGATGCCGCCATTGTCGCCGCGGTGATTGCGCTGTCCCGGAGTCTCCATCTGGAGGTGGTGGCCGAGGGCATTGAGACAGTCGAACAAACAGCATTTCTTGAGCCCCTAGGCTGCGATTACGGACAGGGCTTTCTGTATGGCAGGCCCATGCCAGCGGCCTCGATTACGCGAATGGCCCTGGAGAAGTAAGGCGAGGTCGCGCCGCCGGCGCGAACGGCTGTAAAGGTTCAAGCCTCGCTGACGATACCTACCCTGACACTCAACACGCCAGATTCAGGCGTTCCAGAACGGGAGAAGACGGATGGCAAGTATTCTTGCAGTGGATGACTCGGCCTCAATGCGCCAGATGGTGGCGTTTACCCTGAAAGGGGCTGGTTACGACGTCACGGAGGCCGTAGATGGGCAGGATGCGCTCACCAAGGCTCGCTCCAAGCAGGCGGACGTGGTGCTCACCGACCTCAACATGCCCAATATGGATGGCATCCAGCTTATTCGTGAGCTGCGCAAACTGCCCCAATACAAGTTCACCCCTATGCTATTGCTGACCACTGAGTCCGCGGGTGACAAAAAAACAGAAGGCAAAGCCGCTGGCGCAACCGGCTGGCTGGTCAAGCCTTTCAATCCGGAACAATTGCTCGCAACGCTGAAGAAGGTCCTCGGCTGAGGGACAAGTCCACCCGGTTCTAGGCAAATTTTCGCGGGAGCACCATGTCCGTCGACATCAGCCAGTTTCATCAGGTTTACTTTGAAGAGTCCTTCGAAGGTCTGGCTGCAATGGAGTCCGGATTGCTTGGGCTTTCCATAGGCGAGCCGGATAACGAAGCGATCAACACCATTTTCCGTGCGGCGCACTCGATCAAAGGCGGGGCGGGTACATTCGGCTTCAAGTCCGTCACGGATTTCACGCACATCATGGAGACCTTGCTGGACGAAATGCGTTCCGGCCAGCGCATGGTGACGCGGGAGGCAGTTGATTTGCTTCTGCTCAGCGTCGACCAGTTAGGTCGGTTGCTGGTTGCGACGCGCGACAAGCAAGCCTATGACGAAGACGCTTTCAATACCGCACTTCAGAATTTGCAGGCCATGCTGGCCGGCGCGCAAAACAGCCCCGTTGCTGCCCAAGTTGCCGACACGCCGGCGCTAAGCGCGACCGGATGGCGGGTCACGTTTGCGCCCCAACCTCACCTTTTCATGACGGGTAATGACCCGGCGCGATTGCTCCGGGAATTGGCGACGCTCGGTCCCTGCAAGGTGACCTGCGATAGTGCCAAGCTCCCGGCCTTCAGCGATTTTGAACCCGAAACCTGCTATCTCGCCTGGCAGATAGAACTCAACGCCACAGTTCCCGAAGCCGCGGTGCGGGAAGTTTTCGAATGGGTGGACAACGACGCCGACCTCGCCGTCACGCCGATTTTGCCTCCCCCCCCTGAGGTCAAGCCCAAGGCGGAAGAGCCCGTGGCCGCCAGTGAGGAAGACAAGCCCGCCGCAAGACCTTCACGAATTCGCCCGGCGCGCTTACGGCGCGGAGAGGCTGATGCGGAGTCTCCAGAGGCACAGGCCACCGCCGAATCAGCGTCCGCTGCAAACGCCGAACAGGCCGGCGGCACTGAGGAGCGTCGGAGCACCGAACGCCGGAGCACCGAACGCCGGAGCGCCGAGCGCCGTGAATCTGGCGGCGGGGCTGCGGGTGCGGCCGCCGGTGGAACCTCAATTCGAGTCGACGTCGAGAAAGTCGATGGACTCATTAACTCGATCGGGCAGTTGGTCATCACGCAATCGATGCTGATGGCGTTGAGCGACAATTTCAGCGTCGACGACCTCGAGAAACTGCGCGAAGGTCTGGCCCAGTTGGAGCGGAATACTCGCGAACTGCAAGAGAACATCATGAGCATCCGCATGATGCCCATCAGCTTCTCTTTCAACCGCTTCCCGCGCCTGGTGCGGGACTTGTCGAGCAAACTGGGCAAAGAGGTTCAGTTGCGTGTGCTCGGTGAGAACACCGAACTCGATAAGACGGTGATGGAAAAAATCGGCGACCCGCTGGTACATCTCGTTCGGAACGCCCTCGATCACGGACTCGAAACGCCGGACATCAGGCTCGCCGCCGGTAAATCTGCCAGCGGCACGCTAACGCTCAACGCTTACCACGAAGGTGGCGGCATCGTGATCGAAATCAGCGATGACGGCGCAGGCCTGAATCGACAGAAAATTCTGGAAAAGGCGCGCGAGAAAGGGATCTGCGGCCCTGCTGAAAACCCCTCCGACGCCCAAGTTTACGATTACATCTTTGCGCCTGGCTTTTCGACTGCTGCGGTGGTGAGCGATGTCTCCGGGCGCGGGGTAGGAATGGATGTCGTTCGCCGCAACATCAAGGATTTGGGGGGCACGGTCGTCGTGCATTCCCAACCCGGTCTTGGCGCGCTGTTTCGCATACGCCTGCCGCTAACGCTCGCCATTCTGGACGGTCAGCTCGTGCGCGTTGGTGCCAGCGTCTACATCGTCCCGCTCATTGCGATTATCGAATCACTACAGATCGAACGCGGTGCGGTGGAATCAATTTCCAACCAGACCGAGATTTACCGCTTGCGAGAGGAGTATTTGCCGGTCGTTCGCTTGCACGAACTGCTGGGCATCGCCCCTGCCTCCACCCGGTTGGAGGACTGCTTGCTGGTGGTGGTAGAGGTGGAAGGGCGCAAGTTCGCACTGTTGGTTGATGAACTGCTGGGTCAGCAACAAGTTGTCGTGAAAAGTTTGCAGACCAACTTCCGCAGCGTTGCCGGTGTTTCCGGCGCGACCATTCTGGGGAATGGCGCGGTGGCGATGATTCTTGATGTCGGAGGCATTATCCGGTTGTGTCGGGAGCGCGCTGCCGACCTGCCTTTGCTTCCCCCTTCCGCGCGAGTTGCCTGAAAGGAAACGATGTTATGAGTGCACAGATGGTGACGAGCGGGCTTGGTTCAAATGCGGTCCTTGGCGAGCAATTCCTGACTTTTATTCTCAACGACGAAGAGTACGGCATCGATATCTTGCGGGTGCAGGAAATCAAAGGCTGGGAGCAGGCGACGCCAATTCCCAATACGCCTGCCTACGTGTTGGGCGTGATTAATCTTCGTGGCGCCATCATGCCGGTCATCGACCTGCGGCTGCGTTTCGGATTTGACGCCGTTGAGTACTCCGCAACAACAGTGGTCATCGTCCTGCGCATCAAAAACCTCGAGGGGCTTGAACGGACGATGGGCTTCGTGGTGGATGGCGTTTCCGATGTGTACAACATCCCGGCAGGACAACTGCAGCCGCCGCCGGAGTTTGGCGGCAGCATTCGGACTGATTACGTGAAGGGTCTGGCCATGGTGGACGAGAAAATGGTGATTCTTCTCGACGTGGATCACCTTGTGGCCAGCGACATGGAGTTAGGCGAATCCCCCGAAGAACAGGCCAACACTGACTCGGCCCTGGTCGAATGACTCAGGCCTTGCTCGCCGCCCTGAATCTGCGCCGACGCATGGGGACGTAATGATGGAACCTCTGAGTCTTCCCGAAGTGACCAATATCGCTGGCGTGGGTGCGCTTCATCAGTTGCTACGCGAACGCCTCGCGGCCGCAGATAAAGCGCCGCTGATCGTCGACTGTAGCGCCGTACGCTCTATCGATGCTGCGAGTTTGCAATGTCTTCTGATCGCAAGTCGCGAAGCTTCTCGATTGGGCGGACGCCTTGAGCTTGCGGGCGCGAGCGATGACTTCAGACGTTATGCAGATTACGTTGGTCTGGCTTCCGAGTTGATTGGCTGAGGCG
>Ga0255123_1000425_pt1 | contig 12691 bp, 10 predicted proteins | sample Law_Cont_RepA_8d_FD_188585 | JGI IMG/M metagenome (GOLD analysis project Ga0255123, IMG submission 188585) | Freshwater microbial communities from St. Lawrence River, New York, United States - Law_Cont_RepA_8d | ecosystem: Environmental > Aquatic > Freshwater > River | place: USA: New York...
GCTCTATCAACGCGCATCGAATCCAATTCCTTGAGCCAAGCAATCGCTTGTTCCATTTTGCTTCGGTCCACTTCGTGAACCGAAACGCTTTGACCTACACTTTTGAGCATCGTCAGGGTCAATCTTCCACCGAGATGTTGCCGAAATTCTTCTAAACCATCGAAAACCGATTGCGATTCGAGCGCTGAATCATAGATCGGTAGTTGCAAATCGATCAGTGCGTTGACGGCTCCGATCGCATCGCTGCGGTCGAGCCCAAACATCAGATGCGAATAGAGTGTATCAAGCGCTACGCCGATAGATACCGCTTCTCCGTGCCGAAGACGGTACTTGGTATTTTGTTCGAGTTTGTGGGCGGACCAATGCCCGTAATCCAACGGGCGGGCTTCTTGCATCTCAAAAGGATCTCCGCCATGAGTGATATGGTGCAAGTGCATCAAGACGCTCGAGCGAATCGCAGGCATAACAGCTGTCCAGTCTCTGGATGCGATGTCTTTGGCATGCTGACAAAGAAACCGGAACGCGGAGGGACTTTTGAGCAACGAAACTTTGACCGACTCGGAAAACCCTGCGCGAAAATCGCGATCAGGTAGTTTGGCAAGAAGTCGTTGATCGTTGACGACTCCCCAAGGCACGGCAAACGTTCCTTTCCAGTTCTTCTTCCCGAACGCATTAATCGCATTCTTAACCCCTACACCCGAGTCCGCTTGGGCTAGCGTCGTAGTTGGAAAGCGAACCAAGCGAATACCTCGGTGAGCAATTCCTGCGGCGTAACCGACCGCATCGAGCACCGCTCCGCCACCGACAACCACGATATAAGATCGCCGATCCAGGCCATCTCGCTCGATTGTGGAGAAAATTCGGTTTACTGCTTGCTCATCATTTTTGACTTGCTCTCCTCCTTCGACTCGGTGAATCTCGGAGACAAGTTCCAGGGAGTCGGAGCTCTCAGCGATTCGCTGTTGGATTTGATTTTCGAGACTCGGGTCGGCCGCAAGCACCGATGCATCGATCCACCATTGCAACCTAGCTTTGCTCGCTCCCCCTTGTTCTCCTGCGTTGCTTTGGAAGATCGGAAGTACATTCTCCCAGTCCGCCCCAAAGCAGTCCTTCGTAAACCGCAGCCGCATAACCTGCGGGACAGAAAAATTGACATCCAGGGAATCTTCGGAGATCGACCAGGGAATCGAGGACATGGTGGGGAAACATTCGAGGGAGGGAACGGCACGGACGCAGGAGAACTTGCGCCCTTCGATTTAGCCATGCTCTATTCTACCCACCAACCCCCATAGTTCCAAAGTGCTTGATCACACATTCGGAGAATCGTTCCATTTCTTCGAGTTGCGGACTGCACTGTAGCAGCAATAAATCCACCCCAATCTCTGCAAATTCCCCGATCCGATCCTGAACTTGTTGGGGAGATCCAACTAATCCAGCTTGCAATCCACGATTGCTTACCGAATAGTCTTCGAGGCTGACCCGTCGTTCCAACTGGGTACCCGCCAGCCATTGCTGATAATTTGCGTAACCCAACGCCGAGTGTTTCACATCGGTAATCCTTTGCAACTCGGCTTGGGCTTCCCCAATCGTCGGACGGGTGATGACATAAGCGGCAACTCCAAATCGCATTGGTGGCAGTCCAAGTGCATCGCGGCGGTTTTGCATATCTCGAATCTTCGGAGCAATGCGCTCGGGTGGATCCCCGTGCATCACATAAGCATCACATTTTCGAGCGATCAAATCTTTCGCAGCTTCCGACTCGCCACCTGCATAAATGGTCGGCCTGGGCTGCGTCAAAGGCTTCGGCTGCAACACCCCTTGCTTGATCTTGTAAAACGCTCCTTCATAATCGACCCCATCACGACTCCACAATGCGTCGACTACATCGAGCCACTCTTCTGTCCTCTCATAGCGTCGGTCATGTTGCTCGAATTGAACTCCATACTTCTCCGCTTCATCCTGCCACCAACTCGAGACAACGTTCAAACTCAACCGACCTGCTCCACCTATTCGATCGATATTCGCTGCTTGCTTAGCCAATAATGCAGGAGCATGAAACGTCGGGCGTACGGCCACCATCCATTCGATCCGTTCGGTGACGGCCATCAAAGCCGCAGCTGTTGACCAAGCATCGAGCGATGGAGCTGATTGACCTTTGATATCGTTGAGATTCAGCTCGGCAATGAGGCTTAAATCAAACCCGATCTCCTCGCTTCGCTGCGCAAGCCGTTTGACATAACTCCAGTCAGCCTGCATCCCCTCATCCTCGACGTTCCTTAACCAACCGCCAAAGACCGGTAGCCAATATCCAAAACGCATCGCTATCTCCTTGCGTTAAGCTTTCGCCCGCTGGGCTGTTGCCACCCGCATTTCCATGTAATCGACAAGTCGAGCAAAGGGATCGAGTCCCACTACGTTCGTAGCATCAGCCACGAAATTCGACAACGCGTTGATGTCGTAGTAAACCACTCTTCCGTCCCGATCGTCGACCATAAACTCAATCCCACCAACGTCGATCTTCGCTCGCTGCATGATGGCTTCACAAGCTTTGATCACTTCGGTAGAAGGACTCGCCGCTTGAACCTTCAAACCGGACTTCGGCGCATCGATAGGACATGCCGCCCGCTGCAATTCAACCCCATCGGAGCGTTGACAAATATCGGCTGGACACAGGTTGAATGTATCCCCTGTTAAATGAACATCGATCGCATAGAGGAACTTCCCTCCAAGCAACTCAACACGGGTGATTTTACTACCTCGAGCAGGCGTGTACTCCTGCAACAACGCGGTATGATCCACACCGAAATCTAGCGAACCCTGCTGTGCTGCTCGCTCGAGCCCCTCAAGCGAATCGTATCGGACAATACCTGCCCCCGATCCACCAATGTTCGCTTTGAACACCACGGGAAATCGCAATCCAACGGACGCTTCGGAAACTTGGGTTGCATGATTCAAGACCCTTGAACGCGGATACCCTAACCCCAATTCCTCCAACAAGGTTAACTGCTTGGATTTGCTCGTCTCAATCGTAAACGCATCGAGTCCATTGATCACCGGCACACCAAGCCGCCCGAGATGCGCCAGCCAATCGAGCGTAAAGAACATCCCCTGAATCCCACCCCGCAAATATGCAGATGGACTCATCCGATTAAAAACCAAACCATACGGACTGCTCGACTCACTCGGATCAAACCAGTGACCGCGAGGATCAAGTCGCACCCAGGGGATTCCTCGGCTTTCAAGCTCCGCGAACAACGGTTTGAACCAGTGCTCATGCTCGTGATAAATCGCCCAAGGCTTCCCGCCGCTTACCTGATTTAAAGTCATTGCATTCAACGTCATTGCTTAGCCTACCTCTGTCGCTGCTGTGTACTTTCAACACAGAAAACAATAATGCTAGCCCAGTTGCCTAGATCCGACGAGGGTGGCATTGACGCAAGGCTCGATTTCCCCCTACAAACCGCAAGTGGCTAAGAAAACGCAACCACCCGAAAAACATACCGTAAAACCTTTTGATCCAAGTCCGCTCGTCGAAGGAATCTCTGGAATGAGCCGCCTGAACAGCTTCTTGCTAGAAAACCAAACAAAACGCTTGGATCACGGGTTTTCAAACGCCGCAGACGCGATGGATTTCTCGGGAGAACACGGAACCGATTCGGGTTCGCGAAGCCCCCTGAAAGCCCCACCTTATATAAGCTTCCCACATCGGATCTTCGTCCCTGAACACTACGAATCGGGTTATCAGTACCCGTTGGTCATCTGGTTGCATTCTCAGCACAGCAGCGAATGCGAACTCGATGAAATCATGCCCGATCTGAGCATGCGCAATTACGTCGGCTTGTCCGTACGCGCCACCCGCCCATCTCGCAAATCACCACGCCTGTTCCAATGGGGTAACACCTTAACGGAATACATCCTCGCGGAAGAATGTGTCTTTCAAGCGATCGAACAACTCAGTGAGTCCCTGTCGATCAATACGGACAACGTCTTTATCGCTGGATTCGGCAGCGGAGCTACCTTGGCCCAATGGATCGGCTTGCGAAACCCAAACGCGTTCGCGGGCGTTGTCGCTTGCAACGGCCCCTTTCCAAACCATAAGCGGGCACTTGCTGACTGGAAGTCGGCGAGAAATCTTCCCGTTCTCGCGATGCAAAACTCCGATTCGAATACCTGCGGAGTCGATCAAGTCATCGACATGATGCGAATGGCCCATCGCGCACACTTGAACTACCAGTTCATGCAATTTCAAGTCAACTCCACCACCCTTTCGAACCGCGAATCGAAATACACATCGACACAGCAAATGGCCCAAGAAGGAAGTCTCGATTCTCAAATGCTTCAAGTCGCCAATCGATTCATGATGGGAATCGTTACACGTACCCCCATCACCCTCCAATCCAACGAAAACTTAAGCCGCGCCGCTGCATCCACCGAGTCCCGTTTCGCATCGGATTTCAACTGCCGTCGCCCTACAACTGGCAACTAGGCGATGTCAAAGCTACTCGAAATCCATTCTGCTCCCACCGAAGTATCCAGCGAGAATCAAGAATCTCCTTCGGTATGCACCACCCTCGCATTCTGCAAAGCCGGCGATAGATTCACTCACTTCATGGCTATCGATGAAACATCATCTGCAGCCTTGAAGCGATCTACCTTTCTGGAGTCAATCACCACCGATGCGCAATTGGCTTGGCCCAGCGATCCGCCATTGCAACAAGTCGTCCTCGAACCACTCGGCCCTGACCTACAACACGTCGCGCTCGGAGTCGGATTGTCAGGACACGGACACTGGTCCCTCGCCGCCCGTTGTCTCGATGACAACCAATCCTTAGAACTCGATTTCGCCTGCCGTATCACCCGCCCTGCCCTGTTTCTCGGAAGCACCTACCGAATCGTCGATGCAGATGGCAATTCAAACCACCATTGGCACGAAGCCCATATCGACGGGAATTCTTGGACCGGAACATGGACTCGACCTGGAAACGAGTTATTGAAAATCCAACTTGAAGTCACTCTCGGCAAGCTTCTCTGGAACCCTGAACTACGGCAACTTCAAATCCTACCGCTAGGTTCACTCGATAATCCTTCTACACTTCGTTGGTGCTATCGATTCCGTCAGCTACCATAATGGAATGAGCGTTCCACGCCGTCCACTCTTTGAAGCCAAACAACTAAGCAAGTCCTATCCAATGGGGGATTCCGTAGTTCATGCGCTTCGCGGAATCGATTTGCAATTGTTCGAAGGCGAGTTTGTCGTGATCCTCGGTGCCTCAGGCTCCGGTAAATCGACACTGCTAAACATTCTCGGGGGACTCGACACTCCCACGGCCGGTACACTCGTGTTTCGCGACCAAGATCTCTCGGCTTGCGATGAGCACGCATTGACCGAATATCGCCGAGAACACGTGGGGTTCGTGTTCCAATTCTACAATCTCATCTCCGGCTTAACTTCGCTCGATAACGTGCGATTGGTGACGGAAATCGCGAATGCACCGATGGAGCCAATCGATGCCCTGCGACTCGTCGGCCTCGAGAACCGCGCAACGCACTACCCAGCACAACTCTCCGGTGGTGAACAACAACGCGTAGCCATCGCACGCGCAATCGGAAAAAATCCGGCAGTCTTACTCTGCGACGAACCAACCGGCGCTCTTGACGTGAAAACAGGTGCAATCGTTTTGGATGCAATTGCTCGCATCCACCGAGAGCTCGGTACGCTCGTTGTCATAATCACCCACAACGCAGCAATCGCCAATATGGCTAACCGCGTAATCCGTCTTTCTGATGGACAAATCGCTCGTATCGATGAAAACCTAAACCCTCAGCCAGCAAGTTCTCTGCAATGGTAGTTTTTCATCGACAAGCACCATTTCGATTTAGAGCGGCGACTCCTCGATGAATGCTCGCAAGCGACTACTCATCTCCGATATCCTGCGGTTGTGGAAACAAGGGGTTGCCATCGTCGGCTTACTCGCCTGCGGTATAGCTACCTTCATCATGTCCACGAGCACCATCCGATCGATGGAGGCAAGCCGAGATCAGTACTATGCTCACTACCACTTCGCTCACGCTTGGGCTTCGCTCGTCCGCGCCCCGACCTCTCTGTTGGATCGCATTCTTGAGATTCCAGGTGTCACTCGAGTATCGGGCCGCATCGTACGCCAAGCTATCTTGGACTTCCCCAACCTCTCGGAACCAGTCACTGCACGACTCGTCTCCATTGAAACCAAATCCCTAGACGCTCTGTACCTTCGCAAAGGTCGCTTGCCAAAACTTGGGGCCGAAACCGAAGTCGTCGTCAGCGAACTGTTTGCCGAAGCGCATAGCCTAAAGCTCGGCGATACGCTTCAAGCCAACTTAGGGGGGAAAAGAGATCTGTTGCATATAGTCGGTATCGGACTCTCCCCCGACTCGATCTACGTTGTACAACCTGGACTACTCCTTTCCGACAACCGCCTTTATGGAATCGTATGGGCACCCAGGGAGAAACTCGAAGCCGTATGGAATATGGATGGTGCGTTTAATCATCTAGCCGTGGAGCTTGAGAATCCCACCGATGGTCGCAAGATACAAACGCAGATCGACGAACTACTCTCCGATTATGGTGGGACTGGTTCGATCCTTCGGGAAGACCAAGAATCTCACGCTAGGATACGCGATGAGTTAAACGAATTGCGAACCATGGCTTTTCTCGCTCCTGCAATCTTCTTGAGCGTTACGATATTCTTGCTCCATATGGTCTTCAGCCGTTGGATCGGTCAACAACGCGAACGGATCGCAACCCTGCGCGCCTTCGGGTATCGTGTCCACGAAATCGCTTGGCATGTACTGCAAGTCATTTCGATTTGGATCGGAGCCGGCGTACTGCTCGGGGTCTTCGTCGGATTGCGATTCGCAAACGCATTAAGCGGTATTTACAAAGAGTTTTTCCGTTTTCCGGAAATCATCCAAGTACCCTTCGGATGGGAGTGGATCGGAGCCGTAATGCTCGGGGCCGCCGTCGCAGCCTTGGGGGCTTGGTCTGGGCTCATGCAAGTAGTCAAACTACCTCCGGCTCTGGCAATGCAAACCGGGAACCTTCAGCCAAACGCAGCTCGCTTCCTAGCCCTCTGGTCTCAGCGCTCTACTTCAATAGCGAGAATGTCTCCGATCCTACGCTTGGTAATCCTGCGTATGCTGGCGAATCCAAAACTGACTCTGCTCTCTATCCTTGGCTTATCTCTCGGTGTATCTCTTTTGATTCTCAGCTCGTTTTTTCAGTCCACGATCGAGCGTGTCTTAGAACACCAATTTTCTCAGTGCCAACGCCACGACTTTCAACTCACATTTGACGAATCAAAGAACGAATCGTCGATGCATGAAATAAGCCAATGGCCAGGGGTTACACGGGTAGAAGGTTTTCGAGCGGTACCAGTGCAACTGCACAACGGGAACCAACGTGAGCGGCTAACAATCTTGGGTCTCGATCCGAATGCCAAACTTTTTCGCATCCTCGATGCCTCCAACCACACTTCTAAACCGCAGCCTAACGGAGGAATTGTTATCAACAAAAAACTCGCCGAGAAACTAGGGGTAGGCCAAGGTGATTTCGTCGAAGTCGAAGTCCTCGAAGGAGCACACCGCCGGCGACGCTTACCCATCGATCGCATCTTTGCAAACTACACTGGCCCAAGCGCCTATATCGATCGAGCGACCTTGCACGAATGGATGCGTGAAGGTGATCGACTCTCGGGAGTATTCCTTACCTTAGATTCAAACTATCGAGATGATATCTATCAGCGAATCAAGAAGACGCCGGTAGTATGCGGTGTACTAAATCGACAAGCAACGCTGGCGAACTTCCGCGAACTACTCTCGAGAAGCACCAGCGTCATGAGATTCATAAACGCTATCTTTGCAGCCTTAATAACCCTAGGAGTCACTTACAACTCAGCTCTGATTACCTTCAGCGAACGCGCTCGCGATCTGGCTACGCTGCGCGTCTTGGGATACCGTCAAAAGGAAATCCTCTGGATCCTCTTGCTCGAACTTATTCTCATCACACTTCTTGCTATCCCGATAGGTATCCCATTAGGTTATGCTTTTGCATACGGGATGATCACCGCTTTGGATACAGATAGCCACCGACTTCCTATGGTCTTCGCCCCAAGCACCATCGCCTATACCCTCAGTGTCATTGCAGCAGCCACCGCATTGTGCTGCCTCATGGTAGCTCACATGGCATCCAAGCTTGAAATAATCAACGTTTTAAAAGTCAGGGAATAGCCAAGTGCCTCCCGTTCACCCCTCTGCAAATACTTGGTCTCCGAGAAATATCGGGTTTGCTGCCCTGCTGATATTGGGTCTTTGCGCATTGGCTTGGTTTGGATTCTCAGAATCTCCTATCCCCGTAGAACTCGGTCGAGTCGATATTGGATCTATCGAACAGTCCATCGAAGATGACGGCGAGACGAGAATCCGCGAACGCTACACCATAACCTCTCCAATCACAGGCAAACTAGCTCGTATCGAGCTTCACCCAGGGGACCCTATCGAGAAAGATCGCACGCGACTTGCCCTGCTCGAACCCGCCGATCCATCTCTTCTCGATGCTCGGGAGAGACTTCAAGGCGAAGGCCGATTGCGGGCATCACAAGCTGCTATCGAACGAGCCGATGAACTGATCAAAGTCGCGAATGAATCGCTAGAGCTTGCCGACCACAATTATTCTAGAGGTAAAAAGCTCTTGGCGACGAATGCCATCGCTCAAGCTGAGTTCGATCAGATCGAACATAGTTTCCGATCCGCAAATGCCGGACTCCGCGCAGCGAACTTCTTCCGATCAATCGCCCAACATGAATACAGTGTCGCCGAAGCAGCTTTGGCTATCGATACTCAGCAACCAAATACACCATTCGAAATCAAATCGCCCATCAACGGGACCGTCTTGCGAGTCCTCCGCGAAGATGCAGGTGTAATCACACCAGGCTCGCCAATGCTTGAAGTCGGTGACCCTCGCGAGATGGAAGTACAAATCGATGTGCTGTCCACCGCTGCTGTAAGTATTCGACCAAGCAACAAAGTTTGGATCGAAAGATGGGGGAGCGATCAAGCCCTCTCAGGCCGAGTTCGACGTATTGAACCTGCCGCTTTTCTGAAAGTCTCCGCCCTCGGCGTCGAAGAAAAACGCGTTCGCGTCCTGGTCGACCTCGATCAGCCTTGGGAAGAACGACCAACACTTGGAGACGGTTACCGAATCGAAGCGAGGATCGTGGTCGACTCAAGTCCCGCAGAGGGGATGTTTGTCCCAACCGGCGCTCTGGAATCAAACGCTCAATCTTGGTTCGTCTACCGCTATCGCTCAAACTCCTTCGGATACCCAAGCGTCGAACGGGTCGAAGTCAGCGTTGGAATCAAGAACCGCGACTTCGCACAAATCACAAGCGGACTAAACGTAGGGGACTCTGTCGTGCTCTACCCACCAGAGAAACTCAAAGATGGTAGCAGAGTTTCGGTTTACGTACCGAATGCAACCACCCCCTAAACCCGTACAGCTATCCACTCTCAACTGTCGGTTCTTCTGGAATTTTATTAGCTGTTATTGCTATCTGTTTTGCAGCGCCGTACTCGTGGTCAGTGAAACAGTACTCGTGGTCAGTGAAACAGTACTCGTGGTCAGTGAAACGGTGCTCGTGCTCAGTGAAACGGTGCTCGTGCTCGTAATCGAAAGCAGCCTAAAGTGGTGTTATGTTCGTTCAACACACGAACTACTTCGGAATGCAACTAAACTGTTCCCTGTATCCGAGCTAGAGCAAGATCAAGAGCACGGGCTCGGGCACAGGTACAGGCACAGGCACGGAACTGGGCCCGAATCGCAAACATATTGGCCACTATTCTTCCTCAGCAGCCCCACTATCAACTATTCACTATCAACTATCAACTACGATCTACTATCGATCCGGATGTCCAGTGAACTTACTACCGACGCGAAACTGCGGCAATCCAACGATTTGATCCCAACTTCCACGCCAGAGAGCTAGTTGCTGCTCGATGCTTCGCATCTTATCAAAGCTATGCAACACCCCCGATTCCCACTTGACCTTTTCGCGACTGCTTTGAACTGCAAGACACTCGGTTAACATCGCTTTAAGCCGCGTGCTTTCGCCTCGCATCCATTGTTCTTTCTTGGCACCAAGCGACTGCTCGATTTCGAATAAACTCTTAGGCTCAACCAATACCGATTCTTTTGCGACGAATCTGTCCCCAGGAGTTGATTGCCGTTGAACTCCAACCCTTGACTGAAACACCAGAGCTCCTCGAACAGAAGGGGGTTCCGAGGTAGACACGAATCGATGCTCACTTCTGATGGCACTATTCCAAGGAGCGCTGACTCGCAACGTCCGATCAGATTCGTCTTGTACAACTTGAATCGATATCGATCGACCTTGATCACCCTCGCTACTTTGGGTGGTTAACACTGCTGCGGCTGACCGTTTCCAGTCACAATCCATCTTCCAACGCTCGAGCTTACTATCCTCCCAGCGGGCTTTGATCGTTAAAATCCCTTGGGCGTTCGGTAGCTCGAATCGCCATGTGGAGACAGAAGCTTGATCACTTCCAGTCGTGTTATTTGCTCCACCGGATGAATATGTGCACTCGAATGGAATCTCTGATGTTCCATCTACGATCGAGATCAACGTTCCCTGAAATGTCCCTCGTTCCAGATTCCATCGCTTCGCATCCGCAGCGGTGCCTGTAAACGGTCGCTCAGTAATCCAACCTGCGATCGCATTGCAAAATGGCATTACCGACTCTTCTATCCGCTGTGAATAACTAACGGCTTGAACTCGCACTTCTGGTTCAATATCAGGAACCATCCGTGCAACTTGCGCATCGAGTCGCTCTGAAAGTTGGCTTTCCAATTGCGCCCATTTCTTTTCGCGAACCTTCGTTGCATCTCGCCATGCAATCCGTGTCTCAGCTAACTTCTGATTGATTGCATGATACTCCTTGGCGATCGGAGCTAGGACTTGACGATCACACAAAGCCGCCGGCATCGATTGGCGCAGGTCTTGCTGTCGTGCTTCCAATGCTCGTAATCGATCTTCCATCTCTTGAACCGCAGCTCGATGCGGATCGCTATCGCGATCTAATGACTGAACCGAATCGATCACCCTCGATTCAATCCACTCCCGCATATCGACTACACCACGCGATTCATCACCAATGCTGCTGCCAGACAACTGGCCACTCGTGTGTAGCTGACCAGTGGCTTGCAAAGAAGCCGTGGCGGGCAATTGAGGGTACTCTGGCAACGACCATCGCAGTCGCTCAGGGGGTAACCAAGGCAGTCGCACGCCGCGAGCACGAAGCGAGTGGACGAGCAATTCATCACTGAAGAGACTACTTGGATCGACCGTCGCACTCAGATGCTCGACCTCGACCGGCACATCGATACTTCCACCCTCGATACTCTTGCAGTGAACCAATACCGGTCCAAATTCCACACGTGAATCTTGAAAGGAGACCGCAAGCAAATCGCGATTGCTCCCATATTGAACTTTTTCGAACCGCTCAAGCCATGAAGCAAAAAGGCGTTTGCGATTCGAATAGGTCGATAGCCCGACGAGCATTCCAAGAATCAGTATCCCTACGGACCAGCGTCGCCAGTTCATGCCTGCCTCCCAGCATTCGATTTATCTACTGCCGCTTGACGGCGGAGATGGCCCCTCTTGCGCTACGCACTGCTCGATCGCCACGCACTCCTCAATCGCCATCCTCTGCATCGACAAGTGCCGCAGCAGAAATCGTAAAGAGCTACCGCTGCCGGGCCGTAACACGATTCTGTTACCACCCGATACTCGACTCCCAACCCCCTGTGTTCCCAGTGCTCCCTGTGTACCCAGTGCCTCCTGGACAGCCAGCGCCGCCGATGCACTATCCCCATCCCTCACTGCTCCATCCTGTCGGCTAGCAGCTACTGCAGGTACTTCGATCGGTGAGGTCGTCTCAGTCAGCATTTCGTTTTGGCTTCTCTTTGAACTACGCCAGAAAATCAAACGACAATCCGTCGTAGAGTTTCCATCGGACGCATAGCCCCACGAATTGAAACCAAAACATGATTGACTTCTATTTTCTCCCACGACACACAAACATCGTGGTTTATCAACCCCTTTACACCACCCCTTTTGCTCCGCGATTTGCTATCATTGAACCCTCGGCCCGCCTCATTACATGCAATCAACTTTGAGTCAAACAACTCGCCTTCATCCCACGGCGTTCCAAACAACTCGCCTTGCGACTGAAGCTCTCCTATCCAACACAAACTTCACTGAACAAACTTTAAAACGCCCGCTAGGAACAAACATGATCCGACTCCTTCGATTCGCTTGCCTTGCACTCCTTGTCAGTTTCCTCGGTTCAGCAATGGCTCAAAACCCTTCGACTGAATCCCCCCCAAATATTGTTCTGATCCTGGCCGATGATTTAGGCATCTACGATTTGGCTTGCTACGGTCGCTCCGAACATCGAACACCTAACTTGGACCGCTTGGCCAAAGATGGAATTAGGTACACCAGCGCCTACTGCGGCTTGTCGATCTGCTCGGCTTCTCGCGCCGCTTTGCTCACTAGCAAGTATCCTGCACGACTGCATCTGACAACCTATCTTCCAGGGCGAGCCAACGCGGACACTCAACGATTGCGACATCCAC
>Ga0255123_1000426_pt1 | contig 12690 bp, 4 predicted proteins | sample Law_Cont_RepA_8d_FD_188585 | JGI IMG/M metagenome (GOLD analysis project Ga0255123, IMG submission 188585) | Freshwater microbial communities from St. Lawrence River, New York, United States - Law_Cont_RepA_8d | ecosystem: Environmental > Aquatic > Freshwater > River | place: USA: New York...
TGATACACCCGCACCTCGGGCGTCAGCTCCTGTGTGATCTGGGGCGCATGCGTTTCCTGCAAATTGGCCTGGGAAATGATTCGCTTTCCCGCCCATGAACCATCGCCCATATGAAAATTCAGCCATCGACAGATATCCGCGGCATTGGCATGTATCGACGCTGTGGAATCCGGGCCATTCCACGGATATGTATTGGCAGGCACCGGGCGGGCTTCACCATCTAGCCTGTATCCTTGGGGAATCCGTTTGGCAGGCACCCGTGCCGGGTCGGTCCAGGTGGAATTCAATTCCAGCGGTTTCAAAATGCGTTCACCAACAAGCTGTTCCCATGACTTTCCCGCAACAGCTTCCTCAGCCAGACCAACCGTTGTGAATACCGAGGTCTGGTAGCGGAAGCGCTCCCCGGGCGCCGCTTCGGGCGCAAGCCCCCCTAATCGCTCCACCCGCGCACGCAAGGACTCTGCCCTTTGGTACCAGAGCAGATCGTGAGCGTCGTAACCCGAGCGGTGGCTGGCTGCATCGCGGAGCGTGATCGGTCGATAGCTGGCATTTCCACCCGTTTTGAACCAGGGAAGATGTCGAACCACTGGATCATCCCATGCCATTTTTCCTTCATCCACCAAGCACCCCGCCAAAAGCGTTGTGAACGCCTTGGTGCACGATGCCATGGGAAATACATCGTTTGGGTCCATGCGCCTGCCGGCGGCCACATCAGCAAAACCCTGAGCAGTGGAATAGCGCAGATTAGTGCCATCGGTTACCGCCACCACCGAGCCCGGCACGCGCCAGAAAGCGCGGTTTTCACGCACCAGCCGATCGAGCCGATCGTTGAGGTCTGGTGGCCAAGGCAATGGATCGGCAGCAGCAAGAATCGTTATGATGAAAAGGGCGGGTGTCATTGCGACTCCTTCGCTAGGATCACTATGTGAAAGAGGATACCCTGCATGTCGCCAGCCGCCATCGCCAAAACTGCCGCAGGCCTGTTGGTTACCGGCATTGTGCTGGCGCTGCTGGGCCTGTTTCCACCGCTGTGGATCCTGCCTTTGGCTGTGGGTGGCACATTTACCGCCACCTGCTTTGTCGCTGGTCAGACCTGCTACCCCCGCTTCCCCAGCCTTTGGGTGGCATGTGCCATCATGCCGCTTGTCACCACCCTCATGGCTTTTTGGGTGATTGAAGAAGCGCGGAAAATTGCCGTTAGTTTGGTTGTTCGCAGGTACGACAGCCAACTCCGCACCGACATTGTCACCATGTTGCGAGATCGCCCGGAAGATTATCCCGCCGAGCAGGCCGAAATATTGCGGGAAGAACGGCTTCTTCGGCTCGACGAAATCATGGCCGACGGTCACGGCACGGAACAGACCTACGAAGCGGCCGTCAAGGCGCGCGATTACCTAACGAACCAGTTGCCTCGGGAACGAGGATTTCGATACCGCGTGAACCAGACCCGGCTAACCCGTCAGGTCACCGAAAAAATCCAAGCGGCAACGGGTAGCCCCAAGCCGGGCCCGATAACGGTGCCGCCCGGCGGCCTCATCACAGTATTGGAAGACAGGGCGGGTTTGGGTGCGCGTTTCCTGCGCCATGCCTTGTTCGATCTTTGGTCGGACAGGGAGATATCGCGACGCGCGGCATGTGATATCGATGAAGTGGCTTGGATTCTCGAATGCCGCTGGGGTGAACCGGTGCTTGAAGGGCCGGGCCGCCGTTACCCGTGCGATTGGATTTTGATACGTGTCGATGCTGGTTCCGGACCCACCATTGTGGCGCGTGAATCCATACCTGCCTTTGCCAAGGACGACACAACCGACGATGGCGGCGCGGAAACGCTGTTCATGGGCGGCGAAGAAGCCCGGCGAGCCGCGGTTCGGCAGAAGCTGAAAGATTTGTCCATCAAACCAGCCAGTTAAAACAATGGTGTTGGACACTTCACCTGTATGCTGTTCAAGCACATGAAATACGGGCCGATTCGCGCGTTCAGAAACAAGGACATAGACAAGCCGCCCTTATTGCCAATTGAACCCATACTACCAAACAGGTTCAAAAATTAATCATTAGACTGGTTGGCACATGCAGCTGGCAAGCAAGCGCCAAATTCACAAAGACTAAAAACAGATGCGCGTCTATACCGGCTCGTATAAATTCTTTTGATTAGACCAATATACTTTTTCAATAACCTCAACTCAACCAAGGAGGAATAAATACCAAGCACCCATGAGGAAATCTATTCATGATGCCTTTACTAACTTGCGGATCACCTAAAATTTATGTGCGCCACTTGACGGACGCGACTAAAAATCTTTATAGTCATATTCCAATTTAATGCTTATTCATTAGGACCATATATAGGACCATACAATGACTGCGTTTTTTGGTTTTTCTTGGTTAAAGCCCCTGTTCCGAACTGGTTCAAACCAAAGCCGCTCCAAGACGCCCGTCCGGCGCAAATCCAACTTCGTTTCACTTTGCGCCGAAGCTCTGGAAGATCGATTGGCTTTATCAACTGTTAATGTGTTCTATTCGGATGGCACACTTGCACTGGCTCTTCCAAATGACAGCAGTAGCCCGGTCACAGTAGGAGTGAGCATCTCATCAAATAATTGCAGCATAACTTTGACTGGAAATTCAGCATCATTTCAAGACAATCTTCCATCTGGCTTTTCCAGCACAAATAACACTTTGTCATATACCGGCACAATTTCCAACCTTAACATCGGAGGCCCAGAAACCACACTTGAAATTGCCGGAGCAGACACCTACGATACTGTAACTTTTGTTTCCGCGACAATGCCCGGCACGTTAACTGTCAATGGCGGAACAATAAATACAAGCACATCAACATCAACAATTAATGTTCCCACTGTATCATTAACCTCCGTCAACAGCCTGATTTTTTCCACTATGGGCTTAGCTTATCAAGGAAGTGCAACTATCAATGCGGCGCCTGCCACAGGACAACCCTTCGAAAACTGCCAGTATATTACTGGCCCCGAATGGGGAACTTATGGCTACAAAGCTGGAGACAACATAATTTATTCCGTCGACAACTCAGCCAATTATAACACAAGCAATTATAGCACAGCCACAATCGAAGCGATTATTGGCACCAACATGTACTTAACCACCAACCCCAATGATACAACAGGCCCTTGCAATTTGATTTTGCAGCCTGCATCGGAATCAACCACTCAAATCACGGGCGCAACCAATTTAACATTGAACGTTACCGGCCCAGGCAGTTCGATTTCTGCAGCAATCTATGCTAACGCATCAATCACTCTCAATGCCACTTCGAACAACGGCTCGATTACTATCTTGGACACTTACAATGATGCTGGGCTCCTTCTTGGCAATATCAACGCTGGCTCCGGAACAATCACTCTAGGTGCTAATGAAACCATTCATATGGCTACTCCCTCCGCCGGATCTCCCCAGTACAATCTGACAGGCGGTGCAATCAATCTTATTTCGACTTCTGAAAACGCCGACGCCACTTCGATCGCGGTCAACACCCAAGGTGGAGTACCCGGTCAGAGCCTTCTACTGTCGGCTATTGTCACATGCGGGGCGCTTGTTGGCGAAACATCGACTGCCATTTCAATCAATGACACCAGTCCTGCCGGGCTGACCATTGGCTCACTTCTTGCAGAGCAATCAGGTCAAGAAGCAACGATCAATAATAACAACGTGGAATATAACAGCACTCCTAATTCCAGTTCGGCCACCTACTCGGTTGGAGGTGCTGGAATATCGATCTCATCAATTGGACCAGTTACCCTCAATTCTATAAGTGCCACTGGAGATGTCACGGTTTCTGGTTCGTCTATTCTTCAGGGGAATGAGCAATCTGCTAATATTATTACCCCCGAAATAACCCTCACTGCCACAGGGACAGGAAGTTATCAGGGCCAAATCACTTTTGCTCAGGGTTCTGGTGGCGACACATTGTCTCTTCCAACCACAGCAAATTCTTGGAGTTCGTACGGCTTTGCCATTGGTAATACGATATTTATTGCCAACGCTCTCTCCAGCGCCAACAATGGCATTTTCACGATTTCAAGCTTGTCTGGAAACACGCTGACATTGACTCAAAGTTTTGTCCTTACCCCGGAAATTGACAATAATGTATCTGTAGACAATGGCATTATCGGGCAAGCAAGCGCCCCCGTTTCTTTATCAACCGCGCCGCTTTTTAGTGCCACTACAACCAACGGCTCTATTTATTTAAATGCGGGAGGTTCTGTTAACAGCACAGCAGTGAATGTCATTGCCAATGGGCGGAATGGAATTCTCAACAATGTATCCGTGTCAAGCAGTGCCCAATTCCTAATAGTTCAGAACATAACAGCGGGTGGATTAGCCGCTGTCAGCGCGAATTCCGGATCCATAATCAATGCTGGTATGAACACAGATGGAGGCAACGGTTGCATCAGCGGCTCGACTGTTTCGGTGACCAGCCCATATAATCTGGGAACGTCCTCAATGCCATTATACGTTAATGCAACGTATGGAATAATAGCGAACGCCACTGCCACCACACGTAGCTCCGCTAGCATTTACATCAATAACGAAATTGATCATCATCTTAGCTTGATTGGCGCCAGCACTTTCGGTGGCAACGTGACCATCAACGGAATGGATAATAATGCCACCTCGCTTTATCTGTCTTTTAAAAACAATGTGCTGACACAAAATGGTGACGCAATGGTAACCTTCTCGAACACTTACAATAACGGCGGTTCCTTTGGCAACGTGATCATAGGCAGCAACGTCAACACAAACAAAATTTCAGCTGGCATCGGATCCAATGGTATTGCTGGGGCAGGGCAGATCCTTGTAAACTCTGCGGGCATGATCATCGGATTCGGCCAATCAATCTTGTTGACCGCAGCCAGCGGTATCGGCACCTCGGCAGCACCAATCTCCTTTCTTAACGTTACGACGGTCGACGCCTCGACCAAAACAGGCAACATCTATCTTGCCAATGGAGGTGGCGGCAATTCGCTAACACTAACTGCCACCACTTCAGCGGGGAACATTTCTGTCAACTGGAACGGTAATATCGATCTCGCCAGTGTATTCAGCAGCAATTCAGGAGTTGTTTTAAGCAGTGTTTCCGCGCCTGGTTCCGTAACCCTTACAGCGTCGGGCAATATTTCATGTGTCGATAACTCGAGCATATCCGCAGGCACTCTCAACCTGAATTCAGGAGGGTCCATCGGCTCAGTCGATGCACCCTTGCTGGCCACTTCGTTGGGCACATTAACATTGGCTATGAGTGCTACTGACAATATCTATGTTAAAAGCAATACATCTGTCAATTTGACATCTGCATTAGTAGATTTTGGCACCCTTACCATCTCGTCAATAGGAAACATGGACTTGCAGGGCGATGTGGAGGGCGGAACATTCGTCAACTTGACTGCAACAGGCGGAAACGTAACTCAATCGGCCGAAGTAGTCGTTCAAACAAACAACTTCGGCAAATTAACGATTTCGGCAAATGGCATTGGCACATCCACCAATGTTATTCAGACGAATACTACAACCATTAACGCCACAGCCAACTACGGTGGCATTTACCTCAGCAACAAAAGCAGCGATCTCTTGACGCTTTCCGCTGCCTCCGTAGGAACCGATACCGGCGCAACTGCAGATAATATCAAGATTTACAGCGCAGGCAACATTCAGCTTCAGCAGCAGACGACCACTCTAACTCAACTGGCGACCGCTTTACCCGTGGCGATCTTCAATCCGGGCGGTCAATTGACACTTGTTGCTGGCCAAACCCTCAACTCCAACGGCACAACAGTAACTGGATCCGGTAATGGGCTCATCACCAGTTTATCGTCTACCGCATCGGCGACATGCAACATCAATCCCTATGGCATGGTGAACAGCGGCGTTACCATCATTAAATCCGGCGTTGGATATCAAGCCGCTCCGCAGGTAACCCTCTCCGGAGGTGGCGGACTGGGCGCCACCGCAACCGCCACGATCAATGCCCAAGGGCAAGTGACCGCCATCACGATTACCAATGCTGGAACAGGCTACACCTCGGCCCCAACCATAACCATCACCCCACCCGGAGATGACATTTACACCGGAACCTATTCCATCAACGGTGAAACAAGCAACAGCAGCACTTCATCGTTTTCCACCTTGATAATTGTCAGCAATACCCAAGAAGTCATTCCCCCTATTCCGGACGGTGTTCCCGTTGTTCCCGCTTTAGTCACTTGGGCAGACCTTACATCGTCGGTCTATCTAGCGCAGCAGAATAACCAAACAAACATTCCAATCGCCAACGGCACCGAAGTATTAAACTTCGCCACACATACGGTGACTATCACGGCCGGAGCCATCACCATCGACTCTCTTGGCCAATCGGGGGCCCCAGGCAACGCCACAATTCCAGCGGGATGGTCTTTGATACTTGTTGCCACAGATGGCCCCATCGTGTTTCTTAATCCGGCAGACACGATCACAACCACTGGTTCTGGTTTAATCAACATTTCAGCAGGTAATTCCTCTACATCCGTGGCATCGCTCGGAAACTTGACAACCGCAGGAAGCAGTATCACTATCAGCGCCGGCAGTAACATTGCCATTGGCACACTGGCTGCTGGAAAATCTGCCTCACTCGGCGCGATTGCCGTGACATCTACCTCTGGATTTATCCTTTCCAATAATGCCAGCACACCCAACCTGACTGGCAGTTCAATAGTGCTTTCGCAAGGGTCTCAACCGACTTCCTCAAACCAAAGTTCGGCACTGGCTCAGATTAACGCTACCCAGGTGGTCGCGGCGGCGAATGCAGCTTATTCCAAGGCAATCGCCGCGGAATACGCTGCGGGTGCAACCGCTTCCGCGCAACTAGCCGCAGCCAATGCCTTCAAATCATATATTCCTAACCTTCAGACTAAGGTAACTAACGACCAAAACGCGTACACTAATGCTTTGACTCAAGTAGCTAGTTGCCAAACGACTCTTAATTCTCAATTTGCCAATGTAAAAAATCTTGCCACAGCTGTGGAAGCTGTTGAGTTTTTTACAGGTTCTCTGGAATCCCAAGAGGCCGGCCTTACTCTTCTAGGTGAAATAATGTTCCGTGTTGTTACGGATCCTCTTGGTGGACCTGCAGTAACCATTGGACATATACCTTTAGAAGTTGCAGCATTTTTTGGGTCTACTGCTGCCGCCAGTAATATGTCCGCAATTTCTTTGAACGTCGTATTAGATGAGGCGTTCCAAGCCCTTATGGCAGACTTGCAAGACTTGATATTCGCGGAAAGTACAGCCAATCAAGCCTTTGCCACTTGGCAAGCGGAACTGGTTGCCCTCACATCATTGACTGCCGCGTACAATGTGTCGATGCAGGCTTACAAAACCTCCGCGCAAATCTACAGCACAGCTCAAGCGAACACCGCTCAGGTTCAGGCCCAAGGAGTGTCCAATACAGCCTTAGCATTTGCCGGTGTTGTCTTTGCTTCTCCTTCTCAACCGATATCTGCGACCGGTTCAAGCGCTTTGACCATTCAAAATAATAATCCATCGAATGGCGTTTTGAATATCACTTCTAATATTACCGCGAACACGTCCATCAATCTGCAAGCAGGGCCTGGCGGTAATCAGAATAATATTCGAGACAACCTGACTGTGACATCCGGTGTCACAGTTCAGGCCAATGAGGCGCCAATTAACCTCAGCGCAGGCAACAATGTGCTGGTTCAGGCAGGGTCGACAATCTCGGCTACTAATAATGTAATCACCATCACTGCCAATACCGATGCCAATCCCAACGGTGCGACTGTGACCGTCGCTGGGTCGCTTCTGGCACAGTCGGTCTCGATTGGAGTCGGCGCGAATTCCACAGGCAATGAGATATTCAATATCACCCCTTCAGCGACCACTCCGATCACCGTCAACGGCGGTAGTTCCACAGCGGGGCCCAACACGCTGAATTTCAACGCGCAGGGTCTTTCTGTAACCATCGCGGGCAACACGATCAGGGCTGGAAATCTGGCGCCGTTGACATTTACGAACGTACAGTTTGTTAATATTACCAACGCCAGCACCTTGACACTCAATGGGGCCAGCGGCGTGGCCAACACCATGAGCCTCGTCGGCACCGGTCAGCAAGCCGGCACGGCCACTCTTAACGGTATCGCCTACTCCTTCAGCAATACGATCGGTTTCAGCTATTTAGGCGGAGGGGCTGGAGACACATTAGCCGTAACGCCATTTATCAGCGCTCAGTCGCTTCCTTGGAATTTAACCGTATCCATTGGCGGCGGAACGGGATCGCCGGCAATTCTTACCTACAATGCGCCCGACTCGTACAGCGATGTGATCGCAACTGGCAACTATGTTGGCTATGTTGTGAATCCGGGCGTGGCGAAAGTCTTCTTCTCAAACGTCAATCAAGTCACACTTGATTATCAAGACAGTCCTGCCGTTGTGATGATGCCATTCTTGACCCTTAACTTCACGAATGGCATTTACACTGGAAATGCTCGCCCCGCCACCGCTCAGGTCAATGGCGCGGCCAGCCTCGACGGAATCACACCGAAAATCAGTTATTATAGTGGCACCAATCTGAGCCCTCGATACAGGCTTAATAGCGCTCCGGTCAATGTTGGTACCTACACCGCTGTCGCGAATTTTGCCGGCAACGAGACTTGGGTGAACGAAACCATCACAAGTCGTATGACCATCAGCAAAGCCAACCAGTCAATTAATTTCACGCCGCTGCCCAGCACCGTTATGATTGTTCCAAACAAGCAATTCATTCTGAGTGCAACGGGCGGGAAATCTGGCAATCCGGTTGTCTTTACAATCGATTCCGCATCCACTCCCAATGCAGCACGCATCTCGGGTAACGTTCTTACCATACTTCGCCCTGGCGTTGTTATTATCAACGCTAATCAGTCTGGAAATCAAAATTGCTTTGTCGCCAATCAGGTTCAACAAAGAATGACCATCAACCCGGGGCCAGCGAGCAAGGTTGTGATTAGTTCAACCCTAGCTACAGGCACAGCAGGTCAACTCCTTCCCGTGATATCCGCCATGATCCAAGACCAGTATGGCAACAAAGTCACCGGCAGCACTGCCAGTGTGACAATCGCGGCAACTATTGCTGGCAGACCCGCCGACTTCACGACCGGATCGACCATAACTGTTCGGGCAGTCAATGGAGTGGCAACGTTCAGCAACCTGACACTGAAATCGGCCGGCAGCACACTCTTAAAGGTGTCGAGCGCGGGATTGATTCAAGGCATGAAGGTTTTTTCAATCACGCCAGCTATCCGAGGAAAGGTTTGATTGAGGGGGATCAATCGCCCTATCCCATGACTATTTCAATCCGACCATTTAATCTTGAATGGTCGGTTTAATGTGACGGTTTCTCGTAGAATTTGCCTTGAACCATCTGGGCTTAATCCACTAAAAAGTCGACGTTAAATACGGCTCAGTCAACCTCCGCCCTAAAGACATGCGGAGGCGTAGTGCCGATTTTTTTCTTTCGGCAGAAGCTGAAAGATTTGTCCATCAAGCCAGCCAGTTAAAACAATCGAAATAAAAACTGAAGATGCCTAGGTGGCCAGCGAATGAATGGTAGCGGCCGTTGTTTGGTCGCGCACAATCAACCCGCTGGAGCCGTTGCCATGAACCCTGATTTGACTGAAATCGCCTGCATTCTCGATCGTTCAGGCTCCATGGAGTCGATCCGCGACGATGCCATCGGCGGCTTCAACACCTTCATCGACAACCAAAAGAAGTTACCCGGCGAAGCCCGCCTCACCCTTGTGCTGTTCGACAACGAATATTTGATTGTTGAAGACGGCACACCATTGGCTCAGATCAAACCGCTCGATCATTCCACGTTTGTACCGCGCGGCTCCACCGCCCTGTACGACGCGGTGGGTCGCACCATCAACGATTTGGGAGCGCGCTTGGCAAAAATGCCCGATGCCAACCGACCGGGGAAAGTGATTGTGGTGATCCTGACCGATGGGCAGGAGAACTCCAGCCATGAATTCAGCCAGAAAAACATTTTTGACATGATTCAGAAGCAGCAGACAACCTATTCTTGGGAGTTCCTCTTCTTGGCGGCCAACCAAGACGCGCTGGCAGCGGCGGAATCGATCGCCATCAAGCAAGACAACGCTATCAACTTCGAAGCTAGCCCCAAGGGTGTCCAATTCGCAATGCACTGCATGAGTGCCAATATCGAAAATTTCAGGAACAGAAAAACCTAACAGCCATCTGGAATCGGTAGTTCCGGGAGGTGCGCAAGAATGTCGGCGGTGGTCAATGGGGCAAGGGGCTGAAAACCTTGCGCCGCCAGCCTTGCAGACCCGATCGCGCACTCTTTTTCGAGCAGGTACCAGCGGTTGCAGGTTGACTGGATTAAGATTGGCAGCGGCAGCGGTGGCCCGCCAGTACGTGTTGAATTGCTCAGCATCGCGGCACCAGCGTTTGAATTCTCTCCGGTGCATAAGGATCACCCAAGCACGGGACGGTGGAAATCGGAGACGGCATGGCAGCATGGTTTCGAGTTGCCCCAGTGCCGCCACTGCCCGATCGTTATCCCCCACCAGACGCCGCCAATCGCCCGCCCGGGCTTTAATTTCGCCGAGTCGCCTTCCCAGCGGTTCAAACCACTGTTTTCTTTCGCGTTTGAGCTTCGCCAATACGTCGAGCCAGGCCACTTCGACCTCAAGTCCCCGCCGAACATACGATGGGGCATCGAACTGGCCCAGCAAATGCTTGCCAGCATCCATCACGCCCCATGACTCGCTACCCATTCCAGCCAAAACCCCTTCTCCGCATAATCCGCATTGGCATGCAAGTTACCGCCAATAGCGGCTTCGGCAATGCAAACCAGAATTTCGCTGCCCGCCTACTCGATCAACATAGTGACGGACTCAAGCAGAAGCCCACGATACGCCGATCTCTTCGTCTGTGACACACGATGAGAGCAAACCATTGATACCCGAAGAATTGCCTTCACCGGCATGTGATTTTATTGATTTACTGGCAACTCCAAGGCTGGCACGCGTGCCGGGCTGGGATAGGCCTCTGGCTCCTACAGCGCGCCCGTTGCCCGTACTGACAAGTCGTCCATGGGTTCGAGCCTTGGGCCCGTTGCAGATGACCGTGCAGACGCAGGGCTGGCGTTTCCCACTTCCTGCCGATTTGCCGCCTTCGAGTAAACAATCTGAGGCCACTGTGCCAGCAGGTGGTTCAGCACGAAAAGAAGATATTCCGGAGCCCCCCGAAGGCATGCCTGCGGATGAATCAACCGGCCGTGCCGTGTCTATAACTCGGGTGCGCCCACCGGGCACCATGCTTGGCTTGAAAGACCGTCTACTTTATCTGCTCCAGCCGCCTTTGGAGGGAATGCTTGGTAAGGGCCGGATGACCCTGCCATTTCAGCCCTACCCGTACCAGCTTCAGGGCGTGGCATTCTTGATGCCCAGATCTCATGCCTTGATCGCGGATGAAATGGGACTTGGAAAAACCGTGCAGGTGATCCTGTCGCTGCGGCTGATGTTTACGAGTGGCATGTTCAAACGCGTGCTGATTGTCTGCCCCAAACCGCTGGTCATCAACTGGTCGCGGGAATTGCGCATGTGGGCGCCGGACTTGCCTTTTGAAGTGATTGGAGGCGACACGGAAACGCGCGCGGCCATGTGGAAGGTTTCGAACTGCCCCGTCCAGCTTGTTAATTATGAAATATTGACACGCGATACCGATATGGCCTCGGCTGATTCCTGCCAGTTCGATCTGGTGGTGCTCGATGAAGCCCAACGCATCAAAACGAATGAGAGCAAAGCCAATCGGGCTGTTCGCGCCCTGAAACGCGAACGAAGTTGGGCGATGTCGGGCACGCCGATTGAAAATCGGACTGAAGACCTTGTGAACATCTTTTCCTTCGTGGAACCGGGCCTGATTCCTGCCGAAGCCGATCCCCGACTATTGCAAGATCTTGTGCGCGATCGCATCATCCGGCGTACCAAAGAGCAGGTGGCCAGCCACATGCCCCCGCGTGTGATCCGCGATATCCCGCTGGAACTGTCGACCGAACAACGTACCACCTACGACATGGCTGAAAAAGACGGCGTGGTTCACCTCAATGAGTTAGGCGACACCATCACTGTTCAGCATGTTTTCGAGCTGGTCATGCGGCTGAAACAGGTCTGCAATTTCGACCCGCGCACGGGCGCCTCCAGCAAAATGGAAATGCTTCTGAGCGAAATGGACGAGGTGGTATCCAGCGGCAACAAAGCCATCATCTTTTCGCAATGGGTTGAGCCATTGGAAAGGATTGCGCAGGCATTGGCAGAGCACAATCCAGTGCTTTACCATGGCAAAGTACCTCAAAAAGATAGGCAAACGGTACTCGACCGCTTCCGCGATCGATCTGAGCATCGTGTAATTCTGATGAGTTACGGTTGCGGCAGCGTTGGATTGAACCTGCAGTTCTGCAACTATGTTTTCCTGTTCGACCGCTGGTGGAACCCTGCCATTGAGGACCAAGCCATCAATAGGGCACACCGGTTGGGCCAAAAAGCCCCGGTTTTTGTGTCGCGGTATATTTCCGCTGGCACCATTGAGGAACGGATTGCCGCCGTTCTAGACAAGAAACGCGCCCTGTTCAATGAAATGATCGCCATGAATGGCCCG
>Ga0255123_1000434_pt1 | contig 12591 bp, 14 predicted proteins | sample Law_Cont_RepA_8d_FD_188585 | JGI IMG/M metagenome (GOLD analysis project Ga0255123, IMG submission 188585) | Freshwater microbial communities from St. Lawrence River, New York, United States - Law_Cont_RepA_8d | ecosystem: Environmental > Aquatic > Freshwater > River | place: USA: New York...
GGTAATGACTGGAACTGTGAAGCGCAAGAACCCCATCCGTGTCTTGCGCGACAACGTGGTGATTTACGAGGGCGAACTCGAATCCCTGCGGCGGTTCAAGGACGACGTCAACGAAGTGCGCTCCGGCACCGAATGCGGTATCGGCGTGAAGAACTATAATGACGTCAAACCCGGCGACCAGATTGAAGTCTACGAGCGCACCGTCGTTGCCCGCACTGCCTGACCTGAAGTTGGTAAGCGCACATGCCACGTGAGTTTCCCCGTCACGTGCGTGTGGCCGAAAACATTCGGCGAGTGCTGGCCGAACCGGTGGCTCGTGCGGGGCGCGACGCCGGTGTCAGCATGCTCACCATCACTAACGTCGACGTTGCGCCCGATCTGACGCAAGCCAAAGTAGCGGTGAGCGCTTTCGGACTCCAAGACAGTCGCGCATTGATGGAATGGTTGAGAGATCAACGTCCCGCGATGCGCCAAACGGTGGCTCGCGAATTGCGGCTTAAGAAAAGCCCCACGATTGCGTTTGTACTGGACGATTCCATCGCCAAGGCGGCCCGGATTGGCGACCTTTTGATGGAACGCAAACTGGACTAACGCACCCTTCCATGGTGGGTCGGCCAGCGCAGCGTAAAATTCCTCGGCGAAACCTGAGCGGTATCCTCTTGCTGGATAAGCCGGCAGGGATTAGCTCAAACGGAGCCCTGCAGCGGGCGCGTTTCGTATTTGGAGCCGAAAAGGGCGGCCACACGGGGAACCTTGACGTGGCGGCCACCGGCCTTTTACCCATCTGCTTTGGCGAAGCGACTAAAACCAGCGCCTGGCTACTCGATTCCGACAAAACCTACATCGCAGACATTGCCCTCGGGGTGATGACCGCCAGCGGGGACGCCGAAGGGGAAGTCCTCTCGCGGAGGCCAGTCACAGCAAACATGTTGGCGGAGATCCCCGCGACGCTAAGTCGTTTCGTTGGGGCACAGACTCAAATTCCCCCGATGTATTCGGCGCTCAAGCGCGACGGGCGCCCGCTCTATGAACTTGCGCGAGCTGGCATCGAGGTCGAACGAAACGCGAGAGCTATCGAAATCAAAAGATTGCAAATTGTCGCGATTGAGGGCGTCACGCTTCGGGTCGAGGTGAAATGCACCAAGGGCACCTACATCCGGGTACTCGCGGAGGACATCGGAGCAGCCCTCGGGTGTGGTGCCTCGCTGTGTGGCTTGCGGCGCACGGCGGCCGGGCCCTATGCGCTCGAACGGGCCGTTCCACTTGACCTGTTTGGGACCACCGACTGGCCTACTGCCGAGTTCGATAATCTCTTGCTGCCAATTGATTCCGCCCTTCAGGGCATGCGAGCGATAGCGGTCTCGACTCCGAGCGCGGCACGACTCCGGCGAGGCCAGTCGCTCAATCTGAGCCGTGGATATCCGCCGGGTCCAATACGGATTTACCGAGCCGATGGACAGTTCGTTGGCTTGGGCGAAGCGGCAACAGACCAACAATTGCTGCCGCGGCGCCTGATCAGGTACGAGGAATGCTCCCAAACCTCATGATTCAACAATAAAAGCGTTGTCCGGTCGGGGCATGGCGGTTAGAATGCGCGGCCTTATCGGGTTAGAAATATGTTTAGAGACAGCAGGAGTTCTCAGTAATGGCGTTGACCAGTGAGCAAAAACAGCAAATCGTGACGGGGCACCGTCGTGGCGGCAACGATACCGGAAGCCCGGAAGTGCAGGTTGCCCTGCTGTCCGCCCGCATTGAAGAACTTTCCAAGCACTTTAAAGCTCACGCCCACGACAATCACTCACGTCAGGGCTTGCTCCGCATGGTGAATCGGCGCCGCAAACTGCTCGACTACCTGCGTAGCAACGATACCGAACGATACCGCGATTTGATTTCGCGTCTGGGCTTGCGCAAATAACAGCCCCCTCCGGGTCGGCTACCGCGCAGCGCGTGCGGTGGCCTCAGGCCCTCTCTCCCACCCTCAGTTCAATGAATGGGTTATCGATGACGCCAACCACTGTCTCGTTCAATTACGGCGACCAACTCGTCACGCTGGAAACCGGCCGTATGGCCAAACAGGCCTCCGGCTCGGTCCTAACCACGATGGGCGAAACGGTGGTATTGACCACCGTAGTCTGCAACCGGGACGCTGGCGCTGCCCGCGATTTCTTCCCGCTAACCGTTGACTATCAGGAGCGCACCTACGCTGCCGGCAAGATTCCAGGCGGTTTTTTCAAGCGGGAAGGGCGCCCCTCCGAGAAAGAGACGCTCACCTCTCGCCTGATCGACCGCCCAATCCGCCCCCTGTTTCCGGAAGGGTTTACCAACGAAGTGCAGATTATTTGCACTGTTGTGTCGCTGGACCCAAGCGTTGACCCCGATATCGCCTCACTGATTGGCGCATCCGCGGCGCTGTCCATTTCTGGTCTGCCGTTTCAGGGGCCCGTGGGCGCCGCCCGCGTTGGCTATCGAGATGGGCAGTATTTGCTGAATCCAAGCTTCGGCGCGCTGGCGGACTCCAAACTGGATTTGGTGGTGGCTGGCACTGACACCTCGGTGCTCATGGTCGAGTCCGAGGCAGCGCAGCTTTCCGAAGAAGTGATGCTGGGTGCAGTCGTGTTCGGTCACGAGCAGTCGCAGGCCGTTATCCGGGCAATTAAAGAACTCCAGGCCAAGGTCAACGCTCCGGTGTCGAGCTGGACGCCTCCCGCGCCGGTGACCGCGCTCATCGATGCAGTGGAGACCGGTTTTGGCGCTGCCTTCGCAGAAGCTTATGCGGTAATCGACAAGCTTGCCCGCCGGGATCGCCTCTCACAACTGCGTACGCAGGTTGTGCAGGCCCTCACTGCTGGCCAGAGTGCACAATGGACTGCAGCGCAAGTCGGTGGTGTGGTGGCCAACCTTGAATACGATACCGTTCGACGCGCCGCGCTGGCCGGCAAGCCGCGAATCGATGGCCGGTCGAAATCTGACATCCGAAAAATCTACGTTGAAGTCGGCCTCCTGCCGCGCACCCACGGCTCCGCGCTGTTCACCCGTGGTGAAACGCAAGCGCTGGTAGTTGCTGCGCTGGGCACTGAGCGTGACTCCCAGATGATCGACGCGATCGAAGGCGAGCGCCGCGAACCTTTCATGCTGCATTACAACTTCCCTCCGTTCAGCGTGGGTGAAGTCGGCCGCGTGGGTTCCCCTAAACGTCGCGAAATCGGTCACGGCCGTTTGGCCAAGCGTGGCATTCAGGCCGTAATGCCTGACATGAGCAAATTCCCTTACGCCGTCCGGGTTGTCTCGGAAATCCTCGAATCCAATGGTTCGAGCTCAATGGCTTCGGTTTGCGGCACCAGCTTGGCGTTGATGGATGCTGGCGTTCCGCTGACAGCACCGGTTGCGGGTATCGCCATGGGGCTTATCAAGGAACAGGACGAGTACGTCGTGCTGTCCGACATTCTGGGCGATGAAGACCACCTCGGCGACATGGATTTCAAAGTCGCGGGAACCCGTGATGGCGTAACTGCGCTGCAGATGGACATCAAAATTAACGGCATCACCAAAGAGATTATGGAGACTGCCCTGCACCAGGCCCGCGATGGCCGGATGCATATTCTTGATTGCATGAATCAGGTGCTCAGCAGCGCGCGCACGGAGATGTCCGTGTACGCGCCGCGCATCATCACCATCAAGATCGACCCGGATAAAATCCGCGATGTTATCGGCAAGGGTGGCAGCACGATTCGGCAGATCACCGAAGAAACCGGGACGACCATCGATATCACCGATGATGGTACCGTCAAAATTGCTTCGGTCGATTTTGCGGCGGGTCAGGAAGCCAAGCGTCGCGTGGAAGCGATTACCACCGATGTGCAAGTCGGTGCTATCTACGAAGGTCGCGTGCAGAAGTTAATGGACTTCGGCGCGTTCGTGAATATTCTGCCCGGCAAGGACGGCTTGGTGCACATTTCCCAGATTTCGCATGAGCGAGTGGAGAATGTGAGCGACAAACTTTCCGAAGGCGATACCGTCAAGGTCAAGGTGCTTGAAATTGACAAGCAGGGCCGTATCCGTCTCAGCATGAAAGCTGTCGACGAGCAGAACTAGAGGACGGTCGGTGAGAGCAAGAATTGGCAAAGCCGATTCTTGCTCTCGTTAAGTGCTCCTGCTTCGCAGCACCGGTCAGCGGCTTCCACCCTCAATCGAGCGCAATTCTGCCTCGGTAACGATGTAGTCCATTCTCCGGTCGTGGCCCTCCATCGGTAGTTCTTTAAGTACCTGCGCTTCGAAGCAGAATCCTACCCTCCGTACGCCGGGGTTCTTTGCTATCCACGCATCGTAAAATCCCTTGCCGTAGCCAAGCCTGCCACCGTTCAGGCTAAAGCCGAGACCCGGTACCAGAGCAACCGCTATCTCCCCGTCGTACGGCCTCTCTTCTGGCGGCTGCAGGATGCCCATGGGACCTCGCACAAGTTCACTCCATTTCCCTACGCTACAGGCGCTCATGCATTTTCGATCGTTGATGTAGGGAACAAGCACCTCGATCCCATGAGCGAGAAGGTCCGGAATGAGTGCTTGCGTGCTTGCTTCATCTGCAGTCGACAGGTAGACGAAAACGGCGCCGCCGGGCAGTCTCGAAACCAGCGACAGGGCGCGTGTTTTAAGGCGCTGATTAGCTTCCTGCCAGCGATCGCGCTGACGATAGAACTCCCGTCGGGCTTCTCGTAACTGGCTGCGCAGTAATGTTTTCGAGCCCGTGATGTCAGGATTAACGGGGTCCATCGATGCGAATTCATCATGCATGATTGTTTTTGCTTCAACTTTTTGCTGTTGTTGACTTAGAATAGCGCCCCTCGCGGGCCGCAGTGGCACGCTCTCGCAGTTAATTCTGAAAGGTATCGAACTTAATGGTTACGATTCGTCTCTCTCGCGGTGGTGCCAAGGCCAGGCCCTTCTACAACATCGTCGTCACCGATAGCCGCAACAAGCGGGATGGCCGCTTCATCGAGCGCCTCGGATTTTTCAATCCGATCGCCGTGAAGGCAGAAGAACCCTTCCGCATTGACCTTGACCGCTATCACCATTGGCTTGGTGTTGGTGCGCAAGCTTCGGACCGTGTTGCAGATCTCGTCAAGCAGGCAGCTCGCGCTGGCTAAACGAGTGCTTAAGTGCCGGGGTAGCCATCTCAGGCTTCTCCGGTACAACTTTGCCCTGTCTCATATCGCGACTCCACGGTGACTGCCGAGTCCCCCGCGTCCGAGGAGCATGTGCTTCTCGGGGAAGTGCACGGCGTGTTCGGCGTTCGCGGGTGGATAAAAGTCCGTTCTTTCACGCGTCCGACTAGCGGATTGTTTGAATATCCCAGCCTCAGCTTCGGTCGCAATTCGCCTGAGTTCGAACTCAGACTGAAAAGTGTTCGACCTGACGGGGATAACTTCATTGTGCAGCTTGCAGGTCTGGCGACTCGCGAATCAGCAGAAGCGCTCGTCGGTCTACGAATTACCGTCCCTGTTAGCGCGTTGCCCCGTATCGGTGACGGCAGTTACTACTGGCGAGACCTGATTGGCCTTCGGGTCATTAATCTTGAACGGCAGGAGCTAGGTGTCGTCATAAGTTTGCTCGAAACAGGGGCTGCCGACGTTCTTGTGGTCGATGGCGAACGCCAGCGCCTTATCCCTTTTGTTCTGGGTCGTTATATCCAGAACGTCGACCTGAAAAATCAGATAATGACCGTCGATTGGCATCCCGATGACTGAGCCACGGCGTTTCACCGTCATCACATTATTCCCCGAAATGATCGCGGCCTTTGCCGGCGCTGGTATTGTCAGGCGCGCTTGCGAGCGCCAAATCGTTGCCATCGATACCCTCAATCCCCGGGTGTTCGAGGACGACGCACGCGCGACTGTCGACGACACACCCTATGGCGGTGGGCCAGGCATGGTGATGACCGTGGCGCCGCTAAGAAAGGCTATCGATAGCATCAGAAGCGCATCGGAAAGGCCGGTACATGTGGTCTACCTGAGCCCTCAGGGCCGTACGCTGTCAGAGGCTGCTTTGCCCGAGTTAGCACAACACCTGCATCTCGTTTTGCTTGCCGGCCGCTACGAGGGCATAGATGAGCGTTTAATTGAACGCGACATCGATTCCGAATGGTCGCTGGGTGATTTCGTGTTGTCCGGGGGAGAGATTGCCGCCATGGCGGTAATTGACGCGCTTACGCGACGTCTCCCAGGCGCTCTAGGGGATGAGCGTTCGGCTCGGCAGGATTCGTTCGGTGAGGGTTTACTCGATCACCCGCATTACACCCGCCCTGAGCTCATCGAAGGGCAGGCAGTACCGTCAGTTCTGTTGAGCGGTAATCATGCGGAGATTGACCGCTGGCGGCGCAGGGAGGCGCTAGGCCGAACTTGGCTACGCCGTCCCGATCTCCTCTCCTGCAAAACGCTCAGCGCCGCCGATCAAAAACTGCTTGATGAGTTCATAACGGCCGTTCCGGCTGGTTCCAAAAACGGTGTTTCCTAGCTATCATTGCGCGCTATTCTGAATCCCCCCGCCGGAGCGCTACGACAATGTCCAATATCATCCAGGAACTTGAAGCCGAGCTGCTTCAAAAACAGATCCCAGAATTCTCTCCGGGCGACACCGTGGTCGTGCAGGTACGGGTTAAGGAAGGCAACCGCGAGCGCCTTCAGGCGTTTGAAGGGGTCGTGATAGCCAAGCGCAATCGTGGCGCGAATTCCGCCTTCACAGTCCGCAAAATTTCTCATGGCGAAGGCGTGGAGCGTGTTTTCCCCACCTACAGCCCGATGATCGCTGAAATCTCTGTCAAGCGCCGTGGCGCCGTTCGCCGCGCCAAGCTCTACTACATGCGCGAACTTCGCGGTAAAGCTGCTCGTATTCGGGAAAAGATTGTCGTGAAGTCGGATAAGCCTTCCGCCTGATTCCTGTTCAGGAACCCCGTCGACGATTCTTGTTCTCGACGGGGTTGAAGCCCCTGCTTCTATTCAAAGCGAGGCGTTTCCAAAATTTTGATCGAGATAGTTGCAGATATCTGAAGACTCATACATCCACTTTGCTGCCCCGTTCTGCTGTTCAATTCTCAAGCAAGGCACTTGCCCCTTGCCTGCCTCGCGCACCAATTCATCTCTGAAACCGTTGTTCATACCGATGTCGCGCAGTTCGATATCAATCCCAAGATCCGCCATCTTCTGACGCACCTTTGCGCAGAACCAACAGGTAGTGGAGTGATAAAGCGATAAGCCTGCCGTGCTGAGGCTTTGGGTAATACTGTCAGTCATTGGGTCTCCAACGAGTCTATGGGTGGTTGATACAGTGACGAAAGACGCCCTAGTCTAGGCCAAATTGGGCGATTCTTTGTGCCTGTTGACGTCGCTTACACAAGAGGTCGCACTCGATGACGGGGCACATCCCTAACACGAACAATCAGTCGCGACTGCTCGCTCAATTTCTGGATCACCTCTGGATTGAGTACGGGCTCAGCGGAAACACGCTTAGCGCATATGGTGCAGACCTACGCTTGCTCGAGGCTCGGTTGCAGGCGATCGGTCTGAAGCTAGAACAGGCGAGCGAAGCCGAACTGCTGGACTTTCTCTCGCAGTCGGCCGCCACTTCTTCCAGAACAGCAGCCCGACGTTTGGCGAGTCTCCGGCGATTCTTCTCCTGGTTGGTCCGCCAGCGGTTCCGCGAAGACGACCCCAGTCTTCGCTTGAAAGGGCCGCGAACCGGCCGCCATCTCCCGACGACATTGAGCGAAATCGACGTTGATGCCTTGCTGGCGGCGCCCGGCGGCGATACGGCGCTGGCTCGGCGAGACGCCACGATGCTCGAAGTCCTGTATGCCACTGGCTTGAGAGTGTCCGAACTGGTCGGATTGTCCTGGTCTCAGGTGAATCTCGTGGTGGGGGTGGTGCGCATAGTTGGCAAAGGCAACAAGGAGCGCCTGGTACCCTTGGGCGACGTGGCCCGCGAAAAGCTCGATGAATATCTGAAATTCACCCGCCAGGTCATTCTCCACGGCCGGGTATCTGACGCTTTGTTTCCCACAGCTCGGGGGGCCGCGATGACCCGACAGGCTTTTTGGCATTTGATTAAACGTTATGCCTTGAAGGCCGGGCTGCGGAGCGAGTTGTCGCCGCATACCCTAAGGCATGCGTTCGCCACCCATCTTCTGAACCATGGTGCCGACTTGCGTGTGGTGCAGCTGCTTTTAGGGCACGCCGACATCTCCACCACGCAAATTTATACGCATCTGGCACTAGAAAGACTCAAAGCCCTTCATGAGCAACACCACCCCAGAGGCTAGCTGCCGCTTGTGCTAGTGATGGTCTTGCGGCGTCACCGATACCACTTCCGCGAACGTGGTGAGCCCTGCTGCTATCTTTTCAGCGCCGGAAAGGCGTAGCGGGCGCATGCCTGCTTTTAGTCCCTCTTCACGCAATTCAACCGACTGAAGCCCCGGCTTTATCAGATTCCGGAGGTCGTCATTGATAGGCAGGATTTCGTAGATTCCTACGCGACCGCGAAAGCCGGTGTGTCTGCATTCGTCGCAGCCGACAGCGGTGTGCATGGCATCAGGGCGCATGAGGGTGCTCATGGTATCCATAGTTTCCCAGGCCCCGCCGTCCAATGGTGTCTCTTGCTTGCAAAACGGGCATAGGGTGCGCACGAGTCTTTGAGCCAAGACGCCCAGTAAGGTTGCGCCGATGAGATAGGGCTCGACGCCGAGATCTATCAGGCGAGTTACGGCAGAGGGCGCATCGTTGGTATGAAGCGTAGACAACACCAAGTGCCCTGTGAGTGCAGCTTGAATCGCAACCTCTGCTGTTTCGCGGTCCCGAATTTCGCCGATCATGATGATGTCCGGATCTTGTCGGAGCAGCGTGCGCACACCGTTCGCAAAGCTAAGTTCGATCGCTGGCTGAACCTGCATTTGATTGAAGGACGGCTCCACCATTTCGATGGGGTCTTCAATTGTGCACACGTTGATCTCGGGCCGGGCCAGCTGCCGCAGCGCTGAGTAAAGGGTCGTGGTTTTCCCGGACCCCGTGGGGCCCGTCACCAGCACTACCCCGTGTGGCTGTCGCGTCAGCGTTTGCCAGAGGCCGAGGTCGCGCTCGCTGAAGCCCAGTGCCGAGAATGGCTGCTCCAGTTTTTCCGGGTCAAAAATACGCATGACCAGCTTTTCGCCGAACGCGGTAGGCATAGTCGACAAGCGAAGCTCAACCTCTTTGCCCAAAGGCGTTTTTGTCTTCAGCCGACCATCCTGCGGACGCCGTTTGTCGGCGACATCCATTCGCCCCAGCGATTTGATCCGGCTGACAATCGCACCCAAGACTGGCGTCGTCATTTGATTCACGAGATGCAGTACGCCGTCGATTCTGAAGCGGACATTGCCTTGTTCGCGGCGTGGCTCAATATGGATATCGCTCGCCCGTTGCTCAAACGCGTACTGCAACAGCCAATCGACGAGGTGGACGATATGGCGGTCGTTGGCATCCGGTTCGCCAATGTCACCGAGCTGGGTCAGCGCCTCCAGATTTTCAACTGTTGAAGAACGCTCTGCGACTTTGCTGGAAGCCGCTTTGCTGATGGAACGACTAACGCCGTAAAACTCGCGCAGATACCGCTGAATTTCGACTGGATTCGCAATCACGCGCTGAATCCGCCGTTTGACGATCGGCGCGATTTCCTTTTCCCACTCGGTCACGAAGGGTTGCGCCGAGGCAATCAGCACGTGTTGATCGGAGACCTCAACCGGCAGGAACTGCCAGCGCGTTGCGTAGGCCTGCGAGACAAGTTTGGTAACTGCCTCAACCTCAATTTTTAGCGGGTCGATCCGGTAATAGGTGGCCTTGATTCCCTCTGCGAACAGGCGGGTAATGGTTTCCAGCGTGAGCGGGAAGGGCGGTTGGGTGGTGCTTTGAAGGTTCTGGGCGGCTAGTTGAGCAAATGGATGCCGCTGGTCGTTGTCTGCGGCTCCGGCTTTCACGCGTTGAATGACTCGCGTGTCCAGCCATCCTTTGGTGCCGAACAAACGAAGGACGTCTTCCAGCACAATCTTGCGTTCGGGGCGACTCAATCTCTGGTCAACGGCAGGCGGCTGTCGTTCATTCATGGCGGTTTTCGTCCATGACGAGCGTATCGCTCACCGATTCGAGACGATTGATCAGCGCCAGCAGGAAGTTTCGCTGAAAGCGGTTCTGGGTCGACGCTGGCAAGCGCTCGATCACGGCGTTGCCGATGCGTAGCACCGTTACCGGAGATTCCGCGTTAATGCGGGTGCCGCGCTTGCGACCTTCCATAAGCCCCATTTCTCCGAAGCAGTCGCCAGCGAACAGACGAACGATTTGGCGCTGCCTCTTTTCGACCTGCACCGTGCCCTCAACGATGACATACAAGCAGAGGTCATCCGCTTCTTCCGTGAGTATTGTTTGTCCTGCATCGACTTCAACCCAATCGCCGGCGTGGATGAGTTCCCACAGGTCGGCTTCGGAAAAGCCCTTGAAAAAATCCAGATGACTCACCTTGCCGAGTTTCTCTTGCGGGGAAATCCAGCGCGTCTGTTCATCCAGAAAATCGAACACCAGTTCAAGGTCGCCGGCAAAATCGACCCCCGTCTTGTAGCGTTGGGCCGGATTTCGAGCGAAGGCTTTATCCATGATGCGCTGGAGTATTTCCGGCGCATCGCTTCGCATTTCACTCAATCGCGGTGTGCGAGTCAGGGAAGTCATCGCGTCCGGGGCTGACGGGAAAGGTATTTGGCCGGTGAACAAGCGGTAAGCCAGCACGCCAAGCGCAAACATGTCGCTTTGCTGCGCCAGACTGAAGTCAGACGCCGTGAGATCTTCTTGATGTGTCTCGGTCGCTTCATTGGATGAGCGAGCGACTCCAAAATTCGTGATTTTGACCTGAAGGTTCTCGCCCAGCAGGACATTAGCGCCGGTCAGTTGTCGGTGAACCGCGCCTTGGCGGTGCGCAAAATCGAGCGCGATTGCGATTTGCGAAAGCACGCGCGTCACGACATCGAGGGGCAGGAGGTGTCCTGAACCGGTGTAATCGTCCAGCGCGCGGCCTCCCGGCACATGCTCCATGGCGATATAGCAACGGTCCTGATCAATCCCGGCGTCGTAAATGGTGGTGATGTTGGGATGTCGCAAGGCCCCGGCAATTTGGGCTTCTGCGAAGAATCGACGCCGTTGGGCGGCGGAGAACTCAGGATCATCTCGGCCTTCGGCCGGGGTGAGTTTGAGTGCCACTTCTCGATCGATAAAAGGGTCTCGCGCCAGAAACACCTCCGCCAACTGATCCTCGCTCAGGCGCCGTACGATCTGATACTTGCCGATGCGACTGCCTTCGACTGGGGTAATTGCGTTGACCAATTGAACTCCTGCCACGATGAAATGCCTTTGGGTACAGCGCCCGTCCACTCTAGACCCTTTGGAGTGTCGGATAAAACCTGCGTCTGACGCTGCCTTTGCGCCAGGACTTGGCCCTTTGCGGTGCCTTCCGCAGTCAGGAACCGTGTTAAGTTAGCGCATCGAAACCCCGCCAAGATTTCCTCACCGAGGTTACCGCATGAAACGTTTTATTCTTATCGGCGCGCTGGCGTTGAATCTGTTCTGTCCGCCGCTCTCGGCTGCAGATAAAGATCTGAAGGCCCTTTTTGCAGAGCGTTTGCGCAATGTAGTGCCCGATGCCGCAGTGACCAGTGTGAAACCTGCTGCCATTTCAGGTCTCTACGAAGTCATGCTCGGTGCAACCGTGTTGTACATGAGTGAAGACGGTCGGTATGTTTTTCGCGGCGACTTATTTGATCTCAACTCCAAAGCTAATCTCACTGACGCCCGCCGGATAGCGGCGCGAACCGCTGCCCTCAGTAATCTGGCAGCCGGCAGCACCATCGATTTCCCGGCCACCACACCCAAGGTGCTCGCGACGCTGTTCGTCTTCACCGACATCGACTGCGGCTACTGCCGTAAATTCCACAAAGAGGTGCCGGTGCTCAATAAGGCGGGGATATCGGTGCGATATCTGTCATTCCCGCGCACCGGAATCGACAGCCCTTCCTATGAAAAAGCCGTCGCCGTGTGGTGTGCGGCAGACCCCAAAAAAGCGCTGACAGAAGCGAAGTCGGGACAGCAACCCCCCATGAAAAAATGTGAAAATCCTGTTGAGCGCGATTATCACCTCGGTGAATCAATGGGGGTTCGCGGGACGCCCGCGCTTTATACCGAACAAGGTGATGAACTCGGTGGCTATACGCCCGCACCTGAGTTGATTCGCCTTTTTCAGCAAGGGGGCTAAGTTCCAGGAGCCCACGAAGGAGAGTCTGTCAGCGTCTTAGCAAAGCCACTGACAGACTGCCGTCCTTCTCCCGATATTCGATTTTCACCGGCAGATAGGCGCGCGCGGGATCGCACCACAGCGTGGTGCGCCTTGTATCCCGCCGAAGATACTCCACTCGCACCAATTTCCTTTCTGACTTTTCCTCGGTGAGGGTTTCCTCACGCACAATCCGAATCGGAAAAGTGTCGACTTTGCCGTTATCCGGCACGCGATATTCCAGTGTGGTTTTGTGTTCGCGCA
>Ga0255123_1000438_pt1 | contig 12506 bp, 8 predicted proteins | sample Law_Cont_RepA_8d_FD_188585 | JGI IMG/M metagenome (GOLD analysis project Ga0255123, IMG submission 188585) | Freshwater microbial communities from St. Lawrence River, New York, United States - Law_Cont_RepA_8d | ecosystem: Environmental > Aquatic > Freshwater > River | place: USA: New York...
TCTCGACGCACTCGATCCCAAGGTGCTCTCCCGTTTCAAGGTTTTGGTTGTTTATGCCAATCATCCAAAAATCACGGCGGAGCAGGAAAAAAACCTGCTGGGCTGGGTCGAGGCTGGTGGCGGATTTGTGCCGCTTCATTGTGCCAGTTACTGTTTTCTGAATTCACCCGCCTACATCAATTTGGTGGGAGCCCAGTTCAAGAGGCATGGCACAGGCACGTTCAAGGTAGACCCAGTTGCTGACCATCCCTTGCTTAAGGGTTTGGTTCCATTCGAGAGCTGGGACGAGACATACGTTCACGAGAAGCATAACCCTAAGGGGCGCATTGTCCTTGAGACGCGCGCCGAAGGCGATGGCCGTGAGCCGTGGACCTGGATCCGCGAGCAGGGTAAGGGGCGTGTGTTTTACACGGCTTGGGGCCACGACCAGCGCACCTTCGGGCAACCGGGTTTTCTAACACTTGTGGAACGCGGCATCCGCTGGGCAGCAGGCGCCAGCTTCGAACAGGCGGCAGCCGCTGTGCCTGCTCCCGAATCCCCCCCCTCAATGGTTGGGCCATCCAAGGATGTGAAACCGTTTGAGTTTCAACCTGCCCGTGTGCCGTTTTACCCTGCCACTAGGAATTCAGGTTCCACCACGGAACCGATCGGTCGGATGCAGAAACCGCTGGAACCAGCAGAATCTGGCAAACATTTGATTCATCCTTCCGATCTGGAGCCTAGGTTGTTTGCCACCGAGGACCAGATTCCTGGTAAGCCGATTGCCATGAACTGGGACCATAAAGGCCGCTTGTGGGTTTGTTGCACCGTTGATTATCCCAATGAACTTCAGCCGCCGGGAAAAGGGCGCGACAAGATCGTGGTAATCGAAGACACGAATGGCGACGGTAAGGCCGACAAAACCACGGTTTTTGCCGAAAATCTGAGTATTCCGACCAGTATCGCCTTCAGCAACGGTGGCGTGATTGTCCACCAAGCCCCCCAGACACTGTTTCTCCGTGACACCAATGGCGATGGCCGCGCCGACGAACGCACGGTGCTGCTCGATGGTTGGTCCACGGGCGATACCCATGCAGGGCCCAGCAATCTTAATTACGGGCCTGATAACTGGTTTTACGGCATGGTGGGCTACGCTGGATTCGAAGGCATGGTTGGTGGACAAAAACGATCGTTCCGCACCGGATTTTATCGGTTCAAGCCCGATGGTTCCGATATCGAGTTCCTCCGCAACACATCGAACAATTCATGGGGCGTTGGGTTTTCGGAAGAGGGATTACTGTTCGGTTCCACTGCCAACGGTTGCCCTACTGTTTTCTTGCCTATCCCCAACCGCAATTATGAGGCCGTGCGAGGATGGACCAGTACGGTTCTAGAAAACATCGCCCCGGATGCGAAATACCAACCAGCCACCGACAAGATCCGTCAAGTCGATTGGCACGGGCAGTTCACCTCTGCCGCCGGTCATGCTCTGTACACGGCGCGCCGATTGCCACAGCGGTACTGGAACAAAACCGCTTTTGTGTCAGATCCCACAGGTCACCTGACAGCCACCTATGAGCTGGAGCCAACAGGGGCAGGATTTAAAGCTCGTTATGGCTGGAATATTCTCGCCAGCGACGATGAATGGACTGCTCCCATCGTGGCTGAAGTTGGCCCGGATGGGTGTGTGTGGGTCGTCGATTGGTACAATTACATTGTTCAGCACAATCCCACGCCTGCTGGTTTCACAACGGGCAAAGGAAATGCCTACGAAACTCCACTGCGCGACAAGAAACACGGTCGCATCTACCGCATGGTACCGAAAGGATCGCCTGAACCAGCTCAGGTTGTTCTGGATCCAAGCGATCCGGAAACGTTGTTGAAGGGTTTGGCGAACGACAACATGTTTTGGCGCCGCCACGCGCAGCGGTTGCTGGTGGAACGGAAAAAGCTGGATGTGGTGCCTGCCTTGTTCAGCTTGCTGGAATCGGCCCGAACCGATTCGATTGGCCTTGCTCCAGGCGCGATGCATGCCCTTTGGACGCTGCAGGGACTTGGTGCTGTCAGTAGTAACGCCACGGACTCCGCTGCTGTGGTCAAAGCGCTTGGCCACCCGAGTGCCGGTGTTCGCCGCGCAGCCATTCAGGTGCTGCCGCGCACTGAAAAAGGCAGGGCAGCGATTTTGGATGCCCGCATCTGTGAAGACTCCGATGCCCAAGTAAGATTGGCGGCCCTGTTGGCACTTTCGGAAATGCCTGCTGGAGGCGGTGCTGGTGTTGCTGTGGTGAAAGCCATGGGCAATGCCGACAACACTGAAGACCGTTGGTTGTCGGATGCATTGGTCTGTGCACTGGCAAAGCACGACAGCGAAGGCTTTGGCGCGTTGCTAGGTAGTAAAACGGTTTCTCCTGCCGCGCTGAAAATTGTCGCCACAGTCGCCGAACATCAGGCTCGTTCTGATAATCGCGAAGTTATTATGAAGTTGTTGCCAGCAATGGCGAAATCTGATCCCGCACTGGTGGCGACCATTGTCGCGGGTTGGGACAAGGGGTGGCCAAAAACCGCTAAGCTTCAGCTTAATAACGACTCTGACAAGGCCTTGTTGGCGTTGTTCGACAGACTCGATGCTGGTGGGCAAGCTGGTCTGATGCGTCTGGCCGCACGGTGGGGATCCGGCAGCTTGGCTGGAAAGCTCGGCCAATTGGCTGCAAGCCTTATGAAGACTATCGCGGATGAAAAATTGGCGGATGCGGCTCGTGTGGCAGCCGCGGGTCAGATCGGCATGTTGGTCCTCGACGATGCCAAACGCCGTGGCGAATTGTTGGATTTTGTCACTCCAAGAACTCCTCCTGTTGTCGCAGCCTCGCTTCTGGAAGCGATTGGCGCCGGCTCACCGAAGTCCACCGCGGAAATGTTTGTACCCAAGCTCGGTACGTGGTCTCCCGGTGTAAGGTCGGCTGCCTTGCGTTTGCTGGTGGCGCGCCTTGGTTCTGCTTCAGGCCATCGACAAAGGAACGGCATCGTGGAGCGATTTGGCCCTCGACCAGAAGCAGGCTCTCGCCAGCCATCCCAATCGGCAGATATCGAGATTGGCGCAAACCCTTCTGGCACGCGGTGGAGGCCTGCCCAATCCTGACCGTGTCAAGGTTGTCGAGGCATTCGGTAAGGTCTGCAAACAATCGGGCGACTCTGCCTCGGGCGTGGCGCTCTACAAAAAACATTGCGCTGTCTGTCACCGCCATGGTGGCGAGGGTGGACTTGTGGGGCCAGACTTAACCGGTATGGCGGCGCATCCCAAGGAAGAGCTTTTGATTCACATTCTGGATCCGAACCGAAGCGTGGAAGGAAACTTCCGCCTTCACACCGTGACCACCCGTGACGGTAAGGTTTTGGCTGGTTTGCTGGCCTCGGAAACCAGGACTTCTATTGAGCTTGTGGACAGCCAAGGCAAGCGATTCCTCCTTTCACGTGACGATGTTGAAGAATTGCAGGTCTCTGCCAAATCGATCATGCCCGAGGGCTTTGAAAAGCAGATGAATGAAAAAGAAATAGGAGATCTGCTCGAGTTTCTCACCAAGCGTGGCCAGTTTGTGCCGCTGCCGCTGGACAAATCAGCGACGATTGCCACCGATAGAGGGATGTTTTTCGCGGACGATGGTGACCTCGAGCGCCTGATTTTTCCAGATTGGTCTCCCAAGACCTTCAAAGGCGTTCCATTTGTGTTAATCGATCCCAAGGGCGGGCGGGTTGCTAATGCTGTGATGTTGAACGGTCCTAATGGTAACAAGGCGCCGAAAATGCCCAAAGAAGTTCAGGTGCCATGCAATATGCCCGTTCGCGCCATCCACATGCTGTCTGGTATCAGTGGTTGGGGCTATCCTGCATTACAAAAAGGCACCGTGAGTTTGATTGTGAGACTGAAATATGAAGATGGCAGCATCGAGAACCACGAACTCCGCAATGGCGAGCATTTTGCCGATTACATCCGGAGAATCGATGTGCCCAAGAGCGAGTTTGCTTTCGCGCTGCGAGGCCAGCAGGTCCGTTATCTGACGGTAGTGCCTAGCAAATCGTTGAAAGTGGTCGGTATTTCGCTGGTGAAGGGACCTGATGGTTCATCACCCGTTGTCATGGCCATGACCGCTGAGGCGCGCTGATACCGTTATGCGATTACTAGATTTGGTTAATCTGCCCAAGGCGGAACTTCATCTTCATATCGAGGGAACACTCGAACCGGAGATGATGTTCGCCTTGGCAGCGCGTCACGGCATCCAATTGCCTTGGAATTGCGTGGCTGAAGCGCGTGACGCGTTCAGGTTCGGCACGCTCCAATCGTTTTTGGATCTGTATTATGCCGGAATGGCTGTTTTGCGAACAGCCGACGATTTTCGTGATTTGGCTCTAGCCTATCTCCGCCGCGCCAACACCGAGGGTGTTGTTCATGCGGAATTGTTTTTTGATCCACAGGCACACCGGGCGAAGGGGATTCCGTTTCTCACGATTGCTCGGGCTTTTAAGGAGGCTGCGGACGTTATTCAGGCGGAAACCGGCATGACATGTCTGCTGATTCCATGCGTGCTTCGGCACCTCGACGAGGCAGATGGCATGCGCATGCTCGATGAGGTTTTGGAGCATTCAGAACTTGTGGTGGGTGTTGGGCTCGATTCCAGTGAAGTTGGTCATCCCCCATCAAAGTTCACAAGGCTTTTTCGTCGAGTTCGTGATGCTGGTTTGAATGTAGTGGCGCATGCGGGTGAAGAAGGTCCGCCAGACTACATAAGGCAAGCGATCGATGAGCTCGGGGCAACCCGTATCGACCACGGAGTGCGCATTCTGGAAGATGCTGATTTGACTCAGAGGGTCGCGCGCGCCGGTATCCCGCTAACGGTGTGCCCTGTTTCCAACTGGCGTTTGGGTGGGTGTGCGACCCTTGCAGACCATCCATTGCCGCGCATGCTCGATGCCGGCCTGAACGTTACCATAAATTCGGACGACCCATCCTATTTGCAGGCTTACATTTTTGGTAACTACGAAGCGGTTCGGAATTCTATGGGTGTGGCAGATGCCCAGTTGGCAACCATGGCCAAGGCTTCCATTGATGCTTCATTCGCCTGCCCCAAAGACAGATTAAAGCATGAAAACGCTTGGATGCGTTTCATGGACAAAGTCAAAAGCCGGCCATAGGGCCGGCTAAAGTAACCGAATCAGTTAAATCCAAAGAAGCAAGGCGCAATCGCCTTACGCTCTGCCAACCAATTCTTTTTTCATCAGCAAAGGATTGATCCCAAGCTTGATCTTGTTGCCGGCTTTGCGCTTCACTTTTTTCGCCAGACGTTTCTTTAATTGAATCTTGTTGAGAGGACGCTTGCGGGGCATGATAGAACTCTCCACTGGACAGAAGCTGAAACCTCCATGGTAAACGACTTCCCTCCAATCGCCCAGTCCAAGTTGTTCTGAGGGTTTCCCACATGCTGTTTTTCGATGCTCACCTCGACTTGGCTTGGAATGGTATCGACTGGAATCGAGATCTAAAGCTGGAGGTTGAAGCCATTCGCCAACGAGAGTTGGATTTGGGAATTCAAGGAAAAGGGCGCGCGGCGAATACGGTTTCCTATCCGGCACTGCGGCGTGGCGGGGTTGGGTTGGGGGTTGCCACCCTGTTGGCCCGTCTTCATCGGGCAGATCAAAAGCCTGGTTTTCAATCGAAAGGCTTTAACCGGTATGAAGATATGGCTGGAGCCCACGGCTGTGCTCGGGGACATCTGGCGTACTACGAGGCGTTGCAGGAAGAAGGCGTGTTGCGGCTAATCACGCACAAGGCTGCCCTTAAGGAGTTGGCTACGGCGTGGCAGGGAGGGCAGGCACTTCCGGGAACCCCATTGGGATACATCCTGTCGATGGAGGGCGCTGACCCCATTGTGCATCCCCGACAGGTCGAGGCATGGTGGAATTGGGGGCTGCGCGTGGTTGGGCCGGCGCACTACGGCATCAGCACGTATGCGCATGGAACGGCAACACCGGGCGGATTGATGCCTCTGGGGCCAGATTTGTTGCGTGAAATGCGCAGGGTTGGAATGATCCTCGACGTCACGCATTTGGCCGATCAGGCTTTTGATGAAGCGCTAGAGATTTTCGATGGCCCAGTGCTGGCCAGCCATCATAATTGCCGGGCGCTTGTGCCGGACCAGCGACAGCTGACAGACGATCAAATTCTCCGGTTGATCCGCCGTGGTGCGGTGATTGGCGCGGCATTCGATGCTTGGATGCTGATCCCCAATTGGGTGCGTGGTCAGTCAACGGTTGAGCAGACCGGCGTTGCCCTGCGCCATGTCGCCGATCACATTGACCATATCTGCCAGTTGGCAGGGAATTGCAACCATGTGGGGCTAGGAACAGACCTCGATGGCGGGTTCGGCACGGAGCAAGGCCCCGGTGACATTGATACGATTGCCGATCTCCCCAAACTGATCACCATTCTCCGGGACCGTGGTTATTCACAGGCCGACATCGAAGCTATCGCCCATGGCAACTGGATACGCTTTTACGGGGAACATCTGCCTGAGGCGTAATGCGCTCAAGAGGCGTGCTTGTTGCTTTAGAAGCGGCCTACTTCTTTATCTTAAGGATCCACATGGGGAATCATTCGCCATGTTGGTTAAATGTCGCAATTTATCCGTATTAATACGTTTCGATAGTCATGACAAAAGTGATGAGGGAATGACATAAAGAAGGTGGACGTTCATAGTCCACCTTCACTTGGGTTCACCATCACGTTATTCGGCAAAATGCCGCTATCAGGCTGGTTCGGGTGTCGATAACTTGTATTGCCGGTTGAAATATGCCGCGGGCTCCGGCTGGCTTTCCTCGGGCGGAATCATCACTTCTAGGTACACACCGCCGTCATGTCCAGAAATAGCGGCAAAGGCTTCCTCCAACTCAGCGACGGTACCGACACGCCGCGCCAGCCATCCCCGACAGCCCATTGCCGCTGGAATAAGGTGGTATTGGACATTCGCCAAGTTGTTGTACTCATGCGGATGGTCGACAGGTTCCGCCACAACGTACTCCACCCCATAAATTCCGTTATTGAGAACCAGGATCACGGGCTTGATCCCGTAACGGCCCATCACGGCAATTTCGTTGTATGTGAGTTGGTGGGATCCGTCGCCGGTAACAAGCCAGGTGCGGCCGTTTGTTTTGGCCATCGCCACACCGAGCGCCGCAGGGGTTCCCCATCCGATCGATCCCCACAGTGTCTGGCTATGGCTTTCAACTCCCCGAGGAAGCAGCGTTTTGGCCAAATGAAACATGCAAGTTCCGGTCTCGATTACCAGAGAATCGCCCGCGTGGAGCATTCGTTGCAGCCGGGGGTAAAGATTAGCAGAGGTTAGGCGTTCGTCTGGACTCCCAACCATGGCTGGAGCCTGTGGCTGAATTGCGGGGACTGATGGCACGGGTTGAGCCCGTTCCACCAAACCACGGAGCACGTCGTCAATGGCCACGGGGGTGAATATCTTACCTCCCGCTTGTACCCACCTGTCGTTAATGGTGATCGTTTTCGCTGGATCGAATCGGGTACTCCATGCCCCTGTGTTGAGTTCCACATTCGCCAATCCGCCTAGGGCCAAAACGAGGTCGGCGGCTTCAACCCGGTCGCAGACACCTTCGGGCCACGAGCCTTCCCCCGTGTAGACCCCTAGGAACTCGGGCATCGACTCGTCCAAAGTTCCTTTGCCGTTGGGAGTGGTGACGAAGACAATATTCGTCCGACTGATGAACCTAGCCGCCTCTTCCGCCATTCCATAGCGGGCAACCAGGGCCTCGACAACAGCAACGGGTTGGCGCGCTTCAGTCAACCGATTAGTGATTTCTGTTAGGGCGGCGGCAAGCTCTTCGGGGTCGCTGCCCTGACGCTTGATTTGATCGAGGGGAACGCCCACCTTCGGGACACCGATCACCCGTTGGCGACCGCACAATTCAGAAATCGTAATGTAGGCGGGCATGCTCTGGCGCAATGCCTCGCGGATCACCCGTTCGGTCTCCTCGATGGCATTGTCAGGCGTTAACTCGGCTGAGACACAACAAGCCGATTCTGATATAGGCTTGAAGCGCCCGAAGTCACCGTCTCCAAGGTTGTGATGGGTCGCCAGCCCTTGGTATTTGATTCGTTCGCTAGGGCTACCCACGAGATGGAAAACTGGCAATCGGTGCGCCTTGCTGCCCATGACGCCGTTGATGGCGGAAAGTTCCCCCACACCAAATGTCGTGTTGAGGATTGCCGCGCCGCGGACCCGCGCGTAACCGTCTGCGGCATATGCGGCGTTTAATTCGTTGGCGCAAGCCACCCACCGCAGTGAAGGCACATTCTCGACGGCGTCGTTAATGCCAAATGAATAGTCTCCAGGAACTCCAAAAATGTGACTGATTCCCAGATCTGCGAGCCTGCAAAGGACGTACTCTGCCACGGTGGGATTGGACACTCATCTTACTCCTGAAAATTGACAGGTTTTAATAAAGCTACTCAATAACCCGAGGGCCTTTGCCAATCCAGCGGAATTCGAGACTCCATATCAATGCCGTGCGTTAATTTACCGGTAATGTCATTGATTCTTTTAAATGAAACCCATCGCTCCCCTCAATGCAAGGCAATCGAAAAGGCTTTTCTTTTCCGTGATCCATGAATCAGGCAAGGGGAGCTTATTGCGACAGAGGCCGAGCGAGACGGCCCTGAGGGAGTTGGGCAGCTGTATGGCAGGAGCAAAGCCAGCTGAACGTACCGAAGGAATATATTCTCTCGATGGCGGGAACGGGCCTTCATTCTGTATTCCCGTCAGACTGATCAAGTAGAACACATGTTCATGTTGGCAGAAAAATGCCTTTAATTGCATGTAGGAACATACCTCGATGGTGGTTTCGGCGCGGAGCAACGCCACCGCGACACTGATATCAGTACCGATCCTCCCAACCCGATCAACTTTTTTCGAGACCGTGGTTGTTGGAGGTTATCGCTCAAGGCAACTGGATAAGGTACAATGAAAAACATTACCCAAATGCGTAATTCGTTCAGGAGTGATTGCGTTGGAATTTTTCTACTTTATTCTCATAGGCATTTGCGCCGGTTGGCTTGCTGGTCAGATTACCAAATCCACAGGTGCTGGAGTGTTGGGCGATCTGGTGATCGGCGTTATTGGTGCGACTGTTGGCGGATGGGTTTTTGGATTACTCGGATTGGCATCTTCTTCTCTGATTGGAAGTCTGATCATGGCAACCGTGGGTGCGGTGCTCTTGATTCTGGGTCTGCGCTGGATTTCTCGAAAAACTAAATAATGTGATCTTGCGAAAAGCTGCCAATCAGTCGCTGTGGTTCTTAATACGCTTGGTTGCGACGAGCACATCTTGGCTGCCGATCAACCTTGCGTTTCATTTCTAGTCGGGTAGCTACTGCGGCAAAGGGTTCAGTGATGGGCGAGTTTGTCATCGGAACTACAGACTTTGGAATCGACCCCGAGGCGGTTATCTTCGATATTGTCTCAGCGGACGGTGCATCGGATCTGTTGACTGTCGAATTCGAGGGCCGGCAGGATGAGTTCGATCGCATCCTGCAAGAGCAAAATGAGCAATGGGGGTGGGCTTCCTTCCCACCATCGTTTTATCTCAGGGACTTCCCCATCCCGATGGCCGGGCCGATCGGCGTGGTCACAGTGCATCTCGCCCGGAATGCTTACCGCACCTACGAGGTGGCGCTTTACCTGATGGAACATAATACGGTCGAGGCCACAATCACCATTACTGGCGGTCAACGGATCGAGATCACAGGGCAAATTGAGCTGCTAGGCCAGCTGACACAGTTCCATATCAACTGGGGCAATCCGGCGCCTAATCAGGTTCTATAGCCCAGGGTGAGGGAGCATAGATTTCAAGTCGTCGTGGAAATTAGAAGCATATTTTGGCGGCAATCGAGTGCGTGCGGATGCCGCTTTACAGAATTGAGGAAGTTATCAAGGGGCGAAATCTAGCCGGTTTGAATGCCTCGAACTTTTCTAATACAATAAAAACTTACACATTACCGGGATGCATGCTGACAGTTGCCTTTGAACAAACCATATGAACTTAAGATTTCTTTTTTTTGGGGAAATTGAATGAAACACTCGCTCACGCTCCTCGCGGTTTTTGTCCTAGCTGCGTTGACTGCACCGCACGCTGCTGCGGTATCGAAGCCCAACGTTGTCTTCATCCTCGCGGATGATCTGGGGATTGGTAATGTTGGGTGCTACGGTTCGGACCATTACAAAACGCCGCACATCGACAAGCTAGCGACCGAGGGGACAAGGTTCACACATTGCTACACGGCAGCATTGTGCGGTCCGTCGCGTGCGATGATTATGTCGGGGCGCTATGCGTTTCGTAACGGCTCAAGCAATCAGGACGCTTGTCAGGTCATGCCGAACAAGGAGTTGCAACTTGCGCGTGTGTTCAAGAGCGCGGGATACAGCACGACGTGCATAGGCAAGTGGGGCCAGCTTCCCGGAGAACCGGTTGACTCGGGATTCGATGACTCCCTTCACTTCAAAGGCAGTGGTGTCTATAGGAACACCGAGCCTGGCAAGGCGAAACGTTATAGCTTAAGTGGCAGCGAGCGAAAACTCGGTGACAACGAATACATGCCGGACCTGATGCATGGGCACCTGATGTCGTTCATCCGGAAGCACAAATCAGATCCGTTTTTTGTTTACTATCCGATGTCGAACGTTCATGGCGAGTTGTTGCCGACTCCTGACAGCGTCCCCGGCAGCACGGACCTGATGTCGGACAACATCGCCTACATGGACAAACTCGTAGGCAAGCTCGTCGCAGAGCTTGAAAAGCTGAAGCTGCGAGACGACACGCTCATCATATTCATGGGTGACAACGGCACCGGCAAAGCTCAATCAAAGCGAGCGACGATTGCCGGACGGGCGCTGTCCGGCATGAAAGGGACGATGCTCGAATGCGGCGGTCTGGTGCCGATGATTGCCAGTTGGCCGGGAAAGACACCATCCAACAAAGTGAGTACCCAGTTGATCGACTCGTCCGACTTTCTCGTGACTTTCGCCGAGATTACCGGTGGACATCTTCCCAAAGACACGATCTTCGACGGCACCAGTATCGCTCCACAACTGCGCGGTGAGGCGGGACGGCCGCGTGAATGGGTCTTTAACCAGCTCGCCTCCATGTGGTACGTGCGCGATGCCCGCTGGAAGCTCAATGAAAAAGGTGAGCTGTTCGACATGAGCCATGCGCCGTTTGCGGAAAAACTCGTCGTGACTGCTACACCTGATTCGACAGTTGCCCGAGCGAAGCTCGCCGCAGTGCTTGCCAAACTAAATCCCGCTGGTGGCATCCCCGACAGTGGCGACGGCACTGGGCGTCATGCCAACAAGAAAAACAATGCGCCAAAATAGTAGGTAACGAAAGTCGTCTATAAATGAGCTATACCGACGGAAGTTATGTTTGCCTGAGCACTTTTTGGCGTCTTTTGCGATATTGTCTTGCCACAAAGGGAATCCCAACCATGAAACAGCTTTTCGCCCTTCTTTCGATTTCCTTGATGCTTACCTTTGTCGAGGCTGCGGATAAGCCCAACATTCTCTTCATTGCCGTTGATGACTTGAGACCGGAACTAGGCTGTTACGGCAACAAAATCATCAAGACACCTAACATCGACCGGATTGCGGCTCGCGGAATCGTTTTCAACAAGGCCTATTGTCAGCAGGCGGTGTGCAGTCCGTCGCGTACCGCCATCATGACGGGACTGCGGCCAGACGTAACAAAAGTGTGGGATCTGGAGACCCATTTCCGCGCGGCACAGCCCGATTGTGTCACGCTGCCGCAGCACTTTCGCGCGAACGGCTGGCACTGCGCCGCGCTTGGCAAGGTTTACCATGTGGGTTTTGAAGATGGCCGTTCTTGGAGTGTGCCGCACTGGTATCCGAAAGGCCGTGCCGTCGATACGGACCCGATCGATTGGACGAAGCAGATCGTTACCAAGCACGGAGTCAAAGTGGAAGAGTACGGCACACCATTGCAAGGTCAGCCGGCTCGGAAAAATGGAAAGGATCCAAAGAAAGGGCCTGCTTATGAAATCAGCTCGAAGCCCGACGACGAACTTCCCGATGGTGCCACTGCCGCCGAAGCGGTGAAACGACTCGCGGTACTCAAGTCGAGGCGCGAACCATTCTTTCTTGCAGTAGGATTCGTTAAGCCGAAGAAGTATTGGGATATGTACAATCCTAATTTGATTCCAGTGCCGACGACGAACAAGCTACCAACAGGAAGTCCGCAGTTTGCCGGCCACAACAACGGCGAGCTGCACGCTTATCCCGGTGTGCCGAAGGGGAATCCTATCCCATCTGAATTCGCTAGGACTCTGCGTCATGGCTACTACTCCTGTATTAGCTACACAGATGCCCAGATCGGCCGGTTGCTGGATGCACTCGACAAAGAGGGATTAGCGGACAATACCATCGTTGTCCTGTGGGGCGATCACG